>Ga0307477_10003289_pt1 | contig 12069 bp, 16 predicted proteins | sample atmos_gasesECM2C_FD_203316 | JGI IMG/M metagenome (GOLD analysis project Ga0307477, IMG submission 203316) | Hardwood forest soil microbial communities from Morgan-Monroe State Forest, Indiana, United States - atmos_gasesECM2C_515 | ecosystem: Environmental > Terrestrial > Soil > Temperate...
TCTCTATAATACCGCGCTCTTGCCCGAGGCCCCGGTCCCGCTCCCTTCGTCTAGAGGCCCAGGACATAGCCCTCTCAAGGCTGTAACACGGGTTCGAATCCCGTAGGGAGCGCCAGAAAATCAAATACTTACGGTTGAGATGGTAAGCAAAAAATCGGATCGGGTAGGTTTCGGGTAGGTCTAGTCACGCCTAAAACGCCTTCCAGCACTCACTGCGGCCGATTAGCGCTTTTACAGCGGCGCAGTCCAGATACCGAGTCGAGCCACTCGCGTCAGCGCGAATCATTACTTGATATTCCCGCCGGTTTGCGCAGGCTAGCGACCAGTAGGCGTTGTTATCGGCGTCTTGCCCCTGATACATGGACCGGGTAACGGATCGGCAGCGCTCCCCGCTCGATTGCATGAGCTTCGCCAATGTGGCATTGCGCTCAGTCATCGAAAGCGCGAGCAGTCCCGCGTGAGCAGGATTTCCGCTTGTAGAGCTGGTGGCCGAGCTGCCCGTCGAGCTGGCTGTTTGCGTATCCGACGGCGTTCTGCCGCTTGAGAAAATTAAGGCCAGAATAAAAATGCCGACGCCTACAAGAATAGCGACCGTGCACCCGCTGGCGCGCTTTTTAGGTGCCTCAACAGCGACCGGGGCACCACACTTCGGACAGGACTTCGCAAGGTCGCTGACGTCGCTGCCGCATTCGCTGCACTTGACCAGCGCCACTACGCTTATCCTCCCCCAAGTTGGCCGCGATCACCCTACCACCGCTCGACATGCGGCTCTATTCGGCGCTCAGTGTCAGGCCGTGGCCGCAGGGCCTGCGTGACAATAAGAAACACCGCAAGCCCAAGCCAAGAGAACAACAGAACGACTATGAACCAACCAAATTTGGCGGCACCACGCGACCGCCCCGAAAACAGCACCCATATGATGGGACCGAGGTAGAAGACAGCTACGATGATGAGGGCTGTGGCTATTTGCCACGAAGGCACGGTGGGGTGCATTTAGGCAAATGTAGGCCCTTAAAGCCTATCAGGCTAGAGGCTTCGGGCTGCGGTCAATGTTCACCGGCTGCGGCCGGCCGAGGAACTCGGCCTCACCGGCATCGGCCTCGGCGTCCACGATGGCGCTCGGCTAGCGGGGCTAGAATGCGTCCCGATGGGCACAACCCGCACGACCCCCGCGATACTCGGCAACCTGCGCGACACCCTAGAGGTAGTCGCGCACGCCTTATCGGATGTGCGAAACGTACCCGCCCGGCGGCGCTCCGCGGTTCGCAATCTGGCCGTCTTTGGACGGGCCGTCACCAATGTCCTACAGACTCTTAGATCCACGGAGCCGGACTTCGACGAGTGGTATGCGCCGGTCGTGGCAAGGCTAAGGGCCGACCCGGTGGCCGCTTTCTTTTACAAGCTCCGCACCCAGATCCTCAAAGAGGGCGAGGTCGCTGCAATGAGCTCCTACGCGCGCATAAAGAGCTTTGACACCGGAGAGATGCACAAATTTGGACCGCCTCCGCCCGGCGCGCGCAGATTTTTTATTGGCGACCACTCCGGCGGCACAGGATGGGACGTCGAAGTCGCGCCTGGCGTAGTCGAAAGATTCTACATTGCCCTGCCGCCGGAAATCGGAACTACCGGCCTTGTATTTATCGATGCAGCCGGCGGAAAACTTCCGAACGCCGACGTCGTGGCACGCTGTGAGCAATACGTCGCGACTCTAAGAACCGTGGTCGCTGAAGCCGAGGCCAAGTTCCGGCGCTAAAGCCTGCTCCCTCAACTTGGCCGCGAATGTCAGCCGCCCGCCGTCAACCGCTAGTCATCGTCCTGGCAAGAACGCCTGCGGGCGCACAGCGGGCAGCCGAACTCTAAGCGATGGGTTTCGGGCTGCGCGCTCAAGCCGGCTTGGCTCTACGCTGCTTCCGGCGTTCCTCGGCCTCTTTCAGCCGCGCCGGCTCGGTGTACAGGCGCTCGAGTAGCTCGAACGTGAAATCCTGCAGGTCCTCAGCGTCCGGCTTGCCGAGCGTACCCCGGTGGGCGCCGTCGTTGCCGTCGTCCTTCACGCATTTAGACAGCTCGTGCAGCCCCTGGGGTAGCAGCTTCTGCCCGAACAGCCAAGGTAGGCGCCGACCGAGGTCGCGTCGGATTTGGGGATTAAGGCCGTTCACTTCACCCTCCGGCAAGAGGGGCACCGTCGCGAGGTCTACGCATAGCCGGAACATCACGCCGGCAGCGTTGTAGCATCCGATTGCAAGGCACTTCGCGCCTTCGGTGAAAACCGCTTCTATCCTTTCCGGTAAGTGCTCGGGCGGAGGAGCGGCAGACACGTCCGAGAGGTTGAGAAAGCCGCTGACGACGACAATGTCGTTTATCGTGCCCTGACGGGAAGCGGGCGAGGCGAACTCATTTACCTGCCGGGCATCGGCCATCCTCTGCGCAGCCACAAAAACCGTCGCCCTGTGGCATCTGCGGCAGACGCAAAACAGCTCGAAGTGCCGCTGCCATCCGGTCATTTCAAAGACGTGGTCCCTAAGCACGTCGAACGTAATTTCCGACGCCCCGCACCGCGGGCAATCTTCAACCAGCTCGGCCATGGGGGTCCCTCCGATTCTCGTCGGAGTTTACCGCAAGGCCGAGCTGGTTGAAGGCTAGGTCGGCCGCCCGAATAGCCTTGGCCAAGTGGCCATCGGGGGCGGCGACGTCTCTATACTGAGCGGCGCGATTTCCCATGCGGTCAGCGCTGCGTCGATGAGCACAAGCTCGTCGGACGTACACGCGAGGGCTGCCGCCTCTGAGGCTTCCAGTTCGCGCACGTTCTCGGCAATCAGCTCGTCAAGAGTTATATTCTTCGTAGCCATCTTCGCGACTCCTGTTTAGTCGTGGGGTTTGGTCAGACGGCTCGGCGATGTGTACTGCATCGCCGAGCTGTCGCCATTACCGCACATGCTGCTGCCTGCGCGGGGCTGCACTTTACAAAGTGCCTGTAAATAAAGCGTTTGCGTGACGCCGGGCGGATACAAGGTTATACCTGCAGGTACAAGGCTGTACCTCTCAAACCAACACCGCGAGCAGCACGGCGCCGAGGCCAATCAGCCCGAGCAGCCGCAGCGCTTCCAACAGTATCGCGAGGCCGATGAGCGTTGACGGGCTCACTGCAGGCTCACGTTGGGCGCGCCCGAACTGCGGCGGTAGTGGTCGGACAATAACGCCTTCATTCTCTTTTTAAGCTCGGGGCCGACCTCGAATCGGATATCGAAAAGGCCGCCGGCCGGCGTCGCATCCCTTTCGGTCATGCCCGCGATCAGGGCTCGTATGACGGTCGATTCGCTGCACCCTGGATACAGCGTGAACTGCTCGTCGCGCGCGAACACGACGAACCGGCCGTCGCCGGCTTGCTCCTGAATGCCCTGCGCTGCAACCGCGCCCACTTCGCGCACGAGGCGCTCTCGCGCACACGGGACGCTCAAGTCAAACACGCCAAGGTAGAGTTTCATGCTTTGCCTCTCAGAGCTGCGCCCACGGCGAGCCCTAGTAAAAAGTCGCCAGCGTCGGGCCGCGGTGACGGCCTCGGAAGCTAGCCCGCGGCGAAACAACACAAACGCCGCTCCGATTTGGCCCCCGGCGCGTATGACCGCGCGCCGAGGAACCCCGTTTTTACTTCGCGACCAACGACTCGAGGTACTCGGCGCACTCGCGTGCGACCTGGGCCGCTTCCTCGGGCAGCATGTCCTCGTCGGCCACAGCGATGGCCACGCCATAGGCGCGTGCGCTTGCCTCGGCCACGGTGCGCGCGAGCGCCGCGCGGGCCTTGCGGTACTTGTCGAGCACGCGAGCGGCCTCGCTGCTAGCGAGCAGCGCGCCGGCCCTGTGCAGTTTGGCCTCGATTTCGGATGTGGCGGGCAGTGCCCGCAGCAGTTCGATACTCATGAAAGCGCCTCATTTACGTCGCGGCCTGTCTGCAGCGCCGCCTCGACCTTGTCGATTGCCTCATCCGGCGACATTCCGATGATGTTGTCGAACTGCGCGGCGACGATCTTCTCGGCTCGCTGGCGCGCCGTGAGCTGCTCGACGTCGCTGCCGGTTTTGGTCGGCGCGGCGACAGTGACGCCCATCTGCTTGAGTGCGCTCTCAAGGTCAGCGACGTCGCTCTCAAAGCTCGTGCGTTCCTTTTGCAGCTTCGCGATCTTCGCGGCGCGCTCGGCGGCCGTGATGCCCTTGTAGCCGTCTGGCAGGGCCGCATCGACCAACTCGGCGACGCGCTGGCGCAGCAACGGCGCGAGTACAAACTCAAGCGCCCGCATGTTGGGCGCCGGCGGCGCTACTGTGGTCATCGCAGCGACCTGCCGAAGCCGGGCCGACTGCTGTGCATCGCTCTCGCCCGCTACCGGCTCGTTGAGCTTGGGTGAATAGGCAGGATGCGTGATTAGGCTGCGCTGTGAGGGCGCCAAGTGGCCGACGACTAGTACGTGAGCGCCCGAATGTGCGGCCAACTCCGTGCCGGTCATCGCGGCCAGGGTGTGCTCGTTGAGGTAGTTGCGCCGGAAGTCCGCGACGAAAGAATCCTCGTCAACGTGGCGGGTGTAGAGCGACACGATTTCGTCGCGGCTCGGCGGCAGCCGGTCGATTGCCGCGATTTCGGCGTCGATTGCGGCAAGGCGCTCGCGCGCGACTGCGAGGGCGTGGGCCGTGTCACGCAAAGCGGGAATGCTATTGCGCAAGGTCGCGGCTAGGGTTGAGAGAACTGAGGCCATGTTAGTTAAACTCCAAGTCCGAGGATGTGATTGATGGATTCGAGGGCCGTCACGCGACGGCCAGTGCGCTTTTCTTCAGCGATTGCCCACACGCGCGCCCTTGCGGCGACGTCGTGCTGTACGGCTGGTGGCTTCGGCGCGCGAGTTGTCGCGGCGTGCGATGTAAGGCCAGCAAGGACCTCGCCAAAGGTTTTCACACCGTCGGCCAGTCCGCGCTTTACTGCCTCGTGCCCCAAGAAAATACGGCCGTCGGTAACGTGCGGCAGTTCGCTTGCCGGCAACCCGCGGGCGCGGACCACATGGCCGGCGAACTGTCGGTGCAGCTCGTCAACCTGGGCCTGCATATAGTTCCGATGGTCGTCGGACAGTGACGCGTTGGGCGAGCCGGCGCCCTTGTACTTGCCGGATACCAGCTCCGTTACCTTCAGGCCGGCGGCGCCGAGCGCCGCGCTTCGGTCAACATGGCCGGCAATGACACCGATGCTCCCGACGTGGGTGCTCGGCGTCGCTGCCCAAACTTTGTGCGCGCTGCTCGCGACCCAGTAGGCGGCGCTCCCGGCCATGCCGTCGGCGAAGGCATGAATTTGCTTGCCGCGATTGCGCGAGTTAAGGATGTGCTCGGCGAGTGCGTGAGCGCCGTCAACCGTTCCACCGGGCGAGTCTGTATGTAAGAGGATTGCGTGCGTGTCCGGGTCGGCCATCGCGTGCTCAAACTGCTCGTGAATGTCCACGGTGCTTGTCGCGCCGAGCTTGCGCTGCCAGTCGGTCGGGTTTTTCATCAGCACGCCCGTAACCGGGACGATAGCGACATGGTTGGCGCTCGCCTTCGGCGGCAACCGCGAGCCGAACGACAGCGCCGCGACGGGACCGCCCGCTGCGACTCGCTCGACTGCGGCGCGCAGGTCGGCGTATGCCGCTTGCGTCATCGCGTAGGGTACGTTTTCAAACATGGTCATTCCTCGGGTTTCAAATTGGCGCCCGCGCGCCGTAGTTCAGGGCGCAAGCGGCGGGTCGTGTGTTCGGGTAATGCGACGGCGAAGATGCGTCGCGCGGGAGCGTGCTCGATACAGGCGTCGCCTGTCATCTCGCATGCAGGGCAGCTCGCATTCGTGAGCCCCTCAGTATTAAGGCTATCCCGAATTCCGTCCGCGAGTAATAGCGTGCGGCGTTCACGCCTGAACTCGGCCAGGTACTGCTTGACTCTCCGAATCGGCACGCCGCCCGACCGCCTCGAGAGCCACACGAGCCGCTGTCCGTAGTCCGACGGGCCTAGGTAGGAGGCCCGCAGGTCGTCCATCGCGCCCCGTACGGCCTCTCGGTCCGCGTCATTTTGGTGCCGCGTAACCCGCGGCGGTCCGCGCCGGTGATTGGCATTCGCGAGCCGCTCGGCCACGGCTGTTACCCGCTCCACCAGGGCGAAGAATTGGCCGAAGTCCGTCGGACCTTCCCCTGAGCCGTCTAACAGCTCACGGAGCGCGGTAACGGGCTCGAGGTCGGTAGTCGTGCTCACGGGGCGACCTGGGCCGGCGGGTCGTCGAAGCTCGTTAGGCTACGGTGCAGCTCAGTGCGCGCGACGTCGAGGGCCTTCTCCATTCGGTCGAGGGCATGCACCGGCAGCCCGCAGTCACGCTCGATGATGTCCGGCAGCGTGTCGAACGTGCGAGCAACGATCGCAAATATGCGCGCCTGCTCCTGCTCGACGTCATCGACGGAAATGAGCTTCCGGGCTTCCTTGGCGGCTCTCATTTCGGCCAGGTGCGCCTTGGCGAGCGTCAGCCGGCCGCTGGCGGTCATAGCGCCGGGGTCGCTCCCGGTCAGCATCGCGAGGATGCGCTTTACCGGGTAGCCGTCCTTGGTCGGGGCAATGCCGGCCTCGGCGGCCTCTCGGATGAGGGCGTCCCGGTCGTGGTCGAAGATGTCCGCGAGCTGCCGGGCGCTCGCGTGCAGGGGTCGGGTTGTCTTTGGCATGGTCAAAAAGCTCCTAGAGTGGCTGGCGGAAAAAAGTTAACTGTCGAGCGATTTTCGCCGGTCGTAGCCCTCCCGTTTGAGGCACTCCTGTGGAAGTACCTTTAACAATAAACAAACACGCGCGGGGCGCCGTGCTCAGTCATACAGCGCCTCGGCCTTCAGGTAACGCACTGCAATCTCGCGCACTGCTGCATAGCTCGTAGGGTCGCGCCGCTTGAACCACGCTTGCGCCAGCAGCCACAACAGGTAGGTCGGTGGAATGCGCTCGAGCGGCCACAGGGCATACTTGCCGAAGCCTAGGTTGGCGTGCTCGCGCCAGTCGGCCACCGTTGGCGGGATGCGTTCAGCGCGTTGGGTTGGCATGTTGTGTCATTCCTATAGCGTTGGTGTAGCTGTGTAGCTCGGTGCTGCTGTTTCCCATATAGACACTAAAACTAGAGTTAGATACTCGTTAAGAGTCAGCTTCACCCAGCTACACCACTACACCGATGGCGGTAAAAAGGTCTGCCCGTGCCGGTGCCGTGGCCCGCGCTTCCAACCTAAGTCGCGCAATATTTGAGCCACGCGCGCCGAGCTACGTCCGTTGCGCTGTTCGGCGCCAAGCTGCATCTTGTTAAGCACTTCGCCCGGCGTGACCGGCTCGGTGCGCCCGAACAGCGCCACAACCACGTCGCCAGTCCAGGGGTCATGCGATACGCGCGCCTGCGCCTCGCCGGCCGCCACGTCGGCAACGGCGCCTGTAAGGTGCCACGGCTCGCGCTGCCGGTAGCGTTGCGCTGCCTCGGCCCACAACTGGCCGCGAACGCGGCGCAGCGCCTCGAGGTCTATACGACCGCATACGACGATCCAAAAGCGGCGATTGCCGGTGACGTCCACCAGGTATTCGCTTGCGTTGGTCGTGCCGGCAAAAACGCACTGCCGCGGGAATTGGACCTCGTGACGTCCATAGCTCGGTCGGTAGCTCTCATGCCGCCGGCTCATGTACGCCTTGATCGTCTCGATTTCGGCCCGCTTGAACTGCGCCAGCTCGGGCAACTCGACAACCCACTTGCCGCGTAGGTGGTCTCGGGCGTCTTTATGACTGAGGTCCGCAGGCAGCGAATCAGAAAACCACTCGTCGCCGGCTAAGAGCCGTAGCGCGCTGCTCTTGCCAATGCCCTGCGGCCCTTCGAGCACTAGCGCGGAGTCCACTTGGCACCCTGGCTCGAGAATTCGAGCCACTGCCGCAATCAGGAATTTCCGGCCGACGTGCGCCAGGTATTCGCGGGGTTGCAGGTCTGCGCCGAAGTGCTCGGCGAGCAGGGTCTCGAGTCGCGGCTTGCCGTCCCACTCAAGCCCTTGCAGATACTCGCGTACCGGATGGAACGAGCCATGCCTGCGGGCGTGGGAGTCGAGCGGGCCTTCGATGCGGTCCCGGCTCAACCGCGGCATGTAGTGCCGCTGTATGTATTTCTGCAGGTCAACGCTGTCTGCGTCTTTCCACGGGCGCGGCATGCCGCGCTCGCCGACCAAATTCGCGCCTTTGAGCGGGACCGGCCGCGTAATGACCCGCTCGCAGCGAAACTCGTCGAAGCGCGCGAGTCCGAGCAGCTCGGGGTCGCGCTCCAATATGCGCCCGACGTTTTCCTCGTCGGGGATTGGGCCTTGGCGGCTCATGCGCAGGCCGTCGAGTACAGCCGGCGCTCGGTAGCCTGCCTCGTTGCTGTAGCGGATCAGGTAAGCGCCGGTGATCGTTCGCCGGCCGCCGTCGTGAAACGAGCGCCAATGCGTGTCGAAGTTGCCCTTGTCGTGCGTGCTGCGCTCTGACCACTGCCGCGCTGCGCCGTACGCTGCCTCGCCGCCCGCAGCGTGGCATGCCATGGCAGTGTGCAGCCAACTCGGCTCGACGCCGTCGTACGGCATATCGGGGTTGAGCACGGCCAGGCGCGCCGCGATTTCGTCGGCGCTCAAGCGCGGGCCGGGCGGGTTGAGGTTCGCGAGGGGATGGTCGCCCGCGTCGTCAGCTTTGACGCCGGCAGCCTCGATGAGCCACTCGGGGACCGCGGCAAGCATGTCGGGGTTGCGGCACTCGAGGCCCTCGGCCTTCCACCATATGACGTATCCGCCATTCGCTCGAATGTCCACGCCCTTTGCCACTTTGCCTTTGGTGCTGCCGACGTTCGCGGCGGGCATGGCATAAATCAAATGATGGCCGCGGCGCGTGAACTGCCCACGAGTGCGCGGCAGCCTAACGGCGTAGTTTTCTATTGCCCACTTGCGGCCGGCGGGATCAATGTCAACAACGAAAATCCCGGTTCCGTGGCCGGTCGGCACACCGATGAGCGCGGCCTCGGGATGCGAGAACATGCGTCGGATGGTCTCCGGGTCCTGCGATGCGTCGAGGAAGCCGTGCGGTGTGCAAGGTGACTTCGGCGTTTGACCGTTGGGGCCGATGCGGTCCCGGCACGGAAAAACCGGATATTTCGTCGCGACTGCGAGCGCGCGCTCGATCAACGGGTATTGCTGTACGTTCACGGCCGCGCCTTCGCGCGTCGCCGCGCCTTGGGCTGTTTCTTGAACGACCAGTCGGTGTGAGTCGCGCCGGCGCTCTTACGTGGCCGATGCTCGGGAAGCCCCGCGGCAAACACCGCTTCCGCCGACTGGCTGCGCGGGGTTGGTACGGCGCTCATTACGCGCTCACCCGAGCAATTTCCGCGCCGCTCACGTACCGGCGTCGGCCGTGCTTCGTGGTGCGGATGCGCCCGGCCTTTATTTCGGCGTAGAACGTGGGCTTGCTGGTGCGCAGATAGCGGAGCGCCTCGGCGACGCTGTACCTCTGCAGGGGGTCGAGCGGCGCCAGCGGCGCCAGAATGTTGCGTGGCATGTGACAGACCTCTGTTGGTTTTAACCTGAGGTCCTGCCATCACTGCCGCAACGCGGTGACTTAGGATTGTCTCGGTGCGGATTGCGAGGCCACCGATAGCCTCTTGCAGCCCCCTACGTGCTGCGCCTGCGTCTCAGTCTACGGGCTGAGTGTTTACCCCCGGACTCGCATTCCCCTGTGGTCTGCGACTTCTGCCGCGTCGCGGTTGCCGGCGACGGTGCGCGTTCGTGGTGGCGCCTACCCCTTCAACAATTAGCCTAATCTCTCTATTCCTTGGCCGTCAACTTACGCGCCTGCTTGTTGGCGCGCGTTGGTTTTCAGTTCCTAACCTCCACTTCCACCGTAACACGACACCGCGGAAAACCGAAATCGCACTGTTAAATTGCATTGTTAAGTCGTTTCTTTGCGGCGTTTCTTCTGCTTCACAGCGAAACTCGGCAAGTGCAGCTCGACGGTCCGCTGCAGCGTGTCGCCCGACAGGTGCGCGTAGGTCCTTGAAGTCATGCGCATGTCAGCATGGCCAAGCAGCTCCCGTATCGTCTCCATAGGGGCGCCTGAGTTGAGCAGCAGCGACCCGTACGACCGCCGAAGATCATGGAACACCACGGCCGGCGCGATCTTTGCCGCGGTGCAGGCCGCGCGCATGGCTCGGCTGATTGCAACGCGCAGCCCCGGCGTGTCGGCCAGGTCGAACACGAGCGCCTGGGCGCCCTGCCCCGCGGTCTGCTGCCCGAAGAACGTCACGCCGGCGGCACTCAGCGGGATGTGCCGCGGCTTGCCGCTCTTGGAGTGCAGGATATGCACGCGGCCGTCGGCCACGTCGGCGACGCGGAGCGCGAGCAACTCCCCTAATCTGCAACCCGTAAACAACGCGCCGCGGGCCAGCGCTCGCAGCTTCGGCTCGAGCTCGCCCAAGAGACGCCCGGCCGCGGCAGCGTCGGGCAGCGTGACCTTGCGGGGCCGGTCCGTGTTCTGAAACGGCTGCACGGCGCGCCATGCCTCGGCGTTCGGGATTCGCGCGCGGTCCTTGCGGTGTGCGCTGTTCAGGATGGCGCGCAGCACCGTCCACCGCCTATTAGCGGTCGCGCGCTTCGCGCGCAGCGCCTCACGGTCGTCTGTGGGCGGCGCCTGCTCGGCGAGCCAGCGCTCAAGGTCTCGGGTCGTGAGGTCGGCTATGGCCTTCGAGCCGAGCTTCGGCTCTATGAATTTCGTCCACGTATGGCGGTCGTGAACCGTTACCGCCGTGCGCGTCGCGAAATACTCGTCGGCGGCCTCGGCCACGGTGTACTTGCCGGGCTTGGTGACGGTCGGGCGGTTTTCGCCGCGCGCTATGGCCTGCGCTTCCTCGAAGCTGAGCACGCTCACGCCGTCCGACGGCGCGTCGTCATCGGCGAGCCCGAGGCGGCGCTTTACGAAATGGTCGCCGCGACTCTCGCGCAATAGCCAGGAGCCGGCAGTTTTTCCGCGGCGGTATCCGAGCCGCAGGCCGCGGCGCAGCTCGTAGTAGTATGGTTCCTCGCGGGGCGCGAGTTTCTTCCGTGACGTCTTTGTAGCAAGGCTATACATGGCGTTTTTCCGGGTAGGTTCGGGTAGGTCCGCCCTTTTCCAACAGTTTACGCCATTTTCGCGCTATTGCAGAATTGCCTTGTTTTCTAGGCTTTCTGGCTTATGACAGTTAACAGCCGTTTACGCTGTACGCCCCTCTCAAGGCTGTAACACGGGTTCGAATCCCGTAGGGAGCGCCATGGAATCAATAACTTACGATACCAGCGCGTCGTCCGTACGGAAACCGTACGGAAAATGATACGGGCGCATGCGTACGTCGGCGTGTCGCGCACGGCCGCCTCGGCAGCAGCGAGCTTACGACCTCTCACAACGTCGCGATGCGCCGAATGAACTCCAACTTGTCCTCGGACAGGCCGTGGAGTTCGGCCGCTGTCATTCGCCCCTCGCGGATCAGGCGACCAAAGACCGCGATGAGCTGCGAGTAGCGGTAGTCATACTTTGCGTCGAGCTCGCGCCGACGCTGATTCAAGAAGTGTTCAACGGGCCACATGTCCTGCGGCGTCTGCGCGGCTGCGGCGCGTCTCGGCCTGCTGGCCGATGCGTACGTCGGGTATGGCGGATTCGACGATTTCAGCACGGATGATATGGGCCGCCGCGGGCGCAAGATCAAACATCACCGAGACGTTGAGCGTGGAGGCGGCGCTATAGAATCATATACTTGGATTCCGGATGACTGCTGGTTGACCGGGATGAACGATTGCTTATTTCCTGGGGGGTAGTCGGTTATCTTGATCGTGGCGACAACGGCGCTGAGGGACGAGCAGCTGGGGTAAATCTGACGTGTCAACAGAATCGGAAGCCGCTCGTCGGCTCCTCCTGTCTCCTCGCACACCGGTCACCTGCCCAAAGTGTGAGGCGAAGTTCAGCCTGCAGGAAGGCTTTGCGCGGCAGGCCCTGGAGAAGTTCGAGCAATCCACCGAAGGGGCGCTCGTG
>Ga0307477_10003290_pt1 | contig 12069 bp, 11 predicted proteins | sample atmos_gasesECM2C_FD_203316 | JGI IMG/M metagenome (GOLD analysis project Ga0307477, IMG submission 203316) | Hardwood forest soil microbial communities from Morgan-Monroe State Forest, Indiana, United States - atmos_gasesECM2C_515 | ecosystem: Environmental > Terrestrial > Soil > Temperate...
CGGAAATTTCGGAGATTAGACTTGCCCGAAAAGCAGACGGCAGAGTACAACATCTAGGTCCCGGAACCTTCCCATGGCCGCTTTTGAAGTGACCCCGTATGGCCGGTTTTGAAGTGACCCCTGAGGCCCAAGTCCAAACGTCACCATATCCCTTGCCACGCAATTCACGGGGCACGTTCTTTTCTTTCGCATAGCAGAATGACCAAATTTCGTCGCACTGGACGCGCTTGCACGGCAGATTTACCAGCGTGCGACGTTGATAGTCTTCACACGCTTGGCCGGTCTCCGGAAGCAGCTTCAGGACAGTATTAAACGCCACATCGCACATGCGGGCCGTGGCTCGTAGCGAATTGCCTTCTACCAGAGAGGATATGATTTGGACTCGCTTGCCGTTAGTGAGCTTGTTCATAGTAGAACCATTCTATGCTAATACGCTTTAGCATGTCAAGAGGAAAGAATAGAGCAACCCCAAAAATGGTCGCTCTATTCAGATGTAAGAGGGGATTGGGGCTATGCTGTTTGTACTTCGAGGGTTTCCATGTCCACGTTCATTGGCCCGCGATTATATTCCTCGGTAATCCACGTAAATGTCCGCACGCCTTCCTCTGACCGCTCTTTTAGTCCGTCGCCGATGGCTAGAGCGACAGACCGGATTAGTCTCTCGTTCGCCGTTCCAATCGGGTCGGCGTGGTTTTCCCACTTTGATAACGTGGTATTGTCAACGCCAAGCAGGTTAGCGAACTCCACGCCAGTCATTTTTAGATACTTACGCAGAAAACGCACGTCCTCTCCGGTCAACCGGAATCTCTGCGTCGAGACATACCACGCGAGCGCCCGCATCAGATCATTGACGTCGGGGATTATGGGATCAACATTACCGCAGCTAGGGCATTCGATGAGATAAACACCGATTAGCGTTACGTTGTTCAAACCACATTCCTTGAACGGATACACACCGATAGTTCTGGTTGCCTCGTTACCGCAGTTACTGCAAACCATTTTCTCCTTCTCTAGCTCGGTCATTGGCTCCTCCGTTTCTCCGCAACCGAGAAGATCGTGATTAGAAATGCTCGGGCAATCGTTTTGAAACAGACCACGATCACTAACCACTTTCCTCCTGTCTCGTAACCTTCCACGCTGTACTTCCATTCTCCAGTCCTTACATCATGTTCTGGAGACTTATAAATCTGTCCCTTCGTAAGAACAATCCATGCATCCTCAAAGGTTAGCCCTTCCTCCACTAGTTCGTCTCTAAAATGACGACTGGGTATTACTTCTCCGTCGCCTTCAAGACAGAAGTGAAGCAAGTCCACGGCCTCTTGAAGGCTGCTCAGCATGACCGGCTTACCCATAAGTTGGTAATTTACCAACATTCATAAGGGCTGTCAATACAGAAAGTAAAGCGAAGACGCATAGCGGTAACCGTATCTATTTATTGCTTTTAGACCATCTTTTTCGTGCGGCTATCTTGGCGCGTTTTTTTCTCTTGGCTGCGGACATGGTTTCGAGGCTTCGCTTGCCCCCGATCTTCCCGCCCTTCCGACCCATTTCGGCCATGATGCGTGATAGGGTAGCTTTGTCAGTGGGTGGAGTTTCTTCGGTGGAGATGGCTACAATTGCAGCTGCAATCTGGTTTGGGTCTTTGAGCTTCTTGCTAATACGCTTTGGCATAAACCCATAATGCACAATCGGGCCTAGGGGCGCAAGTGGGCTAAATCGTCAAAATGCGTCACTACCAAAGGTCAGGTGTGACTCATTTTGGTTCAGCTGGCCTAAGGGAGGCGTGTAATGGATTACGAGTTCAGTTCTCTAGTTTTATTTTTGTGGCGGGGGCAACAGTAAAAGGATGCTCAGACTGTATCGGCTGAACTGCAAGGGTTTTGCGCCGCTGCCGCTTTAGCTTTTGCTCGCGGGATGGCAAGCTCGCCGTGGGAGAGATGGTGTAACAGGGCTTCAATTTCCTTCGTTGCCGCGTCTACAATTCAGGTTGACCAGGACGCGGCGCTGATAGGGGTCGCACCCTTGGGCCATCTCCGGTAGCAGCTTCAGGACGGTCTTAAAGGCTACTTCGCACATACGGGCCGTAGAGCGAAGAGAATTGCCTTCTACGAGGGATGAGATAATTTGAATTCGTTTTTCTTTCGCTAAGCGATTCATTCTAACACCTCTAAGGTTGACAATTCCATCGCTCTAAATTGACAATACTATGGTCTTAAGTTTCCAATGTCAAGAAAATAGTTGACAATTTAATGACTTATGGTTGACAATGTTTCCAGTGGTTGTTAGGATTCGGGCTCGCGGCGAAGACGTCCGGAAGTTCATCGTAGAGAACCTAGACAAGCATTCGGGCGACATTGCCTCACTTACGGCTGATCAATTCTCAATCACACGTCAAGCCGTAAACAAACATCTCCAGAACCTGACCCTAGAAGGTGCACTAGCACCAAGCGGGAAAACACGGAACCGTACGTATAAACTTTGTTCTCAGCTTGAGTATCGGTCCGAGTATGCACTCGGTCAGGGAACCAATGAAGACCTTGCGTGGAACAAATCGGTAGAGCCGTTCGTTAGTAGCTTCCCAGAGAACATAAAAGATATTTGGCATTACTGTTTCACGGAAATGTTTAACAATGCCGTAGATCATTCGGGCGGAACTAATACCATTTTGCAAATCACAAAGACCGCCGCGAATACCCAGATATTGTTAGCCGACGACGGAATCGGAATTTTCAAAAAGATTCAGACAGCAATGAATCTCACCGATGAGCGCCATGCGATATTAGAGCTTTGTAAAGGAAAGTTAACGACCGACCCACAAAAGCACACCGGGCAGGGAATATTTTTCACTTCCCGCCTATTGGATTCATTCGACATTTTCTCGGGAGGAGTTTACTTCAGCCACGTCCTGGGCGACGAAGAAGATTGGATCGTTGAACGTCCGCAATCCCATGCTGGGACTACAATTTATATGAAGTTAAATAATCACACGTCGCGAACCTGCAAGAAAGTATTTGATCATTACTCCGATGAAGAAGACCTAGGCTTTATCAAAACTGTTGTTCCAGTCAGGCTGGCGCAATATGGAAACGAGAAATTGATTTCCCGCTCGCAAGCTAAGCGTGTGCTGGCCAGAGTGGAGCTATTTAAGTGCGTGGTCTTCAATTTTGAAGGCGTGCCGACCATAGGACAGGCGTTCGCAGACGAGATATTTCGGGTTTTTGCTAACTCGCACCCAACAATCGAGATCGTACCGATGAAGGTAAATTCCGACGTAAAGCGAATGATAGAAAGCGCCAAGCTAGAAAGACCTGCAGAGTTGCCCACCAATCTTGCGTCTCTCTAGCTTATTTCTCGCTCTCTTGAATCGTATGCTGTACAACCTTCGCGGCTATTTGATTAGCGTCCAATTGAAATTTACGTTTCTTCAATGTCTTTTTGGTCTTGCGTTTCTTCTTCATGAATTGGAAGATGCACAAATGACGCTTTCAATGCAAGCCCCCTAAAAGCTCAAACTGAGTCACTAACCAAAGGTCAGTGTACTTTTCCGTGCGCTCAAAGCCCTATAAACTGGGCAAAGCAGTCCGCAGCTCAGTTTTTACAGCCTCATCCATGGCCAGCGAACCTCAAAAAACCGCCCAGAATCCTGAAGCCTGCTATCAACGACACCTCGACACCTGGCGCGAAACCGACAGGCGTTACAAACAAGCTTCCGGCCGGCTCGGGGTTGCGACTTTGCTTTTTCTGGGCATCTCGGTAGTTTCCGCCGCGTGGATCGTTACCTTCAGGATTAGCGCAATTTATTGGGTATTGCTGCCGCTCGCTTTCCTCGTCTTCTTGGCCATCACCCACGAACGTGTGATTCGCACGATTCGCGTGAATGCGCGCAGGATCGCGTTTTACGAACGTGGATTGGCCCGACTCGCCAATCAATGGATGGGAACCGGTGAAACTGGCGATCGTTTTTCTGATCCGTCCCATCCCTACGCGCGTGACCTTGATATTTTCGGCGCGGGATCATTATTCGAATTGCTTTGTACCGCGCGCACGCGAGCGGGTGAGGAAACTCTGGCACGCTGGCTGCTTTTTCCCGCGTCTCCCGAAGAAGTCCGCTTCCGCAACGACTCGGTGGCAGAGCTGCGCGAACGCGTCGATCTGCGCGAAGAGCTCGCCGCCTTGGGAAAAGATTTTCGGTCCGGCGTCCAACCGGAACCCTTGATGATATGGGGAGAAGGTGCTTCAACTCTGAATCCCGGCCTGCTGCAGGTTGCTTTGCCTCTACTCGCCTTCCTGTGGATTTGCAGCCTGGCCGCCTGGGCGGGCTTCGGCCTCAAGTTGCCCGCCCTGCTTATCTCAGTCGTCAACCTGGCGATAGCGATAAAGTTCCGTGAACGCACATTGAAGAGCGCTTCGACGATTGAGCAAGCCGCTCAAGACCTGAAATTGCTTTCGCAGGTGCTCGCCCGAGTTGAGCAGGAATCTTTCGTTGCGCCGAAGCTTCAGGGCCTTTACCTTGCACTTCAAAGTAACGGTGTGATTGCGTCGCGCTCCATCGCCCGTTTGAATCGTCGCGTGGATTTTTTGGTCTCACGACGGCATCTGGCGCTACAAGCTCTCGATCCATTCGTATTTTGGAGCCTGCAGTGGACGCTCGCCATAGAAGCGTGGCGCAAGAAATTTGGGCCCGCCATTCGCGCTTGGCTCGCCGCTTTGGGTGAGATTGAAGCCCTCTTAGACCTCGCGGGCTATGCGTACGAACACCCTGGTGATGTCTTTCCGGTGTTCACAGATGAGGCCCCGCTGTTTGACGCTGTAGGGCTCGCGCATCCTCTGATTCCCGAGGACCGTGCCATTCGTAACGATCTAATTCTCGGACGAGATCTGCGGTTCATTGTTATCAGCGGACCCAACATGGCCGGAAAGAGCACGTTCATCCGCTCGGTTGGAATCAACGCTGTTCTGGCTCAGTGCGGCGCACCGATTCGCGCTCGCAAGCTCCAACTTTCTCGATTGTCCGTAGGCGCTTCCGTTTGCGTCCTGGATTCCCTGCAGGGCGGAATCTCTCGCTTTTACGCTGAAATCACGCGACTGAAGGTTATCGCTGACTTGACCGATGGACCGATGCCTGTTTTGTTCCTGCTCGACGAATTGCTGCAAGGAACAAACTCGCACGACCGTCGTATTGGCGCGGAAGCGGTCGTAAGGAGTCTCGTGAAACGAGGTGCCATCGGATTGCTCACCACGCACGACCTGGCTCTCGCCGAAATTGCTGTGGAGGTCGGAACCCAGGGAGCGAACTTCCATTTTGAGGATCATCTCGAGGATGGCAAGTTACGGTTTGACCATCGTCTGAGCCCGGGAATCGTCCAAACCAGTAATGCCCTGCGGCTCATGCGCTCGATCGGGCTCGACGTCTAGTAATAAGAGTTTGTCGATCGCGGCGGACCACGGCCCGACCCATCCCAGGGAAATGGAACCTTGGCCGGACAACGGGTAAACCGGGCGCGGCATCCCAACTATGTCCGAAGCGTAATGAGCGCGTGTCAAAATCCGTTTTCCTGTTACCCTCCTTGTGCTACGCTTTCCTTTGGGCGCAAGCTTCTAATCCGCATGGCAATGTTGAAGCAAAAACGGGATATTTCTATCTCTGCGTCTTTATAGAATCGGAGTCTTAACCTATGCCACTGACGACGATCGAACTTCCTAAGCGAAAACGTGAAGTAATTGACCAGGCGGTAATCAGGTTCTGCGGGGATTCCGGTGACGGCATGCAGATTACCGGCAGCCAATTCACCAACACAGTCGCTCTCTACGGCAACGATTTGGCGACTTTCCCCGACTATCCAGCTGAAATCCGCGCACCGGCCGGGACCTTGCCCGGGGTCAGCGGGTTTCAAGTGCATTTCTCGTCAAACGATGTTTATACCCCGGGCGACTCCGTGGATGTCCTGGTGGCGATGAATCCGGCCGCTTTGAAAATGAATTTGCCGGACCTCAAGACGAATGGAATCTTGATCGTCAACCTCGACAGCTTCAAAGAGAACGATCTTCGTAAAGCGCAGATTGTGACCAATCCGCTCGAAGACCATTCCCTCGATGGCTATCGGCTATTTGCCGTCGAGCTCACTAAGATGACGCGCGCGGCTCTCAAAGATCTCGGTCTCGATGCTAAGAGCATGGACCGCTGCAAGAATTTCTTCGCACTGGGAATGTGTTACTGGCTCTACAACCGGTCCATGGAGCCCACGCATGGCTGGTTACAGGAAAAGTTCAAAAGTAAGCAGCAGTTAGTTCAGGCCAATAAGCTCGCTATGCAAGCGGGCTATAGCTATTGCGAAGCGACCGAAGCGTTTCAAATCAGCTACGAAATCCCGCCGGCGAAACTTGCTCCCGGTGTGTATCGCAACATCAGCGGAAATGCGGCGCTGGCGCTGGGCTTTGTGGCCGCCTCACAAAAGGCCGGCATACCGTTGTTTTTGGGCTCTTATCCAATTACGCCGGCGTCGGATATTTTGCACGAGCTGTCGATGTACAAGGATTTCGGCGTAATTACCTTTCAGGCCGAAGACGAAATCGCCGCGATTACTTCCGCCATAGGCGCAGCGTACGCCGGCGCTCTAGGCATCACTTCCACTTCTGGTCCGGGCATGGCGCTCAAGACCGAAGCGCTCGGCTTGGCGGTAGCCGTCGAATTGCCCTTGGTGATTTGCGATATCCAACGCGGCGGCCCTTCCACCGGACTCCCGACCAAGACCGAACAAGCAGATTTGCTGCAAGCTCTATTCGGACGAAACTCGGAAGCTCCCATTCCGGTCCTGGCCCCCTCGTCACCGGGCGATTGCTTCTGGATTGCGCTCGAAGCCAGCCGTATCGCCATTAAGCACATGGTCCCGGTGATTGTTTTGTCCGACGGTTATCTGGCCAACGGAGCCGAACCTTGGAAAGTTCCCACGGTTGACGAGCTGCCGGAAATCCCGGTGCACTTCGAAACGAATCCGGAAGGTTTCCTGCCCTACAGGCGCGATCCAGTCACGCTCTCGCGCCCGTGGGCGGTTCCAGGAACGCCCGGTCTCGAACACCGCATCGGTGGAATCGAAAAGCAGGACGTTACGGGCAACATCAATTACGAGCCTCTGAACCATGAGCACATGGTCCGATTACGTGCGGCGAAGGTCGAGTCCGTCGCCATCGATATTCCTCCGGTAATCCCGGAAGGCGATGAGTCAGGGGATTTGCTGATTATCGCGTGGGGCTCTACGCACGGCCCAATTACGGCCGCCTTGAATGCTCAGCGGGAGAAGGGACGCAAAATAGGGCACGTCCATCTGCGTTACTTGAATCCCCTGCCGCGTGATCTTGGGGAGGTAATCAGCCGCTATAAGAAAGTACTCGTGCCAGAAATGAATATGGGCCAGCTCCTGATGATTCTGCGCGCAAAATATCTGGTGAACGCGCAGGGCTATAACAAAATTCAGGGCAAACCCTTCAAGACTTCAGAGATCGAACAAAAAATCGAACAGATGCTTGGTTTGGTTCCCTCCGTACTCTCGGAAGAGGACGGAGATGAGCAGGCAGGAGAGCAGCTATGACCACCGCGACATTGCCCATATACACGAAAAAGGATTTCCAGACCGATCAGGAAATTCGTTGGTGTCCTGGTTGCGGTGACTACGCCATTCTCTCTGCTGTACAAATGGTATTCGCTGATCTAGGTATCCCGCGCGAAAAATTCGTGATCATTTCCGGGATTGGCTGCTCCAGTCGCTTCCCCTATTACATGAACACTTTCGGCTTTCACACCATCCATGGACGCGCTCCGGCGGTGGCCACCGGTCTGAAAATTGTTCGTCCCGACCTTGAAGTGTGGGTCGCAACCGGCGATGGCGATTCGCTCTCGATCGGCGGCAATCACACGATTCACATGCTGCGCCGCAATGTCGGGCTGAAGGTGCTTCTGTTCAACAACAAGATTTACGGGCTCACCAAAGGCCAGTATTCGCCAACTTCCGAAGTCGGTAAGAAAACCAAATCGACGCCCTTCGGCACCACCGACCGGCCGTTCAACCCCATTTCTCTCGCCATCGGGTCGGAAGCCACATTCGTGGCCCGTTCAGTCGACGTATTCCAGCAGCATCTGAAAGATGTTTTGAAGAAAGCCGCTGCGCATAAGGGCTCCGCGTATGTCGAGATCCTGCAGAATTGCAATATCTTCAACGACGGCGCGTGGGAGACGGTTACCGAAAAAGACGCGCGCAGCGAAAACATCGTTCAGCTCGAACACGGCAAGCCTCTTATTTTTGGGAAGAATCGCGACAAAGGCATCCGCCTAAACGGGCTGGATCTGGAAATCGTCAGTCTAGGCAATGGCATCACCGAAAAGGACCTTCTCGTTCACGATGAAAAGCATCCGCGCGCAGCTTATGCCTTTCTGCTCGCTCATATGGAGCAGCGCCCAGGTTTCCCCACCCCCATCGGCGTCTTGCGCTCCTGGGACCACGTGCCACGCTACGAGGACATGATCAACGACCAAATTCGCGAAGTTCAAGCGAAGCGCGGCAAGGGTGACTTGGCAAAGCTTCTTCGGTCCGGCGACACATGGGAACTTAAGGCGTAGTTTCGTTTCTTTTTGGTAAATTTCTTGCGCAAGCGCGCTGGCTCTTCGTCGATCTTCATCCTCATTTCAGAAAACGGATCTTCAAAATCGTTTCTCTTCGGGATTTCGTTGGATTCTCTTGACTTCTTCCGCCGTTCGCTATATTAGGACTCCACTCGGTCGGCCCTCTTTCAAGCTATTAACGTCCGCCAAGTACTGCCAGTACTGCGCGGCGCGAGTAGATGTACCCAGCCGAGCTCAGCGCGCATTCGCAAGTTAGTTTGGACGTTTCCAAAGGAGATAAATCGATGAAGGACAGGAAGGCGGAAGCTTTTGGTCATTTCTGGATTGCAAGAGTTGTACTGACAGGTCTCGCCATAAGCTTGTTGTTGGCTGGCGGCGCGTCCGCACAGCAGGCCCAGCAGCCGAAAGCGTTCAAGGACTTCAAATCATACGTTGCGTACGTGGCCAATAATCACAAAGCCCCGTTCGACAGGGATGGATCGGTGATACCGACGGACAAGGCGAAGCAGCTTTTGGAACAGCAGGCGAAGGTTCGCGCCGCCAACGGTGCTCATCCCGCCGTTACACCCACATTTATGAATGTGAAAGTCAATCAAGACCGGAATCCGTGGCCGAAAGCGGAAATCGGTGCGGCCATCGATCCGTCGTCCCCCACCAGTTGGGTAGTTATGACCAACGACTTCCGAGAGAATTACGACCACATGTTTTACCATGTGTCCACCGACGGTGGGCTAACCTGGACCGATGACTCGATGGTTGGCGGCAATGACCCCTTTACCGGGTTTATTCCCCTTACCTTCCAGAGCGATCCAGGGGTTTCATTTGACCTCGCCGGAAATAGCTACATCTCAACGATTACCGGCAACCTGATCATCGACTTCAATAACGGCTACGAGAATATTGACACTGAGATTGACATAGCCCAGGGGTTCTCGCATGGAACGTACACTTCTCTGCTACCCACGCCAATCGACGATCAACCGTGCAACGGTTTATTCACGGGTATATTTAACTGCCCCGCCACGCTGGATAAGCCGCTGATCACCACGGACACCAATCCTGGCAGCCCGAACGAAGGCACGACCTATGTCTATTACACCTTGTTCTGCAACAGCGCACCATGCACCGACGGCACCGCCACGGTTCCTGCATTCGGATCCGCAATTCTCGAATCGCACTCTGCGGGTCCCGGGCAACCATTCAGCCTTCCAGCGCTCGTAAGTGGTTCGCTAACGGCCACCCAATTCTCAGACATGGTGATCGACTCCAGCGGCGTTCCGCACGTATTCTTCGACGACTTCAGCAACTTCCCATTCACGCAAATGTGGGAATCCACCTTAAAGGCCGGTACCTGGGTGGTCTCCTCGAAACCCGTGGTGAGCTTTATTTACAACGGGCTGAGAAATCTAAACTGGGCTTTCCGAGATAGCGGAGCAGCCGCACCGGGATGCGGTATTCACCAGCACACTGCCTATTGTGCCTTCAACGCAAACCAAATCGGCAACGGGAAGCTTGAGGCCACACCCAGTCTCTATCTGGCGACGGTAGTGAATGGTGGTTCGAGAATCACCCGCGTTAACAACGACACCTTCAACGATCAGAAAGAACACTTCTTTGGCTGGGCGACCGCCACACCATCCGGGGATGTATATGTCGGTTGGTATGACAGTCGCAACGATCCCTTTAACACAACAGTTCAGTACTTCGTCGGGAAATCGACCGACGGAGGAAAGACTTTCCCGACGCAGCAGCCAGTGAGCGACACCGCGTTCAACCCATGCACCGGATTCCCCGGATGCGGCTTTTTCGGCGATTACACCCAGTTAGTTTCCGGACCTGACGGAACAGTGCACGCCGCCTGGACGGATACTCGCGACCAAGCCAGTATGCAGGTCTGGTCACAAGCAATTACCTGGTAAATGGATCGAGAAGGTGAGGCTTGCAAGAGCGGCGTACCTGCTCTTGCAGGCCTTACCCTACCGTGAACCTTACAACGTCGGCGCCGCTGGAAATTACCTGGCGGCGCCGATTCTTTTTTTGGGAGCTGCTCGAATACCGGACCCAAAACACACGTTAGACTATGGAGTCGGCGCTAGTTGGGACGTGGGACTAACCGGGGAATTTTTAGCCAGGGCTGCATTGGGCTGCGGCAATCTCGTCGGCATCAAAGCCAGGGCGCGATCGCGCGAGACTGCAAATTCGTCCCAATCGCGCTTGGCAACCGGATCGGACGGCGGCAATGGCAGGCGCTCGAAGTTTAGGAATTGTCCCTGGCGCTGAATTCGGAAATCAAGATGGGGACCGGTCGCCAGCCCCGTCATTCCCACCAGTCCGATGCTTTGTCCTTGGCCTACATGCTGACCCGAGCGCACCAGCACGCGCGACAAATGCATGTAGTAGGTGGTGTATCCATTTGTGTGCAGAATTTGAACGAGGTTCCCCGCTCCACCTTTGGGCCCGGCAAAAATTACGCGCCCGTCGCCAATGGTCTGCACCGGAGTGCCCGAAGGCGCCGCATAATCAATGCCCAGGTGCGGCCGGTATTCTTTCAAAATGGGATGCAAGCGGTGCTCGCTGAAATGCGACGAAATAGGCGCGGCAAACTTAAGCGGCGAATGCAAGAACGCCTTTTTCATCGATTTCCCTTCCGGGGTGAAATATGCGGGAGCGCCGGAGAGGTCATGAAAAAGCACCGCGCCATACCGATGCCCAGCGTTTCTGTATTCGGCGGCCAGAATTCTCCCGTACGAAAGCAGTTCGCCGTTTGAAAGGACTTTCTTCTCGACCACTAGTCGAAACGTATCACCCGGGCGCGGATCAGTGTAGAAATCCAGGTCCCATCCAAATATCTGCGCCAGGCGCATCGCTAGCTCGGGTTTTTCACCGGCGTTAATGACCGCTTCAAAAAGCGAGCCGTGAACTTCCCCCATCACGCCGATGGTTTCCCTTTCCGACGGAATTGTCTGAATTTCTGAATGGACTTGGCGTCCTTGCGGCGCGATCGAGAGCACTCGGTCCTCATCGATTCTGTAGCGAACTGAACGCAATTCACCAAGAACGGAGCGTCCCACGTCCAATCGATTTCCTGCGCGCAAGTGCCGCAAATCGAAAACAGACTGCGCCGAAGCTGCCCAGCGAACGGCGGTCTCCCCATCCATCCCCAGATCTCGTAACAGCATGTGGAACGGAAGACGGGCGGGAACCAGGCGCTCGCTGTACAGCACAACTTGTTCCTGGATGCGGCGAGCTTCTTCACGCGCGGAAGTTGCCTGCAACGAGACCTCGCCTTCGGCCGAACGCCGCACATAATACGATGCGCCCACGCATGCTGCGCTGATCGCGATCAAAGCGAACCAAAATAGAATTTTCCCAAACTTGCCCATTCGTAGACCGCGCTTACCCGTTTTAGGTACCGAAGCTTAGCGCAAGCAGGCCCGTGCGGAAAACATTAAATG
>Ga0307477_10003291_pt1 | contig 12067 bp, 7 predicted proteins | sample atmos_gasesECM2C_FD_203316 | JGI IMG/M metagenome (GOLD analysis project Ga0307477, IMG submission 203316) | Hardwood forest soil microbial communities from Morgan-Monroe State Forest, Indiana, United States - atmos_gasesECM2C_515 | ecosystem: Environmental > Terrestrial > Soil > Temperate...
CGCGCAGCTGCTGGTGCGCGGCCGCATCAGCCTGTACGAGCCGCGCGGTGAGTATCAGCTGATCGTCGAGCACCTGGAGGAGTCGGGGGTCGGCGCCCTGCGGCGCGAGCTCGAGCGTTTGAAGTCCCGGCTGGCCGCCGAAGGCCTGTTCGCGCCGGAGCGCAAGCGAACGCTGCCGCGCTTCCCGCGGCGCGTCGGAGTGATTACTTCCCCGAGCGGGGCGGCGCTGCACGACATCCTCAAGATTCTCGCGCGCCGCTACCCGCCGGCCGCAGTGCTCATCTATCCGAGCGCCGTGCAGGGCGCAGCCGCCGTGCCGTCGCTGATCGCAGCGCTCGCCACCGCTTCGGCGCGCGCCGAATGCCAGGTGCTCATTCTCGCCCGCGGCGGCGGCTCGCTCGAGGATCTGTGGGCATTCAACGACGAACGCGTGGCGCGGGCCATCCGCGCCTGCCGGCTGCCGGTGGTCGCCGGCGTCGGCCACGAAATCGATTTCACCATCGCCGATCTGGTCGCGGATGCGCGCGCCCCGACGCCCTCGGCTGCTGCAGAGCTGGTCGTGCCGGACCGCCGCGCGTGGCTCGAGGCGCTGGCGCGCACCGGGCAGCGCCTCGCCGCGGGCGTGCGGCGCGAGCTGCGCAACAGTGACACGCACCTCGCTGCCGTCGCCCGCAGACTCGAGCGCTCACATCCCGGTGTGCATCTCGAGCAGCAGATGCAGCGGGTCGATGACCTCACCCGACGCCTCGCCGGGGCGGCGCATGCGGGCCTGCACCGCGAGGGGCGGCGACTCGCGCTAAGTCAGGCGCGGCTGCTGCGCGGCTCGCCCGAGCGGGTGCTGCACGAGCGCCGCGTGCGCAACGACCGCCTGCACGCGCGGCTCGATCGCTGCGTGAGCGCGCTGCTCGAACGCAGCGGCCACCGCCTGGCGCTGGCGCAGCGGGCGCTCGATGCCGTCAGCCCGCTCGCGACGCTGACACGCGGATTCGCCATCGTGACGCGCGCCGCCGATGACGCGCTGCTCACCGACGCGACGACGGTGGCGGACGGCGAGCACATCGAGGCGCGTCTTGCCCGCGGCACTCTCAGGGCGCGTGTGACCGGCCGGAAATGAGGGCGGCGTCGCGCGCCGCAGCGGCAACCCGGTGAGCGCCGCAGCGCGCTGCCGGGCTGCAGCACGGCTGACTTCCTGGATCGCGGCACTGCTGGCGTCGCTGGCGCACGGCGTTGCCGCTGCGCCGGAATCCGCGCCGCTGCCCCAGGAGGAGCGCGTGCCGGGCGGCGTCGCGCTGCTCGCCCTCGAGGGCTCCGGCCCCGCGATGCCGCCGCCCCGTGTCACGTTCGAAGAGCGGCCGGTCCTCGTGCTGCCCGCCGAAGGCAAATGGCTCGCGGTAGTCGGGATCCCGCTGTCGCTCGCACCCGGTCCGACGGCGGTGCGCGTGCAGCAAGGCGGAAACGCACGCACCGTCGGCTTCGAGGTCACCGACAAGCAGTATCCGGTCCAGCACCTGACCGTCGCGCCGCAACAGGTGAATCTCTCGAAGCGGGACCTCGAGCGCGTCGAGCGTGAGCAGCCGCGCCTGCACCAGGACTACGCCACCTTCACCGCCGATGCCCCGTCGACGCTGCAGCTGCTGCAGCCCGTGCCCGGCGTGCGCTCGAGCTCGTACGGCTCGCGGCGGGTGTTCAACGATGAGCCGCGCAGCCCTCACAGCGGCATGGACATCGCCGCCGAGACCGGCACGCCAGTGCACGCGGCAGCCGCCGGCAGGGTGATCGACACCGGCAACTTCTTTTTCAACGGCAATACAGTGATCCTCGATCACGGCTCGGGGCTGGTCACCATGTACTGCCACCTGAGTCGCATCAGCGTGCGGCGCGGCGAGCGCGTGCCGGCCGGCGCGGTCGTGGGCCGCGTCGGCGCGACCGGACGGGCGACCGGACCGCACCTGCACTTCGGCGTGGCTCTGAACGCCACTTTCGTCGATCCGGCGCTGTTCCTGAGGCCGCCGCCGGTCGCCGGCGACTCCGATGACGCCAGCCACTGACGAGGGGCGCGACGTCGCCCACATGCGCGTTGCGCTCGAGCGTGCCGCCGCGGCCGGCGCCAGCGGCGAGGTGCCGGTCGGCGCCGTGCTGGTGCACGATGGCAGGATCGTTGCCGCGGCCGGCAACTCACCGATCGCCGGCCACGATCCCACCGCGCACGCCGAGATGCTGACGCTGCGTGCCGCGGGCCAGGCGCTCGGCAGCTACCGGCTCACCGATACCACGCTGTACGTCACGCTCGAGCCCTGCGTGATGTGCGCCGCGGCGATCGTGCACGCGCGCGTGCGCCGCCTGGTATTCGGTGCCTGGGATCCGCGTGCCGGCGGCGCCGGTAGCGTCACCGACGTGTTTGCGCTGCCCGGGCTCAATCACCGCGTCGATGTGTTCGGCGGCGTGCTGGTGGATGACTGCGCGCAGCTTTTGCAGCAGTTCTTCGCGCAGCGGCGCGGCTGAGCCACGCCGCCGGCAGCGGCGGGAGGCGCTGCGGTTGGCGGCGCGGCGGGCGGGGCGGGCGCCTGCGCGGGGCTGCTCTCCCCGGGTTGCCACTCGAGCAGCGTGAGATATCGCTGGATGCGATCGACGAATTGCACCGGCTCCCACCCGCGCGCGTAGCCGCGCCGGGTGCTCGCGTACCAGCGCTCGCGTGCCAGCATCGGCAGCCGCAAGCGCACCTCCGCCCAGGCGTCCGGGTCCTTGCCGAGCGACTGAGTGATGATGCGCGCATCCTCGAGGTGACCGAAGCCGACGTTGTACGCGGCGACGCTCAGCCAGGTGCGATCGGGCTCGGCGATGCGCGCCGGCAGCTTGGCGCGGATCTGCGCGAGATAGCGCGCGCCGGCGAAGATGCTCTGCTCGGGATCGCGCCGATTGCTGATGCCCATCGCCTGTGCCGTGTCCGCGGTCAACATCATGACGCCGAGAACGCCGGTGTCGGACTCCGCGTGCGGATCCCACTTCGACTCCTGGTAGCCGATCGCGGCGAGCAGCCGCCAGTCGATGCCGGCTTGCGCACCAGCCTGCTCGAACCAGGCGCGATAGCGCGGCAGCCGATCGCCGACGTGCTCCTGGAACTCGCGCGATTCCTCGTATTCGAAGCGCCGCGCGTCGCCCGAGGTCTCCAGCAGCAACTGCGCCAGGCGGCCGGAAGCTGCGAGCTCGCGAAAGAAATCGTTGACGCTGGCGAGCAGGTCGGGCGCGCTCGGGCGCACGATCCATTGCACCGGCCGCTGCTCGGGCAGCGCGAACCCGGCGAGCACGTTCGGGTAGAGGTGCCGGGCGAAGGAGAACTCGCGTGCATCGCTGACGGCGTAGCGCGCCTCGCCGCTGGCGACATCTTCCACCGGGTCGGCGGAGCTCGGCGCGGTCTCGACCCAGGCGAGCGACGGCGCCACCGAGCTCTTCAGCCGCTCGAGAATGCGCTCCTGCGGGCTGCCGGCGCGCACCGCGAGTCGCGCCGCCTCCAGCTGCAGGGTCTCGCGCGGACGCACATCACTCTGCTCGTACACCACCAGCTGCGGGATGAGCGTATAGGGCACGGCGGCAGCGCCGGCGCGGCGCCAGTCGGGGCTCCCGGTCAGCGCGGCAGCGGCGATGTCGGCGCGCCCGGCGGCGAGCTCCGCCTGCAGAGCGCGCTCGTTGGCGAGCGGATACATGTTGAGCTTGACGCCGAGCCGCGCGGCGTAGGCGCTCGCGAGCTCGAATTCGAGGCCCTCGGTCCGCTGCGCGCCGTAGTAGTAGCAGGTCGGCAGGTTGAGCGTGACGACACGCAGCTCACCGCGCGCGCGGATCTCGTCCAGCGCCGCGGGCGCGAAACGCTGACAGCCCGCCACGGCGATGAGCAATGCACAGACAGCGGCGCGAGTGAATCGGCGCAACCGAGGCTTCTCCTTGCTGCAGGCGCTTTCCGCTAGAATGGCCGCCCCGCGAAGACCGGCGGGCCGGCCGGAGAGGTACCGAAGCGGTCATAACGGCGCCGACTCGAAATCGGATGGTCGGGTAAAACCGGCACGTGGGTTCGAATCCCACCCTCTCCGCCAGTTCCCACATTTTCTCGCATTTGCGGCTGTTCGTCTCCCGCCGCGGCCGGCGCCTGCTCAGGGCTGCGGCTTGCGCAGCGCCTCGCGGTAGGCGGTGGCGAACGCCTCGACGAAAGTGTGGGGAAGATGGTCCGCCGGCATCTCGATGAGATTGCGATAGAAACTCGTGAACAACTCCCAGTACTGCGCCTTGTCGGCCGAGCGCGCCTTGCCGCGCCGCGCGGCGCGCTCGAAGCGTGCTTCGAGCTCCGCCGGATCCAGCCGATCGAGGAACTCGACGAACGCCGCGCGCATCGCCTGGTCGGTGGCGCTCTCGTGGAGCTTCGCCTCAGCGATCGTCTCGCGCAGCCACTGCACGGAATCGAGCTGCCGGCCCTCGTGCCGCACCAACAGCGCCACCGCCAGATCCTCGACCATGAGGTCGCCGAGCGCCGGCCGCGGGTCGTCCTGTTCGGGTTTGTCCGCTGCCGGCAACCCGATGCGATAGCGGTTGCGCGTCTCGCTGCGCGCGCGCTCCAGGTCCTTGAAGCCGAGCAGCGCTTCGCGGAACAGCCGCCCGGCAAGATGCAGCAGGCGGGCCTGCGCATCGGCGGGCAGTCGCTCCGGGGGGATGCCGAGCCCGCGACAGAAGGCGTCGAGTCCGGCGTGCAGATCCTCGAGCGACAGGATGCCGCCGCCATTCCTCGGCTCGCGACCGACGACTTCGGCGAGACGCGCGATGCGCTCTTCATGCGACTGATCGGCCGGCGCTCGGGTGAGAATCGGCGCCTGATCCTGATCCTGCGAGTCGGCCTCGCCTGGGGCATGCTGCGCACGCGCCAGGGCTTGCACCCTGCCTGAGTCGACCGCCTGGCCATAGGCGCCGACCGGCACGACCGGATCCATGTCGATGACCGGCTCGAGCAGCTCTTCGACATCGAGCTGCGCGCCGATGTCCTGATCGGCCGGATGCCCGAGCGGGGTGAGCGTGTGAATGCTGGTCGGCACGGCGGCGCCGGGATCGGGCGCATCCTCGGGCTGCTCGAGGGCCGCAAGGATGTGATACTCGCCCATGCGGATCACGTCACCGTTGGCGAGCCGGTAACCGCTCGAGCCGCGCTTGGCGACCGGCTCGACGTCGTCGTTGACGTACACGCCGTTAGTGCTGACATCCTGCAGATAGAAGCTACCTTCGCGGAACTGCACGCGCGCGTGATGCGCGGAGATATAGCGGCGCGGGTCGGGCAGCACCCAGTCGTTGTCGGCCGAGCGACCGATCGTGCCGCCCTCGACCGAGAAGGTCGCCGTGCCGTGCTCGGCGAGCGACCGCCGCTGGTCGCTCAGCACTCGCAGTTTGAGCGTGGATGCGCGACTCATGGAGTCACCCGTCCGTAAAAAGCGATCCCGATGGCATATTCCGCGGGCAAGACAGCGTCTCCGGTGCGCTCCCGGACATAGACATATAATGTCGCGCCCAAAGCTAGCAGCGCCCCCGACACCCGCCAATGGCAGCCAGTCACATTTTCCGCATTATGTTCGTGAATCAGGGCAAGGTTTACGAGGTCTACGCCCGACGGGTAAGTCACGGTGAACTGTTCGGGTTCATCGAGGTCGAGGAGCTGCTGTTCGGCGAGCGTTCTTCGGTGGTGCTCGACCCCTCCGAAGAGCGCATCAAGGGTGAGTTCTCCGGCGTGAAGCGCACCTTCCTGCCGATGCATTCGATCCTGCGCATCGACGAGGTGAAGAAGCACGGGGTCAGCAAGATCACGCTGCTGGAGAGCGGCGCCAGCGGCGCCAACGTCGCGCAGTTTCCGATGCCGATCTATTCCACGCCGCCGGGCGAGAAGAAATGAAATGAGGTGCAGCTAGTCCATGCTGCAGCTTCCCGGGCCGGCGGCGCTGTCCGCGTTCCGCATCGCCAAGCTCCTCGACCGTTTGACCGTGCTCGACCCGGCGCTCAACGGGCTCGATGCCCGCTTCATGCACTTCGTCGACCTGGTCCGACCGCTCACTGCGGCCGAGGCCGCAGTGCTCGCGCAGCTGCTCACCTACGGGCCGCGTCTGCCGACGCCAGCCGACGAGTTTGGCGCCGATAGTGTGTGGGTGGTGCCGCGGCTCGGCACCATCTCGCCGTGGTCGAGCAAGGCGACCGACATCGCGCGGGTGTGCGGCCTCGATGGCGTGCGCCGCATCGAGCGCGGCATCCTCTACCGATTGCGCGCAGCTGCGCCGCTCGGCAGCGAGCGGCTGCAGCACCTCGCGCCGCTGCTGCACGACCGCATGACGGAGGAGGCGCTGCTCGAGGGCGCACGCCTGGCGGATCTGTTCGCGCAGCGCCCGCCGCAGCCGCTCGCGCGCATTTCGCTCGCGGGCGGGCGTGCGGCGCTCGCCGCGGCGGATCGGCGGCTCGGGCTGGCACTGTCGACCGAGGAGATGGATTACCTGCTCGAGAGCTTCGCGCGCCTCGAGCGCGATCCGACCGATGTCGAGCTCATGATGTTCGCGCAGGCGAACTCCGAGCACTGCCGCCACAAGATCTTCAACGCACGCTGGATCATCGACGGGCAGCCGCGCGAGGAATCGCTGTTCGACATGATCCGCTACAGCCACGCGCGCAGCCCGCACGGCGTGTTGTCCGCCTACCGCGATAACGCCGCGGTGATCGCGGGGACGCTCGGCGAGCGCTGGTCCGCCGACCCGGCGAGCGGCGTGTACGGCGCGAGTGCCGAGCCGATCGACTTCGTCATCAAGGTCGAGACGCACAACCATCCGACTGCCATCTCACCCTTTCCGGGAGCGGCGACCGGTGCGGGCGGAGAGATCCGCGACGAGGGAGCGACCGGACGCGGCGCCAAGCCCAAGGCAGGACTCACCGGCTTCTGCGTCTCGAACCTGCGCATCCCGGGCTACGTGCGGCCGTGGGAACGCGAGTTCGGCGCGCCCGCACACCTCGCCTCCGCGCTCGACATCATGATCGAGGGGCCGATCGGCGCCGCCGCCTTCAACAACGAGTTCGGCCGGCCGGCGGTCGGCGGCTACTTCCGCACCTTCGAGCAGCACTCCGGCGGCGACCCGCCGCAGCGCGTGCGCGGCTACCACAAGCCGATCATGATCGCAGGCGGGCTCGGCAACGTACGGCGCGCGCTCATCGAGAAGGCCGAAGTCCCGGTCGCCGCCAGGCTGATCGTGCTCGGGGGGCCGGCGATGTTGATTGGCCTCGGCGGCGGCGCCGCCTCCTCACTCGGCAGCGGCAGCTCGAGCGCCGAGCTCGATTTCGCTTCCGTGCAGCGCGCCAATCCGGAGATGCAACGCCGCGCACAGGAGGTGATCGACCAGTGCAGCGCGCTCGGCGACGCCAATCCCATTCTGCTGATTCACGACGTCGGCGCCGGCGGACTGTCGAACGCCGTCCCCGAAGCGGTGGCCCACAGCCGGCGCGGCGCGCGCGTCGATCTGCGCAGTATTCCGAGTGCCGACAGTGGTCTGTCGCCGCTCGAGCTGTGGTGCAACGAAGCGCAGGAGCGCTATGTGCTCGCCGTCGCGCCGACAGCGCTCGCGGAATTTGCCGCGGTCGCGGCGCGCGAGCGCTGCCCGTTTGCGGTGATCGGCGAGATCGACGCGAGCGGCCAGCTGACGGTACGCGATCCATTGTTTCACCAAGTGCCGGTCGACATGCCGATCGAGCTGCTGCTCGGCAAACCGCCGCGCCTGACACGCGACGTGCGCAGCGTGACGCCGCCCCGGCGCCGCTTCGATGCGGCGCGCATCGAGCTGCGCGAGGCCGCCTACCGGGTGCTGCGCCTGCCGGCGGTCGCCGACAAGACCTTCCTCATCACGATCGGCGATCGCACCGTCGGCGGTCTCATCAGTCGCGACCAGCTGGTCGGGCCGTGGCAGGTGGCGGTGAGCGACGTCGCGGTCACGCTCGCCGACTTTCGCGGCGCCGCAGGCGAGGCCATGGCGATGGGCGAGCGCACGCCGGTGGCGCTGCTCGATGCGCCGTGCTCGGGGCGGCTGGCGGTGGCCGAGGCAATCACCAACATCCTGGCGGCCGACATCGCGACGCTGTCGCAGATCCGGCTGTCGGCCAACTGGATGGCAGCGAGCGGCGAACCGGGCGAGGACGCCGCGCTGTACGAGACGGTGCGCGCCGTGGCGCGCGAGCTGTGCCCGCAGCTCGGCATCGCCATCCCGGTCGGCAAGGACTCGCTGTCGATGAAAACCGAGTGGCGTGAGAGCGGCGTGCGCAAGAGCGTGGTGGCGCCGCTGTCGCTGATCGTCTCGGCGTTCGCGCCGGTCGGCGATGCGCGCCGCACACTCACCCCGGTGCTCGAGCTCGGCGAGCGGCCGACGTCGTTGTGGCTGATCGATCTGGCCGGCGGTCGCCACCGCCTCGGTGGCTCGGCGCTCGCGCAGGTATACGGCGAGCTCGGCGAGGAGCCGGCCGATCTCGATGAGCCACGCCGGCTGTTACAGCTGGCCGCGGCACTCGCGGAACTGCGCGTCCGCGAGCTGCTGCGCGCCTACCACGACCGCTCCGATGGCGGGCTGTTCGCGACGCTCACTGAAATGGCCTTCGCCGGGCATTGCGGGCTCGACATCAGCCTGCCGGCCGCGCGCGGCAGCGCGCTCGCGCAGCTGTTTGCCGAGGAGCCGGGTGTGGTGGTGCAGGTCGCGGCCAGCGACGAGCCGGCGTTCAGCGAGATCCTCGCGCGTCACGGGCTGGCGCAGGCCGCAGTACGCCTCGGCACGCCGAGCAGCGAGCTGCGGCTGCGCATCCGCGTCGGCGACACGTTGCTCGATGAGAGCTGGGCGGAACTGCGGCGCGCCTGGTCGGAGACCTCGTGGCGGCTGCGACGACTGCGCGACGACCCCGAGTGCGCCGACGAGGAGTTTGCGGCACAGACCGACGCCACGAGCGGCGGGTTGCTGGTCGATCTCAAGTTCGATCCCGCAGACGACATCGCCGCGCCCTATGTGCTGCGCGGCGCGCGCCCCGCGGTGGCGATCCTGCGCGAGCAAGGCGTCAACGGCCAGATAGAGAGCGCAGCGGTATTCGATCAGGCGGGCTTCACGGCCTGCGACGTTCACATGACAGACCTGCTGAGCGGTCGCCGCACGCTTGGGGAGTTCAAGGGACTGGTGGCCTGCGGCGGCTTCTCGTACGGCGACGTCCTCGGGGCGGGCGAGGGCTGGGCGAAGTCGATCCTGTTTCACCCGGCGGTGCGCGAGGAATTCGAGCGCTTCTTCGCCCGCCGCGACAGCTTCGCATTCGGCATCTGCAACGGCTGTCAGATGCTCGCGGCGCTCAAGAGCCTCATTCCCGGAAGCGATCACTGGCCGCGCTTCGTGCGCAACCGCAGCGAGCAGTACGAGGCGCGCTGCACGCTGGTCGAGATACTGCCTTCACCCTCGGTGCTGTTGGCCGGCATGGCCGGCTCGCGCCTGCCGGTGGCGGTGGCGCACGGCGAGGGGCGCGCCGAGTTCGAGTCGGACGCGGCCGCTCGGGCGTGCGCGGCGAGCGGCCTGGTCGGCGTGCGCTACGTGAATCCCGACGGCAGCGTCGCGACGACCTATCCGGCCAACCCGAGCGGTACGCCCTTCGGGATCGCGGCGCTCACCAATCGCGACGGGCGTGCGACCTTGATCATGCCGCACCCGGAACGCTCGTTCCGCTACCTGCAGAGCTCCTGGCGGCCCGCGGCGGCCGGCGAGTACAGCGGTTGGATGCGCTTGTTCCGCAATGCCCGGCGGTTCGTCGACTGAACCGGATTCGCGCCGTCAGCTCGCCGAGCGCGCCGGGGCGAACGGCGCAACGCGGCTGCCGGTTTCCTCGAGGAAGAAACGCCGCACCAGGATCGCCTGCTGCAGCTTGCCCTTGCGGACATAGGCCTCGTAGAGCAGGTCCTTGGCGACCTCGAGAAGAATGCCGGCCTCGTAGCCATCGAGCAGCGGCAGCTCCGAGCGCGCCTCGAGCTGCGCGCCGAACAGCACACTCTTCAGCTTGGCGAAGATCTCGCCACTCAGGCCGCCGAGCTCGCGCGCCTCGGTGAGCTCATCGAGCAGGCGCAGCCTCCCCGCCTCCCCGAGATCGGCAAACAGCGCCTGCGCCGTGCGGCGGCACATGGAAGCGAAGGCGTTGAAAGCTCCCTGCGAGAAGCAGGTGAGCGCCTCGCGGAACACCAGCTCGACGTTCTCCGGGATATAGCTGAAGCTGAACTTCTCGCGCGCGCGCTCGACCTCGGTGAACTGCGGCGACAGCTCGACGCGCGTCGCGCCATACACCCGCACGGTGAAGCGCAGAAAGATCGGCATGTGACAGGCATCGCAGCGGTACACCAGGCCCACCTGCCGCGGCCGGTAGAGCTGCAGATCCTCGAAGCGCGGCACCGCAGTCGGCGTGATGTGCGAAACCGTCTGGCAATGCGGACAGGTCACGACCATGTTCTTCTCGAGGTCGTGGCGCAGCTGACTTGCCGAATCGATATAAATCGTCATGGCCGGTGAGCGGCTCGTGTTGTTATGAGCGGCGTCTCATGTTAACCCAGTCGGGCGCGTTGCTCATGCGTTCCGCAAATACGCCGCCGCCGCCGCCGTGGCCGCCTGTCACGTTATGTAACAGGGCGGGCGCTGCGGGCGAAGGCGAGGATGCGGTCGGCGAGCAGCGCGTACTCGCCGCTGAAGTGGTGACCCTTGCCGATGCGCTCGCGCGCGACGGCGCCTGCCGGCAGAGCGGGGCAGATCGAGTCCTGCTCGCCCTCGCCGTAGATGCATAGCACCGGCAGGTCGCCGATCCTCGCCAACTCCGGCTGCGTCGCTGGTCCACCCTGGTCGCTCCCGACCCAATCGGCAATGCTCACCTCGAACGAGGCATGCGCCTCGATGCCGAGCAGGCTGACGCTCACGATATGCGCGCGCAGCTCGGACGGCAGCCGATTGACGACGAACGGTAACACGTCCGCGCCGAACGAGTAGCCGATCAGCAGCACCCGCTGCTTGTTCCAGCTCGCCAGGTAGTGCCGCAGCAGGCGTGCCACGTCGCGCGCGGTCTGTTCCGGCGTGCGCTCGGTCCAGAAGTATTTGAGCGAGTTCAGGCCCACGGTCGGCACGCCGTTGGCGGCCAGGCGCGTCGCGAGCTCCTGATCGAGCCCGGCCCAGCCGCCGTCGCCGGTCAGCAGCAGCGCCAGCTCCGCCGACGCGCCGCTCGCCGGCACCTCCTGCACCGGCAGGTCGCTGATGTCTGGCGGCGGCGGGCTGGAAGTCTCGACGCGGGTGGCGAGTTGCGCGTACGCGGCGCGCAACTGCGGCAGCCAGTTGCGGGCGACGCCGAAGCCGTGGCCCACGAGCGGCAGCCGCACGACTTCCGCGCCGGCCACCCGCGCGACAAACGCGTCCGTGGCATGCGGGTCGCACACCTGATCCTGCTGCCCCTGGAGCACGATCCACGGCTGCTTGAGGCTGGCCGCCGGCTCGAGCACCAGCTCGTGATGCGCGTTGGGCGTGGAGCGCAGTCCCGCTCCCGGGCAGAGCGCTGCGCCGCCGAAGTCCTGGTTCGGGCAGAAGCCGAGGCTCAGCGCGCCGGCGAACGTCCCGGGCGGGGACTGCACCAGCGCTGCATACGCGAGCGTCGCGCCCGAGGAATAGCCGACCAGCACCGGCACGTGGTACTCGCTCATGCCGATCTCCTTTTGCACCTGGTGACTCAGTGCCTCGAAATCCGCTGCGATCATCTGGCACGAACCCCCGGCGCGCTGTGCGGCCTTGCGCAGGCTCTCCAGGTAGCGGCGGACGTCGACGCCCACCACCACGGCGCCCGCGTCGCTGAGCGAGCGCGCCATGGGAATGACACCGAGCTGCCAGCCACCGTCGCCCGAGACGAAGATCGCAACGCTCTGCGGCTTGCCATCGGGAATGTAGACCGTGACAGTGCCGAAGCGCGCGGTCGGCAGGTGGGTCGCGTACGGCCCGGCATCCGCCGCCGTGGTTCCGCCATGGGCGGGCGG
>Ga0307477_10003293_pt1 | contig 12065 bp, 8 predicted proteins | sample atmos_gasesECM2C_FD_203316 | JGI IMG/M metagenome (GOLD analysis project Ga0307477, IMG submission 203316) | Hardwood forest soil microbial communities from Morgan-Monroe State Forest, Indiana, United States - atmos_gasesECM2C_515 | ecosystem: Environmental > Terrestrial > Soil > Temperate...
TTCTGCTCGCGGCGCAGTCCGAGCGCGGAGACACGTTGATCGAGGTGCTGATCGCGGTCGTGATCATGGCCTTGACAGCGGTGGCATTGCTCGGCGCCTTGACGACGGCGATCTCGGCCTCGGTGGAGCACAGGAGCCTGGCCGTGGACGACAACCTCCTCAGGAGTTTTGCGGAGACGGCAAAGCAACAGATCGAACTCGACCCTTCGAGCCCCCAGCACTTCACGCCGCAGGCCACGAGCTACGCCGTCGCGTACACAGTCCCACCAGAGGATCAGCCCCCCACGGTTCCCTCTCCGGGCTACACCATCAAGATCACCGGGATCGCGTACTGGAGCAGCGCCGCTCAGCAATTTCAATCGACTTACGTCAACAGCCGACCTGACAAGGGGATCCAGCTGATCACCGTCACCGCCATGGCTCCTAACCAGGTCACCAAGTCGCTTTCTTTCGTAGTCAGGGATACGACATATGAGTCGTGACGAAGCCCTCTCTTCTGAAGCCGGCGCCACGCTGGTTCTTGCGCTTGTGTTCGTGATTGCCATCGCGTTGATCCTTGTGGCCATCATCACGCTCACGGGGACGAACCTTGTCAACACGGCCAACCTTGAGAATGAGCGCGCCGTCGAGTACAGCGCCGACGGTGCAGTGGACGCGGCCGTCCAGGTCGTTCGCTACCAGAGTCCTGTGACCGCGTGTTCACCGACTACTGGCTTTTCCACGGGTTCGGTCAACGGCGACCATCTGCTCGTCTACTGCGAGGTCGCCAATCCGAACGCCCAGCGGCAGGTGACCTTCACCGCGTGCCCCTCGTCGGACCAGAGCCTGGCCACATGCCCCATCTCCGATCAGATCCTCGTTGCACAGGTCGTCTATACCGACCCGGGATGCACATCGGGCTCGGGGTCAGGCTGCACAGCTGGCCAGACGGCAACCGTCGTGAGCTGGGTCGTCGAGCGATCGAACAGCTGAAATCCAGAGCCTCGAGTCCCATGGACGGGCTCAGCGAGAATCTCGAAGCGGGCTCCTCGGTGCAACCAGCGCGACCCTCCGGGCTGCCGTCGGCCCGAAAGGGCGAGCCGACGGTTTCGAGCTGCATGTTGGCCTCGACGGTGAGGCGGGCTACGTAGCCGACGCGGCTTCGATCCACTGACAAGATCAGGAACGGGTTCCGGCTGCCACAGCGCCCACCACGCCCCGCAAACGGTGGGTCCGCGCCGGTCCGACCGAACGGTACCTGGTGGCCAAATGGTCTCGAGCAGGGATTTCTAACGGCGCACGGTCGGGTTTGCCGGCCACGTCCGAGCCATCAGGTGACCCAGCGGTCAGAGCTCCGGGATGGGGTCAGCCCAGGGTCACACCTTCCCTTCTTGGCAGGTCGCATTGAGGGTCGACATTCGACCAGCTCGGGGCCCGGTGGAAGCAACGCTCCGGCGTCCCTGAGGTCTCGATCGACCACTTCATGTGGTGTGGGAGGCGTCGTTGGTCTCTTTCAGCATCTGGACGAACGCCAATTGCGCGAATATTGGCTATGAGTTGGGGATAAGGTGAGAGACCTCCTTCAGAGTGACCAAGAGGCCGCAGAGAGCGAACTGCTTGTGGGCGAGGGGAAGAACCCAGCAGATGCGCAACGTCATCGCAACCCACCAGCCCGAGGGCATGCCGACCCTTGAGGTCGGCCTCGATGGGCTTGGGGCCTCGGGCCTCGTCAACCACGAGGCGCCGGTTGGAGCCCGCCTCGACCGGAGGGAGCTCGAGTGGCCCCTCGGCGACGTGGGGGTGCGCCTCGGTCTGGACCCGGGCACGACGGCGGTGTCGGGACGGTCGCAGTCGCCGCGCACGCTGTCGATCTGAACCATGGGCCTCAGCCGTCGCCGAGCGGCCGTCCCGCTGAGAATTCGAACAGTACGAGCCGGTGCGCTCGCCGACTCGAGAAAGCCGTCCGATCCATCGGTGGGCAGGCGAGTCCGTTCGCGGCTGTGTGACCGCCTCGATCAGGGAGCAGATGAAGAGGGCTTTACCCTGATCGAGCTGGTGATCGTGCTGGTGATCCTCCCCATGATCATCGGTGGGGTGACGATCGCCATGATCACGAGCCTTAGGGCGGCCGACACCAGAAGTCCGAGCGACCCGGCGTGCAAGACCGACCCCACCTGCGCGCAGAGCACCGCCGAGCGCATCGCCGAGTCTCACGACTCCCAGATCACGTCAGCGACCTTGGTGCGCGACGTCCAGACGGCCACCTCGTTAGAGACCACGACCTCAGTACCTTTGTGCCCGCGGTCGGGGACACAGAGACAGCAGGTGCTCGGGCTCGAGTGGATTCTCGGATCCCGGACATACGCGATCTCGTACATGGTCGTGCCGGTTGGCACGTTCGGTTCCTATTCGCTGGTTCGCCAGACCTGCATCAACGGCTCATTTCAGAGCAGTCTCACCGCGTCGCACAATCTCAGTTCCGCCACTGGAGTCGCCGTCAACCTCATCTGCTCCAGCAGTGATGCAAACTGCGTGCAGGACACCCAGTCGGGACCGACCTCCTCGTTGAATATCAGCCTCGTGGAGGTCAAGGTTTCGGAGTCGAGCGGCTTCAACTTCAGTCTGACCGCTTCACCTCGCCAGTACTTGGATTCCACGTCGGGTCCCAACAGTGCGACCGAAGCCCTGGTCGCGTCCACCCCACCATTACTGCTGGGCCCAGGGGGGGCGCAGTGTGCTCCAGGCAACGAGGGCCTCACCGTGTACGGGACGCTCGCCGTCAACTCCAGCGCCGGGGGTTCGGTGAAAGTCGGAAACCAGGGTTTGACGGCCCAACAGGTGTATTCCCAGAATCCGAACACAGGTGGGTCAGGACCTGTGTCGGGCTCGTACAACTCGACAGGGTCTTCCCCCTATGCCAACGGGCCCGCCCTGGTTGATCCCTACTCGGTTCTGCCCTCGCCAAGCGCATTTGCTGCCAATACGTACGTCTACAGCTCTCCCCTCACCCAAGGCAACGACCCAACCGACCCGACCCACACGAGGCTCCTCAGCGGCATCTACATCCTCAGGCAGGGCATGTCGGGATCGCTCACGAGCGACCCGGGGGGTGTGTTCTTCTATGTCACCGGTGGCGCGGTCTCGTTGACGGGAAACTCCAGTCTCAATCTGAGCGCCATGACTTCGGGGCTGTACGCAGACATTTTGCTCTATCAGGTACCAGCCGACACGAGCTCGATGTCGCTCCAAGGCACACCCAGCGTTACGGCGTTGAATGGCGTGATCGACGTGTGGAGCGCGACCGTTAACCTCAGTGGGAACTCCTCCGTTGCGGCCCTAGGGCTCGTTGCCGCGAAGATTACGTGCAACGGCCACACCAGCGGGACATTTGGTCCGGTCCCCACCACGACGACCGTGGGGTCATCCCTGAATCCCTCGGTATCAGGGGCTGCGGTCACTTTCACCGCCACCGTCACGTCGGCGGGAGGTGGGACGCCAACGGGCGGCGTGACCTTCGTGGAAACGCCGAACGGTTCGAGCACTCCCACAGGGCTGTGCTCCAACGTCGGGTTGACGGCTGGGGTGGCGACATGCACGACGTCTGCCCTGGTCAGCTCGGGCTCTCCGTACCAGGTGACGGCAAGCTACGGGGGGACGCTCGGTTACCAGCCGTCGTCGGGATCGATGACCCAGAACGTCGTCTCGGCCACCTCGACCACGGTCAGCTCGTCCGTCAACCCGTCCGTGTCGGGTCAGTCGGTCCAATTCGCTGCGGCCGTCGCCGGGCCGGGCACACCAAGCGGGAAGGTGACGTTCACCATCACCGACGTTCACACAACCACGTACTCGTGCACTGGAAGCACGAATAGCATCACGTTGTCGAACGGTTCGGCCACGTGCACGATTCCCGTCGGACAATTCTCTGCGACCAACTCACCGATCACCGTGGTGGCTTCCTACGGTGGCGACGGTGGGCACGCGCCGTCGAGCGGCACCCTCACCCAGAACGTCAACAGCGGAACGCTTCACATCACCGCCTTGGGCGGTTTCGGAACCCTCAGCAAGAACAAGAAGAGCTGGACCGCGACCGTCAACGTCACGGTTCAGGACTCGTTCAACAATCCGGTCAGCGGGGTCGTCGTCACGGGGAGTTGGAACCCGGCCGGACCAACGCCGGTTGGGTGCACGACGCAGGCAAACGGCCAATGCAGCTTTACGACGAATACGATTGCCACGTCCATCGCCAATGAGACCTGGACCGTGTCCAACCTTGTCTTGGCGGGTTACACATACGACCCGACCAAGAATTCCGCCAGCATGGTCGTCGTTACCCAATAGAATTTGATCCGGGGCCACCGCATCTTGTCTCCGAGCAAGGTCCGCACGTGGCGTCACGCTCACGGGGTTGCTGATCTTTGTCGTCATCAATGCTCTGACGCCCTGTGCATGGGCCCGGAGCTCTGAACACATTGTTCGGGTCTCGGCGGAAGACAGAAGCCTGGCCATCGACGACCACCCTGTTGAAGAGCCTCGCCAAGGGCGCCAAGGAACAGATGTCCTCCAGCCGTCGGACCGTCGAATACTGAATCATCGGCACAGTTTCGATCGACGTGCATCCCTGCCGAGGGAATCAGCTGATCACCATCTCCGCGACAGCCGCCAACCCGAACAGAGAGAATCAGGTGCCGTCACCGCCTGCCCTCGTCCGAACGAAGACCCAGTACGCGTCAAACGAACAACGATGTCTCCTCGGTACAAGTCATCTACACTAGCCCCGGGTGCCCATCGGGTTCGCCTGTCCAGGTCGAGGACAAACTGCCACAGTGTTGAGCCACGTTGTCGAACGATTGACTGCCTGAGTTTGTGTTCTGGAGACTCAGATCAGCGATCCGACCTCGTCGGTTCGCCTGTCTCGCTAGGGTAATTCATCATGGTGATGCGGAGTCCACACCGGGGGGCTCAGCTTCCATACCAGACGCTTGCAGGAGTCGTACCGTGCCCCTCGGGCTGGCTCGCCGCCACGGCCAAACTGCAGGGCATCACCGTGTCGCCGGAGGACCCTCAGATCTTTGCCACGTTTCTCGACCTGGTGGACTACAAGCCCGCGTACCAGGTCATTGCTCTCTTCGCGCCGATTGGGCTACCGGATGAAGCGGTGAAAGGGGGACGGCATTGCGACCGGGACGCTCGGAAGGTGCTCGGTCGACCCAGATCGAACGCGATCGTGTCTGCGCCTACTCGCGCTGTCATCGGATGTTCCAGCTTCAAAGAGGCCGCCGTGGCAAACGGGGGCCGGCTCAACCCGGTCGTATGGAGGCAAATCACGCGCATCGCCGAGGTCGACGCTAACATGGCCCCGTACTGGCAACGCACGGTCTTCGAGGTGCACCCAGAGCTGAGCTTCTACCAGCTTAACGAGGATCGGCCTGTGCGATTTGGAAAGCACACCCCAGCTGGTCTCGAGGAGCGACTGTCGCTATTGGCTGCCCGATTCCCGGGTGTCGAACGAATCACGCGGGCGCGCCTGCCGCGCGTTACAGACGCCCACCTCGTTGACGCGGCTGTCTGCCTTTGGACGGCAAGGCGCATCGTTTCCCGTGCGGTGAGCCGAGTGCCACAGGACCCCGAGTGGAATGGAATCGGTCTGAGGATGGAGATGGTCCGCTAGAGCTTCCCCATGGCCGATGCCGGAGAACGCGAACTTCGCGCTGGCTCTCTGGCCGACGGGCCACGGCTGGAGATTCCAATCGACAGGTCCTCGGGGCGCGGGGGCCACCTCGGGCTGGTTACGCACGCTTCGCGCCATCGTCCTGGCCACGCCGCCGTCAGGAGCACGCTCAGGGCTCCGACCATTTCGAACCAGTACGCCCACATGTTGACGTGGAAGAACGTCAGGACCGTTAGACCGGCGCCGGCCACCACGGCAGTCAAGAAACGCCTGTGGCTGAGCCCGGCCGCGACCCCCAGCCCGACCACGATCACCGGCATGACGTAGTAGGGGTCCATGACTGACTCGAACAAGCACCGGATCGCCAAGACGAGGGCACAGAGCCATGCGAGAGACCGCACGTTGGCCCGTGTTCGAAAGGCGATCACACCCGCCCCCACCGCCACCGCGAGTCCGATCAGGCGCCCGGGTCCAGCCGCCACCGTGCCATGCCCGAGCTTTGGTGCAAGAAGCACCCACGGAGTGGCGTGGTCGATGGTTGGGTAGTTGGGTTGATCCACGAGTGCGTGGATCGAGCCACCAAAGTTCGGAACCAGCACGGCTACGAGAAGGAACCCGGGGAGGATCGTTGCCCGCACAAGAAGCCCAGCTCCTTTGCGGGGGCCGACGAGCCCGACAAACAGGGGTACGAGCGCAATCACGTAGAGCTGCATGGCGAGCGCTCCCCCGAGCAGCCAACCAGCGGCACCTAGCCGGCCGTTCATGGCCGCGACGAGCGCGTACATCACCAGTCCCAAGGCCAGTACGTCCTCGGGATGACCCCACATCGCGATGGTGGGCCACAGCGCGGCCGTTGCTGCCACAGACAACAGCACACGCCTGTTCCGGGTGAGTTCGAGTCGCCGGGCGAGACGGTCGAGCGCAAAGAGCGCCACGCCCGAGCAAGCCAGGATCACGGGTCCGATCAACAACCACTCTTGGGGCTTGGGAATGCCGGGAAGCCCGGGTGCGGTCTCCGACAGGCCGAGGGCGGACGACAGCATGACGAACGGGGTCAACAGGACGTTGAACCCAGGCAGGGTGACGAGGCCGGTGTGTGAGCTGTAGATGTACGACAGCGCTCCCCAGCCGACCCAATGAGCGGCACGCACCGTCCCCCAGACGTCACTGGGAATGACCCAGTACCAAGGGTGGTGCCGGACCACCGCTCCCCACCAGAGGCTGTACGCCATGCCGCTGCCAACGACCAGGAGCGTGAGGAACGCCAACCAGGGCTTCAACGAGCGACCGCGAGCATCGCGCCGCTCGTCGTCAACCGGGGGCGGCGCGAATCGTTCCCCGCCGTGGAATAACGGACGCAGCTCGAGCTTCGGTGATGGCGTCGGGATCCCGACCGTCATGGTGGGTTCCCTACTTGCCCCACGGTCGCTCTGGTTCGCCCGGAATCAGCTCATTTGGCGACGGTGTCGCAGATCGCGCCGTTCCCGCCGCCGCCCGTGTCGAGGTCGCCGGACCCGCCCGGGCCCGAGACCGTGATCGAGCCGTTGCCGGACTCGCTGATCGTGTAGTGCGTCCCGTTGTTGGGCACGGCGCGCAACCATGGGCCTGCCGTGCCGACCGCCGCCGTCAGGGCGTTCACGCTGGGAGGAAACGTTCCGAGCTGGGCATGGTAAGCCTCAGTGGCCGTCTCCACGCTCTTGGCGTCGGCCCGACAGGCAGCGATGACCGCGTTCGCACTGGTTGTCCCGACGGCGAAGACCACGATTGCCGCCAGAATCGCCAGGATGACGATGACGATGAGGAGCTCGATGAGGGTGAAGCCCCCTTCGGCCCTCTTCTTCTTAATTGTGTCCAACATGTTGCAGGTGGTCCCTTCTAGTGAGTGGTGTCACCGGGTTACCGGTGTTGATCTTCAAAGCTGTGGGAAGGATGTGGCGTATCTCGACACCCCCTGCCCACGCCGACAATGGTTCATGCTGAGAGCCCCCCGTCAGATGTGTACTTGCCGATAGATCCCGTACATCGCAGAGATGAGGGCGATCGCAACAAATCCGACGATGAGGCCCACGAAGATGATCACTGCCGGTTCGAACAGTGCGGTGAATTGCTTCAGCTTGTAGTCCAGTTCTCGGTCGAAGTAGACCGCGGCCGATTCAAGCTGGTGATCCATGGTCCCCGTCGTCTCGCCCACCGTGAACATGTGTCGCGCCGCGGCCGGAAAGAGATCCGTCGCGGCGAGGGGCGCGGCCAGTCCCTCACCCCGCATCATCGCGGTGCGAGCGTGGGCGAGTCCTTTGCGATAGACGATGTTGGTCGCCGTCTGGCCGGTGACCGCCAGCGCCTCCGGAAGCGGTACGCCGGCGCTCACCATCGAATGCAGGATCCGGCAGAAGCGTTCGAGGATCGACGTCCGAATGAGATCGCCAACGACTGGGGCCTTGAGGAAGAGCTCGTCTCGTAGTTCACGTCCGCGACTTGTTGCGTATCCCAGAAGAATGATCAGGCTGATACCCACAAGTGCGGCAACGATGACGTACCAGTCATTGGTGAAGAAGTTCGCGATTGCTAGGAGCATGCGTGTCGGGATGGGCAGCTTGGCATGGAGAGACGTAAAGAAGCTCTTGAAGCGAGGGAGAACGAAAGCGGTGATGATGACGACTGCGACAATTGCGAAGACGAAGACGATTGCGGGGTACATCAGCGCGGAGCTGACCTTGCGCCGCGCTTCGATGTCACGGTCGATGTAGTCGGCCAACTGGTCGAGCACCGTGTCGAGGTTCCCGGTGAGCTCGGCCGAGCTGAGGATGCCCAGGTAGTAGGGCGGAAAGGCTTGCGGATAAAGGGCGGCTGCACCCGCGAAGGTTTCGCCCGCGCGCAGAGAATCTGCCATCTCTGCCAAGGTGCGTTGGAGGACGCGATTGCCCATCTCCTGGGTCATCACTTCGAGCGCCTCGAGGACGGGAATCCCGGCCTTCATGAACACGGCCATCTGGCGAGAGAAATGCATCAACTCCTTGCGAGGCACCTTCTCGCGAGTGATCTCGAACTGAAGGATGCTCTTCTTCTCAACTACCTCGACTGGCGCGAGATCGCGTTCAATGAGTGATCGGCGCGCCAAGCTGGCCGTGAGGGCGTCTTCGACACCGGAGATGGTGGCACCGTCCGGCCCGACCGCCCTGAACTTGAACTTCGCCATTATTGATTCCCCACCGTCACGAGGCGTAGATCGATCGGACGACTTCAGAGATCGTGGTGACGTCGTCGTCGACGAGACGGATCGCTTCGTCCCGTAGCGTGCGCATCCCCTGCGTGACCGCCATGCGTTGGAGCTCTTCCTGCGTTGCCCATCCGACGATCAGTCGTTTGATCTCGGGTGTGATGCGCATGAGCTCGTACACACCGATGCGGTCCCTATAACCGGTGTCAGCGCAGAAATTGCAGCCCTCCCCGCGGAAGAACGCATTCTTCGGACGGCCGCCGCTCTCCTCGTAGAAGGCGAGTTCCTCGTCCTTGGGCTGGTACGGCGCCTTGCATGTCAGACAGATCCGTCGGACGAGACGCTGGCTCACAACCGCGACGACCGAGGAAGCAACCAGGAACGACTCGATCCCCATGTCGAGGAACCGGTGGAGCGCGGCTGAGGAGTCGGTGGCGTGGAGCGACGACAGGACGAAGTGGCCTGTGAGCGCGGACTGCACCGCGATACGGGCTGTCTCGACATCCCGGATCTCGCCAACGAGGATCACGTCGGGGTCCTGACGGAGGATGGACCGAAGTCCGTTGGCGAACGAGATCCCCGCCTGCTCGTTCGTCTGGATCTGGTTGATCGTCGGGAACACATACTCGACCGGATCCTCGATCGTCATGATGTTGCGGCTCGGATCGTCGATCTCGCTCAAGGCGGCGTAGAGCGTCGTCGTTTTTCCACTGCCAGTCGGACCAGCACAGAGCACCATGCCGAACGGGGCCCGGATCAGCCGAGTGAAGATCTCGTGCGTCTCGAGGGGCATGCCGAGGTCGCCCATGCGGAAGAGCGACCTGCTCTTGTCGAGCAGACGCAACACGCAGCTTTCGCCCCAGATGGTGGCGACGGTTGACACGCGGATGTCGATCTCGCGCCCATCCACGGTCATCGTGATCTGACCGTCTTGCGGCCGGCGGCGCTCGACGATGTTCATTTCGGCCATGATCTTGAGCCGACTGACAAGAGCAGGAGCCATACCGATTGGTAGCTCGACCGCGTCGTGGAGCGCGCCGTCGATCCGGAACCTGACCCGCAGACGCTGGTCCTGAGGCTCGAGGTGGATGTCCGACGCTCGGTCGCGCATCGCCTGGGTGATGAGCAGGTTGACGACCTGGACGACGGGCGCGTTGTCCGCCAACGCCAGCTGGACGGCAGTGTCCGCTGCTACCCGGCGAGGTGCCTCCGCCGTCTGTTCGAAAGCCATTACGTGTTCGTGGATGCTCCCGAGGGCTCGATACGCAGTGTCGATCGCTCGCTGGATGTCAGATCGAGGGGCGATGACGAGCCGGACCACGCGCCCGGAGGCGTTCGCCAACACCTTGGCGAGCTCCGGGTTGGGATCCGAAACCGCAATGGTGAGCCCCTTGTCGTCGAGGACGAGGGGTACTGCCAAATGGCTCCTGGCCACACTCTCGGGCAGGACGTCGATCGCCTCGGGAGCCGGAGTCTGTTGCGAGAGGTCGACGAGGGGGACAAGCAGCTGGGAGGCGAGCGCCTTGGCGAGATCGCGCTCACCGACGGCCCCGAGCTCTACGAGCAGGGTGCCGATGCGCTCACCCGACGCGGACTGCTGCAGCAACGCGTCGGCAAGCTGGTCGTGGGTGATCAGCTGCGCTCCGACCAGCAACTCCCCAAGAAGAGAGCGCTGATTTCCTGAGCCTCCCGCGAGGTGCTGTCCCCCCCTCCGGTGACCGGGCCCCTCTTGAGGTTCGGGGTGGGCTTGTTCTTCCTCCCCGGGCGAGTCCTTCCGCAGCTTCATTCCCACTCCCATCATCGGAGACCCGGTTCAGGCAGGGATGGCACGAAGTCAGCGGTCTCGCAACTGACCGCTGCGCTCGGAGCCGGCCCGCGGTGCACAGTATCGGGTACCCGAATCCCCGCTGAGCAGGGAATTCGCACGGGTGCCGCCTGGGATCGCCAAACCCCCCCACTGCCGAATGGCGCCCGCGCGGTCACGACGAGTGATGCTCGCCCCCCCGGGTCACCTGGCTCCCTATGGAGCGTCAACATTCGATCAACTGGGCTGGATGAGGAGGCTCCGTCCAGGGCCAAAGACACATCGGCCGATCCCACTCACCGATGTGTCACGTGATGTGGCGTCACCCTCACAGTGACCTCTCTGAGCGCGCAAGCTGCCGCTGGTTGTCCGCGAGTTGATCCTCAGTTGCCTTTGCGGTGAGAAACCTCCTTCAGAGTGGCCGAGGCACCGCTGACAGAGGCAGGTGCCGCACAGGTAGGAGACGGGGGGCAGTAGGCGGTGGAAGCCGATCAGAGCCGGCCAGGCAAACGACTCGATCGACTCGCACTCGGCCCGCAGCCGGGTTCGCCTTCAGGGGCGCCCGGGTTCAGCCACTCCTCCGACCTGGACGGCGCATGCGTCTGTGACGGTCGTCGGGACGTCCCTCTCCCTTCTCGGCTCCACCGCAGATGGGGTTCCGGCTCGAGCCGGGGCTCAGTTCGACAACTGCTCACCGAAAGCCGCCCCGGGCGGAACTGAATCTGTGCCGAGCGGCTCGACAGCCGCTCGCGGAGGAGACGATGGCAAAGCGACAGAAGGGTCCCAAGCCAGGGCGTTACACGCCGCCGAAGCGCGTCCGCACCGCGGCGCTGGCGCTCGGCGCGGTCGCCCTCACCACCAGCGGCGCCTCGTTCCTCGGTCACGTGTCGGTGGCCGGTGCCAACACTTCGTCGTCATCGAACACAGGTCCACAGGGCCCGCAAGGCCACCCGGGCGCGCAGGGTGCCAAGGGAGCCCAAGGCGCGAAGGGTGAGGAAGGTGAACGGGGCCCCAAGGGGTCTCAGGGTTCGCAGGGCTCCAAAGGCGCCCAAGGTTTTCAGGGACCACTCGGACCTCAAGGACTCACCGGGGCCCAAGGTTTCCAGGGCTTGACTGGTGCTCAGGGATCGACCGGATCCCAAGGCACCCAGGGGACCCAGGGTCACCAAGGCACCCAGGGTCACCAAGGCACCCAGGGCTACCAAGGCACCCAGGGCTACCAAGGCACCCAGGGCTACCAAGGCACCCAGGGCTACCAAGGCACCCAGGGCTACCAAGGCACCCAGGGCTTCCAGGGCTTCCAGGGTTATCAAGGCACGCAGGGCTACCAGGGCTTCCAGGGCTACCAGGGCTTCCAGGGCTATCAAGGCACCCAGGGCTTCCAGGGTTACCAAGGG
>Ga0307477_10003295_pt1 | contig 12055 bp, 5 predicted proteins | sample atmos_gasesECM2C_FD_203316 | JGI IMG/M metagenome (GOLD analysis project Ga0307477, IMG submission 203316) | Hardwood forest soil microbial communities from Morgan-Monroe State Forest, Indiana, United States - atmos_gasesECM2C_515 | ecosystem: Environmental > Terrestrial > Soil > Temperate...
TCGGCAAATCCGAGGAAAGCAAGAAGGCCCTAGATTCGTTCACGCGCCTCGATCAAGAGAACAACGAACTGGAGAAAGTGCGACGTAGCCTCTCGCGGAGTAGGGGTGCTCCTCATCCCGGAGGTGACCGTGAATAGTGGTTCCAGCCTGTTTGTGTGGCTGCGCGAATCGTTGAAAACCGCGGGTTGCGTCGGAGCATTGATGTCTTTGGTACTGACGAGCCCTGCGCAAACAGCTCCCGACGTGCAGTTCAGAGACATCACCGAGCACAGCAAGGTGAACTTCAGGCAAGAGAATTCTGCTACATCAAACAAGTACTTGATTGAAACGATGGGCGGCGGAGTCGCTCTTTTCGATTACGACAATGACGGTCGTCTGGACATCTTTCTTACGAACGGTGCGCTGCTTGCCGACCCCATGCCGGACGGGGCGCTGCCCGACAAATCGGACAAGAAATTCTGGAACCGGCTGTATCACCAGAATGCCGATGGCACCTTCACCGACGTGACGGAACGGGCCGGCCTGACTGGAATGCCACAAGGCTACTACAGCATGGGAGTAGCAGTTGGAGACTACGACAACGACGGCTTTGAAGACCTTTATGTAACGGGCTACGGCGGCAATATCCTTTACCACAACAACGGAAATGGAACCTTCACCGATGTCACGGAAAAGGCCGGGGTCAGAGCGGGGGGGTGGAGCGCGAGCGCCGGGTTTTTCGATTACGACAACGATGGCAAACTCGATCTGTTCGTGACGCGCTACGTCAATTGGACGTTTAAGACCAATCGCTACTGCGGGGAAAAGCGCCCTGGGTATCGAGCGTACTGTCATCCTGACAACTACGACGGCGTGACCAACCTCTTGTACCACAACAATGGGGATGGCACTTTCACCGACGTTTCCGAGAAAGCTGGAATCGCTAACCCGCACGGCAAAGGGTTGGGGGTATCCTTTGCCGACTACGACGGGGATGGATTTACAGATATTTTTGTCGCCAACGACTCCGTTCAGTGCTTCCTGTATCACAACAATGGCAATGGCACCTTCACCGAAAATGGCTTGCTCGCTGGTGTGGGATATAACGAGGATGGCAAGACCTTTGCCGGAATGGGAATTGACTTCAGCGACTATGACAATGACGGCCGGCCCGACATCGTGGTCACCGATCTTTCCAACGAACGCTACATGCTGTTCCGCAATAATGGCGATGGCACTTTTCGCGATGTCACTAATCTTTCCGGCATTGGCAGCGCCACCCTGGCCTTTTCCGGATGGAGCACGCACCTGTTCGACTATGACAACGACGGGTGGAAGGACCTGTTCGTGGCCCAGTCTCACGTGATGGATACGATCGAAAAGACTTCGCCGAACTTGCGATACCTCGAGCCGCCTCTGTTGTTGCGCAATGCGTCGGGCCATTTCTCTAGAGTTCTGGCGGGAGAGGTTTTTCAACGGGAATGGGCGGGCCGTGGAGCAGCCTTCGGCGACATCGATAACGATGGCGACATCGATATCGTCGTCAGCAATCTCGGGCAGAAGGTGTACGTGCTGCGGAACGACGGGGGAAATCGGAATAACTGGATCGGGATCGAGACCGTGGGCACGAAATCAAATCGCGACGGAATTGGGGCCCGAATAAGAGTTGTTTCCTCCTCGGGGATGACCCAGTACTTTACAGTGAACACAGCGGTCGGTTACCTTTCAGCCAGCGACAAGCGTGTGGTTGCCGGTCTCGGGCAAGACTCCGCCAAACTGATCGAGATTCACTGGCCTTCGGGAGTCGTACAGAAATTCGAGAACGTCAAAGCTCGACAGTATCTCAAGGCCGTCGAACCTGCCCAATGATTACCCGCCGGAAAATTGTTTTCACCATGGCAGGCGCGACGGGCGCTGCTTTGGCGGGTATGTCCGGCGCCGTCTTTGGCCAGGGAATCTCTTCGCGCGGCGTCAAGCCACAACCTCGAGGCAAACCTTCTGGTCGCCCGTTTCTTGCGCGTTTCACCGATGTCGCCAAACACGCTGGCCTTACCGAGCCAGTTATTTATGGTGCTGTAGACAGCAAGAGTTACATCGTCGAAGTCGTAGGGTGCGGCGCGGCGTTCATCGATTTTGACAATGACGGCTGGGTGGACTTGCTCGTGCTGAGTGGTACGAGATTGGAAGGCGATCCGCCCGGGGTCACGAATCATCTCTACAAAAACAACCGCGATGGCACCTTTACCGACGTCACAAAAAAAGCCGGGCTGGTGCACGCCGGCTGGGCATCCTCGGTGACGGTGGGCGATTACGACAACGACGGTTTCGATGATTTGTTCATCACGTATTACGGTCACAATGTCCTCTATCACAACAACGGCGATGGGACTTTTTCGGATGTGACGCGGAAGGCCGGACTCGATCAAACTGCTGTGCACTACGGTTCGGGCTGCACGTGGTTAGATTATGATCGCGACGGCCGGCTGGATCTTTTCGTCGCCAATTATCTCAACACTACTCTCGACAAACTGCCCAAACCCGGCGAGAACCCCGATTGCACCTGGAAGGGAGTTGCGGTCAACTGCGGCCCGCGCGGTCTTCCAACTGGGTTCGTTCAGCTGTTTCACAATAATGGCGATGGCATCTTCACCGATGTAAGCAAGCAAAGCGGTGTCTCCGCCGCATCGGGTTCTTATCCCATGACAACGGTCGCGGCAGATTACGACAACGATGGGTGGCCGGACATCTATGTCGCCTGCGATTCCACGCCGAGCTGGCTCTTTCACAACCAGCACGACGGCACTTTTCGGGAACAGGCGCTTGAGCGCGGAGTTGCCCTCAGCGAAGATGGGCTCGAGCAGGCGGGCATGGGCGTTGGCATTGGGGACTACGACCTGGATGGAAATCTGGACATTTTCAAGACCAACTTCGCCGACGACACCAACGTCCTTTACCACAACGACGGCAAAGGCAACTTCGACGACGTCACGATTCGCTGCGGCCTCGGAGTCGAGACACGATATGTCGGTTGGGGAACAGGAATCGTTGATTTTGACAACGACGGTTTTCCCGACTTGTTTGTCGCGACAGGGAGTGTTTATCCCGAAGTCGAAAAGAAGGTGCCCTCTTATCCCTTCCGGACCCCGCGCCTGGTATTCCGCAATCTGGGTGATGGAAGATTCGAAGAGTTGATCGAAGAAGCGGGCATCGGCATCGCCGAGGTACACGCCAGCCGCGGGTGCGCCTTCGGAGACTTTGATAACGACGGCGATATGGACATCCTCGTCATCAACCTGAACGAACCGCCGTCTCTACTGCGCAACGACCTTTCGAGTAAAGGTCACTGGCTCAAGGTGCTGCTCGTCGGAGTCAAGTCCAATCGAAGTGCAATCGGCGCGCGCGTGACGGCGCGCTACGGAAGTCACGTTCAGGCGCAAGAGGTGCTCGCCCAGTCAAGTTTCTACTCGGTCAGCGATCGGCGCCTGCACTTCGGCCTGGGAGCAGAGAGCGTGGCCTATCTGACTGTCCGCTGGACCAATGGCGAAATCGAGACCGTCCCGAATGTTGCCGCCGATCAACTTGTCATAATCCGCGAAGGCGCAGGAATCATTCACAAGCAGAAGTTCTGATGGGTTTCACCGGCTCGATTCAGACAAAACTTCCGAGGTTCCAGTCTTCGGAATGCTGGCTTCCTGTGGTAAACGATTACCCGACGACACTTTCTCACCGGAATTCGAGACGGCAAGTTGAACTGCTATCATGCCGGCGAATGCAGGTCTGCGAATGGATTCTTGGAAGCGATGCACCACCAATAATGCCCCGAACTCGGTTCGTGTCGCGGCGGTCGTTCCGACAAAAACATTTTTCTGTGGATAATTGCCAATCGATCGTGCTCCTGGTCGGTGCGCCGATAAGTCGCTTACTTTCAGAAGCTTAAATTGCTGTCGCTTCATCCGTAGCGCCCCTGTTTTAAGCCAACTTAGCCGCGGCCAGACTCTATGACCGACCGCAGCAGTCATCGTTTTCTAACCCTGTTCCCGAATGCCGACAATTTTGTAACTAGTAGAAAAGAATTAGCTTGACTTCGCAATCTTTTGCGTAGTAAAACCTTGGCCCAGCGTTGAGAAAAGGTTTTCTGGGGGCTTCGTCTACCAGGGGACAGTTCTTCGGGCTGGAGGCGCAAGATGAAACGGTTGCTATCCGCCGCAGTAGCTCTGTTGTTGGGGCTGGTTACATTCAGCAGTCAGAACCTATACGCCCAATTCGCCGATCGGGCCGTCATAACAGGTGTTGTCACCGATGCCAGCGGAGCCGCCGTCCCAGATGCTCAGGTCACAATCACCGACGAAGGAACCGGCGTCAAAACCGTCGTCGGCACCAACAGCGCCGGCAACTACAGCACTCCCCCTCTTACCCTCGGCACCTACCGTGTTGAAGTCGAAAAGTCAGGCTTCAAAGTGTATAAGCGAACCGGGATCGGGCTCACCGGCGGTCAGACCGTGCGCGAGGACGTGAAGCTCGACATCGGTGCGGTCTCGCAGACGGTCAGCGTCGAAGCGTCTACAGAAACCATCAACACTGAGAACGCGACCGTCTCTCACACTGTTGGAGCCCAGTACTACGAGGATCTTCCCGCGGTGATGGGCGCCGACATCCGCTTGGCCGAGTCGCTGCTGCAACTTCAGCCCGGCTACGTTCCCATGCAGCCCAATGGCGACGCCATTTTCCGCGGCAGCCAATTCACCTCTCGAATGAATGGCGGGCAGACGCTGGCGACCGAAAATTGGTTTGACGGTGCCGCCTTCGGCTACGCCGAAGGTCACCAGCAGACCCAGGAGAGCTCGATTCCGTATCCCTCCGTACGCGAGATGACCGTGGTTCAGAACACCTTCTCCGCCGAATACGGGCATACTAGCGGTGGCTTCATCACTTACGCGACGAAGTCCGGAACCAATAAGTTTCACGGCAGCGTTTATGATTTCTACACCAACAACAAGATGGACGCCTCGAACTGGTTCGTGGGTCCGCAGCTCAAACAGCAGGGTTTGAATAATACGCTGCCGCTCGGACAGAACAATTGGGGATTTGCGGTGGGTGGACCGATTCCCAAGATCAAGAGGACCTTCTGGTTCTTCAACCTGGATGGCATGGATTACCACAGCACGGTCAACACCGGGTTTGTGAACACGCTGCCGACCGCGAAGCAGAGGCAGGGAGACTTCAGTGAGTTCCTGACCCCGACGACCCCCACGGCGGCGAATCCCTATCCGTACCTGCAGGCAACCGATTCAAGCGGCAACAAAATTCTTGATGTTCTCGGCAGGCCCATTTTCAAGGGGGAAATCTTTAACCCTGCGACTACCAGACTGAGCAGCACCACACCCGTTCGTGATGGATACGGCTTTGACGCCGCCGGCGCCCCGACAAGCCAGGCAAACGTCATTCCCTCCGGTGATCCTCTCCGGAGTCCCTTGGCCGCCGCTGTCATTCCGGACATTCCTGCGCTTGATCAAAACACGCTATTCCTGAATGGTTTCGGCGGAAATTCTGACGACAACAACAAGATTAACGTCAGGACGTGGTTGTTCCGATTCGACCACAATTTCAACGATAAGTTCTCGATCAACAATACCTACTACGAGAACATACGGCCCCGAATTGCCCACTGCGGCGGACCGGGCGGCTGCACTACCGTCAACAACGGAGAGACCGCTTCAGCCAAGAACGACACCTATATCGGCCAGGGATTCTATCAGCGCATTACCAATCACTTCGAACACCTGCAGATGAACTGGATCATCAAGCCCAACCTGTTCAACCACACCACCCTGGCCTACGACCGGTGGCAGATGCTTGGACATCAATTGTCCGGCGGTGTGGGCTGGAACCAGAAGTTGGGACTTGGCCTTCCCAATGAAGCGATCTTCAATAACGCCGGTTTTCCGCAGCTTAATTTCGGTAATGGGTTCGGCGGGTCGACGGGTTCTTACGGTTACACCCATTACGGCACCGCTTGGGCGAGCCAAGGTGCGGACATTAACAATCGCTACCAGTTCCTCGATGACGTTTCCTGGGTCGTGGGCAAGCACACCATCAAGGCCGGGTTCGAATTCCGCTACATGACGTACCCCCAGACCGGTTGGGCGGTGAATACAGGCGGCATATTTAACTTCAACGACGGCTCGACTGCCGGCTACAACGCGGCTGGCAATCTCTTAAATGGTGGACCCACCGGGAATGAGTTCGCGTCCTTCATCTTAGGCCAGGTGGATAGCGCCAATTTCTCGGCGCCGTTCCGCTATACGCCGATCAATAAGTACTTCTCCCCTTGGGTCAACGACGATATCAAACTGTCCCACAATCTAAACGTAAGTTTGGGATTGCGCTTCGATTGGCAGTCAGGTCTACATGAGGAGCACAACCGCTTCTCGACGTTCGACCCCACCGCCCCCAATCCTGTCGGCGTCCCCGGAGCGACAGTGTTTAATGCGTCCCAGGCGACCGGCCAGAGTACCTGGAGCGTCGGGCCCCGCATCGGATTTGCTTATTCGCCCAACGCCAAGACTGTAATTCGAGGCGGATATGGCATGTATTATGCCGGCGTCGCCGCCGATTCTTGGGATCCTTATCCAGTGGATGGTTATCAAACCAATCCAGTCGCGCCGAACACATCCAACGACCGATTCCCGGCGTTCTATTTCAACGGGACTGGTCCTTGCCCGGCTCAGTCGGCCCTCACCCAGCTTCCCAACGTCACCATTCCTTGCGGGCTAGGAGCGACCGGGGCAATCGTGCTTCCACCTCAACTAAGAGCCGATGTGGCGAACGGCGGAAACCCGGTGGGCGTTACTCCCAAGAACTACCTCCCGCCCAGATACCAAAACTGGTCGGCATCGTTCCAGCGCCAACTCACCCAGAATATGGGAATCGATATTGCCTACGTGGGGAGCCACGGATCGCGATTGTTTGATGGCCGCAGTTCGGCGGGTGTGGGTGACAACATGAATCCCGCGAGCGTGCTGAAATACGGCCCCGCTCTCACGAACGGTTCGTTCAGTTGTGATCTCCCTCAGGGAACGGCTTGTTCTGCCAGCCATCCCTCTATCCCGAATGCAGCCGCCCTTGCCGCGGGATTTACAACGCCGCCGTACCCCGCGTTCAGCGGTGACATAGCTCAGGCATTACGACCCTGGCCCCAGTACCAGATAATTAACTGGCGTTTCTTTTCCTATGGCAGCAGCCACTACAACGCTCTCCAGGTTGCCTTCGATCGGCGCATGGCGACAGGCCTGTTGCTCAAGGTCGCCTACACTTATTCCAGGCTGATGAACAACGGTGCGGAGCAGGGTTTGGCATCTGGAGGCCCTCCGGTGCAAGATCCTAGCAACATGAGTAATCTTTCCAGCGTCAGCTCGGACGACGTGCCCCATATTCTTTCGCTGGGCTGGGTCTATAAGTTACCGTTCGGCAAAGGCAAGCCTTTGTTAGGGAACGCTTCGGGTTTCACGGACAAGTTCGTTGGGGGTTGGCAGATTTCCGGTATCCAGAGTTATTCCTCTGGACGACCGCTGTCGATCACCACGCCAAATAGTCTTGCCGGGATTCTCTTCACCAACGCCTTGTTCCCCAACAAGGTTGGTAAAGGGTTATCGGGACACTTTAGCAATCCCCGGACCGATTCGTACTTGAATCCTGCTGGATGGGCTAATCCCGGCACGACCGCCAGCGGAATACCCCTCTTCGGTAACGCAAAGAGGGAAGATGCCAGCGTTCGCGGCTTCAGGTACTTCAATGAGGACATCTCCCTCATTAAGGATACCTATTTCGGCGAGGAAAAGTACGTTCGCTTCCACGCTGACGCTGGCAACGCCTTCAACCGGGTCTTCTACTGCCCCGTGGGTACAACTTTTCAGGGAGGTGGGTTCGGCACCACAGGCAGCCAATGTAACATCCCGAGGCGAATGCAGTTAGCGCTCGAACTTATCTTCTAGCCCAACTTTGACCGGAGATGGTTTCGCGCCTGCGAGCCATTCGCGGGGTCGCTTAGCTCTCATGTGGGGACAGCTGCCCCCCGGCTGTCCGCGGAGCTGTGCAAGCGAACCGTCCCTCGGGAACCGCTATGAGTTCCCCGCGCATGAAATCCACACCCCTTTGTGACATCCAACCTTGACCCCAAAGCCCGTTTTGTCCCATCATCACCCACGTAAGGATGCATGCTAATCCCTAATTTCCAGGATTTTGCTCGTAAGCTCTTGAGCGCCAAGATATTGCGGACGATTTTCCACTAACTCAATGATTCCAGTAGATCAGGGGGAGGGGGAGGAAGTAACTCAAAGATTACTTTCCCAGATCGGAACGCCAAAACGTTCCCAGAAATTCTTACTTCTTTCCTAACTTCTCCCGCCGGATAATGCCGTGCCCTTCTTGCAGCACAATCAGTTGATTGGGATCAACGTTCTTGAATGATTCCACCAGCCCCAAGGGCCAGCGAACGTCTACCAGATCCACTTGCTTGGCTGGGCCGAGCCCAAAATGCAGACGTAAGTCATTTTGTGAAATGTAACTTGATCCGCTCATAACCTCGTTCATTTGAGAATGCTTGCCAGTAACCACACGCACGCGTGAACCAATCGCGCTGCGATTCGACCTGGTGCCGATGCATTTGATCTTCAGCCAATTGTTTTTCGCCGGGCAATCATTGCGCAGGAGCGTAGGAGGCTCGTTCATGTTAATGATGACCACGTCCACATCACCGTCATTGTCGAAGTCGCCGAACGCGGCTCCGCGGCTGCTGTGCGGTTGAGTAACCGCCAAGCCGGCGCTGGAAGTGACATCGGCGAAGCGTCCATTGCCCAGATTCTTGTACACGACCTTTCGCTGCTTAAAGGCAAAGTGTAGTTTCTTCGTGTCAACTTCGGGGAAGACGTGTCCGTTGGACATGAAGATGTCCGGCCAGCCATCATTGTCGAAATCGAAGAGGCCGACTCCCCAGCCCAAATACTTCGTGTTTCCGCCCAGTCCGGCCCGATAGACGGCGTCGTAAAAAGTGCCGTCTCCGTTGTTGTGGTAGAGGTTTGCGGTCTGGTCGGAGTAATTCGTCTTGACGATGTCGAGCCAGCCATCGCAGTCGTAGTCGCCAACTGCAATGCCCATGCCGCCCTGTGGCGTACCGTTCTCATTGACCGCGCAGCCGATCTCCCGGCCTACTTCCACGAACGTTCCATTTCCTTTGTTGTGATAAAAGCGGCTGGGTACGGAGTCACAGGCGACGTAAATGTCCGGCCAGCCGTCGTTATCAAAGTCCGCAGCGGAGACGCCTAGTCCGTAGGAGCCCACCGGAATCCATTGATCGGTAACAAATGTTGGGGCGGCCGGACCGCGGGGAACTGCGATGCCGGAGGGCACGGAGACATCCTCGAAAGTTCCGTTGCCGCGATTGTGATACAGGATGTTTGTCCCTCCGCCCATGCCTTGCGGTCCACAGCCAACCGACAAGCCAAAATAGTTGCAGTATTGATTGCTGCCGGGTGGAGGAGTCGCGTGCTGGTCGAAGTTGACGTAGTTGGCAACAAACAAGTCGAGATGACCGTCGCGATCGTAATCCAAAAAACAGCAACCAGTGTTCCAACGCGGCTGCGGCTCTTTTTGCGTCAGGCCTGTCTTTTCGGTGACATCGGTGAACGTGCCGTCGCCGTTATTGTGATAAAGGACGATTCGGCCCCAGTAGGTGACGACCAGGTCGTCATAGCCATCATTGTCATAGTCTCCAATGCAGCATCCCTGACCCCATCCCGACCGGGCCAGTCCTGCTTTTTCGGTGACGTCGGTAAAGGTTCCATCGCGATTATTGTGGAACAAGAAATTGGTCGCCTGCTTTTGCGATGAGATTCCCTCTAGCCTCGTTCCGTTCACCATGAAGATGTCTAGCCAACCGTCATTGTCGTAGTCAAACAGAGCTACGCCACAACCAGTTTCCTCTAGAATGTATTGCTTGCGGGCGATGTTGCCAAAAACATTGACTGCTCCGGCCAGACCAGCCTGGACGGCAATGTCGCTGAAGGAGAACCCTGCTACTTGGGCGGGGATAGATTCGGATTTCCGGTTGGCCGTCGCCTTTTGAAGAGCCCGAATCCTAGGTAATCCTGGCGGCAGCCCAATCGCGGGCGCTATAATCCCGAGGCGACCCAGATTACGGAGAAAATCACGTCGTGATTGCTGGTGTGGCGCAGCTGAATTAGTTGAACGCTGAGGTTTGAAACGGGGATCCAGCATTTTTGTGATTAGTCGGGCAACAGCAGATGTAGATGCACGTTTTTTTGGGCACGCTGCTCCGTTTCCAGCTTGCGGGACTCCGCCAACTGGCTATCTGCCTCCGCCGTCTTGCCCAGGCGACGAAGCAATGTTCCAAGTTGATAGTGCGCTTCTACTGAGCCCGGATCGAGCGATACTGCACGTTCTAGGTCCTGCTGGGCTTCATCATACTGGTGCTCTTTCAAAAGTATGCCTCCCAGTTTGACATATGACGGCGCGTGCCGAGGATGGCGCTTTAGCAGATCACGGAATACCGGGACAGCCTGATCCTCGTCGCCAAGCGCATCATACGTGAGAGCCAAGTAGTAGGAAGCCGCAACCTGGTCGGGCTGGGCTGCCAGGCTCCGTTTGAGCGACGACTCTGCTTCGGCGTACTTGGTCTGCAGGTAATAGACGGCTCCGATCGCATAATTCAGAATCGCATCATGCGGATTCTTCTGCAGAAGTTGAGAGAAAAGCGAGGCCGCCTTTGGGAGATTTCCTCGGGCGACGGTCGCCGAAGCCAAAACATAGACGTAAGAGTCTCGATCAGGTTTCAGTGCGACTGCCTTCTCGAGTGCGGGGACAGCATCGTCCAACAGATTTCGTTCCAGACACACCTTTCCGAACTGAAACAGAACTTCGGGGTTCTCGGGCTCTCGTTGTTTTGCCGCTACCAGGTACGACAACTCTTTCTCGCTGTTTTGTTGCCGTTCAGCAATCTGTGCGAGACTCTCGTAGCAGGCCGTGCAGTCGGGAGCCAAGGACAGCGCGAGTTCAGAGTTCTTCTGCGCCCGCTCGAGTATTCCCAAAGCTAAATAACTGTTTCCGAGCCTCAGAGCGAGAGCACTGGACGGATGAACGGCGATCCGCGTTTCCTGGGCTTCGAAAACCGTTTTGGCCTCCGCCTCCATCCCAGACGCTAGCAGCAGGTCTCCGAAATCGAGCGACGCCTCGTCCGAGGGTGCGGATAAGCGCTGCCAAGAGGCGGTCAGGCCTTTGAGCTCTTCCTTTCTGCCCAGCGCTCCGTATGCGGTAGCCAGCACGAGAATACTTTCATCGGACTTGACGAGTTCGGACATGATGGGCCGCGCGATTTCCAGAGATTGCTGAAAATTACGCTGTGACGCTTCGAGTTTGACCAGATCGAAGCGAGCGTTAAAATTACGTGGGTCGAGTCTTAGCACTTCCCGAAAACACTTCTCGGCTAGCTCGGGCTTGCCTTGGAGCACATAGGCGTCGCCAAGGGTTGTACGAGCGCCTGCCAGGCTAGGATTCAGGCCCAAAGCCTGGTTCAGAAAATTCGCGCTCTCTTCATATTGGCCCTGTTGCAGTCGAATGGTTCCCAGCATCGACAATGCCAAGGCTCGCGTTGTGGGGTTTGGCAGAGCCAGACGCGCTTCAGCTTCCGCTTGAGCGATCTGTCCTTGGTTCAGCAGGCGAACGGCCGCTTCCATGTGGTTGATCTCTGGTAACGCCAGTTCCGGGAGCACCAGGAACGTGAGTACCAGGAATGCGAGGCAATCCCTGTGCCAAGTGGATGCGCAACGAGTCCAAGGAGCGCAGAGCCGAACCGACTTGGTGCGCTGGCCAAGACTACGCATGTCCGCAAATTTTAGCATGCCACTATATGCGCGGCAACGGCGCGGGCTCGGCGAACAGCGATTCCGTAAAGTGCCATGTGCTCATCGAGTACGGCGCTGATTTGACTCCGGTTGTGGCAGGCAAGGAAGCTGGGGCGAGTTGGAATGCTCGCGGGATGGAGAAAGCGCTTGTTTTTTGGAGT
>Ga0307477_10003296_pt1 | contig 12053 bp, 10 predicted proteins | sample atmos_gasesECM2C_FD_203316 | JGI IMG/M metagenome (GOLD analysis project Ga0307477, IMG submission 203316) | Hardwood forest soil microbial communities from Morgan-Monroe State Forest, Indiana, United States - atmos_gasesECM2C_515 | ecosystem: Environmental > Terrestrial > Soil > Temperate...
CGTAACCTTCATTGGCAAATTCCGGATTGGCTTCCATTCCGAGGGATTCGTCAACCGGATCATCCGAGTCCGCATAGACGCAGGAGCTGCTGACGTAGAGGTAGTCTTTCACGCCGTTGATCCTGGCGGCTTCGAGCAGGTTCAGGGAGATCAGCAGACTGTTCGTCAGCATCTCGCCGTGATGTTTCGAACTGTAGCCGATTCCGACGGTGTGATCGGCAATGTGAAAGACGCGATCGACTGCTTCCGTGGCGGCCAGGCAGGCGTGTTTGTCTCGCAGGTCCTGCTCCCTGGAAAGGTTAATATCGGCCACGGCGACTTCGCGAGCATCGCGGCGTTCGCGCAGCAATCGCACCACGTTCGAACCCAGGAGGCCAAGACCGCCCGTTACGAGTATTTTCATTCGCCCCTTACGCGCTCTTCCGGCCCAAATAGGCTGCGACTGGATTTCCGCGGCGCAGCCATTTTAAGGGCGGGCTCCAAGTAGAGCCCGCACCCGACCGATTATCTTCTCGCGATTCTCGTCTAGCGTGTGGAACCGTTTGTAACCAACGAACAGCGCCCCCACCGCATTGAAGCAATTTATGGCGCGAAGCTGCGGCGTCATAAGCGGGCTTTGGTGCCGGTAAGACTTCAGCAGGTGACGGAAAAACCGGATGCGCCCCGGCGGCGAAAGCTGAAACTCATCCCGCTCCTGCAACACAATCCAGCGTAGCAGCGCCACTTGAATATCGCGCCTGCGAATGTTGTATCCGTGCGCTACGAGCCATCCGGTCATGCCCTTTACAATCTCACGGCGCGTTTCGACGCGGCGGCGGAGGCGTTCGGTTTCTGCATCGCCCGGATCCTTATAGTAGAAGTTCTTCCCATGGAGCCGGTAAACTCCGAGCGGGCGATCGATCGCAACCACCGGGGCCAGGAATATGGCCAGATTCCCCAGATACGCATCCGCCTGGATTCGAAGCGTCTCCGGCACCGGCAGAAGCTTGTCGATAATCTCCCGCCGGAACGAGCTGGTGGTCATGATCCCATCAAACCGGGCCACGTCCGCGAGGCTGGCGGGCACAAACCCCGAAATGATAGCAAATTGCGCCTCCCGGAACTGGCCGGTTTCCACGTGGTACTCCCTTAGCGGGTGATAAACCATGCCGGCCTCGGGGTGCTTTTCGAACTCCGAGACAACGGAGCTCAGCCGGTCTGGGAACCAGTAATCGTCGCCGTCCAGAAACGCGATGATTTTTCCGCGCGCCCTCGCCAAGCCGAAGTTGAACGCCGAGCCCTGTCCGCCGTTCGGCTTCTGAAGATACTGCACGCGCGTGCCGTACTTTTTGACGCGTTCGGCGGTGTCATCCGTGGAGCCGTCGTCCACAACGAGAATTTCCATTTCATTTGCGGGGAAATCCTGAGCCAGGACGCTGTCGATCGCTTCCTCGACGTAGCGCCCGTAATTGTAGGTATCGATCAGGACGCTGACCTGAGGCTCAGGCATGCCGAACCTCTTCCTGTACAGCCACTTGCCGGTTTGGCTGCTTGTAACCCAGGGCCAGCGCCGCGACCGCAGAAAAGTAGTTCAAAACGGTGAGTTTCCAGTTCTGCTGCGCCCGGTAGGTTCGGTTGTAGCGCAGCACATGAGAGAAATATTCCCATCGCGAAGGAGGATCGACCCGGTATTCGGCGTTCTGCTGAAAGATGGTCCACTGATCCAGAAACGCGCGCACTTCGCGCTCGTTCACATCGACGCCATTGCGCGCCACCCAAAGGCGCACCTCGCGCAGGATCGTCTTGAACGTCTCCGAGCGGCGCCGCAGGGCCTCCGGCGCGCTCCTGGCCGCATCCACGCTATACAGATTCCGGTCGTGAATCCTGTAAATCGTCAGCTCTTCCGGGATCGCGAAGATGGGACCGACGAAAACGACCAGCAGCGCCAGATAGGCATCCGCCATGAAGCGGATCGTCTCCGGCACGGGCATCAACCGGCCGAGTTTCTCGCGCCGGAACGCCAGGCAGGACGTGGGGAAGATCCGGTAGCGCATCAGGTCCCTGAAATTGCTGAGGACGTGACCGGAGACGAGGTCCAGGTTGGTCGCGACCCTTCCCTGCGGATCGGGATCGGAGAGTTTGTAGTCATGATAGACCATGGCGGACGTGGTGCTTTCGAAAGCGTTCACTACCCGCTGCAGCTTCCCGGGGAGCCAGAAGTCGTCCGCATCCAGAAAGCAGATCACGTCGCCACGGGCGCGGTTGAAGCCCCAATTGAACGCGGAGGCCTGGCCGCCGTTCGGCTTTTGAAGATACTGAATGCGCGAGCCGTATTTTTGGACGCGCGCGGCGGTGTCGTCGGTCGAGCCGTCATCGACGACCAGGATTTCCATGCGGTCCGCGGGAAAATCCTGGGACAAAGCGCTTTCGATCGCTCGCTCCACAAAGTGGCCGTAGTTGTATGTGTCGATGACGACGCTGACAAGCGGCAGGCTCATGGAATCGTCTTCGCCTGGGTGGAATTCTTCGCGCTGGACTCGCGAGATAGCGCCGGCCGCAGTCCCAGGCGCGCCCGCAGAGGCCGGGTCTTGTTGAGCAGGAAGTGCCAGGCCGGCAGCCAGACCTTATAGGTCCAGTCTCGCTTCGTGTAACCGTAGGCAAGCTGCAGTGTGCGTTTGGTCCCGTGCCAATGGCGCGCGCGATTCGGCTTCAGGCCGTCCGGCGTCAGTTTCGCGTTCGCGTCCAGGATTGTGCGCAGGTGCCGCCAGCTACCCGCCAGCTCAAAATTCCGCTGGGCGTATTCGTCGGTCCAAACTCCAGCCTTTCCCATGGGATGGTACGAGTAGCCGTGATTTTGATGGATGGCCAGCACGGACGCGGAGGCGTCGACAACGAGTGCGCCCGAGCTGATAGCTTTCCAAACGAGCCAATTGTCCCAAGTGCAGCGCGACACGGCAAACGCAGGAATTTTCCTGGAGTACAGTCCCCGGGGAAAGGAAAAATAGTCAATCCATGAGCCGTCTCTCTGGTTGTTTGCCCGAGCCGCGATCTCGCGGACATTTTCCTGCCATCGCGGGTTCGCAAAATCGAGCGGCTGGGCGATGTCCGTGTCCCACCGGCGGCCCACCATCAGAAAATTGGCGCTCGCTTGACGGACGCGCGCCAGGGCGCCCGGAAAATCGGAGGTCAGGATGATGTCGCAGTTGATGTAACAAAGCACGTCGTGAGTGGCGATCTCTTCGGCCCGGTCAAACATGTGGTTGATGTACGGGAGACCGATCGGATTGCGCGCCGCTTCGGGTTCGTGGCGAATGGCCAATTCGCGGGCGGCTTCGCCGGCCCCGTCATCGTCGCCAAACAAAATAATCTCGACGCGCGGGTCCAGGAGCTTCCAGCTTTGCAGCGCGTTGCGCTGGATGACGGCGGAGTGTCCGGTGAAGGCTTTTCCGGTGGTGAAGAACGTAATCATGGCCCGCAAATCCGATGCTGCTCTGTTCACCTTTCCGGTCGGAAGCCCCACTTGTCATTCTGGTATTCGATAATGGGCGGCCAGTCCCGGCCCGGCCGATTGTAGAGTCTATCCATTACCAGTTTTTTCCAAGCCACGCGAACCTTGGGAATAGACTCCATGCGGCGGCTGATTCGCCGAAAGAGCCGCAGCCACTTGCCGTGAGGAGCCGAGTCGAGTTCGGCTTCGACGTACTGATCGTGGATTCGGTAGGCTGCTTCCATGTCCTGAAGGCCGAGCGAGTCGCCATGCTCGCGAAATCCACCGATCAGCCCGTCGACCGAGTAAATTTGCGCGTGCCGGAAAAAGCGAACCCACAACTCGAAGTCGGCCGCATTGCGCGACGACGAGTCCACGCGGCTGCCGGCTCTCTCCCACAGGCTACGCCGCCAGTACGTGGATTCTTGCTGGATGCACCGATTGGCGCCGGCCAGGAAGCGAAATCGCGACCAGCGCGTCAGGCCCAGCACGAATACAGTCATCCCTTCTTCATTGAAGAAGGTCGGCCTGCCTGTGATCCATTCCACAGACGGCAAATCCCGAAACACGCTGCCCACCACTTTCAAGCCGCTGAGTTGGAGTTGGTCGGTCGCGCTGATCCAGCCCATGATTTCGCCCGATGTTCGCGCAAATCCCTTGTTCAGCGCGTCGTACATGCCGTTGTCGGGCTCGCTGATCCAGCCGGAAATCTGGTTTTCGTATTTTCGAATGACGTCCAGGGTGCCATCGGTCGAGCCGCCATCCACGATGAAGTATTCGAGGTTCGGATACCCCTGGGCTAGGACGGATCGAATCGCCTGCTCGATGTATTTCCCCGAATTCCAAACCGGGGTCACCAGCGAGATGCGCGGCCACCGGACAGCGTCATCCCGAGCGGGCGCACCGGGCGTCATCGGGCTTGCGGTCAGATCCAATGTTGCGGACGTACGTGCCTCCCTAGGTTCCTCGATAGAGCAAGTCAAACCAGATGAAATAGCTATTGTAAAACTCTTGGCAGAGGACAACGTCCATTCTCGCCGGTTCGAACATGCTTAGCAGCTTGGGTACGTCGAACCATTCCGCCCACGGGGTTCCGCCGCCATCGGTCACCACGCCCCAATAGCTGAATCGCGGCCTGCCGTCCCGGATCCAACGCGTTTTGGGATATGCGAGTTGCAGCCAGCGCCCCCCGACCTTCAAATGTCCGAGCAAGGCCTTGTATTCGGGTCTCAAAACGTGTTCCGGAGCGTGATGGAGCGAGCCCATGGCCATAATAAAATCGTAATCCGAGTCGAGAGGCTGCAACGAATCGACATCTTTCAGGAGATGAAATTGCGCGTCCCGGAGTCCCATGATTTTGCAAAGGCGCTCGACCACACGCAAATTCGACTCGACCAGATCGACGAAGGTTAGCTTTGCGCCATGCTGGGCAAAGGTAATGCTGTCCACAGCGAATCCGGACCCGACATCCAGGATTTTTTTCCCGCGCATCCCGTCCGCATACAGCTTGTGGTACCAGCCTCGGTGGGAAAATTCGGAACCCGTGGTGATGTCCGTGCGCGCTCTCTCCCACTCGGCAAGTAGAGCTTCATCGGAGAGAGCGTTCAGCTTATTCGTACTCTCGGAAATGGAGGTGGTCGTAGGGACTGAACTCCACCTTTGACGTAGGGTCTCATACGGCCGGTCCCATGCCCCGCTTCTTCCGTCCGAAGTCACGGCGGCCGCGTCCGAGCCTACTATTGCCATCAACTTTCGCACTACTCCCAAAGATCACCTTCCTTCGCTCATGCTCAGCCCTTGCCGAAACTCAGCAACTGCGCCGATGCCTCAGCATTTAGAAGCGTAAGGCCCCGCTAGGATCGTCATGCCCGTTGCGCGCTTGGTAGTGCCAAATGCAAACGAATTCTCTTTTCAAATCACCCGTTTCGGCTAGCGCGAGGGTCTATCGTCTGGGCTTTCGCCTCGGACGATAAAGAATGTGCGGGTCTCCGCCACCGCCTGATCAACCCTGCAGCGATCACGCGCACATTGAAGATCTTCTCCGTCCAGATATTCCACTTCGAGTTCGAGAAGTCGCGAATTCTCGAGGGTATGGTACTCCATGAGTCGTGCGGCCCGGTTGCCAGTCGAACCGGCTCTTCCGCCAACTCCAAGGTGGGCGCTGTGAGTTCGATCTTGGACGCAGCTAGGATAGTGCGCGACCTCTTTCGCCACAGAGTCGTAGCGTACTGACTGTCGAGGCGTAACTGCTTAAATCGATAAACAAACGGAAATCCCGCCTGGTACAGCATCTTCACTACGCAAGACTCTGTCGGGTAAAATGCAACATAGTTAAGCCCCTGATTTTCAGCCTCGTATTCGTCGAGAAGTTCCAGATTGGCGTTCGTTCCCGGAACACACATCGTCTCCACCATAAGGAGTTTTCCGGTAAGGGAGTGCAGGTTTCGTATGGCCTGGAAAGGGTTCTCCAGATGATAAAGGAGCCCGTAGCACAAGACGTAGTCAAACGTTCCGACCTGAAGGAGTGCCTGGTCCTCGACGTTCCTCGTGATGAAGGGGACCGCCGGGTGGCGTCTTTTAGCTTCGGCTACGTTTTCATCGCGGCCATCCAGACCGACCACGTCGAATCCCATTTCAGATAAGAGCCTCGTGAAGTACCCGACACCACAGCCCACGTCGGCCGCTGACTCTATCGCAATCTGCGTGCGGACACTTTCGAGGAATTCCCTGGTAAATGCTTGCCGCACTCTGACGTATTCTTGCGCGAAATCAGCATCGAATTGCGACACCTTTTGCACGGGTGCCTCCCCTGGCTATTTCAAGGCGATTGGGTATGTTTAGAATGCCATTCCACTGATCGAAGGCGTGTTGATGGTTGTCAGCAGCCACTATCATTTCCGGGACGGATTCCCAGACATCGACCTCATTCCCGTCGTCGTATAAGCTCAAAGCCCAAAAATAGGGCCCCGGCCGTATAGGAAGCATCGGGAATGTATAACAGAGGTCATGCTCGCCGGTGTCCAGGTGGACGCCGTCTATTGATGATGCCCAAATCAGCTCGCGTTGGTGGTTGAAAAGCGCAATGCCTTGGTGGCCCATTCGGATGGGTGCAAAAACTTCCAGCGTGAATGTCACGGTTACCGGTCCCAGGTGATTCAGGACATGGGGCTCGTCGCCATTGGGCTGAACGATTTCCCAGCGGAGAAAGCGCCCTTTGGTCGCCGGTTCTCCGTTCTGTCGCGTAGCCTCGGGCTCCCGGGACGACATCGCGCTCTCGTAGGCGCTGACAACTTCGTGAGTTGCGCCCTCCATTCGGATTTGTCCGCCGTCCACCCAGACGACGCGATGGCAGAGCCGGCGCATCTGGTTCATTTGATGGCTGACAAGCACGACCGTGCGTCCCGCGCGGGCGACGTCGCCCATCTTGCCGAGACACTTTTTCTGGAACTTGATGTCGCCGACCGCGAGGACTTCGTCGACCAGGAGAATTTCCGGTTCGAGGTGCGCGGCGACGGCAAAAGCCAGGCGGACAAACATGCCGCTGGAATAGTGCTTTACGGGCGTGTCGATGAATTTGTCGATCTCGGCAAAGGCCACGATTTCGTCGAATTTGCGGTCGATCTCGCGACGGGTCATGCCGAGGATCGAGCCACTGAGGTAAGTGTTCTCGCGGCCGGTCAGCTCGCCGTGGAAGCCGGTGCCGACTTCGAGCAGGCTGCGCACGCGGCCATGAATTTCCGCCCAGCCAGCAGTCGGGCGCGTGATGCGCGAGAGGATTTTCAGCAGCGTGGTCTTGCCGGCGCCATTCCGGCCAATCAGCCCCAGGATCTCGCCTTCGCGCACTTCGAGCGAAACGGCGCGCAGGGCCCAGAAGGCGTCCTGGGGAGCGCGGCGGAACACGGAAAGCGGCGAGCGGGCCACGCGCGTAAGGGTGTCGCGCAGGCTTTGGTCCAGGTCGCGGTGGCCGCGGCGGTAGCGCTTGCCCAGGCCCTCGGCGTGAATGACGGCACGGTTCATGTTCCTCTCTTAAGGCGGGCTGCAAGTACAGCCCGCACCCGCTCAAGGCGGGCTGCCCCTCGAAACTCAGGGTAAACAAGTACAGCCCGCGCCCGCCTTCTCCGGCGAGTTTGAGCTTACGGCGCGAAAAATCCACAGACTGAAGTCTGTGCTACTAAAACCCGCTTGCCTAGGCCTTCGGCGTGAATGACGGCGCGGTTCATGTTCCTCTATAAGGCGGGCTGTAAGTACAGCCCGCACCCGCCTTCCGGTTTTTGTAGCACAGGCACTCTTGCCTGTGTGGTTTTTGCAACGTTAGCTGAGTCGGTCGCGCATCTGCGGTCTACAAAACCACACAGCCAAGAGTGGCTGTGCTACTAAAGACTGACCCCGGCGTAGCGCTTGCCCAGGTCCTCGGCGTGAATGACGGCTCGGTTCATGTGTTCCTTTGTCGGCTCCAGCGGCCTGAGCTTACGGCGCGAAAAATCCACAGACTGAAGTCTGTGCTACTAAAACCGGAAGCGGCGGGTGCGTTTTTTAGCCCGCAGATGCGCTACCGACTCAGCTACCGCTGCAAAACCCACACAGCCAAGAGTGGCTGTGCTACGTGAATGACGGCGCGGCTCATCGCCTTGCGTGCTCCTGTTGGATGAACGCCTGGTGCACCTTCAACAGTTCCGTCCTCTGCTCCGGCGTGGCCCAGGCGTGAGACGCGCGGAACCGGCCGTTTTCCTGCACGAACACCATATCCAATTGAGAGAGGGCGCCATCCAGAGGACGGTAAACCAGGCCGGAGATGTCATACACCACGAAACCGAGCTCCTTCATTCTGGAGATTACATCACAGAACTGGGGTCCGCCGATCATGGCCCCGAACAGCGATACTTCCAGAATGACCGCTTCGGTTTCGCGCAAGACGCGGCGCGCGCCTGCCAAGACTTGAAGCTCGGCGCCCTGGACGTCGAGCTTGATTACGTACGGCCCAGGCAAATTGCGCTTCTCGCAGGCGCTGTCAATGGCGACCATGGGAACTTCGCGCGGCGTCCCATCCACGGAGCGGCCTTCGACTTCGTGGAGCAGGCTGGAGCCGAACCCGTCAGGGTGGACGTTGAAAACCACGGTGCCGTCCACCTCGCCGGCCGCCGCCAGGATGTATTGGGCGTCATAGGTGGAGCAGATGCGCTTTAGAAAAAGCTCGAATTCGGCGAGCGGCTCGATCAGGAGAAGTTTCGATTCTTTGAAGCGCTGGTAGAGGTCGTTCGTTTGCGTGGCGACGCCTGCGTCAATGACGGTTCGCGGCCTCAAGCCAAGTTTCCAAAGATGGTTCAGTGCGCCCGTCATTGTGTCGCGCGGAGGCAGCGCGGCCGGCTCGGGCGGGCGCTTTTTGTGAACTTCGAGACCGGCCAGGTTGAACAGCGAATGGACGGCTTGTTTTGCGGGAGTCAGAATTGTCATTTCACACCAGATCCGCTCGATTCGTTGAAGTCAAGTCGCACAATCATTCCGCCTGAGCTTAGCGGCGGAAAATCCACAGACTGAAGTCTGTGCTACTAAAACCAACTCCCTTACACCCGGTCTGTGACCGTGCCCTCGATTCGCGTAGCACAGGCACTCTTGCCTGTGTGGTTTTGTAGACCGCAGATGCGCTAGTAACTTACCTGCGATTGCGAAACCCACACAGCCAAGAGTGGCTGTGCTACTAAAACCTGCTCCATTTTAGCGGCGGGCTACAAGCGCAGCCCGCACCCGTTTAGCGGCGGGCTACAAGTATAGCCCGCACCCGTTCACACCCGGTCCGTGACCGTGCCCTCGATTCGCTGAAAGAAAATCAACCCGCCCACAAAGACCACTGCGACCATGGCTACGGACGCCGCGAGGAGCGGGCCCGGCGGCTGGCCGTGGCGCGTCAAGGCCCAACGGAAGCCGTCAATGACTCCGGCCATGGGGTTCAGGCCGTAGAGCCAGCGCCAGCGCTCCGGCACGAGGGAGCTGGGATAGGCGACCGGCGACGCCAGCATCCAGAATTGGATGGCGAACGGCACGACGGCGCGCACGTCGCGGTAGAGCGCGTTCAGCGCGGAGGTCCACAGGCCTACTCCGAGCGCCGTCAGCACGGCTAACAGCAGAAATCCGGGCAGGAGCAGGGCGGCGCTGGTGATTCGAATGCCGTAGCCCAGCGTCAGCGCCAGCATGACGACGAATCCGACGGCGAAATCCACCAGCCCCGAAGAAACAGCCGCCAGCGGCAGCACCAGACGGGGGAAATAGACCTTGGTAATCACGTGCTGGTTCTCGACCACAATGTTGGTGCAGTTGCTAAGCGCCGATGAGAAGTACGCCCAGGGCACCAGCGCCGCGAAATAAAATACCGGGTAAGGCAGTCCCTGGGAAGGCAGCTTGGCCAGGCGCCCAAAGAATAGTGTGAATACCGCCATGGTCATGAGCGGTTGCAGGACCACCCAGGCTACGCCGATGACGGTCTGGCGGTAGCGCACCTTCACGTCGCGCCAAACGAGGAAATAGAGGAGTTCGCGGTAGGGCCAAAGTTCGCTGAGCCGCAGATCGAACCAGCCGCGATGCGCTTCGATGCGTACGACGGGGGCTGGGGCCGCGGGAGGACCCGCCGCGACCGCGACTTGGATTTGCGCTGCGCTCATGGTTCCGGCTATTTTCCTTGTGTCCCTTCGCTCGGTGCACCGAGTTTTTGCTGCTCGATGTCTTCCTGCTCAATGTGCTGCATCATCTCGTTGCGATGCAAAAGATAGCTTTCCAGGCTGTGCGTGACGCGCGAAGGAACGTCGACGAATTGATTGTGAACCATCGCGCTCCACGAAATTGCTCCGCGCACCGGGAGCATGTGCGTCCCCCACTGAAAGATAAACGCCAGGTTCCACAGCGCGAACAACGACACGGCCAAGCACTGCGTCGGGTACGCCTGCCGAGCGGAAGCGAACAGCTTGCTGCCTCGTTCGAGCAAGAATGCTAAACCTAAAACATAGATCGGAGTCAGAGAAATCAGGAATCGGTTTCCGAACGAGGACATCCCGTCCCAATACGGATAGCTCGAGATGACATAAAAGAAGCCCACAACCGTGAGGAGCAAATAGGGCTTGAGCCACTTCGCCGACGAAGGAGGAAACAACAGACCCAGCACGGCGAGGCCGAGGAGCGGAGTCCACGTAAGGAATCCGTGGTCTGAGGAGAAAAGAACGAAAAACCAATACGGGGCGTGCCAATTCCACGGCAAAACGGTGTAGGAACCGAAACGCAGGACACCGCCGAAGATGATTTTCCGACTAACGAACGTGGGAATCAGCATGAACACGAATGCCGCGAGATACACCAAGTTTGAGCCGAACAAGCGGAAAAAAGCGGTCCGGTCCTTGGATCGCAAGTCTTTTATGTAGTCCCGCAGAGATTCCAGGCAAGGAATGAGCAGAAATATGCCATTCAGGAAGTAGACATCCACAGCTAGACCAGAAATCAGCCCCAGCAGCAGCCACTGACTCAGCGTCCGCTCTGGACGCGTGCGATCCCAATACCAAAGAAATAGAGCGAGGACAAATGCGGACAGTGCGTGCGACCAGAAGGGATTGAAATACATGTAGACCGGCAAAGAACTGCTGAGCCAAATGCCGATCGTCGCCAGCAGCGCCCAGGAAGCATCGACGTATTTGCGGGCGAGCGCGTAGGAGAGTAGCAGTGCACAGAGCCCGTAAAACGCCGTGCCAAACGCCACCAGAACGCGATAGGGAGGCGAAAAACCGTCAGCGGGAATATCTGCGCCGAGCCAATCCGCTACGCGAACTGCGAAGTGAGCGGCCAGGAAAAACGGAGACCAAAGAATAGCAGGCCCCACGGAAAATAAATTGTCGACGTGGCCTGTGGGCGTGTATTGATCCGCGCGGAGCTGGTCTGCGGAGTCCAACCGCCATTGCGCAAAACCAAGATTAGCGTGGCGCCAATCTTCCTCAAATCGCAGGTTGTGTTGGATGATAGGGGCCCGCAGATAGGCATAGTAGCCGACGCCGTCTCCGTGCACGAGAGGATTGACGAGCGGCAGCGTCAGGACAAATGCGAAGGTCAAAACGAATAGATGGAAGCGAACACGATTCACGCCCTCGCTGCTTCTCTCTTCTGAAACTGCGACCGGTGCCGTGCTCACATCGACGCCTCATGAAGAGCCGATTCAGGGCGGGAAGATGCGACAGCCTGCTGCACGGGTTGCAAGATCGTCTTCCGAAGGACCGCTATGAGTGATAGAGGAGGGAACGGCAAAAGGGGGTCCAATGCGCGAAACACAGGTGTGAGGAAGTTCAAAGCCTTGATTTGCCACAGGCCGAAAGTCTTCCGGCGCAGCAAGCGCGCGTTCAGCCACCACGCAGGCGAACCTGCTCGGTTGAACAAAAGGAGCGATTCCACCTTGAATCCCGTACGAGTGGCGAGGTCGCTCAGCTGGGTCTTTGTATAGCGACGATAATGCCCCAGAACTTCGTCAAGCGTGCCGTATAGCCTTGGTCCAGAAGGAACCAGAACGATCGCGCGTCCACCGTCCTCCAGCACATCCCAGATGTTCCGCAATGCTCCGGAA
>Ga0307477_10003297_pt1 | contig 12052 bp, 8 predicted proteins | sample atmos_gasesECM2C_FD_203316 | JGI IMG/M metagenome (GOLD analysis project Ga0307477, IMG submission 203316) | Hardwood forest soil microbial communities from Morgan-Monroe State Forest, Indiana, United States - atmos_gasesECM2C_515 | ecosystem: Environmental > Terrestrial > Soil > Temperate...
CGACGACTTTGCCTCGCCAATTTGGACAATGGACCAGTGCCGCACCAGCGCCAACGCGGCTGAATCGTCAGGCAAAGGCCCTGACAGAATGAAGTGGTTGTTTCCATGTATCAGAATGCCGACCATTTAATTTTCAAGCCTCCAGGCGCGGATCCGAAACCGGGTAACCGATTGCGAAATGGTAGACAACTTGTCCCAGCTCATGAGACAGGCCCAGATATCGGTTCACTTCCTCATCAAAAAATGCTCCGATGCCTGTTGCTCCCAGGCCAAGAGCCTCAGCAGCGAGATACATTCGTTGACCAATAGCACCGGCCTCGAAATGCACATATCGGTATCCACGATCACCGTAACTCCGGGCAGCATTCTCAAAGTCGCCGATCATAGAGAAGGCCACGCAGGCGTTACCCGCCAGGTCTTGTCCCAAACTAAGGGCTGCCGCTACCAGGCGCTGGTCCCCTTCTTTGATTTTCTCCAGCTCTGCATGCTCCGGCCAGAAGCGATAAACCCCCGGCGCCAAGTCTGCGACGCGGTGGACGTAGAGATACAGGTGGACGAAACGAGCGGTAGCGAAATCGGCGAACAGAGGCTCCTTTGTGCTGGAGAGAAGAGTGGCAAGTTGCGAGAGGGAGATGGACCCGTCCCCGCCCCTGAAGTCAAGAGCGGAACGGCGGGCACGGACGATGTCGCCGAAGTTGCGGTCTGTGGAGACAGGAGGTGGCAGGCTGATTTCGCCGCGGCCGGATCCCTGCGGCTGGCCAAGAGTGAGGATAGTGGATTCGGCGCTGAGCTTCGTCGCAGCGTGGATTCTTTCAATCAGTGGATAAGGTTCTTGCTCCTTCGACAGTCGGTTGGGCTGGCCACCATACACAGCCGTCTCAACGGCATCCTGTTTGTTCACAGGGATAGATGGGCCGTGCAGCCCGACGATTAGCATAGGCCACTCGTCCTGAGCGAGATGACACGATTCCGACACTCTGTTATCTGCAAACTGCCCAAGTGCAAAGCTTTCGCAACCGATGGATCGAGCAGCAAGCGTGAGAGCCTGCCAGGCATGTCCGATGTCGTGCAAGCAATACCGATAGGCCCGGTCCCGGTATTTCCAGGCTTCGCGCCAGGCAATACTGGTCAGAACGAAAATGAGCGGGGCATAGGTGTTGACGAGGTTCGCGCCAAAATCTCCGATCGCGCGTTGTTCTGCCATGTGGGATGAGGGGCGGTAATGATAGAGGCCATCGGGCCAACCGGTCAATCCTCGCGTGCAAAAATGAAATTCGGTCGGATGGAGATTGCCGGAAGAAGGATTGACGCGCAGAGAGTAGATACCTCCGGTGGACGGGACTCGCTTGGTCGCGCTAATCGAGGCGGAATAGAACATCAATTGCGAAAGGAATTCCGCGCCGTCCCGCGCGGGAGTATTCCCTCTTTTGCACTCGAGTACTTCGAGAGCTGAAATCTGCGGAGCCGAGGGGTCGGCGGGCAAATCCAACACGGGGACACCTTCATAATGCCGAAATGGATTGGGCATATTTGCCCAGTCGAGGTAGTGCTGAGTTCGCCGCAGCGACTCGGCACTGTGCTTTGTCAATTCATGGTATTCGCGCCAGGTCATGCAGCATGAATCCTGAGGTCGCCGTGCAGACAAAAACTGACATTCGGGTATCGTTTGATTCCTACTGCCGGCTAAAAAGAGGGTATCAAACGAATGGTCGGACATGTCTGGTTAGTGCGACTCTGCTTAACTGCGAAGGAATCTGGGGACCCCTTCAGAACAGTTATTGTTCAGGTTTCGGGCGGAAGGGATTTCTCGACCGCCATACCACGATTTGCGCTAATGTGGGGTGCTGGAAGGCTGACCAGAGGATTATGCGCTCCTTCAACGGTGAAGTCTTCGAGCATTGAAGTACCTTAGGAGGTTGCCAATGTCCATGACTACAAGCACTCGACAAGTGGGCGCCGTCACCATTGTGGACATGAGAGGCCGGATTGTACTCGGCGAAGAGAGCGCTGCACTGCGTGAACTGGTTTGCGACCTGTTAAGTAAGGGACACAAGAAGATTCTTTTGAATCTCCGCGATGTCAATTACATCGACAGCTCAGGCTTGGGCCATCTGGTCAGTGCTTTCACGAGCGTGCGGAAGCAGGAGGGAGAACTAAAGCTGCTCAACCTCACGAATAAGGTCCACGATGTGATGCAAATTACGAGGCTGTATACCGTCTTCGACATCCTGGAGGACGAGGCCCTGGCCGTTAAGTCTTTCGGTCAATCGGCAGCGGCAACCAGGTGACTCTCGCTTTGGCTTGTACCCCCGTACGAGGTTCTCAGGTTTCCTGACCCTACCTCCAAACAAATCCTGATCTGGCTCTGGCAGTTCAACCCAATGAAGTGAAACGTCCAGGATTGCGTCTGGTTACATCCAGCCCAGGGATAACGAGCGCGGGGTGGGGTAGACGCCGATCGCGCGCAACTTCGTGCGGCGTATTTTTCCGCAGGTGAAGTGGTCAGGCCTGGTCAGTAATAGCCAACGGTTACGATAGCGGGCAGCGTACAATTGAGTCTGCTTGGTTTTTCAGACGGAAGCACTCCTGAAGGCAGGTTAAGTTCATGCCCGAAATAGTCGACTGGCAGCGACCCCCTCGCCGTCATCGCGGCCTGTTTTTCCTGGCCCTTGCCATCCTTGCTGTCGTCATTTTCACCAGCCGGACAGCCTTATCTTATTACGTCGACTCCCTCTGGTTCAGGTCGCTGGGTTACGGGGACGTGTTCCGCAAGACACTCAGCCTGCAATGGGCAGTCTTTGCCGCATTTTTTGCGGCAACATTTCTTTTTCTATACGGATGGATTCTGGCGTTGAACCGGGCGAACCGGTTCGATCTGCCGGATGATCACATGATTATGATCGGTGGGCAGCCATTGAGGCTGCCAGTCGCGCGCATCGTGCGCCTCCTCGGGCTGATGGTCTCGCTCTTCATTGCCCTGGTGATGGGTGCCAGCATCATGACGAGTTGGCCGATCTTCGCGCTGTATTGGTACGCACCGCGCACCGCCGGCGGCGTTGTGGATCCGATCTTCGGCATGCCGCTCCACTTTTATCTGTTCGTGCTGCCTGCGTGGCAGTTCATCACGGGCTGGCTTCTAACGATCACCGTAATTTCCTGTGTCATCGCCGTTTTATTTATTTTCGTTACCGGCAGCCTGCGAATGCTCTCAGGACGCCGGGGCGAATACCTTTCACAGCCGTGGCGCGGGTTCTCGATTGCGTTCGGCTTCCTCTTGCTGATCCTCGCGATGCGTGCGTATATCGCCCGGTTCGAGCGCTTGTTCGACGAACATACGATTTTTGGCGGGGTAACGTACACCGATGCGCACGTCATGCTTCCCGGCATGCTCGCAGTCTGTGCCGCGCTCCTTCTCGGTGCTGCGATCGCTACCATGAATGTCGTGTCGGTGCCGCGCGTTCGCTGGTTGGTAGCAGCGGTCGCTCCGGCCGTGATCTGTTATCTGGTCCTGCAAATTTCCGGCTGGTACGTCAGCAGCTTTATCGTGAAGCCGAACGAACTGGTTCGCGAGCGACCCTACATTGCCCACAACATTAACCTGACACGGCAGGCCTATGAATTGGACCGCCTCGCGCAGCGCGAATTTCCCGCTGAGACGACCATCGGGGCGGCAGATCCGGCGAACAATCAGGCTACATTGCAAAACATCCGGTTATGGGACTGGCGCGCCCTGCAGGACACACTGCGCCAGATTCAAGAGATCCGAACCTACTATGACTTTCCCGACATCGATATCGATCGCTATGAAATCAACGGCACAATGCGTCAGGTGATGCTCGCGCCGCGCGAGCTGAATGTCGACAAGCTCCCGGAGAGCAGCCGCAATTGGATCAACGAGAAGCTTATTTACACACACGGCTACGGGATCACCATGAATCCCGTGAATGGATTCACGCCGGAAGGACTGCCGACCCTCATTCTGAGTAACATGCCTATTCAGAGCACCGTACCGAGCATTGTTGTAAAGCGCCCGGAGATCTATTTCGGCGAGCTCACCAATACCGATGTGTACGTGAAGACGCGGCAACAGGAATTCAACTACCCACAGGGCCAAACGAACAGCCTGACATCCTACGAGGGCAACGGCGGCATCCTCCTTGGTGGTTTCTTTCGCCGACTGCTCATCGCGTCGGATCGAGGTGACCTCACGAAACTCCCCTTTAGCGACGATATCAACCGGGAGAGTCGATTACTGATGCGTCGCAACGTGCGCGATCGCGTGGCAACACTCGCGCCATTCCTCACTTACGATTCGGACCCGTATATGATCATCGGCGACGATGGCCGGCTGTCGTGGATTATCGACGCGTTTACGACCTCGGACGAGTATCCCTATTCGACCCATTACGCCTTGCGCAGCAGCGCGATTAACTACCTGCGGAATAGCGTTAAGGTAGTCATCGACGCATACGACGGCTCCACGACTTTTTACGCGTTCGACTCACAGGATCCAATCCTCGCGGCGTATCGCCAGATTTTTCCTGTTCTGTTTAAGGATGCAGCAGCCATGCCACCCGACCTGCGCAAACACGTGCGCTATCCGGAGTTGTTGGTGAAGTTGCAGGCAGCCGTGTATGCCCTTTATCACATGACCGATCCGCAAGTTTTCTATAACCGCGAGGACCTGTGGACGGTCGCATCGGAAGTCGGCATGGACGAGTCTGGCCAGCAGAGAACGCTGGCGATGGAGCCGAATTTCGTGTTGATGAAACTGCCTGGCGAAACCTCCGTTGAGTTCGTGGAGATTCTTCCGTTCACACCCGCAAACCGGAACAATCTAATTGGCTGGATTGCCGGACGCAGCGACGGCGAAAAATATGGTACTTCGATAGTCTATGACTTCCCGAAAACGAAGCTCGTCGACGGTCCACTGCAGATCGAAGCGCGAATCGATCAGAACGCACAGCTATCCGGCCAATTGACGTTGTGGAATCAGCAAGGGTCCCATGTGAGGCGAGGCACTCTGCTGGTCATTCCGTGCGGGCACGCGCTCCTGTATGCAGAGCCGATTTACCTACAGGCCGAGCGCAGCCCGATGCCGGAGTTGCGTCTGGTAGTGCTGGCGCTGCAGGACCGCCTTGCCTATGGACCGACCTTCGACTCGGCGATGAGGGCTCTCTTTGGAGGAGAGGCCTCATCACTAACCGGCACAACTTCCCCTCCAGAACCGGAACGAAGCGGAGCAGCGTTGGCCACCCTGACCAAGCCAGCAGCTGACGCCAACGCGCTGATCACCGGAGCGGCCAAGGATCTCGCCGACTACCAGCGGCTAACGGCGGAAGGCAAGCTTGGCGAAGCCGGACAAAAGCTTGAGCAGTTAAAGCGCAAGCTCGACGAGCTGAACGCCCGTCAAAAATGATTGCTTCTTTGGGCCGACCTCGCTCGCTGGCAATGCTCAGATTGAATTGTTCAGACTATCCCGTGGGGTTCGCGGAAAAGTGATAGATCGAGCAGTTTTAGGCCGGCCATCATCTGACGTTGCGCCTCTCCTCTGGAATTTCAATCCTCCGTGAAGGCTGTTAAGCGGGAGTTGAGGAGAAACAGTAGACTAATAGGCGGTGTTATGGGTGTTCGTCCCGGTAGTCGCCCTAAATATTTGGTTCGACTTCTACCATCCGGGCGCAATTTTGGTCGACATCATCATTGCGCTAGTCCTCTTTTTCAAGTATCAACGAAGCTCGTGATGGAGATTCGGAACCAACAACCCAAGTCCTGTGGCAAACGCGCTCAAGTGCAGTACCGTAACTTCAAATGGACGGTTTCGCTGTTATCAAGAGCTGTCGAAGAGTCCCGTGCAAGTGGAGTCCTCGTCCAATTGGCCAGCGGCCTTTCGCGGCGGATTCCATGTGGACGCGAGCGCTGTTACCCAGACTTGAGGCTGATTGTATGTGATTGCCCCTGTCGCAGAATGTAGCGGCATTCGAGATCACGGGTAATCCGTTTTGGATTCAATCAGTTTGAGTGTGATGGATCGTTGATCGCCTTCGTCGAGGCGGAGAGGCTGACCTTCAGTTTCGTAGGGCTTGAGCCAATTGGGGTCGAACCAATCTTCGCCATATCGATACTGGGATTCTTCAACGGAATCCCAACTGAAGAGTCTGTAATCACCAGGGCTAATGCCGGTCATCGAGAACTTCCCGTTCTGATCGGTGGTAGCCGATAAATATCGATACTTCAGATCGCGGTGAGGTGGGTCTGGGATAATCAAGACTTTCGCACCCACCGCTGGAATAGAATCAGAGGTGGCTGGAGATGGAAGCAGCGCGGGCGAGTTTGAAAACGAGATCGGTCATGCGTTGACCGGGAACGAGCGTGAGGATCGCCCCTGGAGCTCCGGGCCTTTTTGGGCCGTATTCGGCATTGACAAAACCGTTGTGGGAAACTTGCAAGTCGTACGAGCCGTGAGGGACGCTATTGAAGAGAAAGTGACCTGGTTCGTCGGTGAGTAAGAAATCGGAAAAGGCACCAGGCGTGTGTTTGAAGACTGCCCTTGGCCTTTTTGAGGGGTTCGCCATTATCGAGACGGAACACGTAACCCGCAACGATGGCATTTTCTTTCGGAACGTCAATACGCGCCGAAGCAGATTGTGGAACCGATAGGCACACGGAGGAGACGGATTCAAGAAGGAGGAGACACAAAATGGGTGCCGTTCTCATGTTTGCTCGTCTCAATTCTACCTCTTGAGTGGCTAATGAGATGCGGTCGCTTAGGTTGGTTTTGTCAAGCAATTTGCCTAGATAGTGCGGTTCACGTCTGTTTGATTTCGCGACGGATTCCACATCTCCGCGAACGCTGTTTACCAAGGAGTTGGGTTAAGCTCGTTGAGATTAAGAAAGTTTTCGATTCTCCTTGACACACGCGCTCTCGAAGAACAGTATCAGTGGCGAGGTTTCGCTTTCGCTGTTTGGGGCGAGACTCCCGCTTCTCAGTCCATTAGCTGTTCCTTTAAGGGACAGGCTCCGAATCGAGCGCCAAGAGGGAAGAACCTATTAGGTTCTTTTTTATTCACTCGCGCGGGGCCCTACCTCCTGTTCGACGTACAGGTTCGCCCACCCAAGACGCCAGCGGTTTCAGGCCAAACAATCGTTGCACCAGCGAACAACACACGCTGGCAAGGAGAAAGTTCATGATAGTAAAAAACCAGAAGGAACTTTTCGTAATGCTGCTTAGCGACGCACGGCAGAACGCCGAGCGGTCGACCAAGCTCTATCAGGAGATCAGCCAGGCAGCCCAGGATCCAGACGTAAAAGAGGCGCTGGAATCGCGGGCTTGGATCTCGGAGAAGGATTTGGCAGCGATCGATCGTTGTTTCCAACTGATTGGGGAGCAGCCAGTGAAACTCAGCGGGCGTCTCCAAGAGGTGTTCGTGGAAGACTTCCGCAGAGAATTGGCGGAGATCCAAAACCCGATCGCAAAGCACATCTATGTGTTAGCCAAGGCTAGTCACCTGGTCCACCTTCGGATTGCTGAGTACGTCGCGCTGGTAGCAGCCGCCGACGTAACCGGACACTATGCCGTTGGTGTCCTGCTGGAGAGTTGCTTGGCCGACAAGGTCGCGTTTGTTGAAAGAACACGACGTCTCATCAGGAACTTCGTTGCGAGCAAGCTGGCGGCAAAGGTTGCTACCGTCTAAGTGTGCCCCATCCGCCCGTGAAATGGGTGGATGAAGACTTGCTAGAAACGCAGACTGCGTGGTCACGAAAAGAAGTGGCTGCGCGGGTTGCGTGAGGTAAAAACGGCTCTCCCTGGCGACGGGGAGGGCCGCACTCATTACGTACGGTGGGTCGAGACTGATATGCAGAGTCTGCGCGTCCCGCAATTTGTGGATCCCGGTTAGTGGCGTTCTCGTCTATGTGACCAGCAGCCTGATGGATTTCAAGTCTACGAGTACGCTGTTTCTCCAGGACCTTGCCCGACCGCCCGCAAGCGAGATTCACTAAGTCGGTCAAGGCCCCGGGATTCTCGTCACTTTGCCGGAGTAGAGTAAGTTTAGAAAGATTTCCGAGGAGTTCTGAGGCCGTGTGGAAACCGAATGTGCACCGAATTTGGCTAGCCATCGTTTTGGTGAGCTGTACTCTATTCTTGTTTACCGCCCAACTCTGGCCTCGCCTGATGTTGCCGCCGTCAACGGCTGACGAGCGTGAGTTGTCGGGGAGAGCGCCATTGGTTTTTCGGGGCACGTTTTCGCAGTAATTCCGCTTACGTTCGATCGATGACTGTGAGGGAGCTTTGACGATATCCCCGCTCCTTGGCCGCGACGTCGGAACTGAAGATTGGCTCGCCCAAATGGAAGTGGATTTCCTTGCAGGGCTCAACGACCACGACTCCGCGGCACGTTTGAGCAGCATCCAGAGGCTCGGCGGATTGAAGCTGCCATCATCGCGAGATGCCCTTCATGGCGTGATAGAGAACGGCAATGCTGGTGAGGCTAAGTGGGCCGTGTACGCGGCGCTTTGCACCCGGAGATGTCTCCTTGTTACCAAGAGTCGGGCAATTACTTGCCACGGGTGACGCCAGTCGTAATTGTTGGTGAGACCATGTCGTCACGAACGATTTTAATTTTCAGTTCAGTTGAAATGACTGGAATGAGTTTGCTGACATCGCCTGTCGATACAACATTCGCTGCTCTCGCTTGAATCGTATAGTCTCCGGGGACCGTAATCACAAGGCGATAGTTCAAGATATACGGAAAGTGGACAGGCTCAATTCTCAGTTTATAAACACCGTCACAATCTGCGCAGGAGTTGCCTCCACCAGAACCGATTCCTTCGCCGACGCAAAGAGAATGAAGAATTGTGTCTGCACTCACTCTCCCCGTCTTGTGAACGCGATCGATTACTTCATCGCTAGGCACAATCGTGAGACTTGACGGCGATCCTCCTTCAACTTTTGCGGATTTTGAAGAAGTGAGTATTGACCTGGAATGCTAGACGAGTAGTCTTCTTCGATTTCAATCATCTCGCCCAAGTGGAATAACTTCTGGCCGTTCCTTGTCGTAAGCACAAATGAAAGACCCTGCGGATTGGTGCCTGTGGCAATTTTGCCCTGAATGTTCTGCGTTTGTTCCGCGGGTGCTACGTCCAGCAAGGCCCCGAGCGATGCGGCGATCGCTAAGCAGCGCAAGAGCATACGTAGGGACTATATCAAGACAGGTGACTGATGGCGGAGGGCCGAAGCTTTCGCGGACAAATGACCGATCGTGCCGTTTCAGGCTGGCCATCAGCGGCAGTGCGCCTGTCCTCTGGAATTTCAATTCTCCGCGAACGCGTTTACCAGGACGTTGCGCACTTTGCAATGTTGCTCGAATCATATTTTCTTCGTTTCGGAATGAGCAAGGTCATCATCGCTGGGGAGGCCCAAGGCGACCGTGAGACATTCGTTTTCACTGTCGAACCTTGTTCCTTCGCCCAAAGCCGACTGGGGAAACGGGTGTACAATTGGCATCGATTTTGGAGTCAAAAAAGGAGATTACGGTTAGTCGACTCTGATCCTCATCCCAGTGGTCCGGTGCTTGTTTATGTTCACGAGATTTCAGTTATGGAGGGCCGCTGTCGGATTATCAATCGTCCTGACAATTGCCCCAGAACCTGGTCGTGCAGTCGATCCCGATCAGCCCGCAACCAGCTACCTCCGAACCACCTTCACTGTGGAAGACGGGCTAAGCTCCAATGTTGTGAATGCCATCCTTCAAACACGAGACGGATTCTTATGGATCGGCACGGACGCTGGGCTAAATCGATTCGACGGAAGACACTTCACGCCAATCTATTTTCGAGGCCCAAAATCAACGCCACAAGGCATCGTCAGCGCGTTGGCCGAGGGGCCGGACGGCGATTTGTGGGTTGGTACCAGCGCCGGCCTGGTCCGCATCTCACGACGGGCTTTCGATCAATTCGACCGATCCCTATCGGTCTTCTATCATCCCGGTGCGGGTATCAGTGATGAGATCACCTGTCTCCACGTCAGCCGCGACGGCACATTGTGGGTTGGTACAAGCGCAGGGCTTTACCGCTTCGTCGGCAATCAATTCAAGACTGCGATTCCCAATACTGTCGTCAACCGAATTGAGGAGAGCGTAGACGGGCACTTGCTCATCGTTAGCAGCCAGGGATTTGTCGAGCTCGTCGGAACGCGGGTGATCGAACATCCGGGTTTGGCGCGTCAATTAGGTATCGGTCCGGATAAGTTTTTTCACGTCTTTCAAGATCGTAAGGGCGCGGTTTGGTTCTGTACGTCTATGGGTCTTGCGCGCCGCGTAAATGGATCGATCGAGCGATTTCAGCCGTACGGACCAGGAGGACACGGTGTTCTCCGAGTATTCGAGGATCCTGAGGGAAATCTATGGGTGGAGGCGTCAACGTCAGCGCAAAGTACGGGTGGGATCTTGCGAGTTTCCGGAACCAAGTTGGAGTTGTTGGAGCCAAGCATTCAGGTAAGACCCATAAGCGCTGATCGGGAGGGCAACCTGTGGCTCGGCACAAACGGCGAGGGACTCGTACGCTTCAAGGACCGTCCGATCCGAATATTTACGAAGGCGGATGGGTTACCAAACAATATTCCCATGACCGTGCTGTCCAAACGCGACGGCAGCCTCTGGGTGGGCAATAATTGCGGTGGGCTTTCGGTCTTTAATGGCGAACGCTTCAAGACTTACGATGAAAAGGACGGCTTGTCAAACTCGTGTGTATGGGCATTGGCCGAAGGCAATAGCGGCGAGCTCTGGGTAGGGACCTGGGGAGGTGGGCTTTTCCGTTTCGCCCATAATCATTTTGCGCAGTTCGCCTCGCCGCAAGGGCTGGCAGGCGACATCGTGCGGGCGATCACGGTTGCGCGCGACGGTTCGTTGTGGATTGCAACAGAAGGCGGCCTTAGCCACATGGTTAATAGGAGGTTCCGTAACTACACGACCGCCGACGGACTGTCCAGCAATCGTGTTGTCAGTGTTTACCAGGATCGCCGCGGCGCCATATGGGTGGGAACGAGCCTGGGGGTCAATCGAATGACGGGTGATCGCTTTGCGCCCGTTTTGTCACCGCATGAGATCTTCGATCCCCGTTATATCAGTCTGGCAGAAGACTCGTCGGGTGAACTCTATGCACTATCCGCACCAAAGGGGATCGACCGCATTGAAGGAAACCAATTGGTAGAGGTGAATCACGATCTCGATCTGCTCAGTATGGCGACTTCTCCGAGCGGAGAGCTATGGTTCACCGGAGGGAACGGCATCTTCCGGTTTTCCTCAGCCGCTTTCAGACAAAACCAAGGCAGCCAGGAGACGCCTCTCGATTATGCCTGGTTTGGCAAAGCCGATGGCATGACCTCGACACAATCCAGCATTGGTGCTCCCAACATGGCTCTAGCGCGCGACGGCAAGCTCTGGGTCGCTACCGTCCAAGGTCTGGCCATGCTCACCCTGCAACACTTATCCTTTGACAGTGCCAAACCCCCTATTTTTGTTGAAGAGGTCACCGTTGGACGAGCTCGGCGGCCCGCCGGCCGTGAACTTGTGCTGCCTCCCGGCACGCATCACGTCGAGCTTCGTTTCGATTCCATTTCTCTGGCATCGCCAGAAAAGATTCGCTTCCAGTATCGGATGGACGGTGTCGATCCGGTTTGGTTGGACGCTGACAGTGCTCAAACCGCGGTGTACACCAACATCCCGGTCGGTACTCACACTTTCAGGATTCGGGCCTGCAACAGCGATGGGGTGTGGGATCGCTCCGGCATTTCTTTCCCGGTATCACAGAGACCCTACTTTTACCAGACCGCCTGGTTCCGCCTGGCCGCCGTCACGGCGTTCGTTGTTATTTTGACCGGGGCGTACCGATTCCGGCTCCACCAGATACGCGCTCAAATGAACGCGCGACTTGATGAACGCGTGTTAGAGCGCACGCGTGTGGCCCGCGACCTCCACGATACACTGCTGCAGAGTTTCCAAGGAACCTTGCTGCATTTTCAGGCTGGCATCAACAAACTACCGGAGCATCCCAC
>Ga0307477_10003298_pt1 | contig 12047 bp, 9 predicted proteins | sample atmos_gasesECM2C_FD_203316 | JGI IMG/M metagenome (GOLD analysis project Ga0307477, IMG submission 203316) | Hardwood forest soil microbial communities from Morgan-Monroe State Forest, Indiana, United States - atmos_gasesECM2C_515 | ecosystem: Environmental > Terrestrial > Soil > Temperate...
GGCCGTCATGAGCGGCGGACGGCTGCTGCAATACGATCGCCCGGTCGTGCTCCTGACGCAGCCCGCGGACCCGTTCGTCTCGCGCATGACCGGGCTCGCCGACCGGGCCATGCGCCTCCTGTCGCTCGTCACGGCGGGCGAGGCGGCGCTGCCTGGCGCTTCGGACGGTCCGGCGGTGCCTCCTGCCGCCTCGCTCCGCGAGGTGCTCTCCGAGCTTCTGTGGAGCGGGGCGGACTCGGCGCGCGTAGTCGAGGCGGATGGCACGGTGCGCGGACGGCTCACCGTCGCCGCCATCCTGGCGCGCGGGCGCCCGTGACCATGCCCCGCGCGGCGACGGTCCTCAGGCTCGGGGCGCTCGCGCTGCTGGTGGCGTTTGTGGTGAAGCCGCAGAGCTTCGCGCCGCTATTTGCGCCGCTCACGCAGTACGGTGCACCGCCTATCTACGACCAGGGCAATCTCCTCACGCTGGCGCTCGCCCAGCTCGGCACCGTGTGCCTGGCGGCCGCCGCGAGCACCATCGTCGCGGTGGGGCTCGGCATTCTCGTGACGCGCCCGAGCGGCGCGCAGTTCCTGCCCCTGTCGCGTACGCTCGTCAACATCGGCCAGACCTTTCCCCCGGTCGCGGTGCTCGCGGTCGCCGTGCCCCTGGTCGGCTTCGGCGAGCGGCCGACCCTGATTGCGCTGTTCGCCTACGGGCTGCTGCCGATTTTCGAGAACACACTGGTGGGTTTGCAGACCTGCCCGCCGACGGTGCTCGAGGCGGCGAGCGGCATGGGCATGAGTGCCCGGCAGCGTCTGTTGTCGGTCGAGCTGCCGCTCGCCACGCCGCTCATCCTCGAGGGCATCCGGCTGTCGCTGGTGATCAACGTCGGCACGGCGACCATCGGCTCGACCGTCGCCGCCAAGGGCCTCGGCGAAGTGATCATCGCGGGGCTCCTGTCGAGCAACACCGCCTTCATCCTGCAGGGGGGGCTGGTCACAGGGCTCATGGCCATCCTGCTGTACGACGGCATGGCGGCTCTCGAGCGGCGCTTACTGCGCCCGGTGACGCTGGACTGAGACGCAGACCCCTGCGCCGCGGTGGCGGCGTCCGTACTCTCCCCGACTGCGCGGGGTGACTTCAGGGCGTAAGATTACCGCCAGGAGGTAAACCCCTGCCGCCATGACGGCGGATGGAGCCTGCGACTTCCGTGAGTGATCTGACGACAACTGCCGATTCCGGCACCCCCGGCTTAGCCGACACGCCGCGCCGGCTCCCGGCCCTGGAAATCCCTACCCTGTTGATTGCCCTCCTGGCCTATGGCGGCTGGTGCGCGATCACCCTCATGTACGGCCGGTGGCCGTTGTGGGTCGTGGCGCCGGTGGGCGCCGTCCTCGTGACACTCCACGGATCGCTGCAGCACGAGACCGTGCACGGCCACCCTACGCGCTGGCCGTCGGTCAACCGGCTGCTCGCGGTCGTGCCGCTGTCGATCTGGCTACCCTACGACTCCTATCGCGCGAGCCACCTTGCTCACCACATCGACGAGCGCCTCACCGACCCGCTCGACGATCCGGAGTCCTGGTACTGGACGAGCGAGGACTGGGGGCGGCTCGCGTCCTTCAACCGCGGCATCGTGCGTCTCTCTCAGACGCTCGCCGGACGGATCACTATTGGCGCGTACTGGTCGATCGGCCGCTACCTGTGCGCGCAGTGGCGGGCGGTCCTTGCCAACCGGGATGGAGTGCGGGCGCTGTGGCTCGAGCATCTCCTGTGGTGCATCCCGGTGATCGTCTGGGTCACAGTCGTGTGCGGCATTCCGCTGTGGATCTACATGCTCGCGATTGCCATCCCGGGGACCAGCATCACGCTGATCCGCTCCTTCGCCGAGCATCGCGCCCGCAGCGCGGTTCGTGGCCGCATCGCGATCGTCGAGCGATCGTGGATCCTCGGGCCGGTTTTTCTCTTCAACAACCTGCACGCGCTGCACCACGAGGCGCCGTGGGTCCCATGGTACGAGTACCCGTCGCGCTACCGGCGTATCCGCGAGCGGCTGATCGTCGAGAACGACGGCCTTCTCTACCACACTTATTTCGACGTGGCGTGGCGCTTCCTGCTGCGCGCGCACGACTCACCCCTGCACCCGACCAACCGCGTGCCCGCAGCGCGCGCTTGAGCCTGCGGCACCGGGTGCCTCAGGCCGGCTGCGCGTAGCCGGCGGCCCTCGCCTCGGCATCCCATTCGAGGAGTGGGGCGTAGGAGGCGCGTGAAGCAGCGGCGAATCCCTCGAGCAGCAACTGCTGCGCCAGCGGCGCGAACCATGAACGGCCCGCGGCACCGGTGAATGCTTCACGCAGCCGCCGCACCGTCTCCGGATCGACGTCGTGCCCGGCCACGAAGGCCGGCATGGGTGCGGTTTCGGTCGAAGCGAGCACCCGGATTCCCTGCGTCAGCTGCGGCGCGTGGCGCGCAATCAGCAGGTGCCAGTAGGCATCCAGCGGCCCGACATCGATACGGCCGTCGCGCACGCTGTCGAGCACCCTGCGTGCCGTGACGAGGTTGCCGGTCATCTCGCCATAGAGCGCCGGCTGCGTGGGTGTGCGGTAGGCCAGCAGGTGATGGCGCAGGGCGTTGAAGCCGGAGTGCGAGTGCACTACCGTCCAGCCGGCGCGGCCGCCGAAGGTATCCTCGAGCGTGCGGTAGGGAGCCTCCTCGCGCACGATGAGGTCTGTGCGGTAGAGGGCGCGGCGCTGCGCCCAGGGCGCACGCGGGATGGGCGCGGCGAGCGGAATCACCTGCGCCAGGCCGGTCGCGATGGGGAAGCCGCACATGAAGACGGCGCCCAGATCCTGACGCCGCCACAGGTTCTCGAGGGGCAGAGGGGCCGGATAGGGCTCATAGCGCAGCGGCACAGCGGCATCGTCTGCCACGTGCGCGAGCAGGGCCTGCCAGGCCCCCTCGACCTCGGGGGTCACCGCGTACATGCGGGCGTTGGTAATCAAGCTCAGCTGCCCGCGAGCTCGCGCGTGCGGCGCTCGACGTACGCGGCGACGCGCTCGCGCACCGCCGGATCGAGCGGCGGAGGCACATATTCGGCGAGCAGCTTCTTCCAGATGCCGGTCGCACGCTCGGTAGCGTTGCGGCTGCCGGCGTCACGCCAGTTCTCGTAACTCGACCAATCCGACAGCAGGGGACGGTAGAACGCCGATTGGTAGCGGGCCAGCGTGTGCGGGGCGCCGAAGAAGTGGCCGCCCGCGGCCACTCCCTTGATCGCCTCGACCCCGAGATCGTCGTCGCTGAAGCTGACGGGCTTGAGGATCTCGGCCCAGTTCCGCAGCAGCTCGGCGTCGACGACTATCTTCTCGAGCGAGGCGGACAGCCCGCCTTCGAGCCAGCCGGCCGCGTGGTTGATCAGGTGGCTGTGGCTGAGGACCGCCGCCTGTAGCGAGAACGCGGTCTCGTAGGTCGACTGTGCGTCGACCGTGGGAGAGGCGTTCACCGCGCTGGTACGCACCGGAATCCTCAGCCGCCGGCCGATCTGCGCCGCGGCGAGCACGGCGTGCACATACTCGGGAGTGCCGAACGCCGGTGAGCCGGTGCGCATGTCGACGTTCGAGGTGAAGCCCCCGAGAACGCAGGGCGCACCCGGACGCAGCAGCTGACACAGCGTGACCACGCCGAGCGCCTCGGCGGTCTGTTGCACCAGCGCGCCGGCGAGCGTCACCGGGGCCATCGCCCCCATCAGCGTGAAGGGAGTGATGACCACGCACTGGCCGTGGCGCGCCATGATCATGATGTTGTCGAGGATCTCCTCGTCCACCCGGCGTGGCGAGTTGACGTTGGTGACCGTCATCAGCGTCGGGCGGGCGGCCAGGTCCTCCACCGAGCAGCCGTGTTCGATGGCGGACAGGGCGATCGCATCCTCGGCCTGCACGCCGCCGATTCCGCGGGCGGCCCATACCGTATCGGCGCACTCGATGTGCGCCTGATAAGTCGCGAGGTGCCGCGTCGCAACCGGCACATCCACCGGCTCGACCACGATGCCGCCCTGCCAGTGCAGCACGCCGAGCGTATGGGTGAGCTTGAGGATGTTGCGGAAGGCCTCGAGATCCCCGTAGCGCCTGCCGCCCTCGTTGTCGCGGATGTTGGGTGCCCCCGTCACCGGGCCGAAATTCACCACGTTGTCGCCGACCTGCAGGTGCCGCTCGGGGTTACGAGCGTGGAGCACGAAGCGCTCGGGCGCGGTCCGAAGTTGTGCCTCGACGAGCTCGCGCCCGAGTCGCACCATCTGCGTCGGCTCATCGACCAGTGCGCCGGCCCTGGCGTATATCGCACGGGCGGCGGCGCTGCGGATCTCGAGGCCCGCCTCCTCCAGCACCTGGTACGCCGCCTCGAGAATCCGCTCGACCTGCTCGCGCGTGAGAACCTCGAGCGGCGCACAGGGATTTCTCAGGCGCGGGATGGGCGCGAGCGACGGCCCCGTCGACCGCGGCGCGCGGGAGCGCTCGCGGCGGCGGGGCGGTACGGGCACTTCCGTCATTTAGCAGGTGGCCCCGGTGGTGCCGCCGGCGGCGCCGCGGGCGCCGCATCCGGCTCGCCGTGCTCGCGGCGCTCCCACAGGCGATCGTCCGCGTGCCGGTCCATGAAGGGACAGTGCATTCCTTCGTGCATGCGGTGCATGTGGCCCGCGGCAAATACTCCGCCGAGGACCACGAGAGCTGCGAGCACGAAGGCCCAGATGCCGAGGTAGCGCCCTAAGGTCCTCAAGAGTCCCTCCGAGCGGCTCGAGAGATAGAGAGCAACGTAGCCGCCGACGGTCAGCGCCGTCGCCGGAATCAAGGCCAGAAGGAAAAACATCTGAATCCCCCCTCACTATTTACCGGAAGCCCGATCTTACCCCGCCCCCCGTCGCGCCTCAGGCCGCCGGTGGCTCGTGCTCCCGGTGGTAGCGGTGAATCGCCCACAGGTAGCTCTCCATCAGGGAGTCCTTGCCGAGCGCGACCAGCAGGTCGTTGCGCCGCCGCGGGGTCGACACGCGGGCGAGCTGCGCCTTGGCGCGGGCGAAGTGATCCAGTTGATTGCGGTATTGCCACAGGAGCTCGCGCGTGGCCATTTTGTCCTGATGCAGCTCCCACACGCCGAGCAGCACCGCCATGAGGCCCATGGAGAAGGTGAGGATGTTCTTCAGCGGTATTCCGAGCCCGACGTCGATGCGATGCAGCTGGTCGCCGAAAGCGAACAGCAGCGAGATCACCACCAGTATCGCGACGAACAGGAAGTGACGCATGTGCTTCACGCGCCGGCTGGCTCTCTCGAGCTGCGCCACCTTGCGCGTGAAGTAGCGGAACTGGCCCTCGATCCAGGCCTGCTCGACGTTCTGCGTTGCGACCTCGCGATCGGGATCGACGCGGTTGTCCGCGGCCTCGATCCCTTTCAGCACGAAGGCGATCCAGCTGAAGCCCCGGAACTTCTCGATGCCGGACAGGGCGAGCACCTCACCGGCGTCCATGCGCTGGTCGGCCCCCGCGAGGCGCAGGTAGAAGCGCGCGCGCAGCGTCTCGGCCAGCGCCCGGTAGGTGAGGTGCTTGCCGAACCAGCGCTTGCCCTGCAGCACGTAGTAGACGCCGAGGCTGGTCAGTAAGGTCGCCAGGTAGGCAATGAGCAGCGCCCTCGATTCGGTGAGCTTCTCGTAGATGAGATAGGCAACCCCCATCGCGAAAGCCATGAAGGCGAACAGATCGAACAGGCGGTCCGAGCGCCTCTGGTAGTAGACGGCGAGCGCATCGGCTTTGCCGTACTGTGCGTCGATGTCCTCGAGCATCGCGCCGGCGGGGAACGCCGAGCGCCCCGGGAGCGATGCCATGAGCGATTCCGGTGAACTGAGGCGTCCCGCCTCACTCAGGCGCTGGTACTCGAGGTTGTAGCCGTTGAGCTCGGCGAGCTGGCGCTTGAGCCGTTCCGGCATGGCGCGCAGGACCTTTAGCACGTTGTCGCCGGCGCCGGCGAGATAACAGGGCGAGCGTCCCTGGTGCTCGCCGTTGGCACCGCTACGCAGCGCGGGCGTCCAGTACACCAGTCGCGGGGTATTCTCGGGCTCATCGTCCGCCTCGATGAAGTGAATGCCGTCCAGCTCGCCGCTGTCGTTGGTACGAACTCCGAGATAGCGCAGCACCGTATCGGCCGTCCCGCCGGCGAGGCGCGAGCTGCGGCCGTCCCACAGCGCGAGCAGCAGGCTGCTGCGGCGGATGAGGGTGGCGGTGAGATTGGTGTACATGGCATCGCGCTGCTCGCGCGAATGGGGTCCGGCCACCACCCCGGCCGCATCCGCGGACAGCTCGACGCAGCGGACCTGCGGACGACGCAGCAGCTCCTTGAGCTGCGCGAGGGTCTGGACGTCGAAGTCCGCTGCGTAGTGCTCGAGCGGCATCGGGAGCACCGCCTCGACCGGGACGCCGAGCCCGAGCGCGGTTTCGGCGACCAGGAGGTCCGCCCCCTCCGCCATGCCGACTATGAGCCGCAGCTCGGTGTCCGGCAGGTGCCCCTTCAGCTGCTGTACGAAGTCCGCGACCGCCTCGCGCAGGCGCGCGTTGTCACCCGGGTCGAGATCGCGATGTCCCGATACCCCGACCATGAACGGCGAATTTCCAGCTGGCTTTGCGCTCGTCACATCCACGACCTGAACCTGGCGAGTGGGCTCTGAGGCGACGGATTGTGCGGCCCGCGGCCGATCGGCCACAACCTGAGACGGTGGTCGGCCAGTGGCCCAGGGGCAGCCGGTATCTGCTAGGTCGAGCTGGTGCGCGCGGGCGTCGATGCGAACCTGCCGCGCTGGGAGATGAAGTCCGGCACGCGCCGCGGCGCCGGAAGACCTCGCCGGATTTCCCCGGGTTAGAGGGGGAGGTCGCCGCGGGTGCGCCGATGGAGCACGCGCTTTTCCCGCTGCTCTGGACGGGGGCGTAGCCCTCGGTTACTTGTCCGCCTGCGCCACTCGCGTGGCCGACCCGAAGAGGAACTTGCCTTTCATCACGGTCGAGTGGCCGGGAGAGGTGCAGAAGAAGGCGTAGCGGGCTCCCGGCGCGAGCGCGCTGGTGCTGAATTTCACCGTAGTGCTCTCACCGCCCCCTACCACCTTGGTCGCCGCGATGATGCGCGCATCGCCCTGCGGGAGGTAGCCGCGTGCCGCACCGGCGGCGAGTCCGGCGTTGACGAGGGCCGGCACGTCGGACTCCTTGGCCAGCACCCAGTCGTGGCCCATCACCGTCGATGCGAGCTTCCCGGCATGGCGCAGAGTGACCTCAACTTCGGCGCAGTTCGCGGGAACCGCGAGCTCGCGCACGTTGAACTGCATCATGTCGTTGCTCTCGATCGAGATCTTGCAAGGGTCGGCGTAGGCCACCGTAGCCGCCGCGAGCAGCAATGCGGCGCCGATCAGTCGGAGGATTATCATGAGTCGTACTCCCGAGCTGTCACTTCTAAAACGCCATCCAGGCAAACAAGAACAGCGAGTTGTTATCACTCGCCGATCTTCCAAAGCCGTCATAGCCGGACGTCCCGCCGTTGAAGCGCAGGTAGCCGGTGTACTGCACGCCGAGGCGCAGGTTGATCCAGGGGCGCTCGAACGAGTGCAGCTTGCCGAACGGTATGAACTCGAGCTGCAGCGTGTAGCCACGCGTGTCGGGGGAGCCGTTGAGGCTCCCGGTGAGCGGCGCAGGCCCGAAGAGGGTGAAGTCGTGTCCACCCTCGAGGTCGAAGATTCCGAGTCCCGCGCTCCAGGTCTGGTCCCAGACGTAGCTCACGTCTGCTTCGAGCGCGTCCAGGTGGTTCGACGCCTGGTCGGCGCCTCCGAGAGCGAACGTCCCGTTGAGCTCCTGGCGCTCGTGAATGAAGGAGGCTTGCGCGAGCACGGCGCCGGGCCCGTTGTCCGGGGTGTACTGGTAGGTGCCGTCGATGGCAACGTCGGTGTAGTGGTCGGTGTCGGGAATCGTCGGATCCGGCTGCAGCTTCACGTCGAGCCCGAACGTGCCGACTGAGAAGTAGTGGGCATCGCTCCCCCACTGGTAGGCGGCGCGCCAGTAGGGCGCGATGCCGCTCACGTGGATGTTGTTGTCGGGGTAGAGCCCGACGTTACTGAGCCAGCGGTCCGAGAGTCCCTTGTAACCACCGAGCTCCAGGTAGACGTGCTCGTGGATCATGGCGTACGCGGTCGCGCCGACCGCCACCCCCGCGAGGCCGCCGTTGATGATCGGCGCGACGCCCGGAGCCGGCACCAGCGGGCTCGTGATGTAGGGGAACCCCCACGCCGGCGTTGAATTCCACAGGTCCTGCACCGTCGGATTGTTGTTGACCGAGACTCCGACCACCGCATCGGTGCCGAAGAGAGTCATCGGTCGCGCGTAGCGCCAGTCGGTGTTGTCCCAGCTGAAGTGGCGGTCCTCGCCGCTGTAAGTGGACTGCACGAAGATCCCCGAGTGCTCGGTGAGGCGCGTGGCGACGAACAGCGACACCTGGTCGATGGAGAGGTTGTCATTGGCATGGAAGTCGTCGACGGGCGGCGCCGGCTGCGCGGCGTCACTGCGGCTGAACCCGCCCTGGATCATCAGGGCGAGGGGTACGTAGCTCTCGACCTTGCCAAAGGTATAACCGTTCAGCTTGAACTGGCGCCCGTAGGCGGTGAGGGCCGGCCCGAAGGCCTGCACATGGCACTGCGTGCAGGGCATGCCCGTCTGCCTGGCAAAGCTCGGCACCGCGCCAGCGGTAGCGGGCAGGGCGAGCAGGAGAATGGTGAGGACAGCGGCGGTGGCTATCGGCTCGTAGCGAGTCGATCGGTTGGGCGGAAAACGCACTCGGGAGACCCTTTTTGTTGTTCAACTTCCTGTTGCAATAGTTAACAAATGCGCGTCGCTGGCGACATTAGGTCGAGTACGCGAGCGCTGGAGGGGATTCCGCAACGGGAGGTATGGGAATTGCTACGCCGCATCTACTCCGTGGGTGGTGGCGCGCAGATATATCTCACGCGGTCACGGAGCGCTTTTGCTATCCAAGTGTTTGAGCCGCGGACTCGCGCGGCACGAACGAGCGGGAACGCGCTGCGGCAGGCACCCGCACTGCCCGGTAGTGTAAGTGGACGTTCCCGGCGGGATGATCCTGGCGGACTAACCTCCGCCACTCATGCGTTGCACAAACGCGCGCAGCGCGGCGCGGTGGTCCTCCCACAGGCCATAGGGGATGGACGTGATGTTGGTTTCCGCGCTGAGCGACAGCTGCCGCGACTGGGCGATGGAGCGCAGCGTACCGAGATCGATGCTGTAGACGTCTGGCGTCACCTTAGGGCCCGGCGGCGGGTGCACCGGAACGCTGATTCCCAAGTCGTACGGCGAGTGACCCCGGAGCTTGAGCTCGATGCGCCGGTCGTCCGCCTGCACGACCAGCGGCTCGGGTTCTGGCATCGGGTAGCCGCGCACCCGCGCGTCCACCGTCGACCAGAAGTAGGCGACCAGGACGTAGCTCACCTTGCCGTTGCGGTCGACCGCCGCGGCGGCCAGGGTCACGTAATCGCGCGCGTTCGCGGCGACCTCGGTGCGGGGGTTGGCGAAGATGATCGGCTCGCCGACCACCGTAACGGTCGCCGCGGTCTCCGGGTCGAGATACTCGCGCGGCTGCAGCTCTCCGGCCAACGCAGCCGGCGACTGCGCGAGCAGCAGGGTGAGCGTCCAGGCACTGCGTGCGGTCTTGGCGAGACAGCTCACTATTGGAAGGTCACGCGATACGAGATGCTTATATAGTAGCGCGTCGTGTTCTGGGTCTGCACGAAGCCGCCGGTGGGCAGCTGCAGGAAGGCCTCGCGGCTGCCGAGCTCGGCGCCCGTGTCGAGCTGAAACAGCCATCGCCCGCGCTCCCAGTCGAGCAGCGCCGAGGGGATGTAGGTCGTCTCGACGGCGCCAGTGGTCGCGTCGGTGAGCCGGTCGACCGAGAAACGCGGCCCGAGGCGCCATGAGCCACCGATGGGGAAACGGCTGGTGAGAGCCGCCGACTCGATGCGGCCGATCTCGGTGTTGCCGTCGGTCAGGGTGATCACGTTGAAATCGCCCTTGTGCCACAGGTCGTTGGCGAAGAGCTGCGTCTGATACGTGAGCAGCAGGCCGGTGCTGGACAAGGCGGCCACACCGGCCGAGGCGGGGGTGGCCCCGGTCTCGGTGCCGGTCACGATGGCCGTCCATTGGAAGCGCTGGCCGATCGGCTTGTTGACCGTGATCGAGTAATTGTCGGTGACCGGGGTGCGGTCCCGCGCGAGCTGATAAATGTCCTGGGGTGTCAACGTCAGGTTGAAGGCGAGCTGGTTGAGGTCCGTGTAGGGCTGCCCGATGAGCGCGTTGCGCGTCGTCAGGACCGGAGAGTTGCGCCGTTCGGCGTCGAAGCTCACGTTCCAGCGCGCGGGCAAGGTCACCGTGCCGATGGCGCTCGCCGTATTGAGCGAGTGGTAGAAGGTGTCATAGTCGACTACGGTGACGAGCGAGGCGTTCTGCGCGAGGAAGCGCGTCTCGAAGCCGACCGCCTGGCGATCCTTGAAACCCTGAAACTTTTCGGTGGTGGCGAAGATGTTCCCGTCCCAGTGCGCCCCTGGGGGCGCGTAGGCGAGCGCGACCGTCTCGAATCGCTCCTGTGTCTGGGGAGCGAGGACCAGTTGCTCGACCGGGTAGCCCGCGGCCGCATTGAGCGACCACGAGGGCCTGAAGTTCCAGGACAGGAACAGCCCGTCGAAGGTGCCGAGGATGCCGTCCTCGACGCTCACCTGGCGGCCCAGGCGGGCGAGGAGTCCGAGCGGACGATCGAGCACCTCGAAGGAGGCGATACTCACTCTCGTCGGGTTGCCGAGGGCCGCGGCGCTCGACTGGAAGCTCTTGTCGTAGCCGGCACTCAGGCGCCCGATGAGGTCAAAGTTGTTGCCGCGGTTGCGCGCGAGCAGGTCGAAGTCGTTGAAGACGGCATTCTCGGACTGGGTCAGCGGGCCGAGCGGCACGGTGGAGTTGGAGTTGGGCGGCAGGGCCCCGTTGGTGATCCGCTGGCCGTCGTAGCGGAACAGCTGTGACCAGTCGCCGCTCATCTGCCAGCCATGGGCCTCACCCGGCGCTTCGCGGCCGGTGCGGGCCCGGGCCTCCGCGTTGCGCAGCGTGCGCAGGCGCAGCGCGACCCGCTCGGCCGCCTCGCCGTTGGGGTAGCGGCGCAGATACTCCTCGTACTCCGCCTTGGCGTGCGCGAGCTCGCCGGAGCGCTCGTGTGCAAGGCCGAGCAGCTCCTGGGCGCTCGAGCGGTCGGGAAACTCCGGCTGGCGCTGAAGCTTGGTGAGCACCGTGACCGCCAGCTTGTAGTCGTGCTTGTCGAGGGCGAGGCGCGCCTGCGCCATCAGCCTCTTCAGCTCTTCCGGCTGCAGCGGCGGATCGCTGCCGATCTTCTCGACCGGCGGCAGTGCCTCGGGCTGTGCGCTGGGTGCGCCTGCGGCGTTGGTCACGGAGTCATCGCCGATCGCCAGCCAGGCGCGCGGATAGTCGCGCAGCGCGAGCTCGAGGAGCTTGTCGGCCTCCTTGCGCTCGGCTATCGGGCCGACGCGCAGCCGATACCACTTCTCGTCGTTGACCGTGACCTCTGAGACGTACACCGGAGCCTTGAGCCGCTGATGTGCGAGATCGAGGTCCGCCTGCGGGTAGGGCTTGGGCTCGGAGTCGAGGTTGATGGCGTACTGCGCGATCTCCGCGGGCTGCCCGCCGACCAGCACCTGGGGCTTCTGCCGCTTGTGGTTGATGACCCGCAGCCGCAGCCCGTGTGGATCGGCGCCTTGCGCGATCACGTACTGCTCGCTCTTGACGAAGGTGATGGTGACAGTGACCTGGCCGGGAGCGATCCCTTCCAGGCGCGTGCTGCGCACGATGCCCGCCCCTCCGAGTACCGGCGGGGTCTCGGTCGAGACGAGGGCGAGGGGACTCAGGCCGCAGTCCGGGAGCGGGGCCAGCTGGATGCGGACCTCCTTGCCTTCACTCGCCGGGAGGTTGTTGACGAAACGCATCGAGCAGTT
>Ga0307477_10003299_pt1 | contig 12046 bp, 13 predicted proteins | sample atmos_gasesECM2C_FD_203316 | JGI IMG/M metagenome (GOLD analysis project Ga0307477, IMG submission 203316) | Hardwood forest soil microbial communities from Morgan-Monroe State Forest, Indiana, United States - atmos_gasesECM2C_515 | ecosystem: Environmental > Terrestrial > Soil > Temperate...
CGCGTGCGTGTCCCCGCGCGCAGCCTGCGCAGCGAGCTGCGCGCGATCCGTGTCGTCTGGAAGCGCGAGCTGATCCGCTTCAGCCGCGACCGCCTGCGCATCCTCACCTCGCTGATTCAGCCGTTCCTGTTCCTGTTCGTGCTCGGCACCGGCATCGCCACGCTGGCCTCCGCCGGCACCCACGGCGTCAACTTCAAAACGTTCATCTACCCCGGCGTGCTGTGCATGGCGGTGATGTTCACCGCCATGTTCTCCGCCGCCTCGATCGTGTGGGATCGCGAGTTCGGGTTTCTGCGCGAGATGATGGTCGCGCCCGTGCGGCGCAGCTCGATCGTGCTCGGCAAGGTCGCCGGCGGCGCCACCGTCGCCACATTCCAGGGCCTGATCGTAATAGCGATCGCGGGGCTCGTCGAAATCCCCTACGAACTCAGCCTGATCCTCGAGCTGTTCGCGCTCTCGATGCTGATCGCGTTCGCGATCACCGCTTTCGGCGTGATGTTCGCCGCGCGCATCAACCAGATGCAGTCCTTCATGGCGCTCATGCAGATGGTGATCATGCCGATGTTCTTCCTCTCCGGCGCAATGTTCTCGGTCGCCAACCTGCCCCAGTGGCTGGCGATCCTCAATCGCCTGGATCCGCTCACCTACGCCGTCGACCCGATGCGCCGCGCGATCTTCGCGCACCTAAACGTCTCCCCGGCGGCTCGCGAAGCGCTCGTACCGGGCGTCACCTGGTTCGGCTGGCGCGTGCCCACGCTAGTCGAGGCCGCGGTCATCGCGGTCCTCGGGCTGATCATGTTGTTTGTCGCCATCTGGGAGTTCTCCCGGGCCGAGTAAGGATGGTCATCCGCTGGCCGAAGGGCGAGCGGGGCCGCCGTCAGGACTTCAGGGCCTGGGCAGCGACGCCCAAGAGCGGGTCCTGCTCGGCCACTGCGGCCGATGATGGATCGGCCAAGCGGATCGCCTCGGCCAGGCGCTCGGGTTCGCGCAGCACCCGCCATTCGACCAGCGGCTGCAGCAGGCCGCGCAGCGCGATCATCGGGCCGACCCAGCGCGGGGCCCACACGCGCGCTGCGCGCCGCTCGATGCCGCGCTCGATCGCGTCGATCGCCTTCGAGACCGGAGCCGGATTGCGAATAAAGCTCGGGGAGCTGCCGTTGGCCACCTGCGCCGATGGCTGGGCGTAGCCGGCGCGCACCAGGTCGGTATCGAGGAAGCCGAAGTAGGCGCAGCCGACCTGCACGCCGCTGGGCGCGAGCTCCGCGCGCAGACTGTCGCTGAGCCCATCCACGCCCGACTTGGCAGCGGCATAGGCGCCGATCATCGGCGGGTGCACGATCGCGCTGAGCGAGGAGATGTTCAGCAGATAGCCGCAGCGGGCGATCAGCTGCTCGATCACCGCGCGATCGGTGCGCCACACGCCAAGCAGGTTGACGGCGAGCGTGCGCTCGACCTGCTCGATCGGGGCGTTGATCAGCGAGCCCGTGAACGCGACACCCGCGTTGGCGATCGCCACGTCGATCCCGCCAAACCGCTCGACCGTGCCATCGACCGCGCGGGTGAGCGCCTCGAAGTCGGTGACGTCCGCCTCGAAGGCCTCCGCGCGCTCGCCCAGACGGGCCGCCAGCTCTTGCAGCTTCTCCGGCTCGAGGCCCACCAGCGCGACGTTCGCGCCCTTGCGATGCAAGCGCTCGGCGGTCGCCGCCCCAATGCCGCGCGCGGCGCCGGTGATGAACACGGTGCGCCCACGCACGTCGAACGGGGCCTGCTTGATGCGGCTCATACGGCGGCCAGCTTTACGGGTTCGCGGGCAGGAGGACGCGGGCTCAGCTCGTAGTCGGCGGGGTCGAAGCGGCGCGTGCGCCGGCGGTAAGGCCACGTCGATCCCGGCCAGATCGTGGAGTTGCGGCCGTGCTCGTCCAAATACCAGCTGACGCACCCTCCCGAAGTCCACACGCTGCCGTCGAGCTTGCGCTGCAGCTCCTCGTTGAAGCGCTCCTGCACGTCCTCGCGCACCTCGAACACGCCTGTGCCCGTGCGGTCGAGATGGGCGATGCAATCCATCAGGTGGTTCAGCTGTGACTCGATCATGAACACGATCGAGTTGTGCCCTAGGCCCGTGTTTGGTCCGACGAGCAGGAACAGGTTGGGGAAGCCCGCGACGGTCGCTCCGAGATACGCCTGGGGACTGCCCCGCCAGACGTCTTCCAGCGTGCGCCCGCCGCGACGCCCATGCACCCACTTGGCGACGGGCATGTCGGTCACGTGAAACCCCGTGCCGAGGATGATCGTGTCGAGCTCCCGCTCGATCCCGTCGGCGGTCACGATCCCATGGGGTGTGATCGCCGCGATCGAGTCGGTCACGACCTCCACGTTCGGGTGCTGCAGCGCCGGGTAGTAGTCGTTGGAGATGAGCGTGCGCTTGCAGCCGATGCGGTAGCGCGGGGAGAGCTTGGCGCGCAGCTCGGGATCGGGTACCTGTTCGCGCAGGTGCTTGCGCCCGGTCCGCTCCGCCAATGAGCCCTCGCGGGGATGCATCAGCGTGAACACGAACAGCTCGCGCGACCAATACACCAGCCCGCGCACGAGCCGCTGCGCGGGCGGAAACACGCGGTAGAGCAGCCGCTCCGCGCGCGAGGTCTGCCGGTCGCGGTGGGGCACCACCCACGGCGGCGTGCGCTGAAACAGATGCAGCTTCGACACTTCCGGCTGGATGTATGGCACGAACTGGATCGAGGAGGCGCCGGTGCCGATCACGGCGACGCGCTTGCCCAGCAGCGAGTGCTCGTGGTTCCACTGCGCGGAGTGGAAGATCGTGCCCGCGAACGCGTCGATCCCCTCGATCTCCGGCAGCTTCGGCTCGGCCAACGGGCCAGGGCCGGCGATCAGCATCTCGGCCGTCAGCTCGCCCGCGTTGGTCTCGATCCGCCATAGCCGCTCGCCCTCGTCCCAGCGCGCGGCCGCGACCTCATGGTGAAAGCGCACATGCGGGTCGATGCCCTGCTCGCGCGAGACTCGCCGCAGGTACTCCCAAATCTCCGGCTGCAATGAGTACGTCCGCGTCCAGTCTGGGTTCGGCGCGAACGAGAACGAGTACAGGTGCGAGGGTATGTCGCACTGGCAGCCCGGATAGGTGTTCACGTTCCAGGTGCCGCCCACGTCGCCCGTGCGCTCGAGCACGACGAAGTCATCGATTCCGGCCTGCTTGAGCTTGATCGCCGCGCCCAGGCCGGCGAAACCCGAGCCGACGATCGCGATGCGGTGGTGGGTGGGGGTGGTGCTGACCGCGGTGGCGCTCACGTGCGAAAGCCTACCGGGCGATCGCCGGCGAGGATCGATGCTGGGCCGGTCTTCAGGGGCCCAACCGAGTGCTCAATGCCCGGCCTTGTGGTGCTTATGCAAGGGCGCTCGGGGGACGACCGTCACCAGCGCCGCGCTGCTCGGTGCCAGCTTTACGGTCACGACGCCGGCGTGCGCGGTGACGCGCTCGGGGCGCATGGGCGCCTTTAGCGAGCCGTCCGGCGAGACCGCGTGGCCTCCAAGCAGGATGTCACCGGTCGCGCGCGGGGACGGTCCGGTCAGGCGCAGGATCTGGCCGGGGCCGAGACCGGCGCCGACGTTCAGGCGCAGCGCGAGCGGGCGCGCGCCGGGGGGTTCGTCGTCGACGAGCACCACCTGCACGCCGTGGTCGGGGCCCGAGAACGAGGCGACGACGAGGTTCGGCCCGTTTGTTACAGGAGGGGGTGTCACTTCACCACCGGCGGGAGCGCCTTCGCTACCGGGTGCTTCTTCGGGCGGGGTCGGCTGTGTAGGTGCGCCTTCCGCCGTCACGGTCGTGGGCAACGGGCGATAACCGACGAGCGATCTGCTCAGCAGCATCGCGTACCAGTCCGGCTGGGCGCGCAACGCGCCCTTCGCCAGCGCGGCCGGGTCGGGCGCGCACAACGGGGTGTAGCCGGCGCAGTTGCCGGGGTTGCCCTGCAGGTTGATGCCCCTCGCGCCCGAGGCCATCACCTGGGTGATGTAGCCGGTCGCCCACAGCGCCGAGGCGAATGTGTTGCTGATCCCGGCCACCCCTCCGCAGGAGACAGAGCCCGCCTCGTCGATCCGCAACGGCACATGCAGATTGCGCGAGACCCGCATGTAGGTGCCGAGCGACAGCGACTCGCGCCCGCGCGTGAGCACGCTGAGCAGCGATTCGATCGAGGGTGGCGGTTGCTGCGCACACCCCAGGGGATAGTGGTGGCCGGTCAGCAGCGCCGGCTGCTGAGAGAGCGCCTCCTCCTCGCCCCATTCGATGAAGATCCCCGAGCCCGAGACGTCCGGGCCGGCGATCGGCACTCCCGGGGTGAGGGACGCGATCGCCTGGCGGTATTCGCTGACCTCTTCCTCATAGCCCTGCGCGATCCACGGCAGTGTGCGAAATCCGTGTTTGCCATACGCGTCCGGCTCGTTGCCGATCTCAACGGCGGCGAGGTTCGCGCCGAGCGCGCGGTGTGCGGCCGCGACCTCCTGCGCCGCGGCGGACGGTTCGAAGTGGGCCATCCCGACCGTCAGCAGCACCTTCCAGCCGCTGCGGCGCGCGAGACGGCCGATCGCCTGCAGCTGTGCCGGGTCGATCGCGCGCGCGGCCCACGGCGGCTTCGGCGTGGCGGCGTCGGTCCAGCCGATGTTCTGGTCGGAGGTGATGCCGCCGAAGCGGATAATGCCGGGGCCGAGCGAGCGCAGCAGCTTCACGAGGTCGCCGCGGTCGGCGTACTGGGCGATCTGGTCCAGGGCCGCCGCCTCGAAGGACAGGCCGAGGAATTCCCTGGGGACCAGCGGGCCCGGGGCTAAGCGGTTGATCGTCACTGCGACCGGGAGCGGGGGTTGGGCGGCGGCGGTCGCTACGGGGCCGTATAACGCAAGGGCCAGGCAGAACGCGACGAGTGCGGCCGGCGAGAAAAATCTGAATTGCCGGTGCCCAAACAGGCATAGGGCCGTTGCGAAACCGGTTGCGCCTGTCGAGCGCCGAGAACGGGCCATAACCGGAGTTAACCGGCTTGGTCTGCCCTCGTGCGTCGCAACGGCGGCTGTTCGCTCGCAACGACCCGTTGCCCGGGCTGCGTAGGATGAGTCTTGGATATGAAGGACGTGCCCACCGACTTCCCAGGCCACGACCTGGTGAGCGCGGGTCTCGCCGATCTGGCGGCCGGCCGCGAGAGCGAGTCGGCGATGCTGGTCGCGATGGCATCCAGACGGTTGCGAGCGGCCGGGTATGAGGTGCCCTCCAGCGGAGTGGAGCGACCGTCGCACCGTCTCTATGAACTTCTCTCGGACAGCGGGCAAGACGCGCACAGTCGCTACAACGCACTGGTAGGCAGAATGGTCAGCTTCGCGCGGGCGGCGGAGCATGCGTCCTCCCGTTGACGAGGATCGCATCCGGGCCGTCGCCCGCGGTCTTGGTCGAATAGTTCGCGGACCGGTGCGGATGTATCTGACCGGCGGTTCGACCGCCGTTGTCGAAGGATGGCGTGCGTCGACCGTTGATGTGGACCTGCGTTTTGAGCCGGAAGACGATCGATTGCTGCGCGAGCTTCCGACCCTCAAGGAGAGTCTCGGCGTGAGCATCGAGCTCGTGTCGCCTCCCGACTTTATCCCCGAGTTGCCCGGTTGGAGAGAGCGCAGTCCGTTCTTGTTCAGCGAGGGTGGTGTCGAGGTCCATCACTTCGACTTCTACTCCCAGGCACTTGCCAAGATCGAGCGTGGGTTCGACCAAGATCTCGATGATGTTCGCGAGATGATCGCGCGCGGACTGGTGGAGACTGAGCGGCTACACAAGTACTACGAGGCGATTGAGCCAGAGTTGTTTAGGTATCCGGCGATCGATCCGGTCTTGTTTCGGCAGAAGGTCGAAGGGGCGTTGGTATAAACCCGGTCGAAGTGTCGCTCCGTTGCGCACGCTGTCGAAAGATGGCAGCCTCTTCCAGGCGGTCGTCCCCCCAGAACAGCTCGGCTGCAACTGCGATTGTGGGGACGCCGAAGGCGCCGAGCGCGTGGGCGGCGTCGGTGGCGGTTCGCAACGCCAGCTTGATCTCCGGGCGGGAGGTCGCCTCGGTGACTTCGCGCGCGTCCAGGCCAGCGTCGGTAGCGGCCTGCAGGACGTGCTCGTGGATGGCGAGATCGTTGCCGTGTTGGAAGGCATGGCGGAAGGCCCGCATGGTGAACTCGTGCCCGCGACCTACCTGGAAGGCGTACGTGGCGGCTCTCATTGCGAAGAGGTAGTCGGTGGGCCACGGGTCGGGCCAACGCACAGCCGGCAGTCCGTACAGCCGCGCGCGGCGCTCCACCTCGGCCATGCCGGCCTGACGCTGGCCGGGACCGCCCATCGCCCACGACGAGCGTCCGGTCAGCTTGAAGAGGGCACCGAGGGAGACCGGCTGCCAGGTGACGGGCTCGGATAGCACCTCGGAGAGGCGCTCGGCCGTGAGGTAAGCGTATGGGGAGCCGAGGTCGAAATAGAAGGTGGTCTGTGCCATGCGATGTGTCCGCCCGTGTGGATAGTATAACAAACGATTCGTTCATTATGATGACACACACACAGACTGGCGGAGATACTCGGGCACGGCTGGCGACGAACCTGCGCAGACAGCGCATTGCTCGCCATCTGTCCTTGTCACAGCTCGCCCGGAGCACGTCGATGAGCAAGGCCACGCTGTCGGGGATCGAGAGCGGGAGGGGCAACCCGACGATCGACACGCTGACCGTGCTCGCGAGGGCGCTGGGCGTTTCGGTCGCGGAGCTACTGGAGGAGGCACCGGCGAGGGAGGTTCGTGTCGTTCGCGTCGCGGAGGCCTATCCCTGGCCGCCCGAAGGGGAGGGGCGGCGTCTACTGGATGCAGCAGGCACATTGAGTGGAAGCCTGGAGGTCATCGAGCTCGCGTTTCCCGCCCGTCATGTTCACGAATCGCCGCCGCGCACCGACCGCTCATGGGATGGGGTTCTCGTGCTGCAGGGGCGACTGATCGCCGGACCGACAGAGCGGATCACGGAGTTGTCGAATGGGGATTACGCTTCGTTTCCGGCCGATGGGCCCTGTCAATACGAGGCCGGGCGAGCGGTGGTACGGGCGTTGGTGCTGCGTTATACGCCAGAATGAGGACCCAGTAGGCAGGTCTGGTATGCGGCTGGTTTGAGACAGGTCCTGACAGGTGTACGATCTGGGTGTTCTTTAGGCTGATTCACCGTACTGGGATTCTAAATACCAAAGGAGCCGGCATATGGGCAAGGGTCAGCAGTCGTCAGAAGCCGCAGACCCGTGTAAGAGGCAGGCCGCCTGGGGAGCTTGGATTGTGATTGCGGGGCTCGTCGCGATTGTGATCATCTTTGGCGCGTCGCTCGTTAGGTTCAGCAAAGCGTCGGATGTGGCAACCGCAGTTGGCTCGGTGTCCGGCGTGATCGCAGCGCTGATCGGCGCGTACTTCGGCATTCGTGGCTCCACCGTCGCCCAAGCGCAGGTGATTGAAATGATGAACCGTCAGCCAAAATCGCCGGATGGAACAGCGTCAGACGAGACGAAGCCGCCGGACGGGGCGGGATAGGATCGTCTGTTCTCATTATTTTTGGCAATCAGGCATAGGCGAACGAGCCTTTGACTCTGAGCCGGGCTGGGTGTGACGGAGGCGGGGACGAAGCCGTCAGCCCGAGCAGACCCAAGGCTGTTGTAGCGGCGTCGACGATGCGGTGTACGGGGGCCGAGGTGACTGAGGTCGTCGGTAGCCTGAGGGCCGTGCCGATCGACCCGGTCTCCGTGAGCTGGACGCTCCATGCCATCGACAAGGCGCGACAGCTCGGGTTCGCTCGCGCCGATGTGGAAGCGGCGGTACTCGACGGGCATCGGGGGCCGGCATCGTAATGCCGGTGAAGCGGGCTGGAAGGTCGTTGCTGGACGCTTCGTGGTCGCCTACGAGCATCCGGACGGCGGTGATCCGTTGTTCGCTCGTGTTGTCACGGTCTGGCGTCGGCGCTAGCCTGTGGGTATGCGGATCGAAGGGCACTACGACGCCGACGCGGACATCGCGTGGGTTCGCTTCGAGGGTTATGACGCGAATACGGCCGTGGGCGAGGAGCCGGATTCTGGGCTGCGGGAACTAGATCCGGTGACGGGAGAGATCGTGGGTCTGGAGTTCTGGCAAGCGAGCCGTCGGCTACCAGCCGAGTTCCTACGCATGCTGCCGCCACCGCAGGTCGAGGTCGCGGCGGCCTAGCTTCTCCTGATTCGTCTGCCACCGAGCTGTATCTGGCCGGTGTATGCCTGAGGCCGGCGCTATCGGGACGACTCCAGTATCGCGCGAAGCTCATGAGCGAACGCGTCGCGACGATCGCGCCTGCGCTCGGCCTTCTTCAGCGAGGGCAGCTTCTGCGGCTTGCACAGCAGGCAGCCGGCGCGGCGCTGCTTGGGCCGCCTTCGCTTGTGATTGGCCATAGGGCTGGACGCTATCAAGGCGGGCAACCCGCCTTCGCGAGTATCCAGCTTGGCACTCCGCTTGGCCAGTCCTACCCGGTCGTCGTGCATTTACCACCAGCACTTCGGGTTTCAACAAGGAGCGAAAGGTCTTCGGAAATGCGCGAGCCGGGACGCCAAAAAAACGGTCAAGTACAGGTCGAGGCTTTGGTGCGGGCGTTGTTGGAGCCGCTGGCGCGGCGGGAGCGGCAGAAGCTCGTTGGGCTTCTTGGAGAGGAGCCCGCTTCTTGATGATCGCATGAAGTCGGGGCGAAGCCGTAAAGCCCGAGGTGGGCTGTGATTGGCGCTGGTCAATCGCGGTAGGCTCGTCCTCGGGGCAAGACCCTGATGACGTGGACGACGCCCGTCTCTGCGTCGCGTTCGAAGCGTATACGCCAGTCGCCAACCCGCAGGCGCCATTCGTCGGTGTTCGCCAGCTTGACGACATCCCCGGTCGGTGGATCGCCTGTCAGCCGGTCCAGAGCGCTGACGATGCGGTATCGGATTGGAGGGTCGAGACGCTTGAAGTCACGCCCGGCGCGTGCCGAGAAGACCCAGCCGCCACCGTCGCTCAAGCGATCTCACGCCTGATCTCGTCCGCTGAGAGCACTTCTCCTCGGACGATCTGCTCCTTGGCCTCACGCACGCCCTCATCCTCGTCCGGTGTCGTCGGCTCATCGTCTAGCGGGGCGCGCTCGAGCAGCTCAGCCAAAGCGTCGTGCTTGCCGCGGCGATGAACGATGAAGCCGAGCGTGTCCTGAGCTTCGGCCTCTGAGAGCTCCTCGACTGTTTGCCGCAGCTTGTCCTTCGCGTTCATGGTCATGGAAACAAGGTAGCGGCTCTGCGAGCGGTTTGACGTAGAGCAACGCCGTCAGCCCTCCAAGCTCGTTCGCGTGTTCGCGCGAAGCTCATGAGCGAACGCGTCGCGACGACCGCGCCTGCGCTCGGCCTTCTTCAGCGAGGGCAGCTTCTGCGGCTTGCACAGCAGGCAGCCGGCGCGGCGCTGCTTGGGCCGCCTTCGCTTGTGATTGGCCATCGATTCAAGCTAGCAGGGGGCCGAGAGTTCCGACGGACATGTCCACGGTTTCAGGCGACGGCCTATTGAGTTGTCCTGGCGAGGGCGTGGTCGTGCCATCGCTGCGGCCATCATCGGCCTTCGGGTTTCAATAAGCGGCGAAAGGCCCTCGGAAATGCCCCGTGCGGGACTCGAACCCGCCCCACCGGATTAAAAGTGGCTCCAAGAGGGGTCATCTGAAGTGCGCTCGCCTGTAAAGGCGGGTGTCTCATGTGCTCAGATCATCTCAGAAATGCTCATCTCGGGACCAAGTCGGGGACCACGTTTAGATTCCATTAAACAGAACATGGGTCGCGTTTACGAGACGTAGACTCGGTTCCAACCCACCGGATCGTTTGTCCGCTACCCGCCGGATTCTCGTTCCAGTACGGGGCAGATTTGCGTGGATCGTTGGTCTTGCCTGCTCGTCTTGGTTATCGTGGATATGTGCTCGGCTGGTTGCGTAAGGCTCTCAACCCTGTAGACATCATCATTCTCGGAGTGGCCATCGCGTCCGCTGTGATCGGAGCGCTGCTGCTCGGCACACACGCAGGGACGGCAGTCGGCGCAATCCTTCTTGGATTTGGTCTAGGGGCGTTTCCGCCGACGATTTCTGTCGCTTATGCCCGCAGTCGTCAACTCGTTCCGGCCGTCCCCCGTGGAGCCGCTATCGCACCCGAGTCGTTGATTAGCACCATGCAGATCAGGAGCATGCAAGTCGGGGACATCGGCTACACGGTTCCGTGGGCGATGCTGATAACGCGCGAACATGGCTGCTACCTAAACGGCGACTACGACATATCAAGGGAGCCCGGTGGAACCTCTCGAATGCGGATCGAGCGAAACCGAGACGGCTTTTTGGTCACCGTCCCGCACGGGGAGCGATACGAGCCGTCTGATGACATCCCCTGGGTGGGCGCTTTGCGTTCCACGTTGCTGCCTGTTGCTCACGTAACGGAGCAGCTGCGTGAGCAGACATGCGAAGTTGTGGCAAGGGATGGTCTGGCCGGGGAGCCGGAGCGTGTGCCCTAACGGGACTGTATTGCGGCGACAGGCTGCCGGCGGTGCTCTATCAGCTTCTGATACGTCGCCGCCTTCTCGGAGTAGCCGAGGCCGGTGAGGAGCGCCGAGTCGGTCAGCGCAACGAGTGCCTGAGGCGCGTCTAGGGGCATGATCTTGTCGCCAGCGACGACATGGCCGCTGCCGGGTCCGTCATAGCCGATGATCTTCCGTTGCTTGGACATTGATGATCTTCAGTCGTCGTCGATTTGGGCTTCGTTCAGCTTAGCGACTATCAGGGCTTGGAGCGGGGCGTAAGACTGTCTCCCGTCCCTGCGTAGAGCCGTTCCGAGAGTGCGCTGGTGTGCCTCAAAGTTCTCCAGGGCGACGCAGGGGAGATCGCTTCGTGCGAGCGCATACTGCAAGATCGTGAACGCCGCGCGGCCGTTCCCGTCCAGGAATGGATGGGCGGAGAGCATCTTCGCGTAGAGCCTGACCGCGATGAACACGAGATCGTCGAGCTGGACCGCGTCGAGTTGATCCTGTTCGGCGGTTGCGCTGTTGAACTCGTCGCAGAGCTGTTGCAGGCGCTGCTGTAGCCGAGCACCGGCTGTGGCGCGTTCGCTCTTGACGACGGGTTGCTCGGCCGTGCCCAGAACGATCCCGTAGCGTGCTTCCTCGCCCCGTTGGCGCAGGCGTCCCGCGTGCTCGGGGAACGTGGTCCGGAAGATGATCTCGTGCAGGCGGCAAATCGCCTCGACGCTGATGTCTCGTTGTGCCGTGCCGTGGATGGCTGCGACGGTGGTGGCGAGTACGACGTGCTCGGCTATCTGCTCCCAGGTCTGCGTGGGTGAGAGGTCTTCGGCGGCGTAGAACGGCGAGTCAAGCACGTCGTTGAATGGTCCGAAGGTGCGGGTGGCCGCGATCTGCGCAGAGGCCCTTAGCTGGTCCACCTGGCTTTGGTCGGCAGAGTCCAGGGCCTCCAGGTGCTCGTCGTCAAATAGGTCGTGGCTCACGGGAGATGGCTTTCTCTTGCGGCGCTCATGTTGCCACTGGCTCCAGCGGCGCCTCGGCCGTGTCTTCGTCCTCGAAGGCCATCGCCAGTCTTTGCGCGGCGTCGGCCTTGGACTTGTAGTGCAGGTAGCGCATTGTCGTCTGGACGTTGGCGTGGCCCATCCACTCCTTCAGCTCCAGGATCGACTCTGCTTGCTCGACCGCGCGGGTGCCGAAGGTGTGGCGCAGATCGTGGAAGCGTAGGTTGCGTAGTCCGGCTCGGGTGAGTGCGGCCTTGTACTCGGCGCGGAGGTCTTTGGAGTCCACGTGGCCGCCCGTGACGCCCGCGAACACGAGGTCGTCATCGCCGGTGAAGTGCTCGCGCTGGCTAAGAAGCTGTCTCAATACCTCTGAGGGGAGGGCTTGGGTGTTGGGGGTCGAACCTTTCTGGGTGACATAACCTGGTGAGGGAGGTGTTCTGTGGCGGGCTCGGTTTGGCGGGTGCGGGACGAGCTTTG
>Ga0307477_10003300_pt1 | contig 12043 bp, 12 predicted proteins | sample atmos_gasesECM2C_FD_203316 | JGI IMG/M metagenome (GOLD analysis project Ga0307477, IMG submission 203316) | Hardwood forest soil microbial communities from Morgan-Monroe State Forest, Indiana, United States - atmos_gasesECM2C_515 | ecosystem: Environmental > Terrestrial > Soil > Temperate...
TTTGCAATGGTGTATCCGATCTTCATACCCTGACCTCCCTTTCGATAAGTAGCCGGCGTCATGCCGAGCTGTGCATCACTTCGTTCGTAAACGCGGCTGGACGAGCCGTACCCCGTTTCGTAGAGCGCGTCGGCGATGCTCCTCCCCGAACGTAGCAGTGCTTTGAAATTCCGGATGCGCAGGGCTGCCGCGAGTTCGCGTGGTTTGAGCCCGGTTACCCGCAGAAACGCGCGCCGCAGTGTGGCCTGCGTGGTCCCAAGTGCTCGGGCAAGCGCGCCCAAACTCACTCCCTCATCTGAAGATTTCGCGAGCTGTCCTACTGCACGTTGTACGAGTGCAACCGGACCCGAAATCTCATTCGGGCGGCAGCGCAGACAGGGCCGGTAGCCCTCTTTTTCGGCTTCTTCCCGTGTGCGGAAGAACAGGACATTGCGCCGTAACGGCCGGCGCGCCGGGCACGAAGGTCGGCAATAGATATGGGTCGAGCGCACCGCCAGCACAAAAGTTCCATCAGCGCGAAAGTCGCGTGCCAGCGTGGCTTGCCAGTACCGCGCGGCGGCGCGCGCTGAAATGTTCTGTCCGAGTCTGGTTCTTGTTTCACTCATGGTCTGCAAGCTAAAAGTAACGCAGGCTCGCAAACAAATCTATCCGGAAAGATACGGCAAAGTGAAGGCCACAAACTAAGAGAGGGAAAGCGAACGATCAAGCTTCACCCGGGGCAATCATCGGCTCCTCGGTGCGTGCCGGAATCCGGTGTGGCGCGGTAATCACCAAAATGACGGCCGTCAGAATCACTGCGGCGGCGAGCGCCGTGCGTAGCGTGATGGGCTCACCTGCGATCAGCCAGCCAAGAAAGAGCGCCACCACGGGGTTTACAAAAGCATACGTTCCCACGCGTGCGGCCGTGCTCTTGTGAAGAATGTAAATGTACGCGCTGAAACCGATCCCGGACCCGAACACAAGGAGATAGGCACCAGCAAGCCAAGAGCGCAGCGAGACCGCCGCGAAATGGAGCGCGTGAAATTCTCCCGTAAAAAAAGCGGCGATCAGCAGAATCACGCCGCCCGTTAGGCTCTGCATCGCGACTCCGAGCATGGGCGAACTCGGCATTCCGCCATGCTTTGCATAGAGAGAACCGCAAGCCCAGGCCAGCGAGGCGAACACCAGGACGGCAGCGCCCCACGGATCGACGCGCTGCGAGCCGCCAAGATGCGCGGGCCCCACCAGCAGAGCCATGCCCGCAAAACCCATGAGGAGTCCCAAGACTACCTTTGGAACCGGCCTGTGGCCCCCAGGACGAAGCCAATCCACAAACACCAGCCAGAGCGATACCGTCGCCACCAACAGGGCGGTGACACCAGATGGCACACTCTGCTCGGCCCAACACACGCCTCCGTTGCCGGCAAATAGCAGCAAGAAGCCCACAACCAGGGCCGCCCGCCAATTTGCCGTGGTTGGCCGAACCGTGCTCTTCCACCTAATCACCGGATATAGAAGCAGCCCTGCGGTCAAATGGCGGAGCCCCGCTAGGATCAGCGGCGGAAACGATTCGATGCCGATTCGAATCGCCAGATAGGTGGACCCCCAAACAATGTACACAGCCGCGAACGCAATAAGCACCAGGGTCGCCGTGCGAGCCGAGGCGTGCTCCCTTGAAATTGGTTCCGCTCTGAGGCGAGACTGGTCGCCTGTCGTCATGCTCATCTGGCCGTGCCTGTCCCTCTAGAAATAGACGCCAACAGCGGGAGTGTCGAGCACCATATTGGTTGGGCCTCTTCGTATGGAATCCACAGAATGTTGTGGGTGGGTTGACGTACCATTACTAAGTGTTTGACGTTAAGACACTTCTTGCGTTTTCCACAGGTTGACGTCAACCTCTTCTAGTGCCATCTTATCGCTCCGCACCGGACGGTGCGGACGGGGCAATTCCAGAAAGCCAAGTTAGTTGTTTAGTTTGTCGGGCCGTAGCCAGCGACAGTGAAGTGTCGTCTCTGAGGGCGAGATGAGCGCCACAAAGCGCGTAACTCCATTCGAATCGTGGCCAGCCAAACCCGGAGCGCCAGCTCGCGACGCGGCGGTAGGGCCTCAGCCGGTTCCGAACCCACCGCCAGTACCCGCGCTGCGCCTCACGCCGCTCCTTGGCCCCACCCAACCTCGACGCTTCGTCCGTGTTCCCACGCATGCCGTCGGTGTCCACCCTGAACATCGGCAATACCCGCGGGCCACTCTCAGACTTCCCCTGCGGCTCCGCGCTGTCGGCGGAGTGCCCGAGGAATTTCCGGTCACTCTCGTTACGCGCGACATCAGTTCGACAGGCGTTTACTTTCTTTGTCCCAGGCAATTGGCGTCCGGCACTTCCATTGAGTTGGAAATAGTTCTCGTCAGAAAACCGTTGGGCCGCGGAAATGTCGTTATGGCCACGCTGGCGCACATTTGCCGCGCAGAAGCCGCGGCTACGCCTGGCTGGTACGGCGTCGCCGCGTCCTTCGACGACGTTCAGTTTGACCGTGACGATCACCTTCCTTCCCGCTTTTTGAAGCCTTAGCCTTCCCTCCAAAGAAAACTCTGAACTGCAGCCCATTTTGATCTTCGCGTTGAGCTCGCATTTCTCAAACGTCGGCCTATAAAGTATTTCTGGTACTCTGAACTTCAATGGCCAAAAGACAGGAGAAATGTGTTGAGGGCGTTCTCTTCGACTGGGACGGCACGCTCATCGATTCCTATCACGCCGATACCTCCGCCTACCTTGCGATGTTCAAAGAGATGGGTATCTCTTGGGGTCTCGAAGAACTCGAGAGGAACTATTCACCGAATTGGTATCAGGTCTATCGCGCCGCAAAGTTGCCCCGGAAGCTCTGGACAGATGCGGACTCTGCCTGGCGCAAGCATTATGCGAAACACCGGCCGAAATTGATCGCCGGAGCGCGCCGGGTTCTAAAGAGAGTCGGTCATGACCATTCTCTAGGTCTGGTCACCAGCGGTGATCGCGACCGCGTCATACGTCAACTGCGGCAATTCCGCTTGACGCGGCTCTTCACGGCCCGGGTCTGCAGCGGAGACACCCGGCGCAAGAAGCCGCACCCGGAACCACTCTGCCTTGCCCTGCGCCAGATGGCGCTGGATCCTTCGGCATGCGTGTATGTTGGCGATGCGCCGCAAGACGTGGAGATGGCGCGCCGCGCAGGAGTGATCGCCATCGGAGTGCTCGGCCCATTCCCAACGGAAAAGCGTTTGCGCGCCGCCCGGCCGGAATTTCTCATCGGCTCGATCGAGGAATTGCCGGACGTGCTGAAGAAATTGACGCACTAAGGCGCGATACCTGCAACCGAACCCGCTCAGGGTTTCGAAGGAGCTGTGGTGGCTGGCGGCGTTGCCACCGGCGGGGCGGCGGGAATGGGTTTGAAATCCGTCCATTTAATGACAATGCGGACTGGAATCTCCAGCCCCTTTAGATTCAGCGTGTCATCCGAGCGAGAGTAATTCGGAAACCAGTATTTTCCGTCGACATTCTCGCGATAGGTCTCGAATATGCTGAAAGGCATCTCCGCAATGCTGTGCACATCTCCCTGGTCCGTCACCCATCTTCCGTACGTTTTCACGACTTCCAGGTACTTCGCGTCAACCCACACGATCCCGTCGAAATAGGCCTTGCTGCGTTCGACCATCTTCGGCTTCGCCTGAAAAATATAGCAGTCGATATCGTCCACCTGCTCCTTGCCCAGATACTTCAGGTCGTATTTCGCCAGCTGGCTCGCCGTAAGAGGAAATGCCGGAATACGCTGCAAACCTTCGAGATCTTCCGACCGGAGGGAAAGATGCTGCATGGTGGAGTGCGGTCTTTCCACAACTCTTTCGAAGAACTTCCCATCCACATCGCGGGCCGGCTGCGTCACCAGCACAAATTCGCCGGAGGGCTGCCCATCCTGGCCGAACTCCTGAATACGAATGGTCTTCCGGTAGGCGTAGCGGGAGCGCGAGAGCAGGTACTCCTCTTCTTTTTGGGAAAAGCGCTTGATGATTTCCGCTTCGGGCAGCGACGGTGGCGCCGGCGGCTCGGGTTCATTTCCGATGCGCGTGACGTGATGCTCCGGTGGGGGCGCAATCGGTCCCTGTGCTGCGTCCTGCGCGCAGAGCGGCAATCCGCGGAAAGCGCATGCTCCAAGAACAAGGAGGCGCAGTACGAAAGCGAAGCGATTGCCATACCGGAATAGTCTTGCGTGGCTCATATTAAATTAGATGCGCGCGATCCGCTGCGGGCGGCCTCAAGCAGCATGGTCAAATCAAAAGTCTACCGCAAATCCTGGAAGCGGTTGTAGCGGAAGACGCAGGTAGTGCGGGTAAGGAAGAATCGTGAGGTCTCTGCTACAATTTTGACGATTCGTGAGCGAAACGAAACAAGCCAAGCGGTACTTTGTGTCGGGAATGGTCCAGGGTGTTGGTTTCCGCTACTTCACTCAAGATGCCGCCGACAGGCTGCGCATCAGCGGCTTCGTGAGAAATCTTCGCGACGGCCGCGTCGAAGTTTTTGCCATGGGCACAGCGCGCCAACATGCGGAATTGCGCGCGATTCTGGAACGCGGGCCGCGCTTTTCCAGCGTCAGCGAAGTACAGGATGAGCCCGCGGCCACCGATGCTCAGCACGAAGGCGGTTTTTTCATCAACTCGAGTGATTGAATCGCACGCAAGAGATTTATCCCGGCAAAGAGGAGACGTTTGCATGGATGATTTGAAGAAGCTGATCCGCGAAGTTCCGGACTACCCCAAGCCGGGGATCCTCTTTTACGACATCACCACCTTGTTGAAGGACAAGCAAGGGTTCCACAAACTCGTAGACCAACTCTGCGAGCATTACCAGGTGCAAACCATTGACGTGGTGGTTGGCATTGAGGCGCGCGGCTTTATCTTCGCTCCAGCCCTGGCCTACCGGCTCGGTGCAGGTTTCGTTCCCGTTCGCAAGCCGAAAAAACTCCCCGCCAAAACCGCCAGCGTCTCCTACGCGTTGGAGTACGGCACGGACACGCTGGAAATCCACCAAGACGCGATCAAACCCGGCCAGCGCGTAATCATCTGCGACGACTTGCTCGCCACCGGCGGCACCGCCGCCGCCACCGCCAAACTCATCGAACAACTCGGCGGCAAGGTCGAAGGCGCCGCCTTCGCCCTCGAGCTAACATTCCTCCACGGCCGCAAGAAGCTCACCGGCGTTGATGTCTTCTCCCTGATTCAATACGACAAATAAGTCCTGAAAACGTGATTTCGGTTTGGCACAGGCAGGAACTCAATTGCCTCGCGCGGGTGTGTTGCGCTGCCGAAGAGCCTCGAAAAGGACGACGCCGGCCGCAACCGAAACGTTGAGGGATTTAACCGGGCCGGTGGTCGGTAGCTTCACCACGAAATCACAACGCTTGCGCGTCAGCTCATGCAAGCCCTGACCCTCGCTGCCCAGGACAATCCCCGTAGGCGAAGTGTAATCCACCTCGGTGTAATTCTTTTCTCCGCCTTCGTCGAGACCCACGAGCCAGTATCCCGCTTCCTTCAACTCTTCCATCGTGCGCACTAGATTGGTCACTTTCGCAACCGGCAGATGCGCCAGCGCGCCTGCCGAGGAACGAGCCACGGCATCCGTAAGCCCTGCCGCCCGCCGCTCGGGAATCACCACGCCATGCGCCCCGGCCGCCAGCGCCGTTCGAACGATGGCCCCCAGGTTGTGCGGATCCTCGACGCCATCCAGCAAAACGATCAGCCCAATCTGCCCACTGCCCGAATTGGCTTGCGCAAGAATATCCTCCAAAGTTGCTGCAGCCCTCGCCGCCGCCAGCGCCACCACTCCCTGGTGATCTTTCGAATTGGCCAGCCGGTCGAGCTGCCCGCGGTCTTCAAACCGCACCGGAACACCCTGCTTCCGCGCCAGTTGCACGATCTCCTCGACCCGCGTGTCCCGCCTCCCCTTGGCGATCGCAATTCTGTCGATCGGCCGCTGCGCCTCTAGCGCTTCCTTTACCGCGTGTATGCCCGTCAGCTTGTCCATGCGGCAGACAGTTTACAGTCGTCAGTTGACGGTTCACAGTTCAAAACGAGGCTTGTGGGAGAGCGCATTCTTGTGGTTTCCGGTCCGTCTGTAACTAGTCTAATTTAGACTAGTTTGAGCTAGTCTAAATTAGACTAGTCCAGCGCCGCGCAAAACTCCAGGATGCGCGTGCGCGCGGACTTCACGGGGACGGCGAAGGGGAGAGATGAGCCTTCCTCGAGCAGGAGAATCACGCGGTCGAGCTCGCCTTCTCCCGCCTTCCCCGCCAGCGCCAGCCGGATCGGATGAAATAATTCCCTGCCGCGCAACTCCATCCCCTCTTTCAATGCCGTCACAATTTCCTTGAACCTCTCTGATGTCAGCGGCGCCCCGTCGAGCAGCAGCAGCGCCACCTGCCGCAGCACATCCCTCGCCGCATACCGAGAGAGCACTACGTGACTATCCACTCTGGCGATAATTTCGCGCGCATCGTAATGAAAGACCAAGCCAAGCAGATCAACCAACGCCGCTCGATCTGTCGCATGACCGCCGAGTATCGCGGCGGCATGCTCGCACCACGCGATTTGTTCAGCAGTGGGTTCGCCAGCCAGCCACCCGCGCTCGCAGAGAATGCCGATAACGTCTGCGTCGGTAAAGGGATTTGTCGCTGTAACAGGAGCGCCAGATTGATCCGTAGGGAGCATCAACAGGATTGTAGCGTAGGGGCGCCCGCCACGGCGGGCTGCGGTCCTACAGGCACAGCTTCGGCAATTCAGCGCGAAACCAAGGTGGCCACCACATGCGCCGCAATAGCTTCGCCACGCCCGATCGCGTCCACGCCTTCGTTGGTCTTGGCTTTCAAATGAATTTTTTCAGCTGACACCCCGAGCACCTTGGCCAGCGCCTCGCGCATCTTCGGAAAATGTGGTCCGAGTTTCGGCTTCTCCGTGATCACCACGGCATCCACATGCTCGATAACGAAATTTTTCTCATCCAGCAGCTTCTTCGCGTGTTCCAGGAAAAGCAGGCTGTTCGCGCCTTTCCACTTCGGATCCGTGTCCGGAAAATGCGTCCCGATATCGCCAAGCCCTGCCGCCCCCAGCAGCGCGTCACACATCGCATGCGCCAGCACGTCCCCGTCCGAATGCCCCACCGGGCCTTTATCAAAGGGCAATTCAATCCCGCCAACGATGAGCTTTCGCCCTGACTCGAGCCGGTGCAAGTCGTACCCGATTCCGCAGCGTGTGCTCATCCCTTCCTACGCTCGCGTTCTAGGTAAAACCGCGCCAGCTCCATGTCTGCCGGTTTAGTGATCTTCATATTTCGTTCCGAGCCCAGCACCACGTGCACATCGTGGCCCATGCGCTCGACGAGCCCCGCTTCGTCCGAAGCATTCACGCCGTCAGCCGCCGCGCGCGCAAACGCCTCTTTCAGAAGTTTCGTCGAAAACGCCTGCGGCGTCTGCGCCAGCACCACGCGCTCGCGCGGCACTGTCCCCGTGATCAGCGCCACGTCCTCCGGCAAGCTCGCGCGCTTCACTTCCTTGACTGTGTCCATCGCTGGTATCCCAAGTATCGCCGCCTCGCAACGCCGCGCTTCTTCGATCACCCGCGCAATCTGCTCCGCCGTCACGAACGGCCGCACCGCGTCGTGCACCAGGACGATTTCGGTGTCGTTCGCCACCTCGCGCAACGCGCACGCCACGGAATCCTGCCGCGAGTCGCCGCCCTTCACGACGCGCACCGCCTGCTTGAATTTCTCCTTTTTAATCAGTCCCTCGAGCCGCGCCACTTCATCCCCCCGCGTCGCCACAATGATGTCCGTCACCTGCGGGCAGAATGCGATCCGCCGCAGGCTGAGGATCACGATCGGCGTCCCATCCAGCTCCAGAAACTGCTTGGGCGTTTCCGCGCCCATGCGCGTTCCCATACCGGCGGCGGGTAAAATGGCGGCGATTCGGCTCATATTCGAAGCGGCTCCGGCCCCGAAGCGTCCAGGGGTGAGTCCGCAAACTTCAGAGTTTACCTCAAGCAGGGGCGTGGGGCGAAATAACGGAATGATTTGCAATGAATCGGCGACCGCTATCGGCTAACTCGCATCGGAGTCAGGAAAGAAAGTGCGCGGTTGGCGGTCCAACGAGGGGGCTCTCCGTCAGCGGCAGGAGCGCTCAGAATTTTCTTTTAGCGGACGTAAACTCGCTGGACGCGCTGGCTCACCGCGCAAAGCAGATCCGAAGTGACCGTGCCGATACTTCGCGCCACGCGATTTGCGGGCAGCACTTGCTTGCCGTCCGCGCCGTAGACCGTCGCCACTTCGCCGATCTCCACATTCTCGAAGTCCGTCACATCAATCATAGTCACATCCATGGAAATGATGCCGACGATGGGCGCTAGCTTCCCGCGCAGCAGAACATTGCCACGATTTCCGAGTGAGCGGTGAATCCCATCGCCATACCCCGCGGCCAGGACCGCGATGCGCGACGGGCGCTGGGCCACAAACGCCGCGTCGTATCCGACTCCCGCGCCCGCTGGCACGTTCCTAAGGCTGATAATCTTCGAACGCAGGCTCATGACGGGCTTCAGCGGCAGCCGCGCTTCGGCTTCATCGCGCTTTTCCACCGGGTCGTAGCCGGGGTGGTAGCCGTACAAAATCACGCCGGGCCGCACCATATCCGCCCAGGTCTCCGGCCTCGAGACGATCGCCGCGCTGTTTGCCAGGTGCACCAAGCCGGGATCGATTCCCAAGGCTCGCAGCCGCTCGACGGCAGCGTAAAGACGCTCCTCTTGTTCGCGCGTCTGCCGTCCGACCGGCGTTTCTGTAAAAACTCCCGATGACGCAAAGTGCGAAAAAATCCCCGTGAGCTGAATGTGCTTGCACTTCCCGTACTGCCGCGCAAAACACTCCACGTCGCCCGATGCAATGCCCAGCCGGTTCATTCCTGTATCGATCTTCAAGTGAAAAGGTACGCGCTTGTTTCCCCCGCGCCGCGCCCCCGCTCGTTCCAGCAACGCCAGCTGCTCGCAGCGATGAATCACCGCGGTCAGGTCGTGCTTCACCATCCGGGATTCTTCTCCCGGCACAAAGCTGGTAAGAATCAGGATGGGCTTTCGAACGCCGGCTTCGCGAACCGCAATGCCCTCATCCGTACAGGTCACGCCAAACCAGTCTGAGCCCGCCTTTTCCAGCACCTTCGCTATTTGCGGGCCGCCGTGGCCGTAAGCGTTTCCCTTGACGATGGAGAGGATCTTACGCGGCGCTTTGCGTTTCTCCTCCGCGGGATTCACGTACTTTCGAATCGCCTGGAAATTGTGCGCCAGTGCGCTGAGCGAAACTTCTGCCCACACCGGCCGTCTTTCTTCTTTGCGGGGACTCTTCTGCGTGCCTGCCATGTGCCTTCCGAATAAATTAGTTTACGACATTCGCGCGGCGCCCGCCGCCAGTCACTTTGGCCGTCGGCGTGAAAGGTAACACCCTAACACTCTGCAAATTGCATCTGGATTGCCACCTAGGACGACAACCTGGGCTGGTGTGCCTGGAGAGGGGCTTGCCGCGTAAGCTACTGTACAGTAAGAAGTTACACGCTTGGAGCGCTCGCTTGGTAGACCTATCCGATTCATTCAATTCGAGCGCCGTGTGGTCGATCTTCCGCGCTGTGGCAGCAATTACATGTTATCTGGGTTGAATTGCGAGAACGCATCCGGCGCAGCTTCCTCAAACCGCGTGAACCGGCTGCGGAAAACAAACTTCACCATGTCGGTCGGTCCATTTCGCTGCTTGGCGATTCGCAGCTCCGTCTCTTCCCGCTCTTCGGGCGTGGCTCCGGCTTTGAAAAAATGCGGCCGGTAGATGAACATCACCATGTCGGCGTCCTGTTCGATGGCGCCCGATTCGCGCAAGTCGGAAAGCTGCGGCCCGCGTTCATCGCGCTCCGGCGCACGCGTAAGCTGGCTGAGCACTAGCACCGGAATCTGCAGCTCCTTTGCCAGGCCTTTCAAGGATCGCGAGATGCTCGCAACCTCTTCCTGCCGGTTCCCGAAGCGCCCCCGCGCTGTAATCAACTGGAGATAATCCACCACCAGCATGGACAATCCTTTGTCGCGCTTCAGCCGCCGCGCCTTGGCCCCGATCTCCAGCACGCTGATCGACCCGGCGTCATCAATCCACAATGGCGCCGACGAAATCGTTCCCAGCGATTCCGTCATCCGACGCCAGTCTTCCCGGCTCAAATGCCCGGTGCGGAATTTGTGCGCGTCAATCTGCGCCACCGAAGCTACCAGCCGCTGCAGCAGCGATTCCTTGGACATTTCCAGGCTGAACATCGCCACAGGATGTCCGCCGCGAATCGCAATGTTTTCCATCAGGTTCAGCGCTAGCGCCGTTTTTCCCTGCGAAGGCCGCGCCGCCAGAATCAGGAGCTCCGAGGGCTGCAGGCCGGACGTAAGCTTGTCCAGCTCGATGTAGCCGGTGGGAATCCCGGTGATGCTTTTTCCTTCACGGAAGATCTTTTCCAGCCGCTCGAAATTGTCGCGGACAATGTCCTTGATCGGCAGCAGCCCCGCGCGCACGCGGTCTTCCGCCAGCGCAAAGATCGAAGACTCCGCTCCATCGAGAATGGCGTCCGCGCCATCCTCACCCTCGAACGCCCGCTGTTGGATATTGTGCGTGGTGTGAATCAGGTTGCGCAGAATCGCCTTTTCCTTGACGATTCGCGCGTAGTGCTCGATGTTGGAGACCTTCGGCATGCCGTCGGCCAGCGACGCCAGGTAGGCCGCGCCTCCGGAGGCCTCCAACTCGCCCTTGCGATGCAGCTCTTCCGTCAGCGTCACCAGGTCAATGGCCTGCTGGCTCTCCCCCAGCGCAATCATGTGCGTGAAGACTCGCTGGTTCTGCGGCAGGAAAAAATCATCCGGCCGTAGGTGCTCGATCGCCGGATTCAGCGCGTTGTTATCCAGCAGAATCGCGCCAAGAACGGAGCGCTCGGCATCCAGATTATTCGGCAGTGGCTTTTCAAGTGTCGCGTCAACAGGCATGAGAGGTCTGCTTATATTCGCCTTTTCTTCGCTTTTGTACCACGATCTCCGCTGGAGGGCAAGAGGAGAAATTTTCGTCCCAGGTCCGGCACTTCCCTGTTCAAAGCGATGCCGCATTCTGCGTGGAACTCCCGCGCGCGTCAATCGGAGTGCCTGTGCATCGCTTCGGAAATCTCTGCAAAACTTTTTTTGACTTTCTCTGCGCTAACTTTTCTTTGGTGACCTGCCGCTCTGCTGAAAAATGTGCCACTTCGCGCGAGAAGTGCATCCAAATCCTGGGCGTAATTCCAGAATAGAAAACGGAGAGTCTCGATGGCTAAGATGAAAGTCGTACAAGTGCCGAAACCGGGAGCCGATTTTGAAATTGTCGAACGCGAAATTCCCAATCCAACCGCTGGTCACGTGCGCATACGCGTGCTGGCTTGCGGCATCTGTCACAGCGACGTTCTCGTAAAAGAAGGATATTGGCCCGGCATTCAATATCCCCGCGTGCCCGGACACGAAGTCGCCGGCGTGATCGACGAGGTGGGCTCCGGCGTGACTGGGTGGAAAAAAGGCCAGCGCGTCGGCGTCGGCTGGCACGGCGGGCAGGACGGCACTTGCATCGCCTGCCGTCGCGGGGATTTCGCCAACTGCCGCAACGCGAAAATTTGCGGAATCAGCTTCGATGGCGGCTATCAGGAATATATGATCGCTCCCGTGGAAGCGCTCGCCGCAATGCCGGAGAGCCTCGACGCCGTAGAAGCCGGCCCGCTCCTTTGCGCAGGAGTCACCACCTTCAATGCACTGCGCCACAGCGGCGCATTACCTTCGGAACTCGTTGCCGTCCAAGGCATCGGCGGCCTCGGGCATCTCGGGATTCAATTTGCCAGCAAGTTCGGATACCGAGTCGCCGCCGTCGGCCGCGGTTCTCAGAAAGCTGCTCTCTCCAAGAAACTCGGCGCGCATGTGTACATTGACAGCAAGGCCACCAACGCCGCGGAAGAACTTCAGAAGCTTGGCGGCG
>Ga0307477_10003301_pt1 | contig 12042 bp, 8 predicted proteins | sample atmos_gasesECM2C_FD_203316 | JGI IMG/M metagenome (GOLD analysis project Ga0307477, IMG submission 203316) | Hardwood forest soil microbial communities from Morgan-Monroe State Forest, Indiana, United States - atmos_gasesECM2C_515 | ecosystem: Environmental > Terrestrial > Soil > Temperate...
CCAATTACATTCTTGTCGCCGCCAAAACGTTTCTGCCAGTAGTTGTAGCCCAGCACAAAAACGGGATCGGCTCCTGGGGTTTGTCCTTCCGAGGGAAGAATCAGCCGGCCCAACGCGGGCTCGATCCCCGCGGTCGCGAAGTAGTTGCCCGTCACCCGGCTGATGATGCAGTGCTCGCCTTTGCCGTCAACCGATATTCCGACCAGTGAAACTCGATAGGCGAGAATGTCGCTGAACGTGTCAGCTTGGCTTCGAATGTCCTGGTAGTCCGGATAGGAGAACGATTGAAAGCCTTGGCTCTCCCCTTGCTGCGCGGCAAGCACCGTGATCTGCTCCGGGTGCGGTACCGGCATGGGGCGCAGCAGCAGGCCGTTAATCACGCTGAAGACTGTCGTGTTTACGCCGATGCCGAGTGCCAGTGTCAGGACCGCGATGATCGTGAAACCGGGTGATTTGGCCAACAGCCGGACTGTATGGCGCAAATCCTGTTGAAGTCCCTTCATCTTGTCCACCCGTCTTATTCCACTTCCGGCGCGGGCCGCAAGCGCCTACGACGAAGTATGCGCGGCCGCCGAAGTACCCTGGTCTACGACCCATCCGTCCCGGAGCTGGATGATGCGATTGCCATACGACGCGTTTTTCTCTGAATGCGTGACCTGAATTATGGTCGTGCCCGCATCGTTCAAGCGCTTGAAAAGCTCCATAATCTCTTCGCCCTGCGCGGAATGAAGATTACCCGTTGGCTCATCGGCAAGGATCAATTTCGGGTTCTGGATTACGGCCCGCGCCACCCCTACCAGTTGCTGCTGTCCGCCCGAGAGTTGATTTGGGAACAGATCCTTCTTTCCAACGATGTTGAACTTGTCGAGAGCATCACAAACCAGGCTGGACCGTTCCTTGTGCGGTATGTTTTTGTAGCTGAGCGGCACTTCCAGGTTCTCGTACACGGTAAGCGTGTCGATCAGGTGATAGCTCTGAAATACGAAGCCGATGTTGTACTTGTGCAGTTCATTCCGCTGCTTGGTGTTAAGTTTGTGCACCGCCTGGTCGTTGAAGTGATATTCACCGGACCATGCGCCGTCCAACATGCCCAAAATGCTCAACAGTGTGGACTTACCCGCTCCTGACGGGCCCATGATGGTCACGAATTCTCCGCGTTGCACATCCAGCATCACGCGCCGAAGCACGTAGAACTTCTGCCCGCCGGCTTCAAACGACTTCTCCAGATTTCTCAACTGAATAAGTGGTTGCAAAGGATCTCCTTCTTATTCGCAACGTGGCGGCCCTCCGCTTTGTGCTGAGAAGTTTCGTTTCTCTCAGGCTCCCACGTGTGCTTCCTGCGTCTCCTCGACGATGCGCCCGTCAAACAACCGGATCGTTCGCTCCGCGAAATGCGCGTATCGCTCGTCGTGCGTCACCATGCAAATCGTGGCTCCATTGCGATGCAGATCGCGCAGCAGCTCCATCACCGCCTCGCCATTTCGCGAATCCAGGTTTCCCGTCGGCTCGTCGGCCATCAGGATCAGCGGATCGCCCACAAGCGCACGCGCGACGGCGACGCGCTGCTGCTGTCCTCCGGAAAGCTGCGAGGGGTAGTGCCGCATCCGGTGAGCCATGCCGACCCGCTGCAGCGCATGTTCCACCTTTTGCTTGCGCTCTGCGGAACTGGTGCCACGATACGTCAGCGGCAGCTCTACATTCTCGTAAACCGTCAGATCGCCAATCAGGTTGAACGCCTGGAAGATGAAACCGATTTCGCGGTTCCGGATCCGTGTGCGTTCGCTCGCGGTTAGATTCGCCACCGGCTGGCCGTTCAATAGATACTTTCCGTCCGTTGGGGAATCCAATAATCCGAGAATCGACAGCAGGGTCGATTTGCCACAACCGGAAGGCCCGGCGATCGACACGTACTGCCCTCGCTCGATCTCCAGATGAATTTCCTCGAGGGCGTGCGTCTCCACCTCATCGGTCAGAAACACCTTCTTCACGCCTTCCATCTTGATCAGTACATTGTTCGTGTCTGCCATTTGTTCTCCTACGCTCGGCATTTTCCGAGCACTAGAAAGGTTCACGGAAACTTTGCTGCCTGCCATAAACTAAACTCGCTCTTTAGCGCGCCAGAGACACACGGACCTCACCCTACCTATAAATACGAGCTAGCGCCCCGGAAGTTCCCGCCTTTTGTGCCTTCGGTCTCACTCGTACCTCAGCGCCACCATCGGATCGATCCGCGCCGCCCGCCGCCCCGGAATCCAGCAAGCCATCAACGAAACCAAAATGAGCAGCACCGCCACCCCGAGGAATGTCGCCGCATCCGTCGGACTCACTCCGAAAAGCTGCGATTGCATCCACCGAGTCAGCGTCAGCGCGCCAAGCAGCCCAAGGCCAACGCCGATCGCGCCCGTGATCGCTCCTTGTCTCAGCACCATTCCCCGTATTTCCCGTGTGGAAGCGCCCAGCGCCATGCGTACGCCAATCTCGCGCGTGCGCTGAGCCACTGCGTACGCGGTCACGCCGTAAATGCCCGCCAAAGCCAGCATGAGCGCCGCCAAAGAGAAAATTCCGACGAGGATCAGGCTGAATCGCCGGGTTTCGAGCGAGGCTGAGAAAATTTGAGACAGCGTGCGAAAACGCGGTGGGATGTTTGGATCAAGCCTGCGCAGAACTTCGCGCGCCGACGAAAAGACCAGATCCGGCCTGCCCGATGTCTTCAGGACCGCATAGAAGTGCCTGGCGGCCCGCGGCCTTTGCTGGTAATTTACGTAAATCGTTGGGCGCGGCGCAGTTTCCATCGCACGATCGCGCACATCTCCAACAACGCCAACCACCGTTAGCACGCGTGGATCCCCGTCCATGTTTCCAAATTCGATCGTCCTGCCGAGGGGATCCTGGTTCGGCCACTTTTCTCTCGCAAGCGATTGGCTAATCAGCGCGGCATGCGGCGCATCCCCCGTGTCGCGGTGGTCAAACAGCCGACCCTGTACAAGGGGAATGCCGAGAGTCTTGAAATAGCCTTCGCTGGCCACCAGATAATCCGCCTCCCCCAAATGTGCCTGGTCGCGGAACAATTCCTCAAAAAACTTCGTGAACTCGCCGAGTAGCACCGGATCCTTCTCCAGTGACCCGTTTGTCGTCTTTTGGATCAACTCCTGCAGGTGTGGCGAAATCTGTCCCGGATTCGTCACCACATACGAGCCGTCCGGACGCTCACCTCCCACAAGCGGCAGAGCGCTGGCGCCGCCAACTCCCTCCACACCAGGAATCTCGCGCAGCTTCGCCAGCAGCTCATTTAGAAATTCGACTCTGTGAGTTTGCTCCGGGTCGTCCGGCAATCCCAGCTCCATCGTTACGACGCCTTCCGTTCGAAAGCCCGAATCTGTCGCCAGCACGCGGAGCAGACTCCTACCAAGCAGCCCTGCGCCGACCAGAAGCACCAGCGCGGTCGCAAGTTGCCCGGCGGTGAGCAACCGCCCCAGTCTCTGCCTGCGCGGGGTCGCCACCTCCCCTCGGTTTCCGTCACTCAACGCTGTGCGTGGATCCGTGTAGGCTGTCCGGAAACCAGTGAGCACTCCCAGCGCGATGGAGACAAGCAAAACCGTTCCAAGCGAAAACAGCAGCACAGGCAGATTGATCGACACGTCTTCGACTCGAGGCAGATTGGCCGGAGCGACAGCCAACAGCCCGTTCAATCCCCAGTACGCAAGCAGCACGCCCAGCCCACCGCCGATGAAGGCAACCAGAAACGCTTCGGTAAGAAGTTGCCCCATCAAGCGCGCGGGCTGCGCTCCAAGCGCGGTGCGAATCGATAGCTCTCGTTCTCGTGCCGCGGCTTGCGCCAGCATCAGGTTCACCACGTTGGCGCACGCGATCAGGAGAAGGAAGCCTGAAGCTCCCAGTAGAATGAGCAGCGCTGGGCGCACATTGCTGGTCATCGCTTCGTGCAACGGCTCCACGGCGACGGCAGCCATCCATGTGTCCTGCCCGTACTGTTGCTTCAAACGCTGTGCAATTGCGGAAAGTTCAGTCCGTGCCCTGCCGAGGCCGACCCCTTCCCGCAGTCTGCCAATCACATTCCAATTATGAGCAGTCCGGCTTGGCAGTTTCTCGGAAATTTCCCGTGGAATCCAGACATCCGTGTCATCCGGAAAACGAAAACCGGGGGGCAACACGCCAATAATCGATGCAGCCTTGTTCCCGACCTTCAGCCACACCGACGAAAGCTCCTGATTGCCGCCAAGGGTTTGCTTCCAGTACGCATAACTCACAAGCGCGACCGTCGGCGCCTCAGGCCGCTGTTCCTCAGGCGCAAACTCACGCCCCAGCACGGGTTGAGCGCCCATCACCTGGAAAAAATCGTGCGACACGTAGGAAGTCATCGTCCGCGAAGGTTCGCTCGCGCCCGACACAGTCTCGAGCTGCCCGCCATATTCCGCCATTCCTTGCAGGGAATGATTCTGCTTCCGCACGTCGTCGAAGTTGGGGTCCGCGAAATTCATGCGGCCTCCGGTTTCGTTCTGCTCCCACAACCGCACAATTTGTTCGCCGTGGCGATAGGGAAGTGGCCGGAGCAATACTCCATAAACCACACTGAAAATGGCTGTGGTCGCTCCAACTCCGAGCGCCAGCGTGAACACCGCAGTGGCTGTGAAGCCGGGATTCTTCCCCAGCATGCGGAGCCCGTAACGCAAGTCTTGCCAAACCTTTTGCATCAACTACCCCTACTCATAGCGAAGCGCCACCATCGGATCGATTCGGGTTGCGCGCCGCACCGGAACGTAGCACGCGGCCATCGCCACCAGTGTCAGGAGCAGGGCCACCCCAAGAAACGTCAGCGGATCCTGCGTGCTCACGCCAAACAACATGCTGGACATCAGCCGCGTCAATCCAAATGCCGCAATCAGCCCGATCGCCACTCCAATCAGCGCCATCTTTCCTGCCTGAGTCAGCATCATCCGCAGCACGTTGGCTCGCTCCGCTCCCAAAGCCATGCGCACGCCAATCTCGTGCGTCCGCTGGCCTGCAATGTACGAAATCACTCCATAAATTCCCACGGACGAAAGCACTGTCGCGAGCGCGGCGAAAACTCCCAACAGCACCATCGCGAACCGCTTTGCAGCAAGCGAACCCGCAATCACGTCGTCCATCGTCTCCGTTCCATACACGACGATTTGGCTATTTACCGTTCCCACCGCGTGGCCTATTGGACTCATATTCCCGAGCATCGCCTGATCGGTGCGGGCCACCACCCGAATCCCGTGGGATATGATGGACATTAGAGAATCCGGAACTTGCGCCAAGGGAAAGTAACATTGCGCCTGCACCGTTGCCGTAGCGTCCGAATCCAGTCCCCACTGCTTGATGTGCCCCACGATTCCCACGATCTCCGCGGTCGCGTTCAGGATTCCAAAATTCACGTGCCTGCCGATTGGATCGCTGTCGCCGAAATACCGCTTCGCAAATTGCTCGTCGATCACGGTCACAAACGGCGCTTTTTCGCTGTCGGAGTCGGACAGGAACCGGCCCCGCAGCAGCGGAATCCCCATGGCCTTCAGGTAATCAGGCTGCGTCGCATAGAAAAGCGAAACTTTCATCTCGGACTGCGACGTCGGTTTGGGCTGGGTGTCCAGCCACAGAGGGAGATCGGAGTCGCCTTCCATTGGCGATGATCCTACCTTTAGCGCAACGACCTGGACGCCTGGGACCGCGGCGATGACGTCGTGGAGTTGACGAAACGTTGCTCGAATCTCATCAGGGGTTTTGCCCAACGGCTGCGAGGCCGCAAGGTTGAAGCTCATCGCATTGTGGGGATCGAATCCAGGACTCGTGTCCCACAGCTTTGCCATGCTCCGTATCATCAATCCCGCGCCCGTCAGCAGCACCAGGGCCAGCGCCATTTCCACGGCTACGATCATTCCCTGCGTCCGGTGCCGCGTCCCGCTTCCTCCGCGCCCGCCTTCCTTCAGCGTCTCGTGAACGTCTGTTCCCGATATCTTGAGCGCGGGAATCAACCCGAACAGGAATCCGGCGAGCACCGAAGCGGCGAGCGTGAACAAAAGCACCCGCCCATCCAGATGAATTTCTTCCGCCCGCGGCAACGCATCCGGCAGAAACTTGATCGCCGCCTTCGTTCCCCACGCTCCGATCAGCAAGCCAAGCACACCCCCGGCGAGGCCCAGTAAAATGCTTTCCGTAAGGACCTGCCGTACCATACGTCCCCGGCTTGCTCCCAGCGCCGTTCGTACCGCGAATTCCCGAGTCCGACCCGTCGCGCGCGCCAACAGCAAGTTGGCCACATTCGCACACGCGATCAGAAGCACGAATCCCACCGCCGCCAGCAGCATCAGCAGGAACGGCCGGATGTCCCCAATGGCGTTCTCCTTCAGCGGCACCAGTGCCACGCCTGAGTTTTTGTCGATGTCGGGATAGATTTCCGCAAGATGAGCCGCCACACCTGTCATATCCGCCTTCGCCTGCTCCAGTGTCACCCCGGGCCTCAGCCTCCCCACAGCATCCATGCCCATTCCTGTGCGACGATCCCGGAATAGCTGTTCGTTCCACTGCGCGATGGGCACGTACACTTCACTCTTCGTGTAAAAGTTGTCCGTGCTCTCGTAGCGGAAGCTCGCGGGGATCACGCCAACGATCGTATACAGTGTTGCGTTCAGCGTGATGGGTTTTCCCACCACGTCCGGCGCCGTGCCGAATTTCCTCTTCCACAATCCCTCGCTGATCAGCGCCACCGGTGTTCCGCCCAACCGATCTTCTTGTTCCGTGAAGACGCGCCCGCGAATCGGATTCACGCCAAGGACGGGAAAAAATTCAGCCGAAACCATCTCCGCTTCCAGCCGCTCCGGCTCGCCCATTCCCGTCAGATTGAAGTCGTCGCCACGGAACGCCGCGATCTTTTCAAAGGATTGGTTGTTCCTACGCCAGTCTTCGAAGTTGGGATACGAGATGGACGAGTGAGGATATTCCGGTGTGCTCGCATACACTGCCACTAGCCTTTCTGGCTGATAGTAAGGCAGCGGATTCAGCAACACTCCATTGACCACCGAAAACAGCGCCGTGTTCGCGCCAATTCCCAGCGCCAGCGTCACCACCGCAATCGCCGTGAACCCCGGATTCTTCGCCAGCATGCGCACTCCGTAGCGCATATCCTGCCAGAGCGTATGCATTGAATCCTCCCGCCACCACGTCCCCAATTGGTAGAGCCTATTTCAGCCGCACCCGATCGTAGTTATCCCACTGCGACATGTCGGACAAAATCACCCGGTCCCCTACCTGCAATCCCTGCAAAATCTCAACCGTATTCACGGAGCTGCGCCCAAGCTTTACGTTCACCCGCGCTGCTTCCGAGCCATCGCCGGTCAATTTGAACAGACTGATGGTGCTCTGCGACGCGCCGTGAACCGGCCTGCCCACATATAGAACGTCCTTGAGGTTCTCAATTTCAACCGTTCCATCCACGCTCAAATCCGGCCTCGCTCCATCTGGCAGCGGCCCGTCGATGGCCACGTCCACCGTCACGGTTCCGTTCTGCACCGAGGGATCGATCCGCGAGACGTGTCCAACAACTACGCCGTTTCGCGTATCAATCGTCGCTTTCTGCCCGATCACCACATCTTTCGCCTGCGTCTCCGCGACCTTGATTTCCGCCTTAAGCTTCTTCGGATCGGCTACACGCGCCAGGTTTGTCCCGGGCATCACATGCTGGCCCACTTCCACTGGCACAAGCTGCAGCACTCCGTTCAGCCCTGCACGAACGTGCAACGCCTCAAGCTCCGCGTGTCGAAGCTGGTACAGCGCCCGCTGCTGGTCCACGTGCGACATCTGTGCTTGCAAGCGAGCCTTCGCAGTATCCGCCGAGTTCTTCGTGCGCTCGCCCTCGAGTTCCAGCCGCACGCCGAGCTGCTCTTCGCGTACCTTGGAAAGCTGCGCTGTCACCGTGGACCCAATCCCCTCGGCCGCCAGTTTCTCGTCGACCGCATGCTGAATTTTTGCCTGCTCGTACTCGCTCCGCACCGCGGCTTCGGCGGCTTTCTGATTCAGAAGTTCACTGTTCACCTGCACCTTCAGGTTGGCGTAGTCCGCTTCCGCTGCCTTGAGCAAAAACTCTGCGTCCAGTGCGTCGCGTCTCAACGTCAGGTTGTTTAGCTCCAGGATGATGGAATCGGACTTAACGATCGCGCCCGGCCGAAGTACGATTCGATTCACTTGTCCTTCCGTCTGTGCCGGAATCCACTGGATGTCTTCGGGAACCAGCGTGCCGATTCCACGGACCTCGCGCAGCATCGGCCCGCGCTTTACCTCGTCGGACCATACCGTCGCGCGATCAACCGACGGGGCCGCAGGACGCAGCCGCGATAGTCCGTAGGTCGCTCCAACCACCACCAGAATCGCCACCACGAGCAGGGCGATTCTCCGAATCATTTTGGCCCGGGCGTTTGATGGGCGAGGAATATCCATGGTTGAACTCTACTCCACTGTATTGGCACACCGATCACCGCAAAGCATGACCGGCAAGCTGCCAATTATCAATGGATTAGGAGATTGCCCCCACTCTGGAATACGGTAGAGTGTCCGATACTGGGATTTCGCCTGCTCGGAACCGGGCAGTCCTTGTTTCCCCTACAGCCCTTTCGAAGCGCGGAATTCCCGGATCACTTCCGCCGGGTCTCTGAGTTGCCCCTCGACCGCGTAATTCATCCGGCGTATGTCTGACGCGGAAACCTTGCCCCCGAGTTCCGCCAGTGCCTCACGCACCTGCGGGTATTCTGCGAGCGTCGATTGGCGCACGACCGGCACTGCGTCGTAGGGCGGGAAGTAATGCAGATTATCCTCGAGCGCCACGAGTCCGAGTGAATCGATCAGCCCGTCGGTTGAGTTGCCGGCAACAATGTCGACCTGGCGATCGAGCAGTGCGCGGTAAATCAGGCCCAGGTCCATAACTTTTGGCACGCCCGCGAAATGAAGCTTGTATCGTTCAGACCAGCCCTTGAAGCCGTCAGGCCTCTCGAGAAATTCATAACCAACTCCAATCCGCCATTTCGGAGCGATCGCGGCGATGTCTGAGATTTTGTGAAGATTCATCTTCGTTGCGTCTTCCCCACGAATCACCATCGCAAAGGTGTTCTCGAATCCAAGCGCCTCGGTCACTTCCAGGTGAAAACGATCACCGTACAGCTGTTTTACGCGTTTATACACAGTGGCCGAATCGTCCGAGGGAGTTTCATGCAGCACTGCGGTGAGAGCCGTGCCCGTGTACTCCACGTAAAGGTCGAGTTCACCCGCGAGAAGCGCTTGGTGCAGCAGCAAAGTGCCGCCAAGATTCGTTTTTCGCTCAACCTTGATTCCCGTTCTCGCTTCGATGTGTTGCGCCAGGAGTTCCGCCAGCAGCACCTGCTCCGTGAAGAATTTGCTGCCAACCGTGATCTTTGCCTGCCCTGCCTTCCGGCAACCCGAAAGGCCGAAAACAGCAGCAAGCAGGATAAACAGCAAAACGCGCCTTCGCCCCCTCCGTGTAGGGGCGCAGCACTGCTGCGCCCCATGCCCGCTCGATTTCATGCCTATTCCTTGCCCCATAGGCGGGGCGGCGTTACGCCACCCTCCTGGGTTGCTCTTGTAGGGACGGCCTTTTGAGGCCGTCCGCTCTTCGTAGGCGCCTTACCATCTGCCTGTCACGTCACCCGCAGACGCCGCTCAACCAGTCCCAGCAAAAAGTCCGCCAGCAGAGCGAGCAGAGCCGCAGGGATCGCGCCCGCCAGCAGCAACCCGTTGCTGACCAGCGCCACGCCACGAAAAATGAACGTCCCAAGGCCACCGGCACCGATGGCCGCGGCTATCGTTGCCACCCCGATGGAGATAATCGTGGCGGTGCGGACGCCCGCAAGGATGAACGCGCCCGCCAACGGTAGCCGCACCCGGAACAGGATCTGTGACCGCGTCATGCCCATTGCTTCCGCCGATTCGAGCACGGCCGGATCAATCTCCGTCAGTCCCACGTACGTGTTGCGCAGGATCGGCAACAGTGCATACAAGACCAGCGCGACAATCGCCGTGCGCTTTCCAATCCCTCCGATAAACGGAATGGGGATCAGAAACCCGAACAGGGCCAGGCTTGGGATGGTCTGGAAGATGTTCGCAATTCCGAGCGCAATGGCGCGCAGCGCAGGCCGGTGCACAATCAGCAACCCCAGAGGAACGCCAATCAGGATGGCGATGATCATCGCCACGAGCACAAGCACCAGGTGTTCGGCCGTCGTTCCAAGAATCTCCCCGCGATGCTCCAGCAAGAAACTCCACGCACTCATGCGGGCTCTCCCGCTTGATTCAAAAGCGACGCCGCGAAAGCGCGCACCTCCGCGTGCTCCAGTTGCAGGAATTCATCGCGTGGTGCGCTGGCAACGATCCGGCCAGATTGAAGCAACACAATATGCGAAGCGAGAAGCAGGGCTTCGCGAAGGTCGTGCGTGACAAACACAATAGTTTTCCGAAGCTGCCTGGCGAGCGCTCCGAATTCGCGCTGCAGCTCCGCGCGCGTCACCGGATCGAGCGCCCCGAATGGCTCGTCCAGCAGCAAAATTGGAGGATCGGCGGCCAGTGCCCGGGCGACCCCGACGCGTTGCCGCTGCCCTCCGGAGAGCTGACGAGGGCGGCGTTTGGCAAACTCCTCGGGGGCGAGCCCCACGAGCTGCAGCATCTCCGCCACGCGTTCCTCGATCCGCGGGCGCGGCCATCGTTCCAGCGTTGGCACTAACCCCACATTTTCCGCCACCGTGAAGTGCGGGAACAACCCCGCCTCCTGAATCACATACCCGATGCCGCGCCGCAGCCGTATAGGGTCCCACTCCGTCGTGGCCTTCTGTTTTATGAGGATTTTTCCCTTGGACGGAGTGAGTAGCCCGTTGATCAGCTTGAGCAGGGAAGTCTTCCCGCTTCCGCTGCGCCCGAGCAGAGCTAGTGTTTCGCCGCTGGCAACCGTCAGCGTAATATCCGAAACAATTTCACGGGGCCTCTCGCCGCTTGGGCGGAAGGATACATTCTGAAACTCGATCGAGTTACCGTTGGCTCTCAGCGCAGGTGAATGCATCCCGAATCACCGCCGCACGCAGGCGAGCCGCTAGTGTAATGCAGTACAAGCCATAGCGATCTCACAAATATTGCCGGGGCCGTAACTTCAGGGCCATCCGAAGGCTAGTGTTTTCGGGCGGGGCGCAGTCTAACCGGTCGCGGAAGAACACGAAAGTGTCAGCCCGAGCCTACCTGCCGCAGGCAGGCACGGCGAGGGATCTGCTTTTTCCTGAGTGTGGGCGCCGGGTTTTAGCCTAACGTTCCGGGTGCTGAGTTTGTCTTGGAGCGCCGTAGGCGCGAAGCTTGACTCCCGCGCCAACCCAAATCTTCGATGCATTTCTCTTAAGGGGCCGGTTAGGCCGCGAGGCTGCGTGAGGTCGACGCCGCGTCCATTTTAGGCATTTTAATTTCCCAGGCGAGACCCAGAGTCCGAAGCGCCCAGATGCCGTACCAATTCATGTCCAGCTCATACCACGTGAAGCCGTGGCGCGCAGACTGGGGCTGGGCATGGTGATTGTTGTGCCAGCCTTCGCCGAACGTCAGGAACGCCACCCAAAAACTGTTCGTGGATGAATCTCCCGTGTCGAAGCGCTGTGATCCCCAAATATGCGTCGCCGAATTCACCAGCCAGGTGAAGTGCAAACTCATCACCGAGCGCACGAACACTCCCCAGAAAACCCACGGCCAGCCGCCAATCGCGTAGAAGACTACAGCGACGACCACCGAAGGAATCACGTGCCACTTGCTCAGCCACAGATGGAACTTGTCTTTGCGCAGGTCAGGCACGTACGGCAAAAGCTCGCTGCGGTCGCGGTGCATTGCCCGCCCAGTCAGAATCCAGCCCATGTGCGACCAGAAGCCGCCATCACGCGGCGAGTGCGGATCGCCCTCTTTATCGGTGTTCTGATGGTGAATCCGGTGTGTGGCAACCCAGGCAATCGGGCCGCCTTCAAATGCCAGTGTGCCGCAGGT
>Ga0307477_10003303_pt1 | contig 12039 bp, 15 predicted proteins | sample atmos_gasesECM2C_FD_203316 | JGI IMG/M metagenome (GOLD analysis project Ga0307477, IMG submission 203316) | Hardwood forest soil microbial communities from Morgan-Monroe State Forest, Indiana, United States - atmos_gasesECM2C_515 | ecosystem: Environmental > Terrestrial > Soil > Temperate...
ACGGCTTGGGAGAACTGGGCAATTACCGCGAACCAGGTGGGCCTCTTCGACAACGGTATCGTGAGCGCCTCTCAAACGGAGCCGGGGTTGGTGCTCCCGCAGGGTGCAAGCGGCTTCCGGATAGCTGGTCCTCGGTGGCCGTCGTCGCTGCGCTTGATCCCACTGTCGTCGGCGTCGCAGACCTTTCTCGGCACCACTGACGGGTACGCGCTCGTCCTCACATTCAACGAGGGATGGTCCGTCCAGGCGGTGTTCCCCAACGGGACGACACAGGCGATCACAGATCAGAGCGCAGCGGCTGGCACCAGCGTGTTCGTTGCCGGCAAATTGACCACCGTGGCCGACTTCGGTGAACTGTGGTACGGGAGCGCGTCCTTCGTCTGTAACGCCAGCGAGCCAGCGCCCGTCCTCACGATCTGTGCGGAGTGAGCGATGTCGCGTGTGAGATTGAGCATCGCGACGCTGACGGTTTTCACGGTGATCATTACAACCACCGTGTCTACACCCACAGCTGCTAAGGCTTGGGGAACGGCCCCGGCATGTCCCGGCGGCACCGCAGAGTGGGGTGGTACGCAAGAGGGACCAAGTGCGCCCGTCGTCGTAACCGGCGATGCGCAGATCACCTGCCCAACGCCTCAGGTGACCATCACGGCAGGATCGACACGTCATCAGCAGACGTCGACGACGCAGCCGCAGAACGGTCAGCCGTGCTACGAGTACGAGGACTCCAAGGTCGCCATCGGCCCCGTTTCGGGCGGACAGCGACCGATCTCGTGGTACGACCCGGGTCGAGGGTCTGTCTGGACGCAAGAGACCCCGGACAAGCCATCGAGTGGCATCCCCGGATTCATTCCCTCGGACGCGAGCGTCCTCTATGCCTCGTTGATCATGGGCAGCGCCGACATGACGCTCCACTTCGAATTGGACGGGACGTGGTCGACGGCAACAAAGAGCTGCGACGGCATCTGGTTCATTCCTGCGGACGGAGGCAAGGACTATTTCTATCCGGTCGCGTCGGTAACGCGCCTAGCACCTCTGACCTATCAGACCCCGCCGTCGATCAACGTCGAGCAGCTCGTGGCCACTGCCACGGCGACCTTCCGACAGGTCTACACGGCCGGCCATATCACGTCCTCACCGCCTGCCGACAGCCAGATCGTCCACTACACATCGTGCTTCAGCGAGGCCGGGGCGAATGTGCCACCCACCGTGGGTTTCAGCATTCGCGACCCGCAGCCGGGAACCGGGCGGGTGCTCGTCGTGAACTATGTCGTACAGGCGGCGGTCGACGAGACCTGGTGGGACTTCGGGGAGCCCGAGAACCCGGTGACCACTCAACACGGGGTAAACCCGGCGGCGCCGTGCTCGGTGCAGCACACCTATGCGCACGTCAGCGCCGATGCATATACCAGTAACGATAACCATCATTCACCGCCTGGCGTCGCATGGACCTTCGGAAACGCCGAGCCGGCGTCAGACATGGAGGCAGTCGAGGCGTGGGAGCATGTCCACTTCAGCGTCACCGCCTACTACCAGGAGCCCGACGGTACACAGTTCGCAATCCCGCTCCCAGTGAACAACGGACTGGACGACTTTTGGCTCGCGGCGACTCCGGAATGGGTCCGCGTGTATCAGATTGAGGGCGTGCCTGACAGTCGCTAGCCGCGCCGGGGTCATAGATGGCGTGGCCGAGGCGTCTGCGGATTCCTGCGGCGAACGCCGACCGCGACCCGGGCTGAAGGCTTGAGCGATCAGCAACTTCCGGACCCGACTGCGCCACTCGCCCACTTCGTGTCAGGCAACGAGGCGCGAGGCTGGGCACCTGACAGGGCAGTCTCGCCGGGGTGCCACCCCGACCATATGCAGGCCGTGCGGCCCGTAGAGACCGAACGGCGAGACGTAAAGCCCGCTGACGCGGCCGCCCCCGGTCGCTGCGTCCACGAGGAGCGCCCGGGCTTGCAGCAAACCTGTCCAAAAGGAGACGAAGGAGATTGTCGGGATCTCAGCATCAAGCACTTCATCGCGTGGATGTGCGCATCCGGCGCAGGGGCCGTGTGCATTGTGTGTCGTGACCATTCCAAAGAAGTGGCTGGTGCCGGCGACGCAGAGCCAGCCGTCGGCCGCTCTCTGCGCTGTCCATCTCGTGGGAATGTCATCCACGCCCACCAGTACGCGGCGAGCGAGACGACCGTTTGTATCGGTCCACGTCGGCGTCAACCTCTCGGCGAGACCGCTTATGGGCAGGTTCGAGTGCGAGAAGTCGGCCAAGAGGTCGATCTTGCGACGTCCACAGTCCGACCGCCGCGCGAGGCCATAGCGGTTCAGGTTCTCGACCTTGATGTGCTTGGGCTCGAGCACGCGCAACGCACCGGTGATGCCGGGAACACGCAACAGCGAGAAGATCGCGGCCGTGGTGATCGCGCCACCGCTGATGATGTCGACCGGGCCGATGCTCGGTGCCTCGGTGGTTAGACCGGGTGCGGACAGGTCGACGTGGATGGATCGCTGAAGGTCGAGCTGAAATCGTTCCTCCCGCGGCAAGGCGTGACCGGAACGGTATGCGATGTGCGGCAGTGCAGCACGGAGTGCTTCGGGGGCTGCGGCCCCGGCAGCAGCGAGGGCACCGATTGGCCAGGCACCTCGAATCGGATAAGGAGCTACGTTGCCATCGCGCGCAACAGTTGCTCGCCACTCGTCTCCGACAATCCGAAGCAAGCGCTCTCCTCGCGCTGGTGATGAGCCGATCGCGAACGTGATGTCGGGATCGCGTGCGTCGGCCGCTGACCGGATACCTGCGCCTGGTATGAGGTCGTGGCCGTAGTCGATCAGCCCGGCACGCAACTCGTCGCCTCGCAGCGGTGGCTGTTCGCCCACGAGAGGGACCGCGGGGATCACGAGGTCGATGCTGATCCCCATCATGGCGATTAGCCCGAAGAGCGTGGTGAGCGCGGTTTGGCTGGCTCCCGTCGAAAGGTTCTCTTCATTCGCCACGATGCGGACGGTCGTATCGCGAAGACCCTGGACAATGGATTCTTCGACTCGATACGCTTGGTCGGTCGGGGCGACGATGATGTCAGCGGCGATGAGCTGCACCGTCCTCGCCAACGCCCGCGACGTCGACACCGTCAGGCGATGACAGCGGTGGGATCGCGTTCGATCCACGCGCCGGCCTCGTTGAGTTCCGCGAGGTATGCGCTCTTCATCCCGATCGGTCCGGTGGCGAACCGGGGTATGACCAAGGACAGGAAGCCTGTCGACGGCACGAGCGAGAACGTGTCGTCCGTGCTGGAGTGGCCGGCGCGACCCGGGTGGGTGTGCACCTGCGCTCTGACGGTCCGGCGGTCACGGCGCAAGCGCAGGAAGAGTTGGGTTATCCAGCCGCTGTCGACCTCGTAGCCAACCGCGTGGGCACTGTGTGCAGGGTGGGCGACCTCATCGACCACGCCCGGATCATCGATGGGGCCAACCCAGTACACGACACACTCACGGCGTCCGTCGCCGCAGGTCCGGAGCTGAGCGAACGACTGGTCGATGACGCCCGGCCGGAGCGTCAGTGTCATAAGCCGCCCTTGACCGTGCTCTGACGAAGAACGAGCACTTCACCAGGGGTGACGCCAGCCGCCTCCATCGACTCGTCGTCAGGGAGTTCCGCGCCAGCCTCGGTGAAAAGGGAAAGGAGGTGGCGATTGTTGGTGATGCCGAACGCGTTCATGGCCCGCTCGAGCACGTCCTTGACCTTGTCATGGGGCTTGTAGTCGATCGACTTATCCTCGCCGTTGTACGTGACGACGACGGCGTCCTGCCTCGTTACAGGGAGTGCTTCCACGCCTTAGGCCTCCACTTCGGGGTATCCAGCGCCGAAGGCGCTGCTCACCCACACGGTAGAGGAGGCCGGGGTTCTATGTCAACCCAGCGCACTCGATGGCTGATCGTATGTCATTGTCGCTGACCGTCACGGTAGTTGACATACTCGCGGGCTGCTGCCATGATCCGCTCGCTTGGAAGCCTTGTACCGCGCTTTCGGACGCCAGCTCAGCAAAGCCCGACGGGCCGCTGGCCTGACCCAAGAGGAACTCGGCAAGCGGGTCGGCCTGGGGCGTACCTCGATCACCAATATCGAGGCGGGCACTCAGCGCGTCCCGCTGCATGTAGCCTTCCAGTTCGCGCAAGCGATTGGGGTGCCGATACGCGACCTTCTGCCAGACGAGGGCACGCTCGGTGCCGCGGTCGGTCTGGAGAACCTTCCGCAAAGCAAGCGCAAGCCCGTGGAACGTCAGATTCGTGGATTGTCGGACAACGATCGCAATCGCATCCTGCGATTGCTAAACGAAGGAGCGCTGAAGATTGCCGAAACCGACTAGACCGGAACGGAGAGCGTATGCCCTCCTGGTGGAGCACGGCATCACTCGACCGCCGATCCCGATCGACGACCTCGCCCGGAAGTTGGGCGCACGGCTCTCGTTTGAGGCGTTCAGCTCCAACATCTCGGGCCTGCTGTATCGAGACGGACTCAACGTCACCATGGCAATCAATTCGTCGCATGCCACCACGCGTCAGCGATTCACGATCGCACACGAGATCGGGCATCTTCTACTCCACGAGGGCCCGATGTTTGTTGACAAGGCCATGCGAATTGACCGAAGGGACGATAACGCTGCCCTTGGGACCGCCCCAGAGGAGATCGAAGCGAACGGCTTTGCTGCGGCTCTCCTGATGCCGGCCCACATGGTGATCGGAATGCTGACTCAATTGAGCAGAGCAAACGCAACTGCGGACGAAATAATCGCTGCCCTCGCGCATGGTTTTAGCGTTAGCTCTCAGGCAATGGAGTACAGACTCGTCAATCTAGGCTTGCTCGAGCCGCACTAGAGTCGACATTCATAGCGATCGAACCCCTCGAGCCAGCAATGACTTCCTTCGCCGCTCTCGCAACGACGCGACGTGAAGCAATGCGTCATCGCCTTCCGATTGAACCGCCCGGGAATCCTGGAGAGTCTGGGGGGTCCTGACCTCTCTAAAGTCGGGTTGCTGGAGTCACGCTGACCGAGCTCAGGGTCGCGCCCTCGCCACAAGCGTGGCAACGATGTGACGGGAGTGTGAGACCTAACCACCCTAGAGTCCAACTCTGACAATCTGTAAGCGCTATGTAGGCATCAACGGCGTACATTGCTTGAGACATGCGTCAGGGGGCGGGGAGGGGAGACGGTCAGGCGATGGTTGAATTTGCGCTCGTCCTGACGGTCGTCCTCACCTTGCTGCTTGGCTGCATCCAACTCGGCCTGTACGCGCTCACGAGGGGGACCGCCATCACCGCTGCGGAGCGAGGCATCTACATCGCCGCCGGTGCGGCGGGGAGCCCGACCGGCCCCCCGGCCACCGCCGACGTCTACTCGGCGATCCGCTCGGAGCTGCAGAGCGGTCTGGTCGGCGCCACCCCTGCTCCCATGTCACCGGTAGACGGTGCGTGTCCGGCGCTTACTGCGTCGTGGCCGGTAGGCATCGTCTACGTCTGCTCCGTCGCCCATCCCGGCGCCGGCACCGTTGAGGTCGCCATCCGCGGCTGGGTCTCGGCGCTCGTACCTCCCGGGTTCGGGCTCGGCTCGTGGCGGACGGGCGCGCTGGGCATCAACATCGACGATATCGTCCACAGTGCGGTGTTCGCGCCGTGACCGGACGCCACCACAGTCGCCGGGGCGAGGAAGCGCAGAGCGTGGTGGAGACAGCGCTCGTGCTCCCCTTCCTCATTGTGCTCGCGCTCGGCTTCGCCGGGGCCATCTTCGTGCTCGACGCGACCACCGAGCTGCGCTCCGCAACCGGGCTGGCCACCTCGGCGGCATTCAGCGTTCCATACGGAGCCACCGCTCAGGCGCTGTTCAACATCGACGACACCTTTGCGCGCAGCGTCTCGGGGCCGTTCTTCGAGGCCGGATCGATGCGCATCACTTGCCCGCCGAGCGAGGGCAACCAGTACCTGTACTCGGCGACGTACCAGCCGGACACGATCGTGTCCTGCCACGGCACCGCCACGGTCTCGTTCTCCAACAACCTGATCGGCCTGGTGTGGCGCTGGAACGTGACGCTTCAACAGAACGCGCAACTCGTTGCACCGCCGTTCCGGCAGTGCGCACCGAGCGTCACGTGCTGACGCGCCGGCGAAACGGAGAACACGGGCAGGTGATCGTGCTCACCGCGCTGGTGGTGACCATGGTCCTCGGTGCGCTGCTGGTCGCAGTCGCCGACCTCCTGGTGGAGAGCAGCGAGGCGACCCGCGCGGATACGGCCGCGTACCTCGGCGCCCAGTCGGGCGCGGACTCGGTGGACACGAGCCAGTTCCCGTCCGGCGTCACCTCGAGTGGTCAACTCCGTCTCGGCGCCGATGCGATCACCAACTGTGAGCAGGCGGTCGCCGTCGCGGACGCCGGCGCGGTCGCGTCGTGTGTCCTGAGCGGGGACTCGATCACCGTGACCGTGACCAAGCGCATCCAGCTGCCCGTGCCATTCGTGGGGCTCGGCACCACGGTTCGAGCCGTCCATCAGGCCGGTGCCGCGCTCGGCACCGTGCATCCGTATTAGGCGATAGGGGAGGCAGGGGATGCGGCGCAGTGCGTTCGTGCTGATCGTTGTGCTGTCACTCGCGGCAGTGAGCGCGGTTGCGTTCACCGCGCTGAGCATCGGTGGCCGGCACATCACGGCATGGGAGATGGGTCAGAGTGCGAGTGCTGGCACACTCATGACGGCGTCCCTGGTGCGACAGGTAACCATCGCACAGGGATCGGACGAATTCACCGTCCTCACCACCAGTCCCGCCGGCGAGTACCTCGCGCACTCCGTGTCGAGCGGCGATGTCCTCCGGCCCGACGATCTCTTCACCCAGTCGATGGTCACCGTCCCGCTCGCCTTCAAGAGCATGGCGCCGGGCCTGCATGCCGGCGACAGCATCGACATCTACGGTCCGAGCACCAGCGCGAGCGGCATCGGCACACCGCAAGCACCTGAGGCCGCAGCAGCGGCCGCATCCGGGCAGACGGTGCAGCTGTATGGCCGCGGGATCACGATCGTCGCCGGCAGCGCCACGGCCGTCCTGGTCCCGGCTGCGTTTGAGGGGTTCTGGGTCGACCTCTCCGTCTCGGGCATCGACCTCGTCGCGGTGCAGTCGTCGGGGGTGCAGGTGCCCCGGGGTGAGATTTACAGCCTGCAACAGGCTGAGCAGATGCTGGCGGCGATCGCCAACGGGACCGCCGGGTCCACGCCGCCGGCCGCCGCGGCGGGGGGCTGAGCGTGGCGCCGTTGCGCGTCGGCATTGCGGGCGTCCGAGCCGGCAGCGGGGCAACCGGGTTCGCCGCCGCGCTCGCCTGGTCGTCGGCCCGGGATCGCGCGACCATGCTTGTGGATGCAGACGGCGCGGGCGGCACGGTGGCATCGATCCTGGGCATCGACGACACGCGGTCCCTCGCCAACGTGTACAGCCCGCACGGCATCGCCACCACCGAGCTGGAGCGTCAGGCCATCACGCTCGGGTCGCGCCCGCGGCTTCGGGTGGTCCCGGGCTTTCGCGATCCCGGCCGTCCCGGCTCGCACACCGCCGAGCTGTTGATGCCGGCCTTCGAGGGTCTCCCCGAGGACCTGGTTGTCGTCGACTGCGGCACGCCGTTTGCGTATCCGGACCTGGTCGATCGCGAGGGCGCCGCCCGGGCGCTGGGTGTCGCCCTGCACGCCGTGTTCATCGTCGTGCGCGCGGAGTCGGACCTGCTCGACAACGCCGTGCGCGCCCTGCGGACGCTGCCCATCCCGCGCGCCCGACTCGTGCTGGTGCGCCCCAATCATCGGCGCGGCGTTTCGGCGGCGATCGACCTGCTGCAGGCGGCGCTGCCTGGATACCCGCTCGCATGCGAATGGGAGTGGAACACCGATCGCTGTGTCGCCGCGCGGGCCCGCCGGGAGCCGATCCAGCGTGACGCGATGGCCGAGGAGCTCGGTCTTTTCGGAGCCGGAATGATCGCCTCTCGAACAGCGCGCCGACGCCGGTGGCGGCTGACTCGCGACGGCGTGCAGATCCGATGATCTTCGCCGAGGACCGGCGACGCATCGATGCAAGCAGAGTGGCGGGCGACGGCACGGCAGCGCGCGCGTGGCCGCAGATCCCCGGCGACATGCTTCCGCTGGTGGAGCAGCTCTGTGGCGTGCTCCACCACGAGCGGGGCGATGAGCTCTCCACCACCTGGGAGGAGCGCCTTCCCGACCTGGTGAGCGAGCTGGTCGAGCGGGCGGTGAACGGCGGCGGCCTGGGCGTGTCACCAGTACTGGCGGCGCGCCTCGCCGGGGACACCGCCTGGCGTGCGGAGGTGGAGTGGGCGGTGCTGGTCCGAGCCAGCCTGCTCTGGCCCCTCTCCCTGCTCGTGTACGAGGACGTCGAGGACATCCAGTGCCTCGGGGCGGACCGGATCCTGGTGGAGGCTGCCGGCCGTAAGCACGTCGTCATCGGCGCGGGACCCGAGGCGTTCCAGGCATCCACCCGCCGGGAGGCGGACGCGAGGCTCGAGGAGTGGTTTCGCACCCTGCTCAGCTACGCCGGCGTGCAGCCGCGCACCCAGCTGACCCGTGACCAGCCTCGTGCCGTTGCCACCATGGCGACCGCGGTCGGGCAGGTGCGCATCGCCGTGGTAGTGGCCCCCGCTGCGGTGGGCCGGAACAGCGTCTATGCCTGTCTGCGAATCCCGCGCGTGAGCGGCCCGAGCACGCTCGAGGAGTTCGTGGCCAACGGCACCATCCCGAGCGGGGTGGCCGCCTTCCTGCGCGAGTGCGTTCGCGCCCGGCTGAACATGGTCATCTCCGGCGGTACCGGCGCGGGCAAGACCACGCTCATGCGCGCGCTTTGCGCCGAGGTTGCTGACGACGAGACGTTGCTCGTGATCGAGGACAGCCCGGAGCTGGCCCTGGCCCAGGAACGGCCCGACGGCCTTATGGTGCACGAGAACACGATCACCATGGCCACCGTCCCGGGCGCCTGGAAGGAACAGGAGGCGCGTGTGAGCATGGAGGACCTGGGGCGCGACGCGCTGCGCTTTCTGCCGTCCCGGATCATCATCGGCGAGGCCCGCGGTGCGGAGATGGCGGACGCCGCCAATGCGATGACCACAGGCCACGAGGGATCGATGGTCAGCGTGCACGCGAACAGCGCCGCCGAGACCATTCCCAAGGTCGTCAACTACGTGATGATGGCGCCGCGCTTCGCTGGCCAGTTCGAGCTGGCCACGAGGGTCGCGCACCAGGCGATCCACGTCGTGGTGCACCTCCGGAAGTCGCAGCGACTGGGTAGGCGGGCGGTCACCGGGGTCGTCGCATACTCGGCTGACGGCGCCGCGGTCGACGTGTACCGCAGTGACGAGCACGACGCGCTGGTCCGCCGCGTGCATTCCATCGCCGACCTGCCCCGGCGACTCCAGGAGCCACTCGGCGAGCAGCTCGGCGAGGTGCCCGCGCCGTGATTGAGTTGCTCTTCTTCGAGGTGCTGGTCATCCTCTGCCTCATCGCCGCGATCACCGTGTGGCAGCGGCCGGGCGCGCGTCTCGACGCACAGGCCGCGGTCTCGCGCGGGGTTGCTCCCCTCCTCGATGCGGAAGGGGACCTGGCCGCGTCGCTTGGCGTGCCATTCGCTGCGTGGGCGGCGATTCGGCTCACCCTGTTCGCTGTTGCGCTGCTCGTGGGGGTGACCAGCGGTGTCGTTGTGATCGCGGTGATCCTCCTCCTGCTCGGTACGCTGGGCGTGCCCTGGCTGGTGGAGGACGTCGCCTCGGCGCGGCGGTCGCGTGCGCACCGCTCGCTCGTCGCGACCGTTCGCGACGTTGCCAACGGGCTGCAGCGCACGGGCAATCTCGACGCCGTGCTGCGCGAGGTGGCGCAGCATCCGCGTCCCGAGCTGCGCGACCTGCTGACGCCGCTGCAGACGGCGCTCTCGATGGAGGAGGGGCTGCTCGACATGGCCGAGCGCTCCCGCTCCGCGTTCGTCGAGGACGTGTGCGTGCTCCTGCTCGCCGGACGGAGTCGCGACCCGCGCGAGCTCGTCCACCAGCTCCGCGACCAGGTGATCCCGGAGCTCGAGGAGGACATCGCCTTGCTCGACGCCACCCGCGCCGCGGTCGCGGTCCAGCGGCGCAGCGCGCAGATGATCGGAGCGGTGCTGGCCGTCCTCATCGGCGCCTTCAACACCGTCCCAGTGCTGCATGACTTCCTCATCAGTGTCCAGGGGGAGGTCACGCTGGTGATCGCGGCGCTGATCTTCGCCGGGTCGATCGCCATCATGGGCGCGCTGCTGCGCACTCCTCGGCCGGCGCGCTGGGACGTGCGCCTGGTGCGCGCCGAGTTGGGACGGATCGGTCGTGGCTGAGCTCTGGTTGCCGTCGCTGCTGCTCGCGACCACCGCGGCACTGGCCGGGCTGGTGCTGGCCCGCAGCGGCGCGTTGCGGACGGCCGAAACCGCCAACATTCGCCGGGTCCGCGACCGGCTGGTGCCCGACCACGGCCGCTGGGCCGCCGTTCTGGCTCGCAACCCGATGGCGCGGGCGTTCCAGGATCGATTTGCGATCCGGCGGCTGCAGCTGGCGTCCGGTCGCGGCGACACTCAGGCGTTCATTCGCCGCGTGGTGGGTATCGGCGCCCTCACGGTCGCAGCGTGCAGCGTGCTCGACGCCGTGACCGGCCTGGCCGGCGACGGCCTGGTGCTCGCTCCCGTGTGGATCCCGGTCGCAGCCGTCGGCGCCATCGCGCTGAGCGTGGCGGGCCTGCAGCGAGAGGCTCGCCGCCGGCGCGAGATCGCCTCGCTCCAGGTGGCCAAGACCCTCCTGCTCTTCGGGCTGCTCCGCGTGCCCCCGGTCCACAGTCCGGATGGGCTGGGTCCGGGAGATCCCCTGCTGGCGCTGGCGCGAAGCATGCGCGACCGCACCCTCGCCGAGATGCTGGGCAGCGATCAGTGGCGTCAGATGAGCGACGTCCAGCCGCGTTCCCGGGCCGAGCTGCTCGAGGCGGTGGCCGCTGCATACCGCCTGCCGGTGCTGGCGCAGCTGGCTCAGGTGGTGCGCGCGGCTCAGGAGTACGGGGGCGGCGACCCGGCGACCGAGTATCTCGCCGCCGCCCGCTCGTTCACCGCGCAGCGCCTCGCCGACGCTCGGGTCCGGCTGGGCTCGCGGACCATCACCGTGCTGGTGCCGATGGTCGGCCTGCTCGCCGCCATCTTCGTGGTTATCTTCTCGGCAGTCGCGTACGCCAGCGCCAACGGGGGTCTGTGAGTGCGCCGGCAAACCTCGGTCCTGCTGCTGGCGGTCGGCGGTCTGGCGGTTGCGGCGCTGGTGCTCCCCCTGCTGAATGTCGCTGCGGCGATGGGATTCGTCAGCGGTTCGGATCCGACCGGAGTCGCGGCGCTGGCGGCGGCCGAGCTGCTGATCTGGGCCGCGCTCCTGGTCGGTGTTGTCCTGGTGCTGGCGCGCACACTTGGTAACGTGCGTCTTCGGGTGCTCTCGGCGCGCGTACTGGTCGGCGTGCTGCTCGCTCTGGGCCTGGCGGTCCTTGGCGTCGGGGTGGCGCGCCACAGCAGCAACCAATACTCGATGTGTTGCGGCAGTATCAGCCAGGCTCGTCAACAACTCGCGAACGCGCGGTGAGCGCCGCCCGGACGCTGGTCAGCCTGCTCCCCGCTGAGGAGTCGGACCGGCTCCTGTGCGCCGTGCACGCGCTCCTCCCACCCGCGGCCGATCGAACCATCGCGCTGCTCCGCCCCCCGGAGCCGCATCTGGGTGCGGCGGCACTGCACCTCGCCGACGCCGGGATCATGATCGTCGTCGAGGCCGGTCAGGCCGGAAGGGGCGTCAGCGGCCGGTCGGACGAACGCCATCTGGTGTGGTGTCGCGACGACATCGAGGCAGCGGGCGTCCCGGCCGGGATGGGGACCGCTGTGGTCGCCGAGAGCATCGAGGCGCTCGCCTGGGAGCTGGTGCGACGCCTGGCCGGCGACCTGAGCCCGGGTGGGAATGAGCGGCCGGCGGCAAC
>Ga0307477_10003305_pt1 | contig 12036 bp, 9 predicted proteins | sample atmos_gasesECM2C_FD_203316 | JGI IMG/M metagenome (GOLD analysis project Ga0307477, IMG submission 203316) | Hardwood forest soil microbial communities from Morgan-Monroe State Forest, Indiana, United States - atmos_gasesECM2C_515 | ecosystem: Environmental > Terrestrial > Soil > Temperate...
GCCGAAATGTTTCCCCAGCTACAGGAGAAGAAGGCAACCGAGGCGCTGCCGTCTCTTATCCAGCGGAACATCGAGCTCAAGGCGCGCTTTGTCGCCAGAGATGAATTCGATCGAACAGGTGAGCGCGCGCTGTTGAATTTCGGCCATACGGTCGGCCACGCGATTGAGCGCGCGGGGGACTACCAAACGTTTCTCCACGGCGAAGCAATCAGCCTCGGCATGGTCGCAGCATCGGCTATTTCAATGAAAAAGGCCGGCCTGCCCCAAGATCAGCGTGATAAGATTGTCGATCTTTTGCGGGCGTTCGACCTGCCGACGCGGCTGCCCGAGAATTTTCCGCGCGAGAAAATTTTCGAAGTGCTCAAGTTCGACAAGAAATTTGAAGTTGGGGAAATTCGATTTGTGCTTGCGTCAAAAATCGGATCGGCGCGTTTGTCGCGCGATGTAACGATGGAAGATATTCGCGAGGCGGTGGCGCAGTTGTAGCGCAAGCGCATCGCTTGCCGCATTCGATCAGTGGCAGAGCCGTAGAAGCCCAAGGAGCGGCGGCCTCCAGGCCGCCGTTTAAATTTGGCCGGCGATTAGGAAATCGCCGCTCCTTGAGGCCTTCGCTCTTTTCGCGACGTGACGAGGACCGTAATTGTAGCCGCGATCGCTGATCGCGGCTCCGGGGTCCGTTGAATTTCAATAGTCGGACAGCTCGGAGATCCGTCCCTACCTGAAATTCTGCCTAATTAATAGGGCGAGACTCTGTCGAGCCGACCAACCGCGATGGAGAATTCGACGGCTCCGCAGAGCGAGGCCCTACCTGCCAATGAATGCTTCGCACAGCGAACCGGCTACCGACCCCGCGCTGCGCGATAATAGTCGCTCAAGCCATCTGCAACGCTATCGGCGTACTCCCTGAATATGCTTTTGCGCTCGACGCCATTGACATTGCGCACGCCATCGTAATCACCCGCTTGAATTCGCGCGAAGGCATCTTTGCTGTTCATGACGTAAGGCTCGCAATAAACCACCGGACAACGATAGAGCCGTGTGGCGAGAAGATTTCGCGCGTAAACATAGCCGGTCGATCCCACTTTGGTCGTAGTCTGCGTCGTTGGATATTGGTAGGCGGGAAGCTGCGTTTGCTTCGCCATCGATTCGGCCACTGCGTCGGCCAGCGGTAACTCCTCATCGTAAACGCGGCTGAGAAGGCGGCGGATCATCTCGAAGCGCTCATCATCGAGATCAAGTTCCTCTTTCAGATAGGAGCCGTTCACGAGCAAATGAAGATGGTTGTTGTCGATCAAGGTCGGATTGTTCGGATCGCCCCAGCTTTCGGCGTTCAAGTGCAAGCAAAGAACAAGATCGGGATGCAACCTCGTGTTTACAAGCAAAGCACGGCGGCGAATTTCGCTGTAGCGATAAAATAGCATTTCACTTTGCCAGCGAATGGTTTGCTCTTTGGCCGGATCGTTTGGATCGAGAATATCCAGTCGGGGCTGCGGCACGCCATTCTTAATCAGGATTTTCCTGGCAAGTTCCCTGAAATCCTCCGGCCGCTTCGATGTGATTGGTTGATTGCTGTTTCGAACAAAAAGAACTTTTGCGCCCAGTTTTCGCAATCGCGGCGCAAGCATTCGGGCAACGCGCAAGGCCAGATCGCCTTCTTTTACCGGCGCACTGTCGCCTACCCGAAACCAGCGTTCCTCCATCTTTGCCCATTTCCCGCCGAGGTGTCCGGGATCGAGCGCGATGCGCAACTTGGAAAGCGGTTTGTTTTGATTCGCCAGCGGCAAAGATGTCGCCGGACGCCAAAGTCGCGGGACTGGTTTGCGCGAAGCGTCATCGGCGGCGAAATGCAACGTGAAAAAAGTATTCGCGTCGTGGTTTTCCAAAATGCGGGCGGAGTCGTTGTCGATCTTAATGAGGTCGTCGGAGAATCCATGCGTGCAGTAAACATCATTAACAAGATGGGCGAACTCATCGTGCGTGATCGTTTCCTGATAATTTTCTAGAACGTTCCAGCGCGGACGGGAGCCAAGAACACCCAGATTGTCGGCAGCATGGGCATTGGCAGCCTGAATCGACAAAGAAATGAAGAATGATGAAAAAATGACAAAGAGCGAATGACGAAGAGGGTCAAGCCGACGTTGGTCATTCGTCATTGATTCGAATTTCGTCACTCGGAATTCGTCATTCCGCCCAGATCTCTATTTGGATTCCCGTTCTTTTAATACGAAGCTCGCCGAATGCTAACGATACTTTTCCTGGGCGACGTCGTTGGCGAGCCTGGGCGCAACGCTGTCATTACGCGCTTGCCTGAACTCAAGAAACAGTATGGGATCGACTTCACGGTTGTGAATGGCGAGAACGCGGCCGGCGGTCGCGGCATCACCGGCAAAATCACGATCGAGCTTTTGCGTGCGGGTGTGTCGGTCATCACCAGCGGCGATCACATTTGGGACCAAAAAGATATTCTTTCGTTCATCGGCACTGAACCACGGTTGCTGCGCCCGGTAAATTACCCGGTGGGCGCGCCTGGCAACGGATCCATTGTTCTAGAGACGAGCAAAGGGAAAGTGGCTGTGATCAACGTGCAATGCCGCACCTTCATGCAGCCGATTCTGGAGAATCCATTTCGGGCGGTGGAGGCTACCGTGGCCAAGGTACGGGAAGAAACCCCAAATATTATTGTCGATGTTCATGGCGAGACGACGAGCGAGAAGATCGCGATGGGCCGTTTTCTCGACGGAAAAGTCTCGGCCGCGATCGGGACCCATACTCACGTCCAGACTGCGGACGAACAAATCTTTCCCGGCGGCACAGCGTTTCTCTGCGACGCGGGAATGTGCGGACCGGTCCAGTCGATCCTCGGGCGCGCTATCGAGCCGATCATGAACCGTTTCATCTCCAACATGCCGGCGTCTTTCCCAGTCGCCACCGGAGAGGTCCGCTTACGTGGCGTTCTGATCGACATCGACGAAGTAAGCGGACACGCCCTGCGGATCGCGCGGATCGATGAGGCCGGGCTGATTCAGAGCGCGCCGGAGCCAGAAGTAAAGATCGACATCGAACAAGCGAATTCGGTAGAAAAGATCTGACCGGAGCGGAAAATCTTCGGCCATCTATTCCGCGCGGAAGACGCGAATTATTTACGGAACGTATCGTCAAACCATACAATATGAAAAACTTCTCTCTGCTTTGCCTAACGGGCGCGTTGCTAGTGGCCTTGCCACGATGGTCCGACGCACAAGGAAACCGCGAAGCCGCCAAACTCACTCGAGACGGCGCCGAAGCGATAAAGAATAAGGAGTGGGACCGGGCGGTCGAATTATTCCGCAAAGCGACCGAGCTGGATCGGAAAAACGCCCCCGGCCTTTCCGCCGCGCTGCAGCAGCGCGCGACTGCTTACGAAACTCAGCAACCGCCACAGTATCAAAAGGCGATCGAAGATTTCACGGAAGCACTGGACACCACCCCGGATGACCAAGGGATTTACGAGCGGCGGGCGTATGCCGAGATGAGGTTGAACGACTACGAAAGAGCGTTGGCCGATTATTCAGAGCTGATCAAGCGCAAGCCGAAAGAGGTGCGTTATTATTTGTATCGCAGTTACATCTATGAACTTAGAGCAGCGGCTGCTGATGGTATCGCCGATTGCGACAAAGTCCTGCAATTGCAGCCCGGCAACGCCGAGGCGAAAGCGCGCAAACAAAGACTCGAAGCTCAAGCTCAGCAAGCTGCCGCCTCGGTCACTCCTGCCGGCCCGATCCCGGCACCGTCACAAACAGCGGCTCCGCCAAAGAAACCGTAGAGCTCTCTGTGTTGCAAAGCGACCGCTGAAGACGTGGAGCGCCATTTAGGCGCGACATGTTCGTAGCAAAATCCGTCTTCTCACCCGCCTAGCTCCGCTAGGAGCGACATGAAGTGCCTCGCTTCGCGTGCCGCTCCTAAAGGAGCTAGACCAATTTATTGACCAGGGTCTATAAACAGGTCGCGCCTAATGGCGTTTTCATTTCGCCGCTATGCTAGGCGGCTTTTCATCAGAGATAGATACGTTCAAAATCTACTTTACCCCGCGCCGGAGCGATCGAGATCGCTTACGACGTGCTGCCGTTTTGCGACTCGATCTCCGCTTCAATCTTCGGGGGCGGGGCAAATCGTCTTTTCCGTTTATTGGCCGGCAAAGGCGTCAACGTCATAGTGACGTTGCGCCCGGTGATCTTCGGTTCCATCTCCACTTGCGACATGCCGGAAAGATCGTCGCGCACTTTTTCCATCAGTTGCATCCCAAATTCCTGATGCGCCATCTCGCGGCCGCGAAACTGTAATTGCACCCGAACTTTATTGCCTCGCTCCAGAAATTCTTCGCCGTGACGGATCTTGGTCAGGTAATCGTGGTCGTCGATGTTTACCCGGAATTTGATCTCCTTGAGCTTCGATGCGGTCGGTTTTTTGTCTTTATCGTGCTTCGACAGGTCGTAGCGGAAATTCCCGAGCGCGACGATCTTGCAGACGGGCGGATTTGCCGTAGGTGCCACTTCGACCAGATCGAGGCCTCGACCTTGAGCTTCGCGCAAGGCATCCGACAATTTCATGACGCCAAGCTGCTGACCAGAAGCTCCTAAAATAACCCGGACTTCGCGGGCGCGAATCCGGCCGTTTACACGAAATTGTTGTTGCAGATTAAATCGATCTCCTGGCCGACGAGCCGGGAGTGCACCGTATCGTCGTTATTTCATTCATCGCACTTCCCAGCATCGCGTTCGCAACGCTGAGGCACTCGGCCTCGCCGCGGCGGCGATAACCACGGCGACGTGCTCGCGTTAATAATTGCGAGCCAAGGAGAAGTTTGAGACAACATTTTCGCTCAGGCAAGATGAATCTGAGCTTACTTTTCAAGAAGCAGGCGGCGCGCCGAAATGCGCCGAAAACGACATGTAGGCTTCGGCGTCATCGAGCATGGCGTCGAGGGTGGCCGTCAACGGGGGCAACTTCGCGAACCCGGAAAACACCGCCCGATCTCCAATCTCGGTATCAAAGACAAATGTCGGTCGCTGTGTTACCTGCAACGAATGAAAATCCGCGGTGTCGGCCCGCACCCGCTTTTCCACCGTGGCTGAACGTGCGCGCTCGAGCAACTCCTTTGCCTCCAGATTGGCCGCGCGCGCGCCAATTTCAGCAGCGATTTCCCATTCGCCCACCCGTCTTCCTTCGCGTAAACAGGCATAGGCGAGGGCAAGTCGAACGCGGTCGTCGTTGATCTTAAAGTCCTTTGCCGCGGTCGCGACGCAGTTTGGCGCGAGATATTCTGCGCGAACCGGCTCGTCATACCAGGCCGTACTCAACATAAAGGGGGAACGCATGAGCGTACCGCTGCGGCGGTAAAACCACTCCTCCTGTCTGCGTGAAACGGGTAAGCCTGTTTTGTCCAGGAGTGCGATCTTCCAGTGAAATTCGACTTTGCCTTCGTAACGTTTTTTCAATTCGGCCCAAGCCGGTTCGGCCCAAAAACACCAGGAAGAAATGACATCGAGATAGTAAGTGACGGAGATTCGCATGTTTGAATGTTAAAGGAGTTGACGGAGTTACAAGGTTAAAAAGCCGAAGGAAGAACAGATGAGATAAACGACTGAACTTTTGTAAATTCTCAACCCTGACCGTGGAGCTGAATCACATTTTCCTTTTCATCGCGGTGGTCTCGTCATTGCTCGTTTTGGTCCGGGCCAGGTTCCCGGGCGGGACGTATCGCGGCTGGCGCGTCGCCGCCCTAGTTGTGCTAGCAATCGCTGCCGTATCCTGGGTTTTTTTGCGTCACCAGGCGGGATACATTGGCGGCAGCGCTTGGTTCGCATTTCTGTTCCTGCCGGCAGTCGGGCTGCGAAAAGTGACCGAACTCTTTGCCCAGCAACGCTACCAATCGGCCCGCCGGCTTGCCACGCTTCTTCAGGTTTTGCATCCGACTGCCGAATTGCGGCAACAAGTTCAGCTATTTCGCAAACTCGAACTACAACAAAACGCGGGTTCAGTTCCCCTGTTTCCTTCCCGGCCTGCGCGTCAGGATCGACATCGTCGCCTCAAGAACGCGCCGGCGGTCTTGCTTTTCATCGTTCTAAACATCCTCGTGTTTCTCATTGAAGTGACCCGGAGCAGCCCGAGCAACCCGGACATGCTGCACCGGCTTGGCGCGCTCGATCCCTACTCCGTCTTCATCGACCACCAATATTGGCGGTTGTTAACCGCCCTCTTTTTGCACTACGGCGCCGTCCATCTTCTCTTCAACGTTTTCGCCCTTTACGTTTTGGGGCCGTCGCTGGAGAGAACCATCGGAACGTGGCGATTCAGTTTATGCTACCTCCTCTCCGGTCTTGGATCCACTGCCGGCGTCCTCCTTTTAACTCTCCTCCGTTTCATTCGACCGGCCGAGCTCGTCGGCGCCTCCGGTTGCGTCATGGGCATCGTCGGCGCCTGGGCTGGTTTCTTAGTTCGACACCGGCACACGCCGACAGCCAAGCAACGGCTGCGGAATATTCTGCTCATCGTCGCCATCCAAACGGCTTTCGATCTTTCAACGCCACAAGTAAGCATGGCGGCACACATTTGCGGATTGTTAACCGGCTTCCTGGTGGGCCTTGTCGTCGCGCCAGGTCCGGACAGCTCAGGGCGAGAATAGCGGCGAATTGAAAAGCGCCATTCGGCACGGGCTGCTTGTAGACTTCGGGCCAACAAATTTCTTTAGCTCTGGAGGAGCGGCGTGCGGACGGAGCTGCCTTTCATGGCGCTCCTATCGGAGCTTAGCGGGTTGGAAGGACAAATTTCGCTATAAACACGTCGCGACTAAAGGCGCTCCCGTGCTCCAGCGGCTTTTCAACAGAGCAAGATTGGGTTTTAATCAATCGTCAAAGGCCGGGTAAGCGGACCCTCCAGGCGGCGCAATAACGGCCAGATTGGCCCGTCTTATGCATCACGATCAGGTCCTGAAGTCTTCCGCCCACTTGCCGCCTGGAATTTTCCTGACAAGATTTCGCTCACAAGCCTACTTCGCTTTGGCAACATGCCTACCTTTCAAATTTACAATGTAATCCCCACTTTGCCGGCAGCGCTGGAACCGCTGCGCGAGATCACACTGAATCTTTGGTGGACTTGGGAACCCTCCGCCCGCCGCCTTTTTCGACATCTCGACCCGGATTTGTGGAACCGCACCAACCACAACCCGGTTCGCATGCTGCAACTTTCACGACAAGCACGGTTGGAAGAGGTCTCGCAGGACAAGACTTTTTTGCGTGAGCTCAAGGAGGTACACGACGCTTTTAAGAATTACCTGGCTCGCACAGATACCTATGGGAAAGCCGGCACTGGCGCTGCGATCAAAAAGACGGTGGCGTATTTTTCAGCCGAATTCGGTTTTCACGAATCGATCCCGAACTATTCCGGCGGTCTCGGCATTCTGGCCGGCGACCATTGCAAGTCGGCCAGCGATCTCGATTTAAACTTCGTCGCGATCGGTTTGCTCTATCGACATGGTTATTTCAAGCAGGAGATCGACAAAGAGGGCGCACAGCAGGCCGTCAGCCTGAACCAGAATTTCCACCACCTGCCGATCCGGGAGGTGCGTCGCGGCGATGGCACTTTGCTCATCTCCGTTCACATTTTGGATCGCGAAGTCTTCGCCAAGGTTTGGCAGCTTCAAGTTGGCCGGATCAGTCTCTATCTGCTCGATACCGACACGCCAGAAAACATCGCCGAAGATCGCTTGATTGCCGCGGAGCTCTACGGCGGCGACTTGGAAATGCGGATGCGTCAGGAAATCATGCTCGGCATCGGCGGTGTGAAAGCGCTCAGCGCGCTTGGGATCGATGCGGAGGTTTTTCACATGAACGAAGGCCACTCCGCCTTTCTCGCCCTCGAGCGCATTCGGCTAAATGTTGTGGAAAGAAAACTCGATTTTTATTCGGCCCTTCAAGTCGTAGCTGCGGCCAATATCTTTACCACCCACACGCCCGTGCCAGCCGGCAACGATTCGTTTCCGCGAGATATGATGCGGAAATACTTTGGCAATTTCGCCAAAGAGCTCGGCATTCCCTTCGACGAGCTTTTCTCCTTCGGGCAAACACGAGTGGATCGCAACGATCCCTTTAGCATGACCATTTTGGCGTTGCGTCTTAGCCGCCACGCCAATGGTGTCAGCAAACTCCATGGTCAAGTCAGCCGCTCGCTCTGGAAAGATGTCTGGACCGGCGTGCCGGAGCACGAGGTCCCGATCACCAGTGTCACTAACGGAATTCACACCAAGACTTGGATGGCGCCCGAGTTTTCCGCGCTCTATCGGAAATACCTCGGCGATTGGGAGGAGAAACTGACCGAGCCCGATTTTTGGCGACGAGTCATCGACATTCCCGATGCCCAACTTTGGGAAACCCACCAAAAATTGAAATTTCGCTTAGTCGACTTCGTTCGCGAACGGGTCCGTGCCCGGCGCGAACGCATCGGCGAATCACCGGAAGCGATTCGCAGTGTGAATCGAATCCTCGATCCGGAGATTTTGACGGTTGGATTCGCTCGCCGCTTTGCCACTTACAAACGCGGCGCGCTCTTGTTCAGCGACAAGGAGCGGCTCAAACGAATCCTGAACGACACTTCGCGACCAGTGCAGTTTATATTCGCCGGTAAAGCCCATCCCCGTGATGAGGCTGGCCGCGCACTCATTCAAGAGGTTTACAAATTCAGCCGCGAAGCCGGTTTCGAAAATCGAATCGTCTTTGTCGAGGATTACGACAGCTACATCGCCCGCCGCCTGGTGCAGGGGGTTGATCTTTGGTTAAACAATCCGCTACGTCCGCTAGAAGCGAGCGGCACAAGCGGAATGAAGCTCGCTCCGAACGGCGGACTTAATCTTAGCGTGCTCGATGGTTGGTGGGCGGAAGGTTACAACGGCAACAACGGATGGGCGATCGGTGCGGAGATTGTTGATGGGACAATCGAGTTCCAAAACGAAGTCGACGCGAGCAGCCTTTATCAACTGCTCGAAAACCAGATCATTCCGCTCTATTACGCGAAGCCGGATGGCAAACTGCCGCTCGCCTGGTTGCAGTTGATGCGGGAATCGATTCGTAGCGTCACGCCTGTTTTCAACACCCACCGCATGGTCAAGGAGTACGCCGAACGTCTCTACATTCCGGCTGCGAAATCGTACGAGGAATTTGGCCAGGATAATTGTGCCGGCGCCACGCAATTGAGTCAATGGAAGTCGAAAATGCGAAAAGATTGGCCGCAAGTGCGCATTTACGATGTCCAGGTGAGCAACAAGGATAAACAAAACATTCTCGTAGGCGAGTCGTTGCAAGTGAGCGCGCACGTTCACCTCGGCGCGGTGGATCCCAACCATGTCCGGGTGGAAGCGTACCACGGCGAATCGGAAAACGGTGGAATCAAAAATCCAGCCGTGACCATTCTTAACGAAAGCAGCCAGAATGGCGACGGGAGTTACATTTACCAGGGAAACGTGCCCGCCTCCGAAAGCGGCGCCTACGGTTTCAGTATCCGCGTTCTACCGACCCACCCTCATCTCATGCAAGCGCATGAGCTGCGGTTGATCGCGTGGTCGTGAGGCTAATGCGTCATCCCGAGCCGCGCCGGCGGCGAGGGATCTCACAAAACGCCGACGTCACACAATCCTAACGGCGCGATCAATTAGCTTGTGCAGGATCATATCATTCGTTGAGGAAGCCGGACAAAAGAAACCGAGATGTACTACGTGTACATGCTGACTAACCGAAGCAGAGTCGTCCTCTACACTGGCGTTACGAATAGTCTCGAGCGCCGCTTATGCTTCCATCGCAATACGTCTAAACGAACTTTTGTGAACCGCTACAATGTCGATCGGCTGGTTTATTACGAATGTGTCGATCGTGCTCAGGATGCAATCTCCCGTGAGAAAGAGATCAAGGGATGGCGACGAGAGAAGAAGAATGATCTTGTCCGAAAGATGAATCCAAGACGGGAAGACTTGGGTGAAAAGTTGTTCGCGGACCGTCGATGAAATTTCAGTTGTACCTATTTAGTGTAATCAAAGCTGCGACTGTGAGATCCCTCGCCGTCTGACGCGGCTCGGGATGACGCCGCAGTAGTAGGGACGCGTGCTGCGGCGTCCGCTCAATCTTTCGCGTCCGCCCCCGGCGCTCGCGACCGGCGGAGCGTTGAGAGGGTTGAGGTGCCAGCCGTTGGAGCTGGCTGATTCTGAGGAGTCAGACTGGTAGCCGGCAGCTTGTCCGCTAGATCTCCAAAATTGTTTTCGGCAAGCTGCCGAAAAAGGCCGAGCCGGACTGGCGCAGCATGCAGGCAGCCCGCGCTGCCCAAATTAATTCATGTCAATCAACGGCACTGACCGCGCTCATGAATTCGGAAAAATCTTTGCCGTTGCGCGCGGCGTGATTGAGCGCGTCGAGCCGGGCGTCGGCTGTGGCCTCGGGAAGAATAACCCGTCGCGACGACGCTCCATTGGCAAAAACGATTTCGTCCCACTGCAACGAGGCGATTTGATCGTTGAACTTGGCAACGGAACGGCCGCGGAAAAAGGCGCGGGTCGTCTCGGGCGGGTTAAAGATTGACATTCTGATGTCGTCTTCGCTGACCACCCTGCGAATGCTGCCTTGCCTAACGAGTTCGTAATATAGGCCGCGTTCGAGATCGACATTGTGATATTCGAGGTCTATCGACTGCAGCCAAGGATCGTGCCAGGAAAGGTTCTCTTCCCGCTGCAAGGCATTGAGGAGAAATTTCTTCGCCGTCCAATCGACGCGGTCACGCGTTGTCATGACGTCGCGCTCCAAATCATTGAGAACATTTTCCCATTCCCGCAAGATCCATTGTCTGTCTTCGTCGACGCCAGCCAGGGCGGAGCCCGCCGCAGTCGGGTCGATCTTGCTGGCAGCGCGCAGATAGATCCGTTGCACGTCGATCGCGGAAATCTTGCGGCCATCCCTCAGTTCAATGATCCAATCGTAAGTTTGATCGCGGCTAATGGATTTGTTCGCGTCGATCGGCTGCGCAATTTCGAGCTGGGGCGCTTCGCCGCGTTCGATCAAATCGAGAACGAGCTTCGTGGTGCCGATTTTCATCGCCGTCGCCCATTCACTCATGTTTGAGTCGCCCAAAATGACGTGGAACCGCCGGTAGCGGCTGGCGTCGACATGGGGTTCGTCGCGAGTGTTGATAAGCGGGCGACGGTTCATCGTGTCGATGCTGACGACCACGCTGAAAAAATCCGCTCGCTGCGAGATTTGAAACAACCCTGGTTGAGCGATCGCGTTCTCGCCTTCCACACCCATCTTCCCGGCACCGGCAAAAATTTGGCGAGTGATCAGGAACGGTAAAATCGCGTTCACGATCCGGTCCCAAGCCACGTCCCGGCGCATCAGGTAGTTATCGTGGCAACCGTAACTGTGGCCTACGAAATCGGTGTTATTCTTGTACAAGCGAACTTCGCAACCGCCCGGCAACTTGAGGTTTCGACGGCGGGCACACTCCGCCAAAATGCGTTCGCCCGCTTTTTCCTGAGCAACGATCTGCCGCAGGGTGGTGCATTCCGGCGTCGAATATTCTGGATGAGCATGGTCGTTGTAAAAACGCGCGCCGTTAGAAAGCACGAGATCGCTCTTAATTTCCTCAAAACTAAGCGGCCGATTCTTGTCGATCTCGTAGTAGGCAGACTCATCCGTGTCCTGAAGTAGTTCCCGGGCGCGAAACCCACGGGCGTCCTTGTGCGGATCTTCCAACTCGTAATCCCATTTCATGTGCGCGCCGTGCTCAGTGTAACGTCTAACAAGCTCAATCGATTCGGCGACGACGTCGACGACCTCTGTCCCGTTGAGAGTGATCCCGAATTCCGTCTCAAGCCCAAAGACGCGTTTCATAGCGTCCGGCGAATTAAATCACCCCGGATGATGCGCGCTGTCGCGAATCAGAAGTGGGTTTGACCGGCGAAATCTTGACGACGTTCTCCGGATCGTAATCGATAAGCTTGAGCCAGTCTTCCGTGATGTCGGTAGT
>Ga0307477_10003306_pt1 | contig 12035 bp, 14 predicted proteins | sample atmos_gasesECM2C_FD_203316 | JGI IMG/M metagenome (GOLD analysis project Ga0307477, IMG submission 203316) | Hardwood forest soil microbial communities from Morgan-Monroe State Forest, Indiana, United States - atmos_gasesECM2C_515 | ecosystem: Environmental > Terrestrial > Soil > Temperate...
GCGCTTCGGCAATTTGCAGGAACAGAGGACGCGCCTCGCTCAGCACTCCCTGCTGGACGTAGAGGTCGGCGAGGCGTTCGAGCGGCGCAAGTTCGTTCGGCGCCAGCTTGGCAATTTTTTTGTAGATCGCGATGGCTTTGCTGTTGAAGCCGTCGTTCAGATAGACCTGCGCGAGGCGCTCAAAGTATTCGATGGCATGCGACATATCGCCCTGGCGGGCATACAGGTCGCCGACCGTCATCAGTGTGGCTTGATCCTTCGGGTCGTTACGCAGAATTTGCTGATACTCGGCGATGGCCTGAGGGACTTTGCCCTGATTGAGGAACTTCAGCGCGTTTTCGAGCGCTTTGCTTTTGTTGAACGCCATGGATGATTTCGTCTGCCTCGCGCGCGCAACCTCGACGGCAGAGCCTTCCGCCCCGTTAGCCCCCTACAGCAGGTAGAGATGGAAGGTTAGCACGGCTGAAAATGGAGGGTCTATGAGACGGCGAGCATGTGGTGACGAAGGGGATAACACAGTACTAGGGTACCGTTAGGACTCGGGGATTGAGGCAACCGGCTGCTCTAGTAGCGGAAGTGGACTCTGTGTGGCGCCCGTCGACCAGCACCGGGCTTCTCTTACTGGCGCGTATGAAAACCGGTGCAGCGGCGTGGGACCGTGTTGGCGAAGGGCGGCCAAGTGCTCCGGAGTGCCATAACCCTTGTGTTGTGCCAGACCATATTGAGGATAGAGCTGGTCATATTCCTCCATCCTGCGGTCGCGCTCCACTTTTGCCAGGATCGAGGCGGCGGCGATTGAGGCGGAGCGCATGTCTCCATGAATCAGAGCCTTTTGCTCGATGGGAAGATCGAGCTCGAGCGCGTCGAGGAGGAGGTAATCCGGAAGAGGCTGGAGCTGCGAGATGGCGGCGACCATGGCTTGCCGGCTGGCCTGGTAGATGTTCCAGGCGTCTATACGGCTGGCATCAATTTCAGCGACCGCCCAGGCCAAAGCGTGCAGGCGGATGCGTTCGGCGAGAATGAAGCGGCGCTCGGGGTTGATTTTCTTCGAATCGTCGAGGCCAACGATGCGACGGGTGGGGCTAAGGATGACTGCCGCGGCAACTACCGGGCCGAACAGCGATCCGCGACCTGCTTCGTCGAGTCCGGCGATACGAAGCCAGCCGCGCTGCCGCGCTTCGCGTTCGTAACGCCTCGAGCAGAGCCTTTCCACGTCCGCGAATTCTAGCACAGGCTTGGCAGTGCGCTGCGGCCTGATAGCGCAACTCATGTTGCCATTTTACAACACGGGTTTCTTGATGAGTTGTAATATGGGCCAAAATTCCGTCGCCCTCACCCTATGTGAGCCACGTAACAGGAGAGAATCGAGCATGTCGTCTTCACACTATGACCTGATCACCGTTGGCGGAGGGATGGCGGCTTCGGCTCTGGCCAAGTGCATGGCTGAAAGTGGCGCGAAGGTCTTGATTCTCGAACAGGAAACGCGCTTCCGCGATCGCATCCGCGGCGAGTACCTAATGCCGTGGGGCGTGGCCGAAATCGCAGCCCTGGGGATTTACGACCTTTTTTGCAGAGAGTGCGCGCAGAAGATTCCGTGGATCGACCTGGGCATGGGCGGTCCTCCGCGCGAATTCACTACTACGACAGCGCAGCAGCAGCCCGCCATGGGCTACTCGCACCCGGAAATGCAGGAGGTGCTGCTGACAGCCGCTGAGCGATCGGGTGCGGAAGTACGCCGCGGAGTTACGGTTCGGGGAGTGGAGCCAGGCGCGCCGGCGTTTGTGATCGCCGCCAGCGGCAAAAACTCGGACCGAATTTCGGCGCGGCTTGTAGTGGGCGCGGACGGGCGCAGCTCGCAAACGCGAAAATGGGCTGGATTCGAGCTGACAAAAGAGCCTAACCCATTTCTGATTTGCGGCATAGTTTTGAAGGGAGTTGCAACGCGGGACGACATAGCCTTCGTTCAGTTCAACCCGGAATTAGGCACGGTTGCCACGATATTTCCCCAGACGAAGGGTCGCTTCCGCGTTTACCTCGGTTATCCCTCGACGATGAGTTACCGTTTGCAAGGCAGCGGCGATGTGAAACTCCTCTTTTCTGAATTTGCGCGGACGGCGCCCGTGCTGGCGCCTTTCTTGAGCGGCGCGGAGTGCATCGGGCCGCTGGCTTCGTTCGAAGCAGACGATTTCTGGGTGAAGCATCCATACCGGAACGGTGTGGCGCTAATCGGTGACGCGGCTGCGACGAGCGATCCGACCCATGGGCAAGGAATGGCGATTTCGTTTCGCGATGCGCGGGTGCTGCGCGACCATCTTCTCGCGTCGCCCGATTGGGACAGCGCGGGGCACGCGTACGCTTCTGAGCACGATAATTATTTTGCAAAGTGCCACACCGCTGGTGTGTGGCAGCGGCAAGTTTTTCAGGAGCAAACGCCGGAAGCGAGGTTGCGTCGGCAGAAGGCGATGCCGTTGATCGCGGAGGATCCTACGCGCGTGCCCGACTACCTGTTCAGCGGGCCGGATCTGCCTATGGATGACAGCGTGCGAGCGCGCTTCTTCGGCGAGGTTTGAACAAATTTGGAGTGCGAGAGCTTGCTCTCGCTTTCATAGGACGAGGCTTGCCTCGGCCGGTTTTCGGTGAGGATGCCTCAATCCAAGAAGGAAACCACAGGCTAAGAACAGGCGGCGCTTGCGCCGTCCCAGCAAGCTGGGCCGTAACAAAGCGGCGGCAAGCCGCCGCACTCCAAAGGAAGCTTACTTCGTTTCTGTGGTTCCGGCGGCGGCAGCGGCTGTCTCGAATTTCTCGACGCGCTTGATGCGGGCAGCCTTACCGCGCAGTCCGCGCAGGTAACCGAGCTTGGCGCGACGCACGCGGCCCTGACGTACCACTTCGATTGAGCCGATCATCGGGGAATGCATGGGGAAGATTCGCTCCACGCCGATTCCGAAGCTGACTCGACGCACTGTGAACGATTCACCCAGCATTTCGCCGCGGCGGCTCATCACAACGCCTTCGAAGGGCTGGATGCGCTCTTTGTCGCCCTCACCTTCTTTCAGGCGGACGTTGACGCGAATGGTATCGCCCGGGCGGAATTCGGGGAGATCCTTGCGGAGTTGAGAGTCTTGCACACTGCGAATTATCGGTTTCATTTCTATTTGTCCGTGCAGACCCGCTCAGGTGGGGCCAGCTTACGACGCACAATCTGTGATTTTACCGAATTTGGGCCGATTTGCCTACATGAAATTGCGATTAGTTTAGCGCGAAAGGTTTGCAGGGTGGCGCAACGTTTGCCAGCCGGGGGCAAAAGAGCCGGCGAGCCGCCGGCGTTACGGAAGTGCATCCTCGGTGACAATGTTCTCCGGGGTCTGGAGCGCATTACCTGTTAGGTCGATCTGAAAGACCACGAGCGAGAAGGTCGGGACGGTTGCGCTGCGTTTTTTCCAAAGCTTGCTCGTGACGCCAGCGGCGAATTTCTTCGTGGTTGCCGCCGAGGAGAATTTCAGGGACGTCCCAGCCGCGGAATGACGGCGGGCGCGTGTAATGAGGATAGTCGAGGATGCCGTGATTGCCGTGACTCGCAACCCTTCCTTCCTCCGGCGGGCAGGCTGGTGACTCGTGACTCATGCCATTTGCATTGCCCACAGCTGAAACCGCCTCACTCGCGCTGAAAGATTCATTGACCGTGGAATCTTCGTTGCCCAGGGCACCGGGAATGAGGCGCGTTACCGCGTCGAGAATAAACGCGGCGGCGAGTTCGCCGCCGGAGAGCACGAAATCGCCGATGGAGATTTCGTCGGTGGCAAGGTGCTCGGCGACGCGTTCATCTACGCCTTCGTAGCGGCCGCAGATCAGAACGATTCGGTCGAGTTGCGCGAAGCGTCGGGCGGTCTCCTGGCGGAAGAGTTTGCCGGCGGCTGAGAGCAGGACGATGGCTGTACGCGCGGGCGCATTTGCGTGGGAAGCTGGACCGACGAGCGATTCGACTGCGTCGAATAACGGCTCGCACTTCATTACCATTCCTTCGCCGCCGCCGAAGGGGCGGTCGTCTACTGTGCGGTGACGATCGTGAGTGAAGTTGCGCAGGTCGTGGATATGCGTTTCGATTAGGCGTGCTTCGCGGGCGCGGCGAACTATGCCGTAATCGAGCGGGCCGGTGAAGAATTCGGGGAAAATTGTGATGAGATCGAAACGCATTGGTACTAATCGTACCTTAATTGGGCATCTCATTGAGCTGCAGCGACGGCGTAAAGGAAGAGCCTTGCGCGGGTGAGACTGCGCAAGCGGTGGCGCTTCGCGCGGTCTTTATTTCCCAGGCCTTCCGGCCTGGGCTAGGCTTGTGCCGCGCCTACGGCGCTGGATGAGTTTTTCCCGCGGTTGAAGCCGCGGGCTACAAACACGGCGTGATTGAAATCTACCGAGAAACTTGAAACGTCGCGTGGGCCGACGACTTGAGATCGCGCAGTTATTTGCGATTCAATTCACGGAGGCCTTCGGGTAAGACAACGTCTATGCGGCGGGCGGCGGTGTCGATTTGGACGCAGATTTCCTGGGCTAGCGGGATCAGTAATTCGCCACTCGGGGAATCTACTTCTAGGAGTGGCGTTCCTTTTAATTCTTCGCCGGGGAACTGGACGTCGCGTACTTGGCCGATTCGTTTTCCGCTGTCGCGTTCGTAGACTTCGCAGCCGATTAGATCGCTTACGTAAAAGCTGCCCGTCGGGAGAGATATGCGTTCGCTTAGCGGGATTTGGACTTCGAGGCCGACCAGTTTCTCGGCGTCGGAAATTGAATTGGAGCCCTCGAAAAGGAAAATAGCCTGGCCGCCGCGACTGTGGCTTAGCCAGCAGGAGCGAACGAGAACGCTGCGTGGCGGTTCGGTGCGGCCATTCCACAATTGCGCTGATTTCAGGCGAGTGAGGCGGTCGGGAAAATCGGTGAGGATCTCTGTGGCCACTTCGCCGCGTATGCCGTGCGGACGCAAAATGCGGGCTACGGTGACGCGGCTCGATTGAGGTGAAGGCTCGATTTGCGCTACTCGAGAATTTCCAGCGTGAACCGCTTCCGCAATTTCATTCCCGCTGCACCGAGCAGGGTGCGGATTGATTTTGCCGTGCGGCCCTGGCGTCCGATCACTTTGCCTAAATCTTCAGGATGGACTCGGAGTTCCAGCACGGTTACCTGCTCGCCCTCTACTGACTGAACCTTCACATCGTCCGGATGGTCTACCAGCGCTTTCGCAATTGACTCAACGAGCTCTCTCATCGCGATTCCTCCGCAGCGTGGCGAGTGGAAAAAACCTCGCACGAACATGTACGTGAACTAAGCACATATCTCGGCTGGGAGTGAGACGGCTCAGGCAGGCTTCTGGTTCCGTAGGAAGCTGCGAACGGTGTCGCTGGGCTGCGCGCCTTTGCTGATCCAATACTGTGCGCGCTCGCGGTCGAGCTCGATCGCCGCAGGCTTCTTAAGGGGATCGTAGGTCCCGATTATTTCGACAAAGCGCCCATTGCGCGGTCGAGTTTTCTCGGTCACGATCACGCGATAGAACGGACGCTTCTTCTTACCAAATCGGGCCAGGCGAATCATCAACACTGGAAATTCCTCCTGAGTGCAATCTCTTACCATTATATGGGAACCGATGGCATTCACCTATCGATAATGTAAACCTAAATTTAGAGGTTTTTTACGGTAGGCAGGGTGGTCCAAATGCCTACTTTTCGCCTGCCAGGCCGGGAGGCGGCTTCATGCCGGCGAATTTGCCGAGGCCGCGCATCTTCGTTTTTGCGTAGCTGCCGTACTGCTTCATCATGCGGCGCATGTCCGCGTATTGCTTCAGGACCTGATTTACTTCCTGGACTGACGTGCCGCTGCCGCGGGCGATTCGCTTGCGGCGCTTGCCGTCGATGAGGCGGTCGTCGGCGCGCTCGGCGGCGGTCATGGAATTGATGATGGCTTCGACGGAGGTGAGGCGTTTTTCGTCGATTTCGGTGTTTTTGGGGAGGTTCGCGAATGGGCCCACCTTGGGGAGCATGCCCATCAATTGTTCAAGCGAGCCCATCTTTTTGATCTGGCGCAGTTGGTCGCGGAAATCTTCGAGGGTGAAATCGTTTTCGCGCAGCTTGCGTTCGAGTTCGCGGGCTTTCTTTTCGTCGATGTGCTTTTCGGCTTTTTCTATCAGGCCGAGAACGTCGCCCATGCCGAGAATGCGGGAGACGATGCGGTCGGGATAGAAGGGCTCAAGCGCGTCATATTTTTCGCCGATGCCGACGAACTTTACCGGGGCGCCGGAAACTTTGCGGATGGAGAGGGCTGCGCCGCCGCGGGCGTCGCCATCGAGCTTCGTGAGGACGACACCGGTGATGCCGAGCTGTTTGTGGAATTCGCCCGCGGAGCGAACGGCGTCTTGCCCGATCATTGCGTCGGCGACGAAGAGGATTTCGGTGGGGTTCAGCTCGCGCTTCAGCATCTGCAATTCGTTCATCAGCTCTGCGTCGATGTGGAGGCGGCCGGCGGTGTCGACGAGGATCACATCGTTCGCGGAGAGCTTTGCTTCGCGCACCGCGCCGCGCACGATTTCGAGAGGCTTGTCGGTTCCGGTGCCTGGCCAGCATGGCGTGCCGGTGGCGCGGGCGACTTGGGCCAGCTGTTCGCGGGCGGCGGGACGATAGACGTCGGTGGAAACGACCATGGGACGATGGCCGTGTTCGGCGAGCCATTTGCCCATTTTTCCGGTGGAGGTGGTTTTGCCGGAGCCTTGCAGGCCGACGACGAGCCAGATGGAAGGCGGACGCGAGCCGAATTGCGGTTTGGCTTCGCGGCCGAGGAGGTCGGCGAGCTCGTCGCGCACGATTTTCACGACTTGCTGATCGGGCGAGAGTTGCAGCAGCACTTCCTGGCCGAGAGCTTTTTCGCGGACGTGGGCGATGAATTCGTCGGCGACGCCGAGGTTTACGTCGCCGTCGAGAAGCGCTTCGCGAATTTCGGCCAGGCCGGCGTCGAGGTGCTCATCGGTGAGCTTGCCCTGGCCGCGCATGTTCTTGAAGGCGCGTTGTAATTTTTCAGTGAGCGTTTCAAACATGGTGGAGACTCGTTAACTGCTCGCTTGCTTGGCGGCGTCGGCTCGTTTGACTGGAGGCGCAGCTGCTGTTTTTAAGAGTGCGCTGATTTCCGCGGACGTGATTGTGTCGTCGACGAATGTGAAGGTTCCTTTTTCCTTCATTTCTTTTGCGGCTTTGAGGAACGCGCCGATTGCGACGCGAGAAAGCGCTGCGCCGAGGCTGATTCGTCGCGCGCCTGCTGCTACGAGATCGGCGACCGGGAAATTGAGCCCTTTGATTCCGGAGAGCGCGTTCACGGGCTTCGGAGCGACGGCAGCGCAAACTTCGCGGATTGCTTCAAGGCTCGGAAGGCCGGGCGCATAGAGCACATCGGCGCCGGCTGCGGCGAAAGCCTGGAGTCGGCGGATGGTGTCGTCGAGATCGTTGCGGCCGTGAAGATAATTTTCGGCGCGCGCGGTAAGCGTGAAAGGAAACGGGAGCGCGCGGGCGGCTTCGACGGCGGCGGCAACGCGTTCGACGGCGTGCTCGTGATCGTAAATCGGGCGGTTCTCGTTGCCCGTGGCGTCTTCGACTGAGCCGCCGACGATTCCTGTGGCACCGGCGAGGCGAATCGTTTGCGCGACGAATCGCGGGACGTGACCGAAAGTATTTTCGAGATCGGCACTGACCGGGAGATCGGTGGCTGCGGCAATGGCGGCGCTGTGCGCGAGGGCTTCTTCGCGCTTTACTTCGCCGTCGCTGCGACCGAGGGTGAGGGCAAAGCCGGCGCTTGTGGTGGCGAGAGCTTCGAAACCGAGACTGGCGAGCATGCGGGCCGAACCTGTGTCCCAGGGATTGGGGATGATGAAGGCACCGAGTCTCGTGGGGCCGAGCGAGCTGCTCGGTTGGCCGACTTCGGCGGTGAGGCCGTGAAGTGTACGGAACTTGATTGCTTTATCGAGCTGACTGAGACTCATTCGATTCTCTTTTCTGGGCGCGAGGTGCGCGGCTAAAGGGGGCTGTTTGCCGCCGATTAGAAATTGGTAAGTGATTGATTTGGAGCAGGATACTCGATCTTTTAATCGCGAAACCGTGTATTAAAATTCGGTGCGCCTGCGAACGGATGGCTAGCGGCGCACCGTACGCGGCGGTGGTGGCAGAGTCGGTGAGCATGATTGCTCCGTTACGACTCACTCTCCTCGACCCGTCCGAATTTGCGATTCGATTCATAGCCATCATTAGGCTAGCACGATAAAGGAATGATGCAAGTAGGTAGAGTGCGCGAAGATTTCGCTTAGCCGGAGTGGGAGCGCGCATTGGTTGCCGAGAAAGCGTTTTGTATACGACAACTTGTTCAGAAAATTAATGCGCGGGTGGGGCGGGTAGAGTAGGATGCGCGCATGGTGCGCAAAGTGTTGCGGCTTTGCGAGGAAGAGATGCGACGCGTGATCGGGGCAATTGTAGGGATGTGGGAACACGCGCGCGAGCTTGACGAGCAGGCGTTGCGCTCGTTGGGCGTGGTTCCTCGAGAGCCTCGCCACTAGAAATTTGCCGGCCCGTGAGGTCCTGGCCTCATAGACTGGCGGTAAGGTGTCGGTGGTAGTTTTCCTCTGCGATTGAGTTCACTCCTTCCTTCCTCGGTTGTTCGGTGATGCCAAGGTTTTGCGGTTGAGATCCTTCGCTACGCTCAGGATGACAGCTCAACCAGTCCCTGACGGCCAAGGCGGCGTCAGGGATTGGGAATTCGGCTCCAGCGCGGCTCACGCGTGGATGGATTCGGAGCGCTTCAGTTTAGGAAGCGCGTTGATGGCTTTGCCAGCTTTTTGCTCGGCGAGGCGCAGTTCGTAGAGGCTTTGCAAATTGAGCCAAAACTGGGCACTGGTGCCAAAGAAGTGAGCGAGGCGGAGGGCGGTGTCGCCGGTGATCGAGCGGGTACCGTTCATGATTTGCGTGACGCGATTCGTCGGCACGCGAATCCTTCGGGCGAGTTCGGCGGCGCTCATGTCGAGCGCATCCAGCTCTTCTGCAAGATGTTCGCCCGGATGAATGGCAGTGACTGGCATTGCGGTCTCCTAGTGATAGTCGACAATTTCAACGTTCGAGGGGCCCGGCGCGCGATCCGGCCATTCGAAGCAGATTCGCCATTGATCGTTGATGCGGATACTGAACTGGCCCTGGCGGTCGCCCCGCAGCGTTTCAAACCGGTTGCCGGGCAACGCCGCCAAGTCTCTGAGCGATGTGGCGGCTTCGAGACGGTCGAGTTTCAGTCTGGCGGATCGCCCAAACGCCGAAAACGCTCTGACGCGCTTCCCTGCGGCGAAATGTCTTGTTCGCTTGTCCCGGAAGCTGACGATCACGTCCAATCCTAGCAGTCGTTATGCGTTACGTCAAGAGTAACGCCGAGGCCGAAAAGGCCCACGACGAAAAATGCGTCGTCGTGGCTACCGGCTGGGGGCTACGGTTGGATTTGGACTAGGCCCGGCTCCGGCTTTGGTGTTGGGGTGCCTGGGCGCCAGCGCGATGGATGGATTGACTTGGCGCGGAGCTTATTGACGAAGAGGCCTGTATTGATGGAGCCGGAGACGAAATGGCCGACCTTGAGTGGGCCTACTACCTTTTCGGTTTTGATCCAGTGCAGGGCGCTGCTGATGGTGCAGCCGCACTGAGAGCAATCAGGCGTACCGCCGAAGACGCAGGGCTCGACGCGGCTTTTGAGATCGGCGGAATAGTTGGCGGACATTTTGGCGAAGAGGCAATCGTCGGGATTTTCAGGTGGGCGGAGGAGCGCTTCGCCCATGCCTTTCGTGAACAGGAATTTGGGGAACTTCTTGTACATGATGGGCAGTTCGCGAGCGAGGATTTCGCGGTGTTCCGGCAAGAGCTTCTCGGCGGTCTCTTCTCCGATTTGCGGCGTGTAGACGCTGACCCAAACGCGATTCACTTCGGGCCGGGAACTCCAGAACGCGACGTATTCTTCGAGATAGCCGGGGCGCTCGAACATCGGGCGCGTGATCACCCAGTGAACGTTGATTTCGCGGCCTTCGATATTCTTCAGGATGCGTTCGTAGGTGGCGGGCCGACGGCGGATGTCGTGATGTTCGGGTAGACCGTCAATCGAGACGGCCACGCGGACGCGGGGAAGCTCCATCCATTCGACAGGGATGGGGATCACGGCGCTGGTGACGACCAGCGTGAAAATATTCATGCCGCTGAGAATTGGGAGAATGCGACTGAGTTCCTTGTGACGGACGAGCGGTTCGCCGCCTACGAGCGAAACGTGAATCGGTTTGTGCTTGCGGACGAGATCGACGACGCCGTTGACGAGAGCGTCGCCGCGAAGATCGTTGAGTTCTCGAAGAGTGGTTTCGCCGCCGAGATGCGAGTCGCCATAGGCATAACAGCCGGGACAGGTGAGCGGGCATTCGCGAGTGATTTCGATGGAGAGCATGGGGACTTTGCCGGTGAGAATATTTCCCCAGGCAGAGAGAATTTCGCGCTTAGTGATGCTCGGATTAGGAGCGGCGGAGGGCATAGATCTCCATTATGACGCAAATTGAGGAGAAAAGTTTCAAGCGTTGCGTGGGGAACACCAAGGGTGAATCGAATTCTAGTGGAAAGAATTAGAATTTCGTATTATCCCGTCGGTTGAAGTCTCTAAATTCGAATCGTTGTTCACAAACCTGGAGGACATTTTATGGGTAAGAGGATTTGGATGATTGCCATCGCGCTATGTGCCGTGTTTGGGCTTAGCGCGGTTCTCTTTGCGCAAGCTCCGCGGGTAACCGTTGGTGAGAAACACGGAAACATGCGAGCAGCGCAAGAGTACATTCAGCAGGCATGGCGGAAAGTCGATGAGGCGCAAAAGGATAATAATTACAATCTCGGTGGACATGCGGGCAGGGCCAAAGAACTTCTGGCGCAGGCGAGCGAAGAGATAAAACTTTCCGCCGAAGACGCCAACTCACACCGGTAACTGCTTCCGACCAAAGGCACGGCTTCCTGTGGCTTATTGCAGAGCCGTCCACAAGCCACCTTTCGCACGAATTAAATCCCAGTTAAACGACGGCAATTTGTTTGCGCAGGTCGCCGGTGAAAAGGCTCTTGGGAATCATCGCGTGAACGCCGCGAACGATGTCGACGACTTGAGTTACGCGGAAGCTGACCGCGATGCTGCAGAGGGCGTAGGCGTCGAGCTTGGTGAGGCTGGTGCGCGCGGCGAGGAAGTTAATGGCGTTGCGCGCGGCGAGGCTCATGGCGATGTTCAGGTCTTTGTCCAATCCGAGAATGATCCAGTGCGTGGGAGTTTCGGCGATGGGCCAGGAAAAATTTTTCTGTTTGTGAAGGACTACCTGGATACGCAATTCCTGCATACGCGTCTCCAGGGCGGTGATGGTGATTTCGCCATCGCCCTGCACGGCGTGCGAATCACCCGTGAAGATCAGCGCGCCGGGTTTCCAGACGGGAATGAACATTGTGGAGCCTTCGGCCATTTCGCTCAGGTCTGTATTGCCTGCATGCGGGCCGGGGGGAACGGAGCTGGTGACGCCGGGACTTAGAGGCGGAAAGTAACCGTCGGGCGGGGCCACTCCTAGCGTCCCCTGAAACGGCTTGAGCGGAACGTGAATGTCTTTGGCGAACTCCGCCGTCATTTTCGGAAGATCTAGATTTAGATATTTCACCTGGCCATCGGGAAAATCCTGCGGGAGCAAACCGGTTCCCAGCGCGCCGGGGTTATTGAAAACGGCGCCCCAGTTGAATGGAAGAATCCGCTTGTAGCGGACCTCGAGGACGTCGCCGGGCTCTGCACCGTTGACGTAGATAGGACCGATGATCGAGTGCGGACCTTTTCCGGGATTGCTGACGCGGATTTTCGCTAACGTCTCGACGGGAACGCCTGGCTGCATTTGATTCAGGAAGTGCGACCACGTGTTGGGGAAGCTGACGGTGTCGCCGGAATCGATCTTGAGGATGGGAGGGAGACTGGTGTCGTAGACGCCC
>Ga0307477_10003307_pt1 | contig 12034 bp, 11 predicted proteins | sample atmos_gasesECM2C_FD_203316 | JGI IMG/M metagenome (GOLD analysis project Ga0307477, IMG submission 203316) | Hardwood forest soil microbial communities from Morgan-Monroe State Forest, Indiana, United States - atmos_gasesECM2C_515 | ecosystem: Environmental > Terrestrial > Soil > Temperate...
CGCAGGAATTTACCAATCGCGTTTTCATGCACGGAGCGCGCTTTTACATGGTCATGATGATGGCCTCGCCGATTTGGGTCGCGACGGTGGCCTGGGTGGCGAAAAACCGCTGGGCCGCGACGATTATGACCGCGATGTACACGGCCATGCATTTGTGCTTCACCTGGATTTTCCCGTTATTTCCGGCCGAACCGAAGCTGGGGCCGGTATACCAGCATGTGACGCATCTGGTTCCGCCGGATTTTCCGATGCTGCTGATCGTTCCGGCCATTGTTTTCGATCTGCTGCGGCGCCGCACCGCCGATTGGAGCCGTTGGAAACAGGCTGCCACGCTGGGAGCGGCGTTCCTGGTGAGCTTCCTCGCCGTGCAATGGCCGTTCGCAAATTTCCTGATGTCTCCCGCTTCGCGGAATAGGATTTTCGAAACCACCAACTATCCTTACTTTGTGCCTTCCACGTTTGCCTGGGTGCGCAACGTGTTCGTTCACACCGAACATACACCGGGCGAATTCTGGATGCGCTTGGCTGTCGCTCTGGGCGTGGCGATATTAATGATGCGTATCGGAATGGCCTGGGGAGAATGGATGCGGCGGATCCGCCGATGAAGAGGGAATTCAAAGGGCGGCTGGCTATCCTGTGCGTGCTCTTGGTGAGCGCAGCGATACCGGTGCTAGCGCACGTGGGTAGTCCGGATGTGTTTTACCAGGGTGACGCGGGTCCCTATCGCCTGTTCGTTGTCGTGCGAATGCCGCAAGTGATACCGGGCGTGGCGGAGATTGAGGTGCGCTGCAAAAGCGGCGATGTGAATGCGATACAAATTGTTCCGCTGCGACTGAGCGGACCGGGTTCGACCTTTCCGCCCACTCCTGATTCGGCCGTCCGTTCGAAGGACGATTCGCAGTTCTTCACGGGTAGCCTTTGGCTGATGGAGTCCGGCGCGCTGCAAGTGCGCATTATGGCCGATGGAGCGAAGGGCAAAGGCGAGCTGTCGGTCCCGGTAGCTTCGTTTGCGCAGCGGACTTACCCCATGCAGAAACCGCTGGCTGGATTGATGGCCGTGCTGATGCTGGTACTCGGAATTGGATTGATTTCTATTGCTGGTGCGGGCGCGCGCGAAGCCAGCCTGGAACGAGGCGAGACACCGGGTCCGGCGAATGCGCGGGGGGCCAGGATCGCCATCGCGGCAACGATCATTGTGGTGGCGGGGCTTGTTTATCTTGGGAAGGCCTGGTGGAAAGCCGAGGACAGGAATTACCTGAGCCGCGTCGCTTTCTACAAGTCGCCGACCGCGGAGACCGCTCTTGAAAATGGCCGCCGCTTGGTGATTCGCGCCAAGAGTGAGAATCCTACGTGGTCGGACAAAATAAATATGGGCGAAGTAATTCCTGACCATAACCATTTGATGCACTTGTTCCTGATCGAACTGCCGGGGATGAATCGGATGTGGCATCTTCATCCGACTGTTCTGCAGGGCGGTGCGTTTGCCGATGATTTGCCTGCGATGCCCGCAGGGCGCTATCAAGTTTTTGCCGATGTGGTCGACGCGCGAGGATTTCCGTGGACGCTGGTCGGAACCCTAGATCTACCGCAGATAAACGGCGGCGCTGTAAGCGGTGACGATTCAAGCTGGTCGGGGGAAGCGATTGCGTCGCAACAAGACCAACTCGTTTCGCAACTTCCCGACGGCGGGCGGATGATTTGGGAGCGCGCCGCTGGTCCGTTACCGGCCAACAGCGCGACGGATTTCAGGTTCAGCGTGCAAGACAAAGACGGAAAACCGGCGCAAGATTTGGAACCGTACATGGGCATGGCCGGTCACGCCGAATTTGTCCGCTCGGACCTGAGTGTTTTTGCGCACGTGCATCCGGCAGGCTCGGTGCCGATGGCGTCCGTAGAGATGGCGCAGGCGGGATTGCTCGCAGATGCGTCTTCGATGCAGGGAATGGCGATGACACCAAAGAAAGAAACGTTACCCGCGGAGGTGAACTTCCCCTACGGCTTCCCGAAGCGCGGAGATTACAGGATTTTCGTGCAAGTGAAGCGCGCGGGAAAAGTGGAAACCGGGGTTTTCGACGCACACGTCCAGTAATTAATATTCACCCAACGGTTCTACGGGCCGCGATTTTCGTGCTGTTCCGCAGGTCTAGTGCACGTGCTCTTTCTTGCCGGAAGGCTGATCTTCATCAGCTAACTCGTGTTCGGCTTCAAGCCAATCGCCGAGAGTATATCCCCCACACACTCCGCCGTGTTTATAGTGGATTCTGCAAGCTCGGAGCTGAACTTCGTTCAGCGTGGGCGGGTGGCTATGCGGATGAATTTCAAACTCGCTGGGAGAGGATACCGCCGGATTATCAAGACTATTTGAGTGTCCTGCTGCTGAAAGCTGCTTCATAAAGGCTTCCTTTCGTTTCTTTCTAGGCAAGTCCTCCTGTTCGTCTCATCTTTGCCTTCTACGATATTGGACGCGCTCTCAATCCGTCTGGTTGCAAGTCCGCGGTCCTGGCGCAGGGACATAGGCCACTCGGCCGATTCACGACGGAAGTGTGTTCTACAGCTTTTACTCGATGGAAGTTCGGATAGGAGCGTTTATCCTACCTCCGGAAAGAAAACCCAACGTGGATGGCGGCTTTGTCCCCCAACAGGGAGTGACTGCACACGGTGGTCCTCGCGGGCCTTTGCAGTTTGACCGCTTTGGAAGCCGCCCTTAGCCGCCAGCCACGGTTCCCCGGGCCTTCATCCACGCTAATTTGTCCGCCTAGCCTTCAATTCGATATAATGCAGCCTGCTCGAAAATCTCCTCGAATTTGAGGCTGAAGCCAAACGCGTGACGACACAAACCAAAACGAAAAACTCAACGTTTGACGCTACGAAATATCAAGGGCTTGGTCGCGACACTTTAATCCGCATATATCGCCTGATGTTCCTTTCGCGGCGCTTGGACGATCGCGAGATCCAGCTCAAACGCCAAAATAAGATTTATTTCCAGATCAGCGGCGCTGGCCACGAAGCGGCCTTGGTCGCCGCCGGTTTGGTCCTGAAGCCCGCTTACGACTGGTTTTTCCCGCACTACCGCGATCGCGCTTTGATGCTCGCGCTCGGGGTTACTCCGTATGACATGATGCTCGAAGGTGTGGGCGCCAAAGACGATCCTGCATCGGGCGGACGCCAGATGCCCTCGCACTGGGGCCATCAGAAGCTCAATGTCGTTTCGCGTTCTTCACCCACCGGCACACAGTTCCTACATGCGGTCGGCTCCGCCGAAGCTTCGTTGTACTACAAGAAATTCCCGAAAGCGTTCGACCAAGCTCGCAAGAGTCCGCTGGGCGATACGGTGACGTACAAACCCGATGATGTGATGTATGTTTCATGTGGCGACGGCACTACCAGCGAAGGCGAATTCTACGAAGCGCTCAATACCGCCAGCATGGACGGTCTCCCGGTTTTGTTTCACGTCGAAGACAACGGTTACGCAATCTCTGTTCCAGTCGAGCGCCAGACTCCGGGCGGAAATATTTCCAAGCTGCTAGCCAATTATCCGGGCCTGCTCATCGAAGAATGCGATGGCACCGAGCCGCTGGAAAGCTATACAGCCATGAAGCGCGCCGTGGAGCATTGCCGTGCACGCAAAGGTCCGGCGCTGGTTCATGCGCATGTGATTCGTCCCTACTCGCATTCTCTTTCCGACGACGAAAAACTCTACCGTTGTGAAACCGAGCGCGAACAAGAATCGCGCCGCGACCCCATACCGAAGTACGGCCTCTTCCTCGTGCGCGAAGGCATCATCGAAGAAAGCGAACTCAACGCACTCGAAGCGGAAGTTGATCGCGAAGTTGGCGAGGCTACCGACCGCGCTCTTGCCGCTGAATTGCCGTCCAAAGATTCCATTTACGAATGGGTTTATTCGCCGGACGTTGACCCGCGCGGAAAACAATTTGATGTCCAGCCGAAGTTCCAAGGCGACCCGAAAACCATGGTCGAAATGGTTTCCGTCACACTCCTCGACGAAATGCAAACCGATGAGCGCATTGTTGTGTTTGGCGAGGACGTGGCCGATTGCAGCCGTGAAGACAGTCTGGCTCTGGTGAAAGGGAAGGGCGGCGTTTTCAAGGCAACTTCCGGCCTGCAACGCAAATTTGGTTCCGCGCGAGTATTCAATTCGCCTCTGGCAGAAGCCAACATTGTTGGCCGCGCCGGTGGAATGGCTTTGCGCGGACTGAAGCCGGTGGCCGAGGTTCAGTTTTTTGATTACATCTGGCCTGCTATGATGCAGCTCCGCAACGAAATCGCGGTTCTCCGCTGGCGCTCGGGAGGACATTTCAAGGCTCCGATCGTGGTGCGTGTAGCCATTGGCGGCTACCTGACCGGCGGTGCGATTTATCACAGCCAATGCGGGGAAGTTACCTTCACGCATATTCCCGGATTGCGCGTGGTGATGCCCTCCACCGCTCTGGATGTGTGCGGCTTGCTGCGCACGGCCATTCGATCCGATGACCCGGTGCTGTTTCTCGAGCACAAGCATCTCTATCGCCAGCCTTACAATCGCTCGGAATACCCCGGCATGGATTTCACAATTCCGTTCGGTAAAGCGCGCGTGGTGCGCGAAGGAACAGACGTAAGCATCATCACCTACGGCGCCGTGGTGCATCGGGCCGAAGTTGCCGCTGCGGAATTATCCCGTAATGGGATTTCCACCGAGATCATCGATCTGCGCTCGCTCAGTCCTTTCGACTGGGAGGCCATCGCCGCAACGGTTCGAAAAACCAATCGCGTCTTGGTGGCTTACGAAGACACTTTATCCTGGGGTTATGGAGCGGAAATCGCAGCCCGGATCGCCGACGAGTTATTCGAGGACCTCGATGCTCCGGTTCGACGCGTGGCCGCCACCGATACTTTCTGCGCCTACCAGCCAAAACTGGAAGATGCGATCCTGCCCCAGACCGAAGACATCGTTCGCGCCGTTCAGGACCTGGCTGCATTCTGACGCCGCCCGGGCGGCCTTAGGTCGCAGCTTGCCGGCTCGACTGTTTTTCCCGATCAGCCGGTTTTGATCTTGAAACTTTCCAGGTGGTAAGATCGTATCCAATATAGGAATGCGCAGCTTGGCCGAGGAGGCTGAAAATGGTTTGCACTCACTGTAAGAGGGAACTCACCGAACATTCCAATTTCTGCTACTACTGTGGAGCGTCTCAGCAGGTGGCTCCCTCCGGAGTTCCGCCGATACAAAAGCGCCTGATGCGATCGTCGGTCGATGGCAAGATCGCGGGCGTGTGTGGTGGAATCGCCGAATACATGGACGTAGATCCGACGGTAGTACGCCTCGTCTGGGTTCTCATCACGTTTTTCACCGGCGTGGTGCCGGGGATCGTCGCCTACCTCGTCGCCTGGATGGTGATGCCGGTAACGCCGGTGCCGGTAGCGCAGCCAGTGAACACTGCTGCTTCCCCGGCGTCTGCGCCCAATTTCACGCAGCCCGCCTAGAACTGGGGCGGTGAAACACGCTCATTTTTGCGAAATGGTGTTAAGCGTGTAACGGAGGAAATCTCTCGGAACTAATTCCTTCCGGGGTTTCTTGATTTCTTCGGCTTGCTATAGATCGCGTGATCCATCGAAATTAATCCCGCCCCAACTCCCGCTAAGGCAAACGATGCCACCGCCAGAGCCAGCGGGAATTCGTAATTGTGCACGTTCATGGGATTGGAAATCAGGCCATGCACCTTCACCAGCGCGACCGCCATTTCTGCCGCGAGCAGCAAACCGGCGATTCGCGTGAATAGTCCCAGGATCAGCAAAATCCCGCCAAAGAATTCCAGCACGCCGGCGATATAGGCAAAATAAGCAGGAAATCCCATCTTGACAAAGCCTTCGGTCGTTTGATGCAGATGGGTAAAAAGTTTGGGGTAACCATGAGACACAAAAATGATTCCTAATCCCAGCCGCAACAGGAGCAAAGCGAGCGGTTTTAGTTTCTCCAGAGATTCCATAGGTTTCCTCCGGGGCGATTGACTGTGAATTGTTATTTCCCGGCTGCCGCGCCGATTCGCGTTGCTGGTCGGCTCGCGCAAAGCCGATCGCCCGCATTGTATCAGAACCTTTCAGCGCGCCTCCGGTGCCACCGGGCTTGGAAACTGCATCTCGCACCGCTAGCAAATTGCGCGACGGCGTTGGTGTAAAATTCAGTGCGATCATTGATTTCTCGAATATAAGGAAATATGCCGGCGCGCAACGTGATGCGAAAAGTCCTGATCGGTTCGGCAGTTCTGCTGATTGTGGGCACGGCTGCTTACCTTCGCTACCGCCATCCGAGTGCGCCTCTGGGGGTCGGATACGCAGGAAATCGCATAGTCACTCTGTGGAGCACATCCGCGCAGGTGCGCGAACCGGTGGTCACCGTCAATTACGGGGAAAAACTGGATGTGCTGCAGCGTTTCCAAGATCAAGTGCAGGTGCGCACGGCCAATGGAACTACCGGGTGGATCCCCGAGCGCGACTTGCTTTCTGCGGATTTGTGGCAAACGTCGAAGGATTTGGAAAAGAAGGCTGCAACCATGCCGGTCGAAGCGCGCGGCCACACCAAAGTTCTAAGCAACCTCCATATTGCGCCGGGACGCGAATCGCTCCGCGTCCGGCAGCTCAATAAAGATATTCCGCTGGATGTCCTGGAGCGTCAGCCGGTGGCCGTAGCCGTGGTACACGCCGCAGGCGCCGGGGAGGATTCCAGCGCGTCTTCCGGGAAAAAAGAAGATTGGTGGCTCGTTCGCGCGCATGCGGTTGACCAGACGACCATGACCGGTTGGATCATGGGACGCTTCATCGACCTCGACGTGCCCCGCCCGCTCCCGGACTACGCGAGCTCGGCCGGAATGCGCGTCGTCGCATGGCAAGAACTTAATCGCGTGGCCGACGCGTCGAACAATCCCAAAGCTCAATATCTCCTAGTGGGAACGCACGGACCCGAAGGCCAGCCATGCGATTTCTCGCTGCTTCGCGTGTACACCTGGGGCCAAAAGAAAGAACGATATGAGACGGCCTTCGTAGAAAGCGACGTATGCGGAAAGCTGCCCATCAAGGTACAGAAGGCCGTCACACCCGGCGGGGAAGTAAGGTTTGAGTTTGAGAATCTCACCGGCCAAGGGCCCGAGCGCCGTGCTTACGTGATGAGGCAGACTGTGGTTCGGCGCGTCCGCGAGGGCGGCGCACCCAAGCCTCACAAGCGCAAAGGGTAATCAGAGCGCTTCATCGCTCTCCGTTTCACCGAACCTTGCTCTTGAATTGCGCTAAATTTGTTCTCATGCGCGAGCGCGTTTCACCTGTTGGAATCTTGGCAATATTCATTTGCATCCTTTCACTGGCCGGATGCCTGCAACTTGCCACGCAAGCTGTGCAGCAAAATCCGGCCGGACCCGCACTTGAATACCTGGGGGCCTGGGGTACAAAAGGCGACGGTCCCGGCCAATTGCAAGACCCCGTGAGCATCGCTGCTGACGCGCTCGGCAACGCCTACATCGCCGATCCGGGAACCGGGTTCGTCCACAAATTCGGGTCGCAGGGTAAGGCGCTGCTATCGTTCCAAGAGGATGGCTTGAAGCATCCGCAATCGATTGCGGTCGACAGCGGCGGAGCAATTTATGTGTCCGACCCCGTGCGCGCCAGCGTATTTATCTTTGTCCCCGGCGGAGACCACTATCGCGAGTTGCGGCTTAGGACGCGTCCGAGCCCGGCCAATTTTCTTAGCGTTGCGATAGCAGATGATGGCCTCATCTATATTTTCGATTCGGATGCGTCGAAAGTACTCACCTACAACCCGCGTTTGCGGCTGGAGCAAACCTGGGGGCTTCCGGGAAGCAGTCCGCACCCACAAAAAGGCTCCGGGCCGATTGAAAGTGGCCACGATGGGTTCTTGTACATCGCGAATTCTTCGGGAAACATTTTGAAATTCACGCGCGAGGGCCATTTCGTCGCAGAAATAGCTCCGCCGGCAAATCAGGGTAAATGGAGTCCCACCGACGGCTTCGCGGTTTCCAATAATCTAATTTTCGTGATGGATCGTGACGGACGAATGCTTCACGTCCTAAGCACCGAAGGCAAGCCGAAGTTCGACAGGGACCTTGCCCCGGATCTCGGACAAGGTTCGCGTCCGGCGCCTCCGCTCGCAATCAGCGCCCACCGTGAACTGCTGGTACTCGACGCCCTGGAGCGGCGGGTCCTCCGCTACCGAATGAATTTCTAGCTACCTCAGACCGCTTTCGGCCAGCTTCGCATCGCGATATCATCCCACCTGAATTTACAGCGGGAGGAGAATCTGATGGCGTTGTTGCTGACCGAAGCGGACGTGAAATCACTGCTCAACATGCCCTTGGCGCTGGAATGCGTGCAGCATTCGTTCGAACGCCTAGCGAACGGCTCTGCGCTTTTGCATGCGCGCCAGCGTTTGCACCTGCCGTCGAAAAGCTACTTGCATTACATGGCGGCTGCCGACGGCACGAGCGGCTACATGGGACTAAAGATTTACACCAGTTCTCGCGATGGTTTGCGTTTTCTGATCACGCTGTTTGGCGCGGAATCTGGCGATTTGTTGGCATTGCTGGAAGCTGACTTCATCGGCCAAATGCGTACTGGTGCGGCCAGTGGCATCGCAACCCGGCTGCTGGCCCGCGAGGATGCGCAGACGGCGGGAATGGTTGGAACAGGACTGCAGGCCCGCACGCAACTCCAAGCCATTGCTCAAGTCCGCAGGATGACCGAAGTCCGCGCATTCAGCCGCTCCGCCGAGAAAAGAGAAAAATTCGCCAAAGAAATGACCGAGGCGCTCAAGATTCCGGTTTCGGCCGTCGAATCCGCGGAAGCTGCCGTGCGCCATGCGGACATTGTGGTGACTTCCACCACCAGCACGAGTCCTGTGATCGAGGGCGCCTGGCTGAAGCCGGGGGCGCATATCAACGCCATCGGCGCAAATTTTCCGCAGAAGCGCGAACTGGACAGTCAAGCCGTCGAGCGATGCAATGTAATCGTGGTCGATTCGCGCGAGCAATCGAAGATGGAAGCGGGCGATCTGATTCACGTTTTCCGAGAAGATGCCGGGCGGTGGTCCGATGTCAGAGAACTCGCCGACATCGTTAGCGGGAAACTTTCAGGGCGCACGCGGGCCCACGAGATTACCCTGTTTAAATCAAACGGAATCTCCATCGAGGACATCGTTGTCGCCGGACGGATATTTGAAATGGCCCGGGAGCGCCGAATCGGAAAGGACGTCTCGATGTGGCAGAACGCCGAATCAGAAAAACGCAGGAGAACCGTCTAGTCCAAATGGAATATGGGAGGAGAGTTTCCGCCAATGAAAGACAGCAGTCTGCGCCCACCTCGGACCAGCTGAAACAGGGGAAAACAGGACTGCAGCCCAGGGACCCAGCCTGAAATCCCTGAAACGGATCTAGGCGTGAGCACGCCCGAGTTTTTTTACCAGCGCGTCGTGAAGACGGTGGCGCGTGTCTTCCGAGAGCGGAGCGGGTTCTGAGTTGCAGTAGATCTGAATGGTCTTCTTGGTGGTATCCACAATCAATTTGCAATTCTTGCATTTCGCCAAATGAACTTCGATGGAGGAGCGCAATTCCGAGTCCAGCTCTTCGTCCAAATAATCTTCTAATTCAACAACCAGCGTCTTGCAGTTCACTGATTTTCACTCCGTCGAAAGTATTTATCCAACTTTTGGCGCAACTTCAAACGCGCTCGCAAAAGTCGCGACTTTACGGCCGGCACGGAAAGCCCCAGCGCCTCGGCCGTCTCTTCTGTTGATAATTCTTCGATGTCGCGCAACTGGAAAACGATTCGAAAAGGTGGATCTAAATCTGCAATCGTACTGGAGAGAATGTCGGACATCTCGGTTTGCTTGTAGCGGTCTTCCGGCGAAGGGCCCCAGTCTTCGATCTCGCGCGGAATCAAATCCTCGCCTGTGTTTACTTCCTCATCGATCGAAACTTGATTGGGCCGCCGTTTGCGCAATTTCATCAGCGCCTGATTCACGGCGATGCGCACAAGCCAGGTATAAAAACGCGAGTTGCCCTGGAACCCCGCGAGATGCTCGTAGGCCTTCAGAAACGCCTCTTGCATCACGTCTTCCGCATCTTCGCGGTTCTGCGTGATATTTTGGGCCAGGCGAAAAATCTTCCGCTCGTAGCGGCTGACCAGCGTTTCGAACGCGGAAATATCCCCAGCCTGGGCCGCAGCTACCAGCACAGGCTCGTCTTCCTTTACCACCTGGGAAGGAAGGGAAGCGCGCGTTTGCGTCGACTTTTCACCCGTAGGATTCATTTTGGGAGTGCTCATGTAGACGGTACTCGAGCGCACCAGGGTAGCACAGTTTGAATGAGGCCCGCGCTCCGCAGTTAGCAGGTTGGATGCCCAGGCGAGAGCCGGGGATGCAGGAATTTTCCTGGATTTTAAAAGCTCCGGTCGATACGAGCTCCCAGAAAGCTTGACGGGCAGCGCGAGCCGGGGTATTCTGGTTTTCGAACGAACGTTCGAACGAATGTCCGTTTTGAGTATGCCGAAGGCCCCTATCCGACAGCGCGAGCCGCAGGAAAAGCTTCAGGTAATTTTGCGCCACGCCGCGCAAATTTTCTGTAGCAAGGGATACGAAGGCGCTTCCATCCGCGACATCAGCCGTTCGAGCGGAGTGTCATTGGCCGGCTTGTATTACTACATTCAGAGCAAGCAAGAGCTCTTGTACCTGATTCAAATTCACACATTCAAAACGATCGTCTCCCGGCTGGAACAAAAACTTTCCCGGGCCTGCGGTCCCGTCGAGAAGCTGCGTATACTGGTTCACAACCATTTGGACTATTTTTTGCAGCACCCCTTGGAAATGAAGCTTCTCGCCCATGAAGACGAAGCGCTCGAAGGCGCCTTCCGCAAGGAAGTGCTGGAAGTGAAAAGGCGATACGTAAAAATCGCATTGGGAATCTTCGAGGAGATGCGGCGCTCCGGAGTGGCGCGGCAACTAAATCCCCGCGTGGCGGTCCTGACACTGTTCGGAATGATGAACTGGACCTACACCTGGCATCGTCCGGAGATAGATCCGCAAGCGGATGCCTTAGCGGAGACTATTGCGGGAATGTTTTTGCACGGAGTAATGAACGGGCATGGAAATGCCGGTACGAGATCGCTGCGGCCCAGCGCGCCCACCTTGCGGAACCGGCGCGTGCGGGCGGATAATCTTTGAAATCGATTCGATAAAGGCGAAAAACATTTCTGGAGGAAATAATGGCAACCATGCAGGCCGTGGAACAGAAACAGCTGATTAACTACAGCGTGGAATCCGGAGTGGCGATTATCGAGATGGATGATCCTCCGGCGAATACCTATACCTTCGAAATGATGCAGCAGATCGACACTGCCATTTTGAAAGCGCGCATGGACGAAAACGCGCACGTCATCGTAGTCCGTGGCAAAGGCGACAAATTCTTTTCGGCCGGCGCGAGCATTCCGATGCTCACCAAGGCCGATCCCACATTCAAGTACTATTTTTGCCTGCATGCTAACGAGACGCTGAGCCGCTTCGAGCAGACGCCCAAGCTGGTGATTGCGGCGCTTAACGGCCACACCGTGGGCGGCGGCCTGGAAATCGCATTGGCCTGCGACATTCGCATCGCCAAAAAAGAGGGCGGCAAAATCGGTTTACCGGAAGTGAATCTCGGCGTGCTGCCCGGCACCGGCGGAACCCAGCGGCTATCACGCGTGATTGGACGCTCGCGCGCCCTGGAACTGATGGCCACCGGACGCACCTTTAGCTTTGAAGAGGCTCTCGAATTCGGGCTTATTCATTATATTTACGAGCGCGAAAATTTTTGGGATGAAGTGATGGCTTATGCAAAACAGTTCTGCCCGCCCAATAAGGCGTCACGCGCGGTCGGACGCATCAAGCGAGCGGTGGTGACTGGTTCGGAAGTCGGCTTCGGGGAAGCGCTGGGCATCGAGCGCGAGTTGCAGCAACTTCTCTTCACCAGCGAGGATGCCAAAGAAGGCCTGAAAGCCTATGTGG
>Ga0307477_10003308_pt1 | contig 12031 bp, 9 predicted proteins | sample atmos_gasesECM2C_FD_203316 | JGI IMG/M metagenome (GOLD analysis project Ga0307477, IMG submission 203316) | Hardwood forest soil microbial communities from Morgan-Monroe State Forest, Indiana, United States - atmos_gasesECM2C_515 | ecosystem: Environmental > Terrestrial > Soil > Temperate...
GCGCGGCGGCGGGCCCGTCGGCAGGGGCAGGCGCCGGCGAATGAGCCGCGTCCACCCCACCAACTCGTCGATCGGTCGCGACAGCTGCCGGGACAAATGGCCGGCGAGGCGCACGGCGGCGAACAGCACCGCCATGCCCAGCACGACGACGACGGCCACGAACCCACCCGCGTAGTAGCGGAAATAGGTGTCCGCGCGGCGCGCGAGCGTCAGGGAATTCGACAGCTCGGAGAGATGCTCGCGGACCGCCTGGCGCTCGAGCGGCGGGAGACGCACCGTGTCCATGTGATCGAGCATGCGACGGGCTGAGAGCGCGACCTGCTCGAGGGAGGTGCGGGCCCCCGCCGAGGGTGCGCCCACCCGTGCCGCCAGCGCCCACCCGATCACCGCGAGGATGATCGGCACGGCGGTCAACGCCGCGAGCACCAAGAAGATCCGCTGGCGAAAGGAAAGCGGCATATTCCTTGAGCAATCTAGGCACAAACCTCGGGTGCGACAATTCGACACAGGGGTCCGACGCATGAAAAGCCATACCCACTACCTCTGGTTCACGACCAAACAGCGCCAGGAAATCCTCGACATCACGGACGAGGTGGCCGCCCAACTGGCAGAGAGTGACGTCAAGGAAGGGTTCGCCCTGGTGAGCGCGATGCATATCACCGCCTCCGTATTCGTCAACGACCACGAGTCGGGGCTGTGGCACGACATCCTGCGCTGGCTCGAAACGAGCGTGGCCCCCTGGGATCCGGGACGCTATCGCCACAACGAGACCGGGGAGGACAATGCGGCGGCGCACCTGCGGAGCCTCACCATCGGACATGAGGTGATTGTGCCGGTCACGGCCGGTAAGCTCGACCTCGGGCCGTGGCAGCGCGTGTTCTACGGGGAGTGGGACGGCCAGCGCCGCAAGCGGGTGATCATCAAGATCGTGGGCGCGTGAGCGGGACGGCACGGTCGCGAGCCGCACCCCCGAGCGCACGGCAGGGGGCTCGACCCATGCTGGCGCGCGGGGACTCATGGCCCCACCGCTCCAGGGACCGGGCTCGGGCGGCCCGGGAGGTCTTGGCTTTGGGACGCAAGTTGTTTATTTTCAACGTACTGATAGACGCGGCAGGCGGCGGGGATGGCGTCGGATCATCCGGCGGCGCTTGGCGGCCTCGGCCCAAGAGCCTGAGGAACCGTTCGTGAGCGCGCCGTGGTGCAACGGCGACCCGCCCCGAAACCTCCTGCCGAACACACTACGACGGGCGACGAGTTATTGAACGCGTTGCTAACGCGGAGCAGTCGCCACATACCAGCTGCCCGATCTGACGGGTCCGACTCGACGCCGTCCCGCGCCTGACGCGCGGGAGGGGCGGGTGGGCCGCGCCCAGGTCGGGCGTCCCGAATCGAGTACAATCACATGATGCAACAGCCGCATGCCCATCTCGCACGGCAGTCCCACAAAGAACCTCCCCCCCACGCACCCAATGCCGCGCTGCTGATCGACTTCGACAACGTCACGATGGGGATCCGCTCGGATCTCCAAACCGAGCTGAAGCGCCTCCTCCAATCCGAGATCATCCGCGGCAAGGTCGCCGTGCAGCGCGCCTATGCCGACTGGCGCCGCTACCCGCAGTACATCGTGCCGCTCTCGGAGTCGTCGATCGACTTGATCTTCGCGCCGGCCTACGGGTCGAACAAGAAAAACGCGACCGATATTCGCTTGGCGATCGATGCCCTGGAACTGGTGTTCACGCGCCCCGAGATCGGTACGTTCATCCTGCTGTCGGGGGACAGCGATTTCTCGTCGCTCGTGCTGAAGCTGAAGGAATACGGCAAATACGTGATCGGCGTGGGGATCCGCGAATCCTCGAGCGATCTCCTGATCCAGAACTGCGACGAGTACTACTCCTACAATGAATTGGCTGGACTGACGCGTGAAAGCGACGCGACGCATGAACACCACGACCCCTGGGAGCTCGTGGTCGAAGCGGTCAAGCAGATGACGGCGCACAACGATGTGATGCGCTCCGACCGGCTGAAGCAGGTCATGCAGGAAATCGATCCCTCGTTCAACGAAAAAGACATTGGCTTCTCGCGCTTCTCGAAATTTGTCGTCGAGGCCGCGCACCGGGGACTCGTGACACTGACGAAGCTCGATAACGGCCAGTACGAGCTGTCGCTCGGCCCGGATGTGGCGGGCGCCGCGGCGCAACCGACGGGGCCCGGGGGGCGAGAGGAAGCCCAAGGGGCCCCGGCCCCTGCGCCCGCGCGGGGACGTCAGGCCGCGGGTGAAGGACGGGGACGGCGTGGCGGGAGCAGGAGCGGGAGCGGGAGTGGTAGCGGGAGCGCGGGAGGGGGAGGGGGGTTCTCGCTCGGCGAGGCGTTCGGCGTACTCAAGCAGGCGCTCGGCCGCCTGGGCGCCGGCGACCACGCGGTCAGCGCCGACACGGTGCGCGACACCATGGTTGAGCTCGCCGGTGGGTCCGGCGCGCCGCTTGAAGCGGAGCGCTTCCCGAAGCTGCTCCGGCAGGCGCACGATGCCGAGGTCATCGACCTCTCCAAGGGCGAAGATGGTGCCTACGCGGTGAAGCTGCGGCCCGCGGCGGAGAGCCCCGCTGAGCCCGCCGGGGCAGACCGCGGGCGAGCGACCGCCGCGGATGAACCGCTCGCCGCCGGCGAGCCAGCCACAAGCGTTGCAGCGACGAGCGCCGCTCCCGGCCCGGCGAGCGGAGTGCCCTCACGGAGCGCTCGATTCCGCCGCGGGTCGCGGGGACCGCGTCTCACACCACCCGATATCCCGAAGATCGGCGTCGTCGAAGTGGATCCGAACTTCAAACCGCGGATCGAGCTCGTGCCGGTGAAGCACGCCGACGCGGATGTCGTGGCTCCCGCCACGCCGACCCCCTCCGCCCCCCTCGGGCGAGGGCTCGAGAGCGGGCGAGGAGAGCACGAGGATCGCAGGCCCCGAGGGGGACGCGGGCGCGGGGGCGGCGGGGGTGGGAGCGGGGGCGGGAGCGGGGGAGGAGTCGAGAGCGCGGGCGGGAGAGCCCGGGGGAGCAGTGGTCGAGAGCGCGATGCGGGGGAACGCGAGCCGGGAGAGCGGGGGCGCAGTCGCCGCGGCGGGCGCGGGCGGGGCGGTCGGGGTCGCCGGGGCGGAGGAAGCGGGAGTGCGGGTGGCGCGGGGGGGAACCTTGGTGGCAGTGGCGCAGGGATGGGGTCTGAGGCCATTCGGGGTGAGCGTACCGAGCCGCGCGAGGTCTCGCCCGCGGACGGGGACGTGCTGGCCGCGCGCCGAGTGGTACCGCCGAAGCCCACGTCCGAAGAACCGGAAGGTGAGTCGTTCTGGTCCAAAGTGAAGCGGGGGCTGACCGGCGGCGGCTGAGGCCGCTCGGGCCCGGATTCTACGCGCGACCCGCAGAGCTGGTCGCGCGTCGCCTCCTGGGACAGCTCGTCGTCAGCACGATCGGGGGCCGCCGCACCGCCGGACGGATCGTTGAGACCGAAGCCTACACTGGCCCGCACGACCCCGCCTGTCATGCCTACGGCGGTCGGCATACCTCGCGCACGCGCTGGTTGTATGGCCCTCCGGGGACGGCCTACGTCTACTTCACCTACGGCATGCACTGGTGCCTGAACGCCGTGACAGGACGGGAGCGCTATCCCGCGGCAGTGCTGATCCGCGCCCTCGAGCCCGTTGCGGGACTCGAGACGATGCGGCGGCGCCGGGGCCGCCGGGTGTCCGATCTGGCGCTGTGCGCGGGTCCTGCTCGGTTGTGCGCTGCCTTGGCCGTGACGGGACGCTGGAGCGGCGCGTCGCTCCAGCACGGCCGCTTGCGTATTCTGCACGTGCCCGGCTCGCGCCGCCGCCGCGTCGTCGCCACGCCTCGCATCGGGGTCACCCGCGCCGTGGATTGGCCGCTACGCTACGTGCTCGCGAACTCGGTGTGGGTTTCTCGGTAGCTCGCGCCGAGCCCAAAACGCGCGACGTCGCTGTCATGCTACGACAGCGACGTCACGAGCGCTCCGGTGCCGCGGCACCTCCGATGCCCTCAATGCTCGTCCGTCGGGTCCTCCCGGGAGCTTCCCAGGCTGTAGCGGATCCCGCCCTGGAACGTGTGCATCACCCCGCTGATCAAGAACGTATTGACCGCTGAGGTAAGGATGTAGTGCCCGTACAGGGACATCCGTCCCTGGCGGACGTCGATCCCCGCCATCCACCAGAACGCCGCCTTGGTAGCCGCGTCGTCCGCTTCGGCCTGGGTGATCGCGGCGTTCGACAGGCTGCACCCCGTGCAGGTAGCCACGGGGTTCAGGATCTCGAGGATCGCGAAGCCGCCGCCGGCGAAGGGCTGCACCGCCTTCTGTGCCGGGAAGGCCAGTACGCCCATCATGATGCGGCGCAGGGTGCGGAAGGCCACGTTGCCGGCCTCAATCGTCCCGCCGGGCTCTAGTACGGTAGCGTGGCGGTCCGTCAGGAAGAACGACTGCTCGTAGGCTGCGTACAGCGCGGTTCTCTTCCCTGTAACCAGCCAATGCCCGCCGAATGTCGGCTCGGCCGACAAGCCGTCGGCGTCGGTCTTGAAGACGAGTACGCCGGCCTGGCCGCCCCAGAACCACTGATGCGTCCAGTCGGTGCCCTTCTGGAGGAAGACTTGCTTGGTCGGTCTCGGCTCGGGAGGCGGCGTTCCGCCGGCGGCGATGATGGAGTCGCGCTTCGCTTTGGGGACCTCGGGGGCCTCGGCTTGCCCACCGCCGCCGCCGCCGAGCAGGAACAGCGACAGGCCAGCGGACCCAGTGATGTTGAGGGGCGCCTGACCCGTGCCTAATTGGTCACCGGGAGCGTAATAGGCACGCGCCTCAAGGCGCAGCGCGACCCGACTGCCGAAGAAGATCCGATCCCCGAGCCCGCCGTGGACCTCGTTGAGGTTGGTATAAGGTGAGTAGCCGCCCAACCGGAGCCGCGTGTAGCCGCCGAGCACGTAGAGGATGTTGTGTTCCCCGCCGGAGTTGAGAACGAGACTGGCGCTGCCGAACGCCGCCGCGGTCCCCACGGCCCCCCCTGAGCCCGTGATGTTGGGGCTCGCCATGCCCCCTTCCACCTCGAACCCGAAGGCGTCGCTGAGGAGATAGCCGAGCCGGAGGCCGCCACCGACTGCGTTGTCGAAGCCGTAGGTCGGGTCGTAGCGCGTATAGCTGCCGAACCCGCCAAACTCGAGCTGATGGGCGTGCTGGCCGCTCAGGGCCGAGGCCCCGCCCACTAACACCATGCCGACCATGGTGAGAACCCGCATGGGACCAACTCCTCGATGAAGACCCGCGGAGGGACGCAAGAAGGGCCCCCCGAAACCCCCCGAAAATAGGGAATCAGGGTCAAAAAGGCGATACCCGAAAGGCTTGAAGAGAGGTGAGTTAAGTCACCAAGCCTTGAAACTACTTGAAGTGGACCGAACCAACTGCCTGAACGGATGCCCGAAGATATCCCGAACCTGCCCTCGTGCTCAAATCAGGCCCAGCCGGCCGCCGACTTTCTTGAACGCCCCGAGCGCGAAGTCGAGGTCCTGGCGCGTGTGCGCCGCCGACAGCTGGCAGCGGACGCGCGCCTGACCCTGTGGGACCACGGGATGGCCGAACCCGGTCACGAAGACACCCTCGGCGAGCAGGAGCTCGCTCATGAGCATCGCCTTCGCCGTGTCGCCCACGATCACCGGGACGATCGGGGTCTCACCCACGAGCGGCGCGAACCCGAGCGCGCGGAGCCCGTCGCGGAAAAAGGCGGCGTTCTCGCGCAGGCGACGCACCAGTTCGGGATGGCGCTCCAGGTGCCGCACCGCCGCGAGGGCGCTGGCCGCCACGGTGGGGGGCAGCGCATTGCTGAAGAGCTGTGGCCGCGAGCGTTGAGTGAGGTAGTCGGGGAGCTCGGCTGGTCCCGCCACGAAGCCGCCCGCCGCGCCGCCGAGCGCCTTGCCCAAGGTGGAGGTGATGATGTCCACCTCGCCCACCATCCCATGGTGCTCAGCCACCCCACGGCCCTGCGCCCCGAGAACGCCCGTGCCGTGAGAATCGTCTACGGCCACGATGGCGCCATACTGTCTCGACAGTGTGACAATGTCGGGGAGTGGCGCCACGTCTCCCTCCATCGAGAACACCCCGTCCGTGATCACGAGCTTCAAGCGGCAGGCCCGGGCCGCGCGGAGCTTCTGCTCGAGATCCGTCATGTCCGCATGCCGGTAGACCGCCGACTGACACTTGCCGATGGCCTTCGCCAGGCGGATCGAATCGATGATCGAAGCGTGGTTCAGCTGATCGGAGATCACGATGTCCTGCTCACCGAGGAGGGTCGGGCAGAGGCCCTCGTTCGCGTTCCAGCAACTCCCGTAGGTGAGGGCGGCGCCGCACCCCACGAAGCCCGCGAGGGCCGTCTCGAGGTCGCGGTGGATGGTGAACGTGCCGCAGATGAAGCGGACCGATCCCGTCCCCGCGCCGAACTGGTCAAGCCCGCGCTTCCCGGCGGCGATCACCGCTGGCTCGGTGCAGAGCCCCAGGTAGTTGTTGGACGACAGAATCACGACCTCGCCGCGCCCCTCCATCTGCACCCGGGGCGCTTGCGGCGAGGCGAGGTAATTCAGGCGCTTGTAGACACCTTCGCGCCGGAACTGCTCGAGCTCGGTCTCGAGGTGCGTGGCGAAGCTCATGGAATCTCCAGGATGATCTTGCCCGCGTCACCGGCGCGAATCGCGGCCAGCGCCTTGTCAATCTCGGTGAGTGGGAACCGATGCGTTATGACAGGGCGGGGGTCAAACAGGCCGGCCGTGAGATAGCGACGCATCTGGTGCCAGGTCTCGTACATCTTGCGCCCGATCACGCCGTAGACGGTGATGCCCTTGAAGATGATCTCGCTCGCGAAGTCAATTGGTACCTGCCCCGTTGGGATCCCCAGGAGCTGGACGCGGCCGCCCAAGCGGACGGCGGCAAACGCCTGATGGAGGGCGGCCGGCACGCCCGACATCTCGCACACGACGTCCGCCCCCTCGCCCCCGGTTTCCGCGAGCACCCGTCGCACGACATCATCGTGCGCCGCGTCCAAAGCGACGTGTGCGCCCATCCGGGTGGCCAGCGCGAGCCGGGTGGGATTGACGTCCGACGCCACGACCTTCGCCGCCCCGGCGGCCCGCGCGACACCCACCGCGAAGCAGCCGATCGGCCCGCATCCCGCGACGAACACGGTGCTCCCGGGAATCTCGGCCGTCAGGACGGCGTGAAAGGCGTTGCCCATCGGGTCCATGACGGCCCCCACTTCGGTGGGGATGCCGTCGAGCGGCAGCACGTTGGTGGCGGGCATAACGATGTAGTCCGCGAAGGCGCCGTCGCGATCGACGCCGATGATCTTGGTGCGCCGGCAGATGTGACTGTTGCCGGTGCGGCACTGCAAGCAGTGCCCACACACGATATGCCCCTCGGCCGTCACGAGCTGGCCGCGCGTGAGTTCCGCCACGCCGTCGCCCACGGCCTCGATCTCCCCTGCGAATTCGTGTCCGACGACGAGCGGCGGGTGGATGCGGCCTTGCGCCCACGCATCCCAGTCGGCGATATGAAGATCGGTACCGCATACCCCCACATGGCGCACGGCGATGAGCACCTCGCCGGGCCCCGGCGAGGGCTTGGGAACGCTCGCGACGGAGAGGCCCGGGGCGCGGCGTTCCTTGACTATCGCTCGCATCGCAAACTGGGAACGGGACTAGAGGCGGGCAGGGGTCGGATCAGAAGATGGATCGCGTGAAACCGCCGTCGACCTGCAGCACGGCCCCGGTAATATAGCTCGCCCGCTCGGAGGCGAGGAACGTGACAGCTGCGGCGACTTCCTCAGGGCGGCCCAGGCGCGCCACGGGCACCTCGGCAACCATCTCCCGCATCACGTCCGCGGCCGCCCGATGCTCGCGGCGCGCCCGCGTTTCGCCGAGCTCGACGATGCGCTCGGTGGCGACGTAGCCGGGGCACACCACGTTCACCGTGATGCCCTGAGGTGCGACCTCGTCGGCCAGGGCCTTGGCGAACCCGAGGACCCCGGCGCGCGCCGTGGTGGACAGGATGAGACCGGGAAGCGGTTGCTTCGCCGCGACTGAGGCGAGGCAGATGATCCGTCCCCACTCCGCTTTCCGCATGATGGGCACGGCGGCGCGTGCGAGGTGCACGACCGACAGCAGGTTGACCGCTACCGCGCGGTCCCATGCGTCGCGTGGCTGATCGCTGAACGGGGCGGCCGACGGGCCGCTCGCGTTGCAGAACAGGATGTCGAGCCGCCCGAGCTCACGGGCGACGCGCGCCACGACGTGTTCGGCTTGGTCGGGGATGGCGACGTCCGCCGCGAACGCGGCGATGGGCTGGCCCGTCTCGCTCTCGAGCTCCTGGGCGGCGCGCTGGACTCCCTCGACCTGGCGGCCGTTCAGCGCGACCCGGGCTCCCTCCTGCGCCAGCACCTTGGCGACCGCGCGCCCGATGCCCTTCGTGCTCCCGCACACGAGCGCCACCCGCTCCGCGAGGCCCAGGTCCATACCTGGGCCGGAATCTAGGGGCGGAGGGCGCGGTCGGTTAGGCGCTGGCTCGAGAGCGGCGCCCTGCCGGCTACTGCGTGGCCTGTTGGGTCGATCGGAATGCGCGGGCGAGCCCCAGGGCCGGCCGCGCGAGCGCTAGCGGGAGTGCTCTACCGGAAGGCGCTGATGCGGATGTTCCCCCGCATCCGGATCGTCCGCGCACCAACAATATGCCCAGATCTTCGCCGGGCGCAGCAACCGTCGGCCCGCACGCAGGATGATGCCGATGGGCTCTTCGTCGAGCACGAGAGGAAGGCTGGTCATGTGCACCGTGGTCGTTGTGCGGCAGAAAGAGCAACTATCCTGCCACGCGCGACCACGGCGGATGCGCTTGGCGGAGAACGGGTTCCGGTACGCGCCGGGACCCGAGTGGCTATTCTGACACGTTCAGGGCCGTGTCCAGGTGACGCTCGGGCTTGGTAGCCAGGAACCCCGACCCGCGCCGCGCGCGGCTGCGGCGGCTGATCTCCCAGCCCGCATACTGCGCCTGCAGGGCCTCTGGAGCGAGCGGGATCACGGCGTGCGCCGCGGGCGCCGGCAAGACGAGGTGGACTCCGCCGGGGCGCGTGCGGGCCTGCAGGTCGGCCAACCCGGCGCACCGATGCTTCACCCCAACGGCAACGAGTGCCGCCGCATCCAGCACGACGAGGCTCGGCGCGACGTCGGGCAACCAACTGCCGAACTGAATCACGAGGGCGTGAAACCGCCCCGCGAGCTGCTCCGAGATGGCGCGGCTTTCGGCCGCTTCGACCGCGCGGAGGTCCTGGTCCAGCAGGAACACCTCCGCGTCGTGGGCCGCGAGGAACAAGGCGCTCGCGAGCGCCGTCGCCCCCACGACCACCACGACGTCCCCGGGCTCGAGTCGTCGTACCAGGCCGACGAGGGGTCGGGCCTGCTCGAGTCCCCAGTGGGTGGGCTCCCGCTGGGAGAGCCGGAGCGTGCGATGCCGCTGCCGCCATCGCGGAAACGAGGGGAGGCGCAGGCGTCGCGCGATCAGTCGATCGACGTGCTCAAGCAGCAGAACCTCGGTGAGCAAGTACTGCCCGGCGGCGTTGGCGTCGAGCTCACGCACGGCTTCGTCGCCGATCTCGAGGAGTTCTTCCCGCGTGAGCGTGTTCTTGTACTCCTCGATGCGCTCGAGCATGAACACCTCGTACTCCTGCTTGAGCGAACGGGGGGGGCGCGGCAACGTGGGCGCCGCCGCCGCGCTCGAGACCGGTGGGACGGCGCTCAGCACGGCTCGACGTGCACGATCACCTCGTGCAGCTGCAAGGCGCCCTTGAGGCGCTCCTCGACCTGGTCGGCGATCGCGTGAGCCTCGGCCACGCTGGCGCCCCGGTCGACGGCGATGGTGACTTCGGCATAACGTCCCGGCGGCGCCCCGCGGGAGCGGATGCCGTAGGCGCTCTTCACCCCGATGACGGCCTCCGCGCTCTGCTGGATCGCCGTCGGCGGGAGGGCGCGTTCGTCCACGAGCACGGGGATCGCTTGCGAGATGAGGCCGTAGGCGACGCGCACGATCACCGCGGCGACTCCGATTGCCACCACGGGATCGGCCCACCACCACCCGTGACGGGCCAGGAGCACGCCGACGAGTACGCCGACCATCACGAGCGCGTCCGCCCGGGTATGCCGGGCGTCGGCGATCAGCAGCCGACTGGCGAGTTCGGCGCCCCGGCGCTGCTCGTACCACGCGACCAGCACCGTCACGCCGAGGGTAAGCACGAGGATCGCGAGCTGCACATCGCTCACGGTGACCGGACGGCGACCGCCGAGGAGGTGGGTCACGGCGCCGCGCACGAGCTCAAAGCAGCTCACCAAAAGAAAGCCCACGATCGCGAGCGTGCCGAGGGTCTCGAACTTGTCGTGTCCATAGGGGTGTTGCTCGTCGGGTTGTTGCGCGGCGATCCCGACCAGGACGACCGCCAGGCCGTTATTCAGGGCGTCGACCGCCGAATCGAGGGCGCCGCTCAAGACGGCGAGCGAGTTCGCCACCGTGCCCACACCGAGCTTGATCAGGACCACGACGATGTTTGTGACGAGCAGGCTCCAGAGGAGCCGACGCACCGCGGTCGTGCGGTCCGCCGGCTCGGGCCGGGATGCGAGCATGGCTGCAAGGTTGTAAACCCGGCCGCCGAAGTCAATCAGTCGACGGCCGTGAGGAGCACCCCCTTCAGGTAGCCTGTCTCGGGGACCGTGAGCAGCTCGGGATGGTCGGCGCCGGCTCCCGCCCAGGCGACGAGGCGCAGCCCCCGACCCGCGTCCCGGGCCGCCGCGGCGAGCATGTCGGCAAACACCGCGCGGTGTACGTGATAGGAACACGAGCAGGTAAACAGCGTGCCCCCCGGCGTGAGGAGGCGCATCGCGCGCAAGTTGATCTCCTTGTACCCGGCGAGGGCGCGGGGCAGGTTCGCCTTCGTCTTCGCGAACGCCGGCGGGTCGAGGACGATCGTGTCGAATCGCTCGCCTTGGCGCTCGAGCTGTCGCAGCAAGTCGAAGGCGTTCGCCTCGCGCCAGGTGATGTTACGCAGGTCGTTGAGCGCCGCGTTGGCGCGCCCGCGGGCCAACGCCTCGGGGCTCGAGTCCACGGCCACGACCTCGGCCGCCCGCCGCGCGAGGTGCAGGGCGAAGGACCCGTGGTAGGTGAAGAGATCGAGGGCCCGTCCCCCCGATGGCGCGTGCGCCGCCACGAGGATGCGATTCTCCCGCTGGTCCAGGAACGCCCCGGTCTTTTGCCCCGACCAGGGAGCGGCGAGGTAGCGGAGGCCCGCCTCCTCCACCTCCACGGTGTCGGGGACGGTCCCGAACGCCGGCACGACCTCGAGGGGCAACCGTTCGTGTCGCCGAATCGGGGCGTCGTTGCGCAGGAGCAGGCCCTCGGGGGCAAGCGCGTCCCGAATCGCCGCGACCACTTGATCGCGCAGCGCCTCGAGCCCCGCCGACAGGAGCTGCGCCACGACGAACGGCCCGTACCGGTCTACGATGAGGGACGGCAGCCCGTCCCCTTCGGCGTGCACGACGCGATACGCCGTGGCCGCGATCGCCCCGCGGCGCGCCGCGGCCTCGGCGAGGCGGGCGGTCCACCACGCGGTGTCCACGAGGTCGGCGCCGCGGGTCAGCAGCCGCAAACGGATCTCCGACTGGGGGGAGTAGAGGGCTTGGCCGAGGTGGCGGCCCCGGCGGTCGCTCACCGCCACGAGCCCGGCCGGCTCGCGGGGTTCGGCGTATATGTCGGTGCGGTAGATCCAGGGATGGCGTGCGGCCCACCGGGCCGCCCCCTTCGCGGACACGACGGCCGGTCGCAGGGCGAGCGCCGCTCCCGACCGACCCAGCGTTGCACCGGCCGTCACGCGCGGCGGTCGGGGCGGAGCTGGGCCGCACCGCGGAGATAGATATGTTTCAGCTCGGAGGGGGCCTTGGTCGTGTAGAAGTGCAGGAGCAGGCGGATGCAGCGCGGC
>Ga0307477_10003310_pt1 | contig 12023 bp, 10 predicted proteins | sample atmos_gasesECM2C_FD_203316 | JGI IMG/M metagenome (GOLD analysis project Ga0307477, IMG submission 203316) | Hardwood forest soil microbial communities from Morgan-Monroe State Forest, Indiana, United States - atmos_gasesECM2C_515 | ecosystem: Environmental > Terrestrial > Soil > Temperate...
ATGAGTGAGACCATCCCAGCGGACTTCCAGGTTGGCAACATCAAACGGAACCTGCCTGTGGAGCTCGCGCAATTGTTGTGCGACCGATGCCGGACCCCCGACGATGAAGTTGATGGGATGAGCGCACAGTTGAGGAGCCAATCGCGGCTCGGGATCGGCCGCGGGAATCTTTCCTTCTGCCCGAAATCGTCGCCACAAGATTCGAAGGGCCGGCTCGATTTCGGCAAAAGCTGATTCATCATCGGCGCCGACGTAAACCGGACGATTGGCCGCGATGAGGCCATTTCCGCCGGCCTCTCGATAGGCGTGAATGTACTGGCGATATTGTTCCGCGGTCCGCAAATGGGAAAACAGCATGCCGAACCCGCCGGCCCCGGCGATCCGCGCCGCCCCGAAGCTGTTGGCCGCCAGCCAGCAGCGATTGGGAAGGTCGGCGGCCGCGACCGGAAGCGGGGCATGCGACGGGATATTGAAGAAACTCGAGTTCTCGCCATCGATTCGCCCGGCCCATGCCTGAAGAATGATCCGAAGCGCCGCGGCGAACCTCCCATGTCGCTCGTCCTCACCCGTCTCCGGCAAGCCGAATAAAGCAAATTCCTCGGGCGTACTGCCGCTGCCAAAGCCGACGGCCAGCCGTCCGCCGCTTAGTGTGTCCGCCACCGCAACTTGCTCAGCGACCGCCAGCGGGTGATGCAGATTGAGGCACATGATCGCCGTCCCGAGTCGAATCCGGCTCGTCAGCCCACACAGGTGCAATGCCAGGAGAAGCGGGGCGGGTAGGTGGCCGCGATGCGCGTGCGCGTGATGTTCGGCGAACCAGAAGTACTCGATGCCCAGCGAGTCGGCGAGGCGGACCAAATCCTCAACCTCGCGATAGATTTGATGCGAAGGCTCGTCCGGCGGGCCTTCAAGGTGATCGGTGATGCCGATGGCGATCATCGCGCCGCCCGCCGGGACCCGGCCTGCATCCGAGGGGTATGGGCCTCGCGCATGATCGATTCCATCTTCGCGACGATATCGGGATGCTCGGCGACAAGATTATGATCCTCGTGCAGGTCGGTGCTGAGATCGTACAGCTCGGTCTTGCCGGTCAGCATCGGAATGCGGATCGCCTTCCAGTCGCCCATTCTCGCCGCCTGGGAGGTTTTGCCTTCGTAAAACTCCCAGTACAGGCAGGAATGGCGTGCCTGGTGGGCGTCGTCGCCTTCGATCGCGTGAAGAAAACTGATGCCGTCGAGGTGCGGCGGCACGGGCGCGCCGGCCAGCTCGGCAAAGGTCGGCAGAAAATCCTGAAAGCCACCTACATAGTTGCTGGTGGTGTGGGCCGGGGTGTGGCCGGGAAATCGGATAATAGTCGGCTCGCGAATTCCGCCTTCGGTCAAATCGCGCTTGATTCCGCGAAGCGGGCCCCATGACGCGAAGAACGCCGGATTGTGGCCGCCTTCCTTGTGCGGCCCGTTATCGGAGGTGAAGACCACGATCGTGTGGTCGTCCAGCCCGTCCGCCTTGAGCCGATCCATGATGCGCCCGACGTAACTGTCCAGCCGCGTGACCATCGCGGCGTAGCCCTTTTCGACGTCAGGCCATGTTTCTTTTGCGTAGATGCCCAGACTTGGAACCTCCGTGCCGTGCTGTCCCGCTTCGTTGTTCGCGTGCGGGATCGTGAACGGAAGGTAGAGGAAAAATGGCTTTTCCTTGTGCTCGTCGATGAACTGGATGGCCTGGTCGGCAAAGAGGTCGTTGCTGTAGGCCGCTTTATTGTTCGACACCCCGCCGCCGCTGGGCTTTTCGTTTGGAACGATATTAGGGAGCTGGACCTTGCGGTCGTCGCGCCAAAGGAACGAGGGGTAGTAATTGTGGGCGTGAACGTTGTCGAGATAGCCGAAGAAGGAGTCGAATCCCTGGCGGGTGGGAACGTTGCCGGTGCCCGGCTCTCCGATACCCCACTTCCCAATCGCAGCGGTATCGTAGCTGGCCTGCTTGAGGACCTGCGGCAGGGTCGGCTGGTTGATCGGGTTGCTCTCGTCACCGTTGCCGCGCTCGTTGCAGTGTCCGGTATGCAAGCCGGTCATCAGCGCACAGCGGGATGGCGTGCAAACGGTATCGCCCGCGTAGAACTGGGTGAATCTCATCCCCTGTGCGGCAAGTCGATCGATGTTGGGAGTGCGTATACGAGTCTGACCAAAGCATCCGACATCGCCATACCCGAGATCGTCGGCGAGAATGAAGACGATGTTCGGCCGCCGCTCCTGTGTTTGTGCCAATGACGGACGCAATGCCACAGCGAGCAGGGCGATGACCGCCAACATCAATCCGAAGTGGGCGGCGCGGTTGGTGGGATGCATTAAACTCAACAGTAATCGATGCCGCAGTGTCAAGGTAGACGTGATGCTGAAGAAGATCTGCGTCGGTTTTCCCTCATCCCGACCCTCTCCCAGAAGGAGAGGGAGTAAGGTCCGGGAAGAATTGCCCGACGCATGATTGCCCTGCGTGGGCCAATCGGTATAATCCCGCCCTTTTGGCCGGGTGGGCACCGGCCGCCATTCAATTGCATTTTCGTGCAGGAGGCACCATGGCAGATGCCGGAGGTCAAGAGTTTCCGACCATTCTCGGTCCCGACGCCAACTTCAAGGGCGAATTAAGCTTTGAGAAGGGAATGCGTCTGATGGGCCGATTCGAGGGTAAGGTCAACACCCCGGGCCGTCTTCACGTGGCCCGCGAGGCCAAGATGCACGCCGATGTCGAGGCCGGCGCCATCATCGTCGAAGGCGAGGTGCAGGGGAATTTGTCGGCCAACGACCGCATCGAGCTCAAGCAGTCCGCCCGCTACGAGGGGGACTTGCGCGCAACCAAGCTGGTGGTGGACGAGGGTGCGATATTCAACGGCCACGTCAGCGTTGGCCCCGATGGCCAGGCGCCCAAGCGGCCTCAGGCCGCCGCGCCCGCGGTCCAGCGGCCCGCCGCACAGCCTCAGGCGCAGCAGGTGAAATGAGACTGCCGCGTAGCACGTAGCACGTAGGAATCCGTCTTCGGGCGGGGTTCCTATGGTCTGGCTGTCTGCGCATTGCGTGCGTTTTGCCCATTCGGGTCGCGATTGCGCCGCGACCTTCAGGCTCGGTCTGAAAACCCAACAGCGCCGCGACAGCGTGATTTTCAGACGGAGCGTAAAATCCGTCCATGCCTCCCGCGGAATATAACGTGCCGCCGCCGGACGAGCGCTCGACGATCGTCTGCCTGTATTGCAACCGCCCGCAGGAGGTGGGCCGCAAGGCGATGTCGGTCACCTGCAAGTTCTGCAACAAATCGCTGAAGCTGGAAGACATTTATTTCAAGGAATACCAGGCCCGGCGGGTCATCGATACCTGCGGCATCGTAACCGTCGAGAAGAAAGGGAACGTGATCGCCGACAAGATCAACTGCGGGGGCTTGGTCGTGCGTGGAAAGATCAAGGGGACGGTCCTCAGCCGCGGGCCGGTGCTGGTCGGGCCCGAGGCCGAGATTCGCGGGGACGTGACGGCGCCGAGGCTTGCCGTCGGCGCCGGCGCGATTCTGGAGGGCAACTACGACATCGGCCCGAAGGCGGCGGAGCCGAGTGCTTGACGATTTCGGCTGGCTTCTCACCCAACCGGTACGAGCGGAGCATACTCGAGGATCAGGGTCTTGCGGCCAGCGGTATTGAACTCCACAACGGCCCGCGTATGCCGCCCCATGTTGGATACTTCTGCGATCCGGCCGACGCCAAACCGAGAATGCCGGACGATTTGTCCGCGTCGAAATCGGCCGGAAGGCTCGGGGCGCGATCGCCCGAATTCATCCCGAGACTCCTCCCTCTCATCCGCGTCCGGCAGGCCCGTCCGGTCGATCGTCTCCAGCTCGTCGGCAGGCATCTCGATCAGGAATGGCGACATGATCGTACGTGATTCCAGGCCACGAATCGTGCGATATGCGGCCTTGCTGAGAATCAGGCGTTCTTGTGACCGCGTGATGCCAACGAAGCAGAGCCGCCGCTCTTCTTCCAACTCCTTGGCGTTGTCTCTGGCGCGGCCGTGCGGAAGAATGCCCTCCTCCATCCCGATCATCGCCACGACCGGGAATTCCAGTCCCTTGGCGGCATGCAGCGTCATCAAAGTCACGGCCCCGCCGGCCCCTTTCATGTGATCGGCGTCGCTTACCAGGCTGATGATCCCCAGGTACTCCTGGAGCCAGCCCTCGGGGTGATCGGCGTCGTATTCCGCCGCCGCGCTGATGAGCTCGTTTACGTTGGCCCACTCCGATTGCTCTTCGCCGCCTTCCTTTTTCACCGCTTCTTCCAGCCCGCTGGCGCGAATCACCTCTTCCATGATTTCCTGAACGGTGCTCATCCCTTCGCCGGCGAGCCTCCGCCACGAGTCAACCAACTCGACAAAATGCCGGGCGGCGTTCACCGCCCGCCTGGTAAGGCCGGGGACCTTATCCGCTTCCCGCATTGCATCCAGCAGCGACAACCCGCTGGCGATGCCGTGAACGGACAGTTTTGTCACGCTCGCGTCACTCAGCCCGCGGGGCGGCACGTTCACGATCCGCGTCAGGCTCACCTCGTCCCTGGGATTGGCAACGACACGCAGGTAAGCCAGAACGTCCTTGATTTCCTTGCGATTGTAAAACTCGACGCCGCGTGCGATCTGGTACGGAACGTTCGCCCGCCGCAAGGCGTCTTCCATCACTCGTGACAGCGCGTTCATGCGATAAAAGACTGCCATCTGACTCCATTGATAGCCATGCTTTTCGTGAAGGATGGCCAGTCGCCGCGTGATCTGCTCGGCCTCATCGTGTTCGTCCTGGCAGAGCAGCAAAACGGCCTTCTCTCCCGCGGCGTTCTCCGTCCACAGCCCTTTCTCCTTGCGCCGCGTGTTATGGGAGATCAGCTCGGAGGCGACCCGCAGAATCCGCTGGGTCGAGCGGTAGTTTCGCTCGAGCTTCACCACCTTTGCGTCCGTGTAGTCGCGCTCGAACTCGAGAATGTTCTTGATGTCGGCGCCGCGCCAGGCGTAAATCGACTGGTCGGGGTCTCCCACCACGCAGATGTTTCGATGTTGCAGCGCCAGTGCGTGCGCGATGACGTACTGGGCGTGATTGGTGTCTTGGTACTCGTCGATCAGCAGGTAGGTGAATCGCTCTTGAAGCTCCTTGAGCACGGCAGGCTGGTCGCGGAAGCCGCGGGCCGTGCGCAGCAGCAGGTCGTCAAAGTCCAGGGCGTTGTTCTGATCGAGAAGCTCCTGGTACTTCTTGTAGATTCGTGCCGCCGTCCGCTGGTAAAAGTCGCGTGCTTTGGCCTCGAAGGCGTCAGGCAAGAGAAGCTGATTCTTGGCGTTGCTGATCGTCCCGTGAACGGTCGAGGGAGCGAAATTGGCACTGGAAATTCCCAGGGCTCCGATGGCTTCCTTCACCAGCTTGATCTGGTCCGCCGCGTCATAGACGCTGAAATTCGGCGACAGCCCGATCTGCGGAGCGTAGTGCCGCAGGATTCTCAGGCACAGTGAGTGAAACGTACAGATGGTTGGCCAAGGCTGATCGAGCCGTCCAAAATCCCGCAGCGGATGGCCCATTAGTGCGCTGATGCGGTGCTTCATCTCGCCGGCGGCCTTGTTGGTGAAGGTGATTGCCAGGATCGAATTGGCGGGGATCCCCAGGCTGATGAGGTACGCGACGCGGCGGGTAATCACGCGGGTCTTTCCGCTGCCAGCCGCCGCGACGATCAGCAACGGCCCGTCCACGTGTGTCACAGCCTCGCGCTGGGCGTCGGTCAGCTCTTGCAGTAACGAATCGGATTGCAGCACGAATTCTCCGAAGGCTTGTTCAGTCAATGCGCGGCACTATAACCCGCCAACGCGCGTTGCCAAATGCGGTCGATGCGCATCTGAGAATAGGCTGGCCGATTCGGCTTAGCCTAGTTACCCTCAAAGCGCTGCTGCGGGTCGTCCGCGCGGCCATTTCCGATCCACGATGAGGAAACATGCCGAGTCCATCACGAATTATCGTTGCGACGGCCGTCGTCGGAGTTCTTTTAGCCGCGGCCGTCTCCCGCGCTGACGACGCCGCGGACATCCGCGCTTCCGCCCGCGCCTTCAGCCAGGCCCTGTCCAAGGGCGATACGAAGACGGTCCGGAAATACGCCTTCACCGACGAAGCCGGTGGAAAATTCCTCGACGCAGTTGCCACGCAAACTGGCGCCCGTAAAAAGCTGGTTGACGCGGCCGTCGATAAATTCGGCCCTGACGGAAAAACCATCGACTCGCAGCGCTCCGCGGTGAGCGACCTGGCCGAGATCGACAAGCAACTGGAAGGTTCACGCATCGTCGTGAACGGCGACGCCGCCACCGTTACCTCCAACAACGGAAAGCCGCTCAAGTTCAAAAGGGACGGCGGCATCTGGAAGATCGATTTCCGCGAAACGTTCAACTCGCGGCTGACGCAGCAGATCGACCAGGTAGTCGGAGTGCTGAACAAGCGGGCCGGTGCGATGGAGAAGACGGCGGCCGAAATCAAGGAGGGCAAGTACAAAACCGTGGACGAAGCAAAGACGGGGCTTTTTCAGAACATCGCCGCGGCGATTGGCGTTCCACGCCGCGGCGGCCAGCGCCAAGGCAATAACAACCAGAGCTGACGCGGATGGCCAGAGCCTCTTGCGGAGGACGGTGCGGCCGATCGCCGCTCCGTCCTCCGTTGCTTTTCGATGGCGCAATCAGGACTGCTCGGGCGGGCAGTAGGCCTCAAGCTCGTTGATGAATTCGCGCAGGGCGGTCGCGCAGTTGTGGTCGGCGTCGTCAGCCGCATGAAGGAGGGTAAAGTTCTCTTTCATGCCCGCACACGCCAGCCGCTGAAGCGCAGGACGGTAATGACTGCGCGACAGGCACTCGTGATACTGCCCGCGGAATACCTCGTATCCGTCAGGATGCTGCTCGAACCACTCCCAGATTTCGCGCGGCGGACCAAGGTGCGGCATCACGTGTTCGACCTTACACCACTCCCGCAGGTCTTTGGTAAGGCCCATCGGCTCGACCCACATCCGAAGGCCGTCATCCGCCTCGACCGCGTCAAGAATGTGTTTGACCTTGATCATGGTGCCGCTCCTGAAGGTGTATCGTCGAGGTCCCACCGCTTGTTGGTTCCTCTGCATAATAAGACGAAATAAACATTGTGAAGTTGTGAACGGATTCAGTTTGTCGGTTTCAGTTTATCGCCCCGTCTTCCGCCGATCATCGCAGGGCAAAACTTGCACGTCACGACGACGCCGGTGACCGTCCATCTTGTATAACTACCGAAGGTCCCAGAATCGTCCCGCGGCTATAGCGGACTGCGAAATTTCTAAGGCTCGTCGGATGTTGAAACTTTTGGGTCGTCGCACGCTCGGATTGGCGATCGCTGGCGCGGCATTGCTGACGGGCTGCGCCGGCCATACCCAGTCTGTGCAAGCCGACCTGAGCAGCCCGCAGTCGGCCGCCCTGGCATTTTTCCAGGCCATTGGGCGGGGCGATTCCGCGACCGCCCGAAACGCATCGGTCGGGGGCGATCAGGACAAACAGTGGATCGACGCCATGGTGACGCTGATCGTCGGCCTTCGCCAATACGACCAAGCCCTGCGTTCCCGATTTGGCAGAGACGCCGCGCAGACCGATGCCGACCTGAGGCAGGCGTTGGCGGGCCTCACGGAAGACCCGATCACGGGTTTGACGGAGCCGATCGTGCTTGAGGATGGGGAGTCGGCGACCGTCAAACCGGCCTATCACCACAACCTGCGGTTGGCCGCCCGGCCACCGGTGTATTTACGGAAGATCAAGGATGCGTGGAAGGTCGATTTACCCGCCACCGCCCAGGCCGATCCTCGCCATAACTTCGCCCTGGTCAAACAGTTCCTTGCCGCCGGTCAGGCCCTCCAGCAGGCCGCCCGGCAAATCGCCGCGGGTCGATACAAGACCCTTGCGGAAGCCCAACAGGCCATCGATGCCCAATTGCTCCCCAACTGAATATCCGATCTCAGCCCCGTTCGGGTGCCAAAAATCTCAATCGCCGCCGATTTTTCTTTTGCTTCTCCGTGCTCTGGTCGATAAATTAAATTGACAGGTGGCGGGTTCGTGGATCGGCCTCAGGAAAGTGTTCGTGTTCGTCCTTCCTTCTTCTGTGTCGCACCTCTCCCGCATCGGTTGGCATGTTCAACCTCTTTCGATTGGGCCCGGAAAGAACCGCATCGGGGGAATTCCCCTTTGAATACGGGGCCGTGGATTAGCCATTCACAGGAGATACTCAATGGCTAAGAAGTTGTATGTCGGGAACCTCAGCTACCAGGTGGATAGCTCGGAACTCGAGCAGTTGTTTGCCCAACACGGGCAGGTCCTTTCCGCGCAGGTCATCAACGATCGCGACACCGGCCGCAGCAAGGGATTCGGTTTCGTCGAGATGGCCAACGACAATGAAGCCGAGGCGGCGATTACGGCGCTCAACGGCCAGCAGCACAACGGTCGCGCCCTGACCGTCAACGAGGCCCGCCCCCGCGAGGAACGCGGCTTCGGTGGCGGCGGCGGCGGCGGTGGTGGTGGACGCCGCGGTGGTTTCGGCGGAGGCGGCGGCGGTGGCCGAGGTGGCGGCTACGGCGGCGGCGGTGGCCGCGGCGACCGCGGCGGCCGCGATCGATACTGATCCGCTTTGAGAATTCATTGATCAAGAGAACCCCCGTCATCGCACGGGGGTTCTCTTTTTGATCCGCGCCGCGCAATTCCCGTGTAGGCGCTGAAATTCTCCGGAAGAAAACCCGTCGAATCGGAAACTGTGGTTGCGGCAGGTTGGAATTCGCAACGGGTTTTCACCGCAGTTCAGGTTGGATCGGCTTGGACGGCAAGGGCTCGCCTTGGGGTGAGCTGCGGACCTCCCGAACACGATTCCGGTTCCATGCGACGTGATCCTCCCCATGGTGGGCGAGGAACGTGATCGATGCGCCTTAATCTGACGGAGGCTTCCAATGTTTGGTCGTAAGGGTTCTCAAGATCGCAAGCAAAGTGCAGTCGCCCGCGTTGCCGCGCCTCGCGGTGCAATGATCGAGGCGCTGGAGGGACGCACGCTGTTGTCCGCCTCAGCCGTGCACCACGCGGCTCACCATGCGGTGCACCACGCAACCGCGAAGCATGCCGCCCTTCATGCCAGCGTCAAGAAATCCAGCTCGACCAAATCCACCAGCAGCAGCGGCAGCACTACCTCTGAAAGCACTTCTGATACGTACAGAACCTTGCTCGACACGATTCAGTTCAGCCAGGCGCCTAACGCCGTCCAAAGCGGACTGAAGAGCCTTGCGTCGTCCGACAGTCTCACGGTCCCGACTTCGACCCAGACCGTCTATCTCGGCAACGCGGACGGCATTGAGACCTACACGCTTATCTACACGTCCTCGGGCACCACCACGAGGATCACCGTCGATCCGAACGGCAAGGCCGTCACCGCGCCTACCGAAACCACCATAACCTGGGGAACTCTCGACGGCACCGGAACCGGCAGCAATGCCAAGGCCGCGGCGGAAATCAGCGCGATCGCCGCCGCCCTCGGCTTAAGCGCTCCGGCCTCATCCACGACGGTCTACGTCAAGACCGCTTCCGATGGGACTGTGACTTATTCGGTGCGTCTTGCCGACTCCAGCAGCACCAGCGCGTACGACGACGATCAGACGACCGTCAGCGTCGATGCCAACGGCAATCCGGTCGGAAACCAGTACATTCCGTTCAGCACCTTGCCTGCCGCAATCCAGGATGGCATTAACGCCAACCTGCCGTCCGGCGCAACCGCGCTGAGCGCGAGCTCGACCCAAAGGGTTCACGTGCTCACCGCCAACGGTGTGACGTCCTACTCTACGACATTCACCGTCAGCGGAACAACGACCACGGTGACCGTCAATTCTTCTGGCGTGCTTGCGAGCCTGCCTTCGACGACGACCGTCGATTTCTCAACTCTCCCGAAGGCCGCACAAACCGCGTTGCAGACCCTTGCGACCGCCAACGGCGTCTCGGGAACGATCAGCTCGACTCAGAGCGTCATCGCCTACAACGAAGGCAACGGCACGACGATTTATACGGTCAGTCTCAGTACCACCGACAGCAGCAGCCGGACGTTCACTCTCACGATTTCCGTCGACGAGAACGGTAATCCCACGGTGCCGCCGGGCCGCGGCGGCGAGGGATGCGGGGACGGCGATGGCGGAGTCAACGAAGGAGATCTGGCTGGTTCCGACGGCGTCGAGTTTGGCCAATATGGCTACGCGTGGATCGGTTCGCGTTCCTGAAATCAACGCATGTAGAACTTCTACATTCTTCTCTCCCATCACCCGATCGGGGCGGCCGCAAGGCCGCCCTCTTTCTCTCGCGCCCAGTTTTCAGAACGGTACATCGGCTGAATCCCGCCGTCGTGCGGCGGTTCGCCGTACCTCCGCGCAACCAATTCATCGTAGGCCGCGCCATGCGGCCAGGGTGATCAATCTTTGTAGAAAGGAAGGCAGTATGTCGTCACGAACGCTCTTTGGAATGGCTCTGCTTATCGCCGCGGCGGCAACGCCGGCGATGGCCCAGCAAGACAACGGCGGGCCGCCGGATTTCGCCGAAATGCGGCAACGATTTCTGGACCGCATGAAGCAAACGCTCGGCGCCACCGACGATGAGTGGAAAATCTTGCAGCCCAAGATCGAGAAGGTCCAGCAACTTCAGCGTGACGCCTCGCCGCGTCCAATGGGAATGATGTTTGGCCCGCCTCCGGGCGGCCCCGAGGGCGGGCCCGGCGGCCCTCCGCCTGACGGAGCGGTCGTCTTCCGCGGTCCCCCGCCGGGCTTCGGTCCTGATGGCGATCGTCCTCCTTCAGCCGTTCAGGAGAAACTCGACGATCTGAGGACAGCGCTGCGCGACAAGGACGCCAAGCTCGAGGACATCAAGGCCAAAGTCGCGGCCCTGCGCGAAGCTCGCGCCAAGGCCAAGGCCGATCTCGCCGCCGCCCAGGATGATCTGAAGGGCATCCTGACCGGCCGTCAGGAGGCCGTGCTTCTGTCGATGGGAATCCTCGAGTAGCGGCCATCGCCGGCGGGATTGAAGTCTTATCCTGACATGCACGCGCCGAGGTCGAATATGCAGCCCCGCCGGTATCGACATGCCGCGGCCGGGCTTGTGTTGTCTCTGCTGGCAGCCGCACTGCTGGCGGGGGCAACACAAGCCCCGGCATTTGCGCCGACTACTTCCGCGGCACGCCAAGGCGCGCGTCCAACCACGGCGCCGACTACGCAGGTGAGCCTTCACTTTCAGGATGTCTTCTTCGACGCGGTCCTCACTGAGCTATCCAGGGACTACGGATTCGAGATTCCTATCGACGAGGCCCCGCGGGATTTTCGCGTCAGCCTGATCAGCGAAAAGCCCATCCCACCCGAGGAAGCCATCAGCCTGCTCAACATCGCATTGAAGCCCAAGGGTTACACCGCCATCCTCTCCGGCCGCGTCCTCAAGGTGATGGACCGCTCGAAGGTGAAGCGGCAGAACATTCCCGTCAACATCGGCGGTGACCCCGACAAAATCGCCGATAACGACGACATCATCACGCAGGTCATCCCCGTGCGCTCGCTGGACGCCGTGAAATTGCGGCAGGACCTCACGCCTCTCATCAGCTCCGATGCCGACGTCGCCTCCAACGCCGCCAGCAATTCATTGATCATCACCGATAGCTCCTCGAACATTCGGCGGATCGTCAAAATCGTCTGCGATCTCGACCAGCACCAGGCCGCGGCATCGGACTTGAAAGTCGTGCAATTACTCCATGCCGACGCCGAGTCAGCCGCCAAGCTCGTGATGACAATCTTTCGGCCGGATTTGAACCAGCAAAGCGGGCAGAGCCAGCCGGGTCCTCCATTTTTCGGCGGCCTTCGCGGCGGGGCGTTCGTCTTCGGCGGCGGACCGCCGGGCGGCGGGCCGGGAGGTTTCGGCGGGGGACCTCCGGGAATGGGCGGCGGCACCGCATCCGCCAGCTCCGAT
>Ga0307477_10003311_pt1 | contig 12022 bp, 5 predicted proteins | sample atmos_gasesECM2C_FD_203316 | JGI IMG/M metagenome (GOLD analysis project Ga0307477, IMG submission 203316) | Hardwood forest soil microbial communities from Morgan-Monroe State Forest, Indiana, United States - atmos_gasesECM2C_515 | ecosystem: Environmental > Terrestrial > Soil > Temperate...
AGCCTGGGTCGCCGAGAGATGGTTGAGCGGTACGTACTGCTGGCCCGTTTTGTAATCGTTGAGGACGGCATGGCGATGACTGAAGGTGCCGCGCTGGGTGTCCTGGCCGGTGCAGCGAACGGGCGTCCCTTCCAGCAGAAGGCTGCCCAACGCCAGCATCTCGCCGCATCCCCAGTCGATCCCTTCGCCCGAACGCACGGACTCGAGTCGCTGGGACATGAGACGGCCGAGTTTCATGTGTGGGGTGAATCCGTCCGGCAGATTTGCGGTGCCCTCCGCGATCTTCATAAGCGTCTCTCGCGGCACGAGGGTCTTGGCGGCCCAGTCGGCGGGGGCGGTGGTCAGACCCTTCCAGAGCTTGTTGATGGTGGCCGTCCTCTGCCGCGGGCGAAGTACCTTGGCGCTTTCGCCCGCTTTCTCGAGGCGCTCGCGAGCGGTCTTGCGCATTTCCTCAATTTGGGGTTCGCTGATCTTGCCCTCGCGGAGGAGTTGCTGGGTGTAAAGATCGCGGACGGACGGGTGCCGTGCGATCTCCTGGTACATGATCGGCTGAGTGAAACTGGGTTCGTCCACTTCGTTATGCCCGTGCCGGCGGTAGCACCACAGGTCGATCATCACGTCGCATTTGAACCGCTCGCGGAATTCGACCGCCATCCGGGCGACATGGACCACCGCCTCGGGGTCGTCGCCGTTCACGTGGAAAATCGGCGCCTGGATCGCCTTGGCGACGTCGGTCGGATAGGGCGTGAAACGGCCTTCCTGCGGGGTGGTGGTGAAGCCAATCTGGTTGTTGATGATGACGTGGATCGTACCCCCGGTGCGCCAGCCCGGTAGTTCCGAGAGGGCCAGGGTTTCCGGCACAATTCCCTGGCCGGTGAACGACGCGTCGCCGTGAATCAGCAGCGGGATGACTTTGATCCGTTCCTTGTCGTCGCGATACTCCTGCTTGGCGCGGACGATCCCTTCGACGACCGGATCGATCAGCTCAAGGTGGCTGGGATTGGGGCTGAGACTAATGTGGATGCTGCGGCCGTCGCCCGCGGGGCGGTCGTTGGCATACCCCAGGTGGTACTTTACATCGCCGTCCCCTTCGGACGCCTGGCGTAAAATCGTCCCTTCGAATTCACTAAGCAGGACTTCGTAGGGCTTGTTGAGCACGTGAGCCAGGACACTCAGGCGGCCGCGGTGCGGCATGCCCATGCAGACTTCCTGGAGGCCGATCTTCGAGCCGTCGTCGATGATGATGTTGAGCAGCGGAATCAGCGCCTCGGCGCCTTCGAGGGAAAATCGCTTCTGCCCGACGTAACGGCCTCCGAGGAACCGCTCGAATTCATCGGCGGCCACGAGCTGATACAGAATCGCCCGACTTTCCTCGGGGCTGAAAATCGGGCGATTGAGAATCGGCTCCATTTTCTGCACGAGCCATTGGCGTTGTTGCTGGTCGGAGATATTGACGAATTCGGCGCCGATGGTGCGGCAGTAGGTATCGCGGAGTTTCTGGATCAGGTCGCGCAGGGTGCCGTCGGTCGTACCCTGGAAGTCGGCCTTGCCGACTTGACGATCGAGATCGGCATCCGTGATGTTGAACTGACTCAACTCCAGAAGGGGCGTCAGGGGGCGATGGTGGCCAAGCGGATCGAGCGTGGCGCTGATGTGGCCCAGGTCGCGGTAAGTGTGCACCAGCTTGTGCAGCCCGATAGTCACCAGCGGCGTAGCGGTGCCGATTACCTTTCCCCCGGCGTCGTCGAACCCGGCAAAATATGCCTGCCAGCTTTCATCGACCGATCGCGGCTCGCGTTGGTATTGCTCGTAAAGGCGGTCGATGTATTCGGCATTGGCCTGGTTAAAGAAATTGAAACGTTGCATCGCGGTTCCACTTTCGACAAATGCAGACTCGATATAGCGAGGTCCGCGCCCAATTTTAGGCGGCCCCGAAAGGCTCAAAGCTATTTTGGCTGATCCAGCGCGGGGGGCAAGGGCGCGGCAAATTGGAACGCCGACCCCGACCCGTGTCGCACCGAACGCGACCGGATGGCCGGGGCCAAGTCGGTAAAGCCGAACTGTCCGGCAGATGTCGGATTTTCTTTAAAGGCCGGGGCATCTTGCAACCACCCGATTTCACATAACATATGATCGGTCCTCATCTACCGTCAAAGTTAATCAGTTCCAGGGTGGCACTGGCGCCCCCAATTTATCGGGCGGCGGCACCGCGCCTCCTCGACTCATGGTATCGCCGTTGCAGCGCGAGCGCAAGTCGTGTTAGAGGCACGGTTCGCGTGTTTTTTCGTCGTGATGTACGCAGACGACGCTCGAGCCGGCCAGCGCCAAGGGGGGCGTTGGCCCTGCCCGTAACACCTAATCCACTGATGGAGTGAGGGATGCAGGCTGCAAATTATCGTAAGGGATTCGCGTCAATGAGCCGTGAGAGACAGCGAGAAATCGCCCGTAAAGGTGGACGCGCCGCGCATGAGAAGGGAACAGCTCACGAGTTCAGTCGGGAAGAGGCCCGTCAAGCCGGACGAAAGGGTGGCGAGCGCGTCAGCGCCGACCGCGACCATATGTCGCGGATCGGCCGGTTGGGTGGTAGGCACTCGGCCGGCCGAAAGCAGGCTGCGCGCAGCCCGAAGGAAGCCACAAAATCGGAGGTTTTGCCCCAAGTCCCGGAGCACGCAGGCGCTTCCCATTCGTCGGAGCAAGAACCGGGGATGACGGGACACCTAATCCCCTGATTCGCAAAGTCAGAACGCTCGCCTCGCGCGGTTTCGCCCCCAGTTGTTGCCTGGTTCAACCGCTTACCTTCCGCTGTCTGCCACCGCGCCCTGGCCGGTGGAAGACTCGAGTGTGCGGATAAAAATGATCACATCCCATCGTTCCCGCTCGTTCAACAAGCGCCGGAACGAAGGCATGGGACGGCGGCCAAGCGTGATTTTCCGAAAGAGTTGCGCGTCGCTCAGTTCCGCGACTTCGGCTCCGCACAAATCGCTGGGCTGTGGACTGAGATCGTGCCCCGCTCTCCCGTCCCCATGGCCTGCCGGGCCATGACACGCCGCACAATGATTGGCATAGACGGCTTTTCCATGGGAAACGGAGCGCCCGTCGGCGCTGGCGAGATTGCGCCTTACCTCTGATGCTATGGAAGAATCAGGCACAGCGCTGTGAGTGGGGGACGCCGATAAGTCGAATCCCGCCAAGGCCATTGTAGCAATCGCCGCTGGCCAAAGCCCAATTCCTTTTTGCTGACGAAATCCCTTCATGACGGCACCTCTGCGGTGAACGAAAACAATGCGCTGTCGCAGGACCAGGTACGCTCCGGCGCCGGCATCCGCCGGTGCGTTGCGAGCTACGCGCCGACGTTTTTATCCAGCCCTGCGGCGCCGCGCGTGAAGATGCAAAGAATGCAGAAAATGCGGCCCATCGGACATCGTATTTTTCCGTTCATGGCATGCCTTAGTCGGCATCGGTATGATTTGGGAATCCACTATTTCCGAACGAACGGCGGAGCAACCATGAGACGGCGGGATTTTCTTAAGGCCTCGGCTGCGGTCGGTCTGGCGGCGTCGGGCGCGCCCGCGGTGCTGGCGCAGGATCGTGGCAAACGGTACCGCACCGCCCTCATCGGCGCCGGTTGGTGGGGCACCAACATCCTCAACGAGGCGATGGCATCACGTAAGTGCAAAATTGTCGCGTTGTGCGACATCGACCAAGGCCAGCTCCAGAAGGCGGCATCGGACGTCGAGCAGCTCTCGGGCGATCGGCCCAGGCACTATGCCGACTTCCGCGAGATGCTCGCCTGGGAGCGGCCCGACATCTGCATCGTCGCGACGCCCGATCATTGGCACCCACTGGCGATGATCGAGGCAGTCCGGCAAGGCGCGCACGTGTATGTTGAGAAGCCGATCAGTCACACGATTCTGGAGGGACGGGCGATGCTCGCCGCGGCGCGGGCGGCGGATCGCACGGTGCAGGTGGGTACCCACCGCCGCGTCTCGCCTCATTGCGCGGCCGCCCGCGATTTCATTCGCAGCGGAAAGGCGGGAAAGATCGGCATGGTCCGATGCTTTGTCTTCTACGGCGGCGGCCCGGAACGCCCGTCACCGAATTCCGACCCTCCCCCGGGTCTTGACTGGGATTTCTGGTGCGGGCCCGCGCCACTTCGGCCGTTCAACCACCGGATCCATCCCAAGGGGTTTCGCGTTTTCCTCGACTACGCCAACGGACAGATCGGCGACTGGGGCATTCACTGGCTTGACCAGGTCCGTTGGGTCATGGACTTGAAGCATCCCAGGACGGTCTTCTCGGCCGGCGGCCGCACCATCAAAGGGACGGCGATCAACGACGGCCGCGAGCAAACGTCTGATGCGCCGGATCACCAGGCGGCGGTCTTCCAGTTCGACGAGGGGTTCACCGTCACGTGGGAGCACCGCTATTTCGCCGGCAACAATGCTGAGAAGACCGACCCGCAGCAGCCGGTTGGTTGCTACTTCTACGGCACCGAAGGGACGGTGCACGTTGGATGGCTGGACGGCATGACGTTCTATCCGGCCGATCCGAACAAGCCTACGTTCCATCAGGACGCTCAGCTTCACCTGCCGGATCAGCAGAACATTCGCGAGTTGTTCGCCGACTTCCTCGACGCGATCGAGAATCGCCGCCGGCCGATTGCCGACATCGAAGAGGGGCACCTCAGCACCAATATGGCGCTGCTGGCCATGCTGTCGCTCAAGCTGGGCCGCAGCGTGAACTGGGACGGGCAGCGGTATCAGTGCGCCGGCGACAGCGAGGCCGACGCCCTTTTGAGCCGTGGGTACCGCGGGCCGTGGAAGTATCCGATGTCCTGACGGCGTCGACCAGATTGGGAGGCCGGGACTTCATATCCCGCAAAGTCGTTATGTGCGGCGTATTCCTTCGTCCTTCGCCATTGTCAAGGGCGCCGCCGGCCTGATCTGTGGTACTCCATGCAATTGTCCGGCCGGCCGCTCGCCGGCGGGTTATGATCCGGGTGTTCGATTGGGGTCGGCGGGGCGGGGCACTCCCCGCGTCGGAAGGAGCGCGTCATTGTGTTGCGACGTATTTTAATTGGATTGGCGGGGATGGTTCTTGCTTCCGCAGGCGTGGCGACGGCGGATTCGGTCACGCCGATCGGGTCGCTTCAAGACCTGATCAATCTCGGTCAGACGGGCGTGACGATCGGGAACACCGTCTTCTACAACTTTTCGTATACGCCGTCACCCGCGCCAAATCCGGCGCCCGCGGCGTCCGCAATTGCCGTTGGCGCCATCAGCGACGGGAATGTCGGGCTGGCCTTCAGCAGCTCGTGGCTGTCGGCCGGCGGTCAGAATCAGCTCTCGTCCATCAGCTACAGCGTCCATCAGGCCGATTCGTCGCCGCAGCTTCTGCTCGACGCGTCCAGGCTCTCGTTCGACGGCGCGATTCTCGCGGCCGGCCAGGACACCAGCAGCACCGTGACGGAAACCCTCAAGACGCTCGGCGGCCAATCGACAATCGGAACGTTTGACGTGAGCAACAATCAGGTGAACCCGCCGCCGTCGAGCCTGCAAAGCTCACTTGGCTTCGGCGGGACGCGCGACCTGATAGTGACCGACGATATCTCGCTCAAGTCCGGCGCTGTCAACGGGGGGGTCTCGTCCACGTCGTTTGTCGATGTCACGTTTACGGTCGCGGCGCCGCTTCCGCCGGCCCTGTGGGCCGGGCCGGCTCTTCTGGCATTGCTCGGCCTCGCACGCCTGGCACGCGCCGCGCAGACTCTATCCGCCATTTGATCCTCGTCCTGAAGCGCCACGGCGGCATTCGCCGGCCCTTGATTCCTGCCAGTTCAGCCAAAGCCTCCTTTTCGGCTACCATTGAACCCCGGGATGGGGCTACTTCGTTTACTTTCATGGCCGCGGGGACCGCGGCGAGGTGGCGGTTGGATCCGGATCACGCAACCAGGCGGTTTTACGATCTGATCTGGCCGCACCGGGCAGACGTGTTGCGGCTCGCGCTTTTCCTCTGCCGCGACCGGTTTGCCGCCGAGGACCTTGCGCAAGAAGCGCTGTTCAAAGCTTTCCGGGCGATCGACCGATTTGAAGGACCGGACGCGAAGCGATGGCTGTTGACGATTCTCCGAAATGCCTGGACCGACCGGATGCGCTCGCGAGCGGGCCGGTCGGACGTGAGCGTGGGGGAACTGGAACACGAGCCGCCCGCCCGCTCGCCGCGGTCCGATGACCATGAGGGATGGACGCATCCGCAGGAGTTGCTCGAAGCATTTTCAGACCAGCAGATCATCGACGCGCTGCACGAGCTCCCGGATGAAATTCGCTGGACGCTGCTGCTAGTGGACGTGCAGGGTGTAAGCACACAGGAGGCGGCGCAGGTACTGGAAGTTCCGCCGGGAACGGTGAAGTCTCGAGCTCATCGCGGGCGGGCGATGCTGCACGAATTGCTCTTGCCGGTGGCGCGCCAGCGTCGGATGCTGAGCGGCAACGCCATGGGCGGACCGAATGCCGAGCCGGAGGCGCTATGAGCGATGAAGATCAGGACTTGCTCGCGACGGCGGTGTCGGCACGGCTGGCCAGACTTGGCAACATGCCGGTCGATACGAGCCGCGTAGACAAAATGGTGCGGCAACAGATTCCCCAGCCGCCTAAGCAAAGGCGGGTTTGGTTCGCCCGGCCGGTGCGCGCGGTCGCCGCGAGCTTACTTTTGATGTCCGCGATCGCCGCCGCCATCGTGTTGAGCACGTCCGGCGGCCCCGCACTGGCGGATTCGGCCCAGATGGCCCAGGTGTACCAGGACATCGTCTCCGGCCGCGTCGCGGTGATGCAGGTGGACTCGATTGAAGCCGCCAACCGGATGCTCAATTCGCAGTCGCCCGGCGCGCCATCGCTTCCGAGGGTGCCGGAATCGCACGTGATGGCCTGCTGCATGAAGTCGGTTCACAACAAGAAGATGGCCTGCGTGCTGCTCAAGAATGAGGGGGTTCCCGTCACGCTGGCGGTCGCCAGCGCATCGGACATGAAAATGCCGACGTCACCCGTAGTGACCCGCAAGGGCGTCGATTATCGCGTGCAGCGGGTCGGAGAACTGAGCATGGTAATGACCGAGCGGGATGGCAAGTGGCTGTGCCTGATCGGTCAATTGCCCGCCGAGCGTCTTATGGACGTCGCGGCGCAGGTGCAATTTTAAGCACTTCAACCCGATGGGCGATCGCGGCACCGCCAGGCGCGCGGGGGGTAACCTGCACCTGTCGAATGATTGAACCATTCAAGCCCTTTCACTCGTTAGGTGGGATGGAGGGTCCGCACCCGGAGCTATTCCCATGGCAAATCATTGGAAGGGCTGGAGGGCGGCAGGAATCGTTATCCTCGGCGGCATCGCAGGGGTCGCCTTGACCGCGTGCGACCGATCAGAAGCCCCTCATGCAACCACAACGGTAAACTCTGATCCTACCTCGCACAAACAACTTTGGCATTGCGGCATGCACCCGCAGGTCGTCCAGGACCACCCCGGCGACTGCCCCATCTGTCACATGGCCTTGACGCCTTTGAACGACGCCTCCGCCTCGGCAGGCGTCCCAAACTCCAACCAGGCCGGACCGGCGGTGACTATCGATCCGCTGGTCGTCCAGAACATGGGAGTGCGGACCGCCGAAGTTGCCCGTGGGCCGCTGCACAAAACCGTGCAGGCGGTTGGAATCCTCAACCTCCCCGAGCCGGGGATGCACGATGTCGCGCTGAAGATAGGCGGGTGGATCGACAAGCTTGACGCCGACCAGGACGGGATGCACGTCCACAAGGACGAGGTTTTGTTCGAGCTGTACAGTCCGGACCTTCAGGTTGCCCAGCAGGAACTCATTTCGGCGTTGAAGGCGCAAAGGTCACTGCCGTCTGATACGGCCTCTACCATCCGTCAGGAGGCGCAAGGGCTGGTCGATTCCGCCACGAGGAAACTGCGTTTGTGGGACGTGGCGGAACAGGACATCGACGCGATCGCGAAAGCCGATGCGCCGCTCAGGGACGTGCCGTTCCGCAGTCCGGCCGACGGGCACGTGGAAGACAAAATGATCGTACAAGGCTCGGCGGTGTCGCCCGGCATGAAGCTGATGCGTGTGGCCGATCACACGAAGATGTGGCTCGACGCCCAGGTATATGCGGACCAGATCCCGCTGGTGCAGATCGGGCAAAAGGCCGTAGCCAGGGCGGACGGGCTGGCGGGCAGGGTCTGGAGCGGCGTCATCAAGTTTATCTATCCCCATCTCGATCACATGACCCGCACGTTGACTGTCCGGATGACGCTAGACAACTCGGATTTTGTCTTGAAGCCAGGGATGTACGCGAACGTCGAGATCGCGACGCCGGGCATTGCCGACGCCATTGTGGCGCCGCGCGAAGCGGTCATCGACACGGGTACCCGGCAGATCGCGTTCGTCGTCGAGGGTGAAGGTCACTTCACGCCGCGCCTCGTGCGAATGGGCATGATGGGTGATGACGACCAGGTGCAGATTCTCGAAGGGCTGGCGCCGGGCGAAAACGTCGTGACCAGTGGTCAATTCCTGCTGGACGTGGAAAGCCGAACAATTGAGGCCACACTGAAGTTGAGCGAAGGAAAGTTTCCCAGCCAGGCGCCGCCTGAACCAGTTGCGCTGCCGATGCCGCAGACCGCACCGTCCAAGGATACCAACGTCGCGACCCGGCCGGCGGCAGTGGCTGCCGCGACGGCGCCGACGCAGCCGCAGTTGAAGCTCGTCTACTGTCCGATGGCCAAAGCGAACTGGCTCCAGCCGGGGGACACGGTCGCCAATCCGTATCTCGGCACGCAGATGCCCACCTGTGGGGAAGTGCAACGCGTACTGACTGTCCCTTCAGCGGATCCCGGACTTGACCAGGTCGTCCACGCGTATCTCGATGTAGCCCAGGGGCTCGATGTCGATCGGTTTGATGCAGCATCCGCCGGAAAACTTAGGAAAGCCGCGGCCCAGCTCGCGGGCGAGAAATTCGCGGCGTTGCGCGAGGTGTCGGGCAGGCTTGCACGAGCAGCCGACCTCAAAACCGCGCGGGCCGCGTTTCAAGCCGTCAGCGATCAATTGATCGCCATTCTGGGGCGCGGCCGGCAATGATTGCCAAGCTCATCGAATTATCGATCCGTAACAAGCTGCTCGTCCTGCTGCTGACCGCGGCGCTGGCGGCAGGGGGCATCTGGGCGATGCTGCGGACCAGCATCGACGCGATTCCCGACTTGTCTGACGCCCAGGTCATCGTCATCACCGATTTTGCGGGCCAGGCGCCCGATGTGGTGGAGAAGCAGGTCACCTATCCGCTGACGACCGCGTTCGCAGCCATCGGCGCCAAGGCGGTCCGGGGTTTCAGCATGTTTGAGACCTCGATGGTCTACATCATCTTCCCCGATGGGACCGATCTTCACGCCGCCAGGGAACGCGTGCTCGAATACCTGAACTACGCCAGGGACCGCTTGCCGGCGGGAGTCGAACCCAAGCTGGGGCCGGACGCGACCGGCGTCGGATGGGTCTACCAATACGTCCTGTACCCCGGCTATTACTGCCCCGATCATCCCGAGGGAATCTGGCATGATCCGCAGCAAGACAGGTGGTATGGCCAGCCGGGTGATGCGCCGGCAGATCGCCGCGGCGCGCTCGAGAAGGTGCGCGCCTTCGACAGGCCGGGCGCGTGTCCGCTGAGCGGCAAGCCGTTGCTCTCCTCGAATCAGGATCTGGCCAGCCTGCGAAGCTTGCAGGACTGGTATCTGCGCTACCAGCTCTCGGGCGTGCCGGGCGTGGCCGAAGTTGCGTCGATCGGCGGGTTCGTCAAGGAGTATCAGGTCGTTCTTCAGCCACAACGATTGCTTGCCTACAACCTGGCGATCAGGGACATCGAGATGGCGATCCAGCGGTCGAACAACGACGTCGGCGGATCGGTCATCGAGATGAGCGAGAACGAGTACATGGTCCGCAGCCGCGGCTATCTGCATGGGCTGGCGGACCTGGCGAAGGTGCCGGTCGGCGTGGACAAGCACAATGGCACGCCGGTCATGCTGTCGCAAGTCGCGACGCTCCAGATCGCCGGCGAAGAACGCCGCGGCGTCGGAGAATGGAACGGAGAGGGTGAAGCCGTCAGCGGAATCGTCGTCGCCCGCTACGGGGCCAACGCTTATCAGGTCATCAAGGACGCCAAGGCCAAGCTCGACGAGCTGGAAAATGGTCTGCCGCCGGGCGTCACGATCAAAACCGCCTACGACCGCTCGCAGCTCATCGAGCGATCGATCCATACCCTCAGTCATACGTTGATCGAGGAAATGATCGTCGTCTCGCTGGTGTGCATTCTTTTTCTGCTGCACGGGCGCAGCGCTTTGGTTTGCATCTTCGTGATCCCGTGCAGCATGCTGGCCAGCATCTTCGTAATGGACCTGCTGGGGATCAACGCCAACATCATGAGTCTTGGCGGGATCGCCATCGCGATCGGCGTCGTGGTGGACAGTGCGATCGTCATGGTCGAGAACGCCCACAAGCACCTCGGCCGCGAAGAGGAGCGGGTGGCTGCGGGCGGTCCGTATCGACCGGCCAGTGAAGTGATTCTCGAGGCCGCCAAGGAAGTCGGCCCCAGTCTTTTCTTCAGCCTCCTGATCATCACCGTCAGCTTTCTGCCGGTTTTCGTGCTCAGTGGCGAAGGCGGGCGGCTCTTCCGGCCGCTGGCATTTACCAAGACCTTCGCAATGGCGGCAGCGTCGGTTTTGTCCGTGACCATCATCCCGGTGTTGATGATCTATTTCATTACGCCGCGTGTATTGCCGGCGAGATGGGGGCGAAGGACCAATCTCGCGATCGCGCTGATCTGCGTCGCGGCTCCCGCGATGACGCTGGGGCTGCTGCCGGAAGTGTTGCCGCAGATCGGCCCTTATCGGTGGTGGCTCGTCATTGCGTGGGTGGCCCTTGCCGTCATGCTGCTGGCGCCGCAGAAGATCGTCCACGAAGAGAATAATTTCATCAGTCGGGCCATGCAGCAGGCCTATGAGCCGTTTTTCCGCGGGGCGATTCGTTTTGGCTGGCCGCTGCTGTTTCTCGCATTGCTGCTGGTCGGGTCGGCCCTGTGGCCCGCGTTTCAGCTCGGCAGCGAGTTTATGCCGCCGCTCGATGAGGGCGACCTGCTTTACATGCCCACCACCGACCCGAGCATCAGCATCACCAAGGCTCGCCAGGTCCTTCAGCAAACCGACAAGCTGATCAGGACGTTCCCCGAAGTTGTCAGCGTCTACGGCAAGATGGGACGGGCGGACACGGCCACCGATCCCGCGCCGCTAGACATGGTCGAGACGGTTGTCCGCCTGAACACCGACCCCGCCGCCTGGCCGGCGCGAAGAATGCACTACTGGTTCGATCACCTTCCACGTTGGTTGACCTGGCCGCTGCGCCACACCTTCTGGCCCGAGCGGCGGACACTCACGACGCGCGATCTGGTCACCGGCTGGGACGACGCCGACGGACATCACGCGGGGATGGACGAGGTCGTCCGATTCCCGGGCCTGGGAAACCTGTGGCCGATGCCCATCGAAAACCGGCTGAAGATGCTCTCGACGGGGGTGAAATCGCCGGTCGGTTTGAAGATTATGGGGCCCGATCTCAAGACGATCGCGGACCTGGCCGAGCAGGCGTCGGCTTTGCTCAAGCGCTTGGCGGGAACGTTTGACGCCTATCCGGAGCGCGCGTTCGGCGGGTATTATCTGGACATCGATATCAACCGCGAAGCAGCGGCGCGATATGGTCTAACCATCGGCGATGTGCAGGACGTGATTTCCACCGCCATCGGCGGGATGAGACTCTCCACCGCGGTTGAGGGGTTGGAACGGTATCCGATCAACCTCCGCTACGCCCGCGACTTGCGGGATGATCCATCGGCGCTAAAACAAGTTCTGGTCCCCACGCCGACGGGGGTACAAGTTCCGCTGGGGGAACTGGCCGTGTTTCAGATCAATCCCGGCCCGCCCATGATCCGCAGCGAAGGCGGTCGTC
>Ga0307477_10003313_pt1 | contig 12022 bp, 5 predicted proteins | sample atmos_gasesECM2C_FD_203316 | JGI IMG/M metagenome (GOLD analysis project Ga0307477, IMG submission 203316) | Hardwood forest soil microbial communities from Morgan-Monroe State Forest, Indiana, United States - atmos_gasesECM2C_515 | ecosystem: Environmental > Terrestrial > Soil > Temperate...
TTGGCAACGGTGTACATGAACGAGTCCCAGCAGGCGGTTGAGGGCTGCATGGCCACGGCGAGGAGATCGAATTCACCGAAGCGGTATGGCCGGGTCGAGCCGCCATTTTTCCTCTTGCGCCCGGCTCGTGTCTTCTGCGTCTCCACCACGTACATGCCCGCGGGGAAGGACCGAAGCGCCTCGTTGGCCGGCATGGGACGCCCTGCCTTGCTGCGCTGAAGTTTGACCTGCACGCGCACGGTCCCCTTGTTGTCCTCCAGCCGGAAGTCGTACGGCAGGTCACCGGGTGGCGTGGTGTCACGCCAGCCCCGCAGCTGTAGGACCACCTCCACGCGAAATGCGGCCTCCGCGATCACCCCACGCATCATCCGCAGCGTCAAGCCCGCCGCCCTCTGAATCGCTTCCAGGATGACTTCTGCCTCCGTGTTCAGGTGCGCCTCCAGCGGATGGATCGGGAATTCCTGCCGCAGGTGACGAAAAATCGCCAGCCGCTGGGGCGCGGTGCAAAGGTGCAGGAGCCGCTTGATTTCCTCGGTGTGGTTCATCCGTTGGACTCGGATGGCGGGCGTCCGGCCGTGCGCGGGCGGAAGGACAGAACCTCGGCACGGCTCACTAGCGTGTGGCCGCCGATGACGATGCTGCTCAGCCGGCCCTTGCGGACAAGCTTGGAAATCGCTTGCCGAGTCACCCCTCGCAAGTGAGCCGCCTCAGACTGGGAGATCCAGTCGCCGGGAGAAATCCGCTGATCCCGAAAATCGGTTGACAATGTAAACCTATTCTCTTACACTGGAGGGTGGTATTCTGCCTGGCAGTCTTGCACCCGTGCGACTCGAACGTCGGAGTAGACACTTGGCCAAACTGCGGAACCGGACCCCTGAAGAGGACTTGCTCCCTTTCGACCAACCGGGCAAGCCGAAACTGACCCTGGCCGGCTTCGCGCCCTATTACAGCACGGGGCTCGGGGATGCCTTCCTGGCGAATTCGCTGGACGTTCTGCGGGCGATCCCGGACGCTGCGATCAACGCCGTCGTGACTTCTCCGCCGTACGCCCTGCATTTCAAGAAGGAGTACGGCAACGCGGACAAGCATGACTACGTCGAATGGTTCCTGCCCTTCGCCCGCGAGATCTTCCGCGTCCTGGCGACCGACGGCAGCTTCGTGCTCAACATCGGCGGCAGTTACAACGAGGGAGTTCCCACCCGCTCACTGTACCATTTTAAGCTGCTGATCGCCCTGGTCGAGCGCGTCGGGTTCCGCCTGGCACAGGAGTGCTTCTGGTTCAACCCGGCCAAGATGCCCATGCCGGCTGAGTGGGTGACCGTGCGCCGCGTCCGCGTCAAGGATGCCGTGGAATACGTCTGGTGGCTCTCGAAGACGCCCTGGCCGAAAGCCAGCAACCGCGCCGTACTCCGGCCCTACAGCAAGGACATGGAACGACTCAGCCAGCGGCGCCTCCGGCGAACCACCCGGCCGTCCGGGCACAACATCAAGCCCGGCTTCAGCCGGGTAACACCGGGAGGATCGATCCCGCCGAATGTGGTCGAGGAGGAGTTACCGACCGACATGCTCAAGTTCGGCAACAACGCGGCCAACGATGTCTATACCGAACGATGCAAGGAAGCCGGCATCCAGATCCACCCGGCCCGCTTCCCCGCGGCGCTGCCCGAGTTCTTCCTGAAACTATTGACGGAAGAGGAAGACATCGTATTAGACCCCTTCGCGGGGTCGAACACGACGGGTGCCGTCGCCGAAACCTTGCGGCGCCGCTGGATCGCGGTGGAGAAAGTGCAGACCTACCTCGACGCCAGCAAATTTCGATTTAGTCGATTGCAGGCCGTGCAGCCTTAACAAGGGCTCACGGGGCAGGGCTGCGGTTGGCTTGGGCGGCCAGCTCCATCGGACTACCCTGCTTCTGCCGAGGGCAAGCAGTCTCTCGCGGCCGGCTGGTCTTCTTGCTGGAGATCGGCGCCTGGGAAATTACCCCGCTTTCCCAGTCGCCCGCATCATGGGTTGGTCCAGACCCGACGTGCCCCATTGGCGATTTGGCGAACTGGCCGGTCAAGTCCTTGGCACATAGGTAGTTGAATACCCGCCAAGGTAGGGTGCCGCTTGGCGGGCATTCAACGCCGACCTCAGTCCCCGCAGGCCGCTGCCGGCACCCCGCCCTCAAACATACTCCGACCGCACCTTGTCGGCGAACAACCCCTCGAACACCGACAGGGCCTCGCCGGGGTAGGTGACGTGGGCGATGGTCCGGATCAGCCTCCGGCCCTGGTAGCCCTTGGCCAGCTCTTCCAACCTCAGCTCGATGGGAGCTTCCTGCTTACAATTCGGGCACTCCGCCAGCCTCAAGGTCAGAGGCGACCAGTGCAACTTGGTGGCGGGCTGCGGGCCGGCGTCCTCCAACTCGGCAAACCTCGATACGGCCCCGGTACTCAAGATGGTGACGGCCTTCTCGGGACTCAGGTTGGCCACCCCCGGATAGGTGTTGAACCCGCCCAGGATGCGCTCCGTTTTCCAGGCCTTGCACCGCGTACAGAACGGCAGGGAAGCCCGGAACCGCATGATGTAGCCGGCGATCAGGGCCGCGGCCGCCATCTCAAAGACCCAGTACGCGTACGAACCCCAGTAGCCCAGGTTCGCGACTTCCTGCGGGTTGTGGTTGTTCACATCGGCGAGCTGGACGCCCACCTGGGCCTGCCAGTCCATGTAGCCGAGAAAGCCGCGGCCTTCCAGGAATACGGCCTGGACCTGCGGGGGGGCGTCGCCCAGGAAACGCTGGTAGTCGAAGAAGTGCATGAGCACCACGGCCGTGCACCCCGCGAGAAGCCCGGCCACGCCGGCGATCAGGGGGTGGCGCAGCCGGCCGCGCTCGATGCTGTACGCCCCGAGTGCCCCCAGGCCGCCCCCGGCCAGCGCGGCGGGGAGCATCGCCAGGACCAGCCACTGCGAGAGGAAGCTGGCCACGTACCCCAGCACCAGGGCTCCCGCGGACATGAGCCCGGCAACGAGGGCAAGGCCGTGTGCGTCCCAGCCGTGGTCCGGCCGGTAAGGCACGACGTCAAATTGCAAAGGGGCCATTGGCTGCCGATCACGGGCGGGATCGGCGAGGTGCTCTGTTTGTGTGTCCATGAAGTCTTGGGTTGGGGCCTGTCGCGCGGGCAAGCAAGTCTAGAACATGCGGGAGCGGTTGGCTACTTCTGGGCCGGGATCTCATTCAGGGTGTACGCCCCCAGCGGATTGACCGCTACTTCCCCCTTCGCCGACCGGACGCCCTGGGCCCGGATCAGGTAGACCCGCTCCTTGACCAGCGGTGCCGTCGTCAGGTCCACGCCGCGCCGGTCCGGCGAGACCTCCACCCGCTCGACCGCCACGCGCGTCCGGTCGAGCTCGGGTGAGCCGTAGGCGCCCGTGTATTCGTACCGGTAATGCTCAAGCTGATAGGAGGCTGGCTCCCGCGCCGTGCGCGGCGCGACCGGGCTAGTGAAGACGATCCGGAAGCCGTGCGGCCGGGCGTGAATGGACTGCATCTCGAACGGCGTCCGGCCGGTGAAGTCGATGCGGAAAAGCGCCCCGCGGTCGGGCTGCGCCATCCAGCCCGGCTCGGTGATGCCGCCTACGAAGAGCCGCCCCTTGGGATCGAAAGCAAGGACCAACGGTCCCAGCAGGCCCTTGCCCCAGAAGGGGAAGCAGGCACCCTGGTATTCGCCGTTCACCTTCTCCACCTGGGCCCGGATGATGGCGCCGCCGAACATCAATTCCGCCAGGAAGAACTGCCCGGCGAACGGGCCGAACTTGCCGCCCGTGTTGTCGTAGGCCACGCCGTTGATCGACCGCGCCCAGCCGTAAGGGACCCAGACGGCGGTCCTGCCCGGCGGCTTGCCGGCGTGCTGCTTCTGGGCCGGGTTCGGGAAGCCGTAGAACCGGCCCTCGACCAGGTGGCAGAGCTTGTTGGTCGCCACCCATTCGCCCTGGTTGTCGGTGAAGAAGACTTCGCCCTCCGGCCCGGTACACCAGCCCAGCGGGTTGCGAAAGCCGAAGGCGATCTCTTTCGGCTTCCGTCCCGGCACCAACCGCAGGGCGCCTCCCGAGCCCGGCAGGTGAGTGTTCGCATAGGGGGCGTAGCTGATGACGAAGGCGCCGCTCGGGTCTCGCACCAGGCCATAGGCGTAGTCATACGTGTCGGCCACGCCGTGCGGCAGGGCGGCGACACGGTCGAAGCGGTCGGCCAGCCCGTCGCCGTCGGTATCGACGACGCGCGTGAGGTTGCGCCGGTGCAGCACGTAAAGGGCATCGTCCTCGGCGTGCATGGCCAGGGCGTCCTGGAACAGGCCGCGGGTGTAGTTCACAAACCGTGCGGACTTGCCGTCGCCGGCCGGGTCGTCAAGGGCAAAGATCTCGCCCGTCTTCAGAGACGCGACGAAGACCCTGCCGGTGCGCGGGTGGACGGCCAGGGCGGCCGGCATGATGCGGTCTTCGCCGGAGGTGGTCCGCGGGCGGGGATAGGCGATTGCCCGGTAGCCGGGGCGCTCGAGCGATCCTTCGATCTCCCCCGGGTCCGGCAGCACTGTGCGCGGACGGGCCGGCGGCGGGCGGGCGGGGGGTAGCTTGTAGCGGAGTGCAGCGACCGCCCCGCGACCACTGCCGGGTTTGAGCACCACGGCGAGGAGCCTGCCAGCGTGGGTGCTCTTCGCGATGCCCGCGGTCACTTCCGCGGCCACCGAGCCGGGGACCCGACTGCGCCATTCCAGCGAATGTCCCGCCGGAATGCCGCTGACATGCAGCTCCCGAACCAGCCGCCGCTTGTCTCCAGCCGACACGATCCGCAAGGTTTCGACCAGCTCCACGCCGGCGGAGGCGAAAGGAGCCAGCCAGCGGATGCGCACGCCATCGGCCAGGCGGTCGTAGCCCTGGAACACCGCCGCGGCCGGGGCTTCCGGTTTCCCTTTCCCGACCAGCCGGAGCACGGGCCCGGTCTTGAAGCGGCTGACCGGCTTGCCGGCAATAGTGAACGTCCGCAGCCGGCCTTGCACGTGCCGCAGGATTTCCGAGCCGGTGTAGACGCTGTGCAGCGCCGGTCCCGACAGGTCGTAGACCACCAGGTCGTGGCTGCCGTACAGGACGCAGATGCTTTCCACCAGGTCGCGGTTCGGCAACCGGATCGGGACCTGGGCGACGATCGGGGACTCGCCCGCGGCAGGCGCGGCCACCGGCAGCGGCGGCAGCGGTTTGGGACTGGGCGCATCCTTCCCCAGCGCGAAGTACCTCCACAGCGCCTCCTTCTGCTTGACCGGGTCGCCGTCCAGGACGGAGGCGAGCGAGGCCCGCTTGCCCCTGGGGAAGATGGACGGCATGGGTGTGCCGGGGTGGAACCGGGCAGGGTCTTCCAGGAACCGGTCGAACCAATCGCGGCGGATCCGCCCGGTGACGCGCGTCAGGTCCGGCCCCACCGAACCAGGATCGGGATCGGCAAGGCTGCGGCCCTTCCACACGTGACAGGAGACGCAGGCGTAGCCCCCGAACCCGGCCAGGCTGGGGCCCGCCAGGGAGCCGAGTGTCGGGTCGCCGACAGACCTGGCCGCGGGCTCCGGGGGAGCCGGCACGTCGCCGTCCTCCTCAGCCAGGGCCGCAACCAGAGCCTCCGCGTCATCGCCGAAGGCCGGCATGCGGTAGGAGTAGCGAGCGCCGCGCAGCCCGGTCACCCCTTCGCGGACGGCCGAGAGCAGGTGCGTGCCGGTGTATTGCTGGTGGGCGTAGGTCAGCCGCGGCGTCCGCTGGTACGGCACGACTTCCAGCCCGGAGCCGCCCAGGGTGCTGCCGACTTCTTCAATGGGCGGCGGACGGTCGCTGTCGCGCTGGTGACAGCGGACACAGCCGGACCGCTCCAGGAGCCGCTGCCGGGCCTCGAACGGGGCGGGATACTTTTCGCGGGCGGCCACGGCCCGGTAGGCCGCAAGTGCCCGGCGGGTCTCGCGGTCGACGGTGAAGCGCGGAGTGGTCTTGCCGGAAAGACAGCCGCGGCGGTCGTCGCCAATGGCCAGCCGGACGTTCAGCGGCGTGGACTGGCCGAGGCCGGGATGGCACTGGGCACAGCCCTTGTCTCTGACCAGGGCGGCTGCCGCGGCGGCGCGGCCGTCCACCTTCAGGCGACGGGCGACGTCGCGCACTTCCTCCGGAGTCGGCGGCCGCCTGGCGGGTGCCGCGGTGGCGGTCGGCTTCGACCACAACAACAGGTAGGCCGCGATGTCGCGCGCGGTCTCCGGCGCGACCGGCAATTGGGGCATGCGGCCGTCCGGGTAGCGGCTGCGCGGGTTGCCCAGGAAGGCGGCCAGGCTCTCGGCCGGCAGCCGGTCTCCCAGACCGGTCAGCGGGAACCGGTCGAGGTCGGGCTGTTCGCCGCGGACGAGGTCGGGGAGTTGGTGACAGGCCGCACAGCCGACGGTGATGAACGCGGCCCGCCCCGCCCGGTGGTCGCCGGGGACGGCGGCCGTGGAGCGCTTGTCCGGAGCCGGTCCCAGCACGTGCTCGGCAACGAGCCAGCGCTCGACAGCGCCCTTGCGGCCGGGCGGGAACAGCGCGGGCATGTGCGCGCCGGGACGGACCTTCGCGGGCTCCGCGAGCCACTCCAGCAACCAGGCCTGCCGGATGCGGCGCTCGATGCCGGCCAGCGACGGGCCGGGCGGCGGCTCCGTCACTCCCGGAAAGGCGCTCTGATGACAACGGGCACACCTGAGCCGGCCGACCGCCGCGCGGCCTTGCGCGACCAGCCCTTCCCGCGCCGCGGCCGGTGGAAGCTCAGCCGGCAGGTGCTTGAGGTACCAGGCGGGTAACGGTTGCCGCGCGAACGCCGCCGCCTGCCAGCCGATCTGGAGCCGGGCCGGCTGGCCCTCGAGCGACCGGTAGCGGACCCTGAACCGGTACAGCCCCGGCTTGCGGTCCAGGGGTTGCTTGGGGTCGAGGTGCGTCGTTTCGCGTGTCCCGCGGCCCCGGAGCACGGTGACTCCATCCACCTCCACGGTCAGCTTTCCACAAACATAGGCGTCAAAGGACACCGGGCCCGCGTCTCTCAGCCAGAGGACGCCCGACCACTTCGCCTCGAACGGGCCCGGCGGCAGCCGCGGGTGGGGGCTGGAACGTCCCAGGGTAAACGCCGGCTTGGCGTCGAGCCGGACCAGCGTCGCCTCGGGGTCGACGAGCGAGCGATACGTCGCCAGCAGCCCGGGCCGCAGGTCTTCCCGCTCGACGTCCAGCGGCCCCGCGGCCGTGCTCGCCGTGGCAACACCCAGTACCACCCATGCGCCCACAAGCCGGAGGGCTTTTTGCGTCTGCATCGCGTTACCCCGAAGCGAATCCCGCTGCTGTGAGGATGTTACCGTGCGCGTCGGTCAAGCGGTAGTCCGGCCTTTGTCGGAAACAATTGTTGAACCCCGTAGGCCGCGCCGGGTCGGATCGCGTGCATCTCGGCCAAGAGGGCAAAGCCGCGCGGTTCCGGATGCGTGATAGCGCTCCGATGAGTTAATCGCCGCTGACGGTCTTACAGGGGAGATTGTCCGGGCAGGAAAATCGTTGCCAGCGGTCCTTTGCGGGAGTAAAGTCGGCCACTGGAGTCAAAGTCGCGAGCCCAGCTGTGCCCATGTAAGGGTAGACTCACTGGATTGCAATCGCGTTCTGGGTGGTAATTTGTTTCTGGGGATTCAATCCTACACGCTCGAACGCTGTTCAGGGTCTTCAAAACCGCCTTGCCTTCGTTGCGGAAGGCCGGGGAGAGGAGCACCGGCGTGACCGCAACCGCATGGGCATCCCAACTATGGAGTTCGTATGAGACGGCGGTTGCTTCCTGGCAGACGGGTTACTCCACGACAGAGCGTCCCAGTTTCTGGGAATTGGGCCTGGAGGAACCCGGCGAGGCCGTCCTGGAGGCCGCAGCTCGCGACATTTGCGACCAGATCGAGTACGGGATCCTGGCTCGGGACCGACATCCCACATGCCTGGTCCTGTTTCACCTCCTGAGAACCCGTCTGACCAACGTCCGTGGCAATCGGCTCTGGCCGGAGGTGGCTGAAGAGTTGGAACGTCTGGCGGGGCGCACTTTGTCAGGCGGCCGGTGCGACGACTACTTCCGCAAGGTCATTCGGGATGTCTACGAAGCGGAACTGGACGACAACCTTTCCTTTCGATACGTCCGCTTCGCGTTGGACGAGACGGGGGTGGGCAAGGACCGATCCCGCATCGTCCGCGAGTACTTGGAAAGCGTACTACAGGTGTCGCTGACGGAGCCTGCGGGTAACGATTTGGAAGGGCAGGTCGATCAATTCCACCAGAGTTACGTGCGCAACCGGGCCGACCGGGGCGACGTGGAAGCCCTTGCGCGGGTGCTTCGGCGCTCTAGCCTGACCCTGCTGCAACTGGCGGCGGACTTGCGCACCCGCGGCTTGGCCTTAGAGTGCTCCCTCTGGGACTGGGTCCAACTCCGCAGCTACTGGCTGGAGCGGACGGGGCTGGACCTGAACCGTCTGCTACCAGAGGCGAAGGACATGTTCGGCGGCCTGCTTCAGCGCCTGGGGGACAGGGTTTCGCGTGAAGGCCTGGCTCGGCTTCTTGCCGAGGGCCGACTAAAGGTCAGAGCACCCGCGGGCGTCACCTTGGCGCCTGATCCCCGCCGCCTGGCCCTAATGCCCGTGCGCCTTGAGTACGCGTCCGCTCGGCGAGAGTTGATCGTGAGTGATCACCTCGGCCTGACCGCCGACGCCGTCCTCAGGCGTCCGCCCAACTCGTGGCAGCTCTGTGGCAACGACTGGACGTTTTTCTGGCGGACGCATCCTTTCACCGTTCGTCTGGGTCCATGGACGTGCGAGCCGTCGGTCCCTCTCTACACAGGGCGGCTCGCCGAGGCGCGACAGGTCGGCCATTTCTGGTCCGGCAGCTTGGGCGTCGGAGAGTTGCCCGTCGTTGACGGGACGAATTTACGCCCCGCCGTGGAGCCGCGCCTGCGGGTGGCCCATTTCTGGTGGGTATCGCAGTCGGGCCTGACTCTGCAAATAGCTGGATTCCGGGCCGATTTTTTCGACTTCGCAAACGAGCTGTGCCTGTCCGCGGGTACCACTACGCTTTGGCGGGGCCGACTGCGGGCGGGAGTACCAATTGCCAGGATAGCCGGCGGCTGGCGGCTGGAGAACTGCCAGCAACAGGCCGGGCCGGCGTTGGAAATTGCCTTGGGCGACGACCAGGGGCGTACCTTGATCGCTGCCAGCTTGCCCTTGCCTTCTTCGGCCGACTTCCTAGCGGTTGACGGGCGCGTCCACCCAGACAAGAAGGTCCTGTGGATCGAAGACGGAGCCGAGTCGAAACCTTTCCCGCGCGGCATTCTCTTATTCTCTCGAAGGAAAGCCGGCCCCAACGTGGACCACGGCCACTGCGAAAAAGTAGACACCGGTGCGGCCTGGCGCGGCTTCATGGTATTTCGCATCTTCCCGGACACCGGGACAGGCTCTACCGTACGCGTCCGGACAGATGCAGGCCGCTGGCTCCTCCGCCGCGGCCGGCGGCTGGCGCTTGAACTGGTAGCCCTCACGAACATCGTTCGTGGAAATTTGGAGTTGAGCGGCGAGGATGGCTTACGCCTGGTCGAAGCGGATGACCCGATCTTGGTTCGCTTGCACGGCTGGCCAGACGCGGCGGCGGACTCCTCGGAGAATGGTGTCCCTCAACTTCGGCTGCGGACGGAAACCGGAACTTATCTATGGTCGCTGTCCGACCTAGCCCGGCACGCCGTTCGGGGCGAGACGTGGGAAGTCTCACTCCGGGTGATGGCCAACGCCCTTGGCGTTTTCCTACCCTTCGGCTGGATGTCCTTGAGGCTGGAAGGGAACCGGGTCGAGGACGGCGAGTGGTCGATTTACCGTCTAACCGGCGAATGGATCCCCCAGCCAGCGCGGCAAGGGGAGCGCGCACGCCTGGCCCTACTCCGCGAGGGACAGGTACTGGGCCACATTGACAGCGACGCCGAGCTTCGCTGGGCGGACCTGCTGGAGCGGAAACGAGTATGGGGCCGGCTCCCGGTCGGCGGAGACGCCGTGCTCGTGGCCAGCTGGCGGCCACCGATTTGCGATGTCGGTCTCTTCCGCGGGGAGATGCCCGTGACGGGTCCAGGCCCTCTCGACGTGACGGTGCTGAGCGAGGACGTCGAGCTTCGCTGGCTCGGGGAGGGCCGACCTGACTGGACCATCACACTGGACAACCTGCCCGGACAAGTTCCGGACGGAATCCGGGTCCCCTTGACCGATTTCCTAGCGCGGACAGCTCCGAAGGATCCACGTCTGATCTTGGCGGTCACTATGGCGGGCGACCCGGTGCGATCCTGGACCATTGACTTAGCGCCTGTGCAGACCCGTTTTCTACTGCGCTGGGAGGAGTCCGGTGGTGGCCAGGAGCTGTGTCTGCGCGTCCAGGCACACTGGTTCGGCATGCCGGGACAAGCCCTGGAACTTTGCCTTATGGTAGGAAGCCGGGTGATCCAAAGCTGGGCGATTTCCGCAGGTCCTGGACATGTTCCGTTATCCCGGTCCTTCGAGACGGTGTTTTCGCTGTTAAGGTGGGAGGTAACGGCTCTCCGCGATGCGGGTAATGCAGACGTGACCCTTTGCCTAGAGGGCCGACCGGTGGCAAAGCAGCCGCTGGCACCGCCACCCATCGACGCAGGTCGCGATGACCGGCTTCCAGAGGAGATTAAAAAGGAGATTGTGAGCCTATGGAGTGCCGAAGGGCGGAGCCTGGACCAAGAGGACCAACTTGCCGAACAGACACTGTACCTGAGCGAGTTGTACCTTCGCCAGGAGAAAACTATGCCCTTCCCTTCGGTCACCGGTATGGAGAGGAGGCTGGACCGGCGGGGGACGCGCGAGGTGCGAGAGGCGGTCGCCATGGGCTACCGGTTACTCGAGCGGCTGGGCACTACTTCGGAACCTTCGGACGAGGAGGAGAACTGGACTACTGCAGAGGGCAAGTTGGGGCTCTTCCTGTTAACATTGTGGGCGGTGCACCAGACCCGGCTCAAGGAGAAGGGCGAGGCGGAACCGGAGCGCTTCGGCGCTCTGGCCAGCGCTTTCGCAAGCTACCCTGCTCCGGACGGAGCATCAAGTGTCTGGGCCCACGCCCTGTGCGCCTACTGCCGCCAGCAGGAGGGCGAGTTGGGCAGGCACGCGTCAGAGGATTTCCCGGATTTTTCACCAGCGCAAGCGGAGCAGCTCACGCAGTCACCGCTCGTCGGTTTTGATTGCTCCCTGAACCGCTGGCTGGAAACCATGCACCCAGAGCGCGTGTCCCGATGAAGTCAGCCAACAAACGCTCCAAGGTGATCGGTAAGGCTGAGGCCCGGGCGGCAGCCGAGCAACTGTTGGCGGGCCTGGCCACCGGTGGCGTTGATGGGGAGGCTATCGGCCACGAGTTGTGCACTCGCTACACGCCCGGCTCGCGCCTGCACATTTTCGAGGAAATGACCGAGCAGCTTCGCCGGGGAGCGGCGACTCTCGCGGCAGACTCCCTGGGCGCCTTCCTCGGGAGCTTGGCGGATGGTGTCAAGGCGCCCGAAGCGCCGGACCATGTCACCGGAATCATTAACCTGGCCGTGGCTGCCTTCCCGGACCTCCGCCCGCCGCTCGCCGCAGAATTCTTACTCGATGTGGTGGCCCGGCAGGAGCCAACGCATGAGGGGCCCCGTCGCCTCTTCGTGGAGGACGACGAGTTGCGGCTCGTGAGCCGTCTCGAGGCTGGGCCGGCCGTGCTCGTGATGACGCTACGACTGGCCGAAGGCTAGCAGCAAATCACCCTCCCGTTCCTGCGACGCGGGCAGCGGGCCCTGCTGCCCCTGATTGGCCGCCGCGCCGCATTGCAGAAAGCATCTTTGGCCCCTGGGCAGGCTGCCGAGATTCTTGACATCCTGGGCCATGTGAGGACTGACCAGATTCCGGAGGAACTCCTTCTGGTATGCCCGCGGTTGGTGGATCTCGCCCGCGGGCAGGGGAGG
>Ga0307477_10003314_pt1 | contig 12020 bp, 15 predicted proteins | sample atmos_gasesECM2C_FD_203316 | JGI IMG/M metagenome (GOLD analysis project Ga0307477, IMG submission 203316) | Hardwood forest soil microbial communities from Morgan-Monroe State Forest, Indiana, United States - atmos_gasesECM2C_515 | ecosystem: Environmental > Terrestrial > Soil > Temperate...
CAAAGGGCCATACAAACGTCACCGAAGGATATGGCGTAGGTTTCGGCGCGCTCATGCCATTTGGGAATAAGAAGTTGGAAGTGTCGTTGGAAGGACTTCTCGGGCAAGGCATCGGACGCTATGGCTCCTCAGGACTGCCAGACGTCACCTTAGATCCGGCGACTGGGGCGATGCGTCCGCTGCGCCAAGCCTGGATCATGGGAGGGGTTATATACCATCGTACGAGTCGTCTAGATTTGTACGCGTATGGCGGAGATGAATACATCGGGCGATATGCATTTGTCTCACCCACCGGAGCAGCTGCCGGTTACGGTTCCTCTCTAGTCGATTACACGAGCTGCACGAACGAAGTCGCGCTGAATGCTTGCAACGGCGCCAATCGCAACATCTATGAAGGAACCGTAGGTTACTGGTATCGCCTCTATCGGGGCGAGCACGGCAGGATCGAGCAGGGAAATCAAATCCTGTACATGCATCGCAACCTATGGAGCGGGATAGGTGGAGCGCCGCGAGGTGGAGATGTCGTGACCTACTCCACGCTGCGCTTTTATCTGCCCTAGCCTTTTCGGGGTGCCGAGGCTGGAAGGAAAGAAAAATGGCATGGCACGGACAGGATTCTACATCGAGGAAACTGGGTTTTTGATGCTGAGACGTTTGACATTGACGACGAGGAATGGCGCACTCCCAACGAGGGGCAGTCAGGCATGGGCATCATGGCCGTTAGTCGTGAACTCTGCTCGAACGGCTACAGCTGCAGTGGTTTCATTGATCGTTGCGCGACTATTCCGCTTGCCAGAGGCTTATTGGGCGCCGATCACGACTTTGGTGATTACACAATCATCGCTCGGTGCCGCTCTCTCCGTCTCCGGCGAGCGGTTCATGGGAACGGTGCTTGGCGCAGCAGTTGGAGCGATCGTAACCGGTTTCTTCGGACCGAATATGCTTATCTTCGGTGCCAGCGTTTTTGTCCTGGGACTCCTGAGCGCCGCAGCAAACTCGAATCGGAATGCATTCCGATTCGCAGGCGTGACGCTTGCCGTTGTGCAGCTTGTACCGCGGGTGGGACCTCCATGGCGCATCGCGCTTCATCGATTCGCAGAAGTGTGTATAGGCCTTGTGGTGGCACTGATATTGTCAGTGGTATGGCCAGAACAGGAAGAAGTTCGTTGAAGCAGGACGTAAAGGTGGGTGTTTTGTAAAGGCAATGTAAGTAAACAATGCAAAGGCGGTTGGTGAGGCCGCGCATGAGCTGGACATGGCAGTTGCGGTGGGTGCATGGGAGAGCGAGGCTTGCACATATTCCTCAACGCGGATCACACGCACACACTTGAAAAAGCTGAGCAGGTCTTATGCGATGCGCAGTTTACTTACAGGTGTGAGCGGCGGTGGGTCGATCGACTGGAACTAATTCAACACAGAGGGTAATTCAATGGAAGCAGTGGGATTGTTAGTCACGCTCGAAGCACGCGCAGGCAAGGAGGCTGATGCCGAGGCATTTCTAAAGTCAGCTCAGCCACTCGCACTGAATGAAAAAGCGACCTTGAAATGGTATGCGATCAAGATCGGGCCGGGGAAGTTCGGCATCTTTGACACCTTTGCGAACGAAGAGGGCCGCAATGCCCACTTGACTGGCGAGATCGCGAAAGCGTTGACGGCGCGGGCCAGTGAATTATTTGCGGTTCCTCCGCAGGTGGAAAAAGTGGAGGTCCTTGCCAACACACCCTTAAAAGGCAGAGTGCGAGGTTCAAGGAACCCTATGAGCCGCTTATGGTCCCAAACAGGGATGTTTTGCACCGAATCCGGGGATCTCAGCCGACTGTAAGTTGCCGATTCCGAACATCAGGCTGTGAAACGGGGAATTTGCTGAACCGTTGCAACGGTAAAAACTGCGGCGAGATCAGCTCGAATGCACCGCAAGATCTGGGAATGCACAGCAAGGAGACTAAGGAAACCGCCAAAAAGGGCAGGGTAGAAGCTATCGGCCGTGACAGTGTAGGACTCTAACGAATGACGGGGCAGCGTTCTAACCAACTGAACTACGTCCCCAGCCGTGGAATCAACAACTTACGCTAAAACCCTGCAAATAAAGCCTTTGCAAGATTTGCATACAGCGCACTGGCCGCCTGGTTTGCCCCTGACTGCAAGCTCTCCTGGCAAAACCGCCTGTAAACCGCCTGTAAAAATCAGTGCGCTCATGACGAGATTTATCGTAGCACACATGGTGAAAGAAGCGAAGCGCTTGCACTCGCAAATCGCAAGCCGGTCGTTACTGGGCTCTCTTTGACAGCAGAAATCGGGCGACTATTCTGGTTAGTGATGAAGCTATGCGGTTCCTCGCCCTTAGGGAAAAACCTCTCGGAGACTACAACGGTCTAGGAAACTGTCGCGTATCCGCCGAAAACAACGTGAGCCCCGCAACGGTCTGTGCAACCGTTGCATAGATCGGTACAACGGTTGTTTGAACCGTTGCGGCAAAAAGGACCTAGTTAGGAGTCATCCGGACGGCTGTGTCCGTCAGGCCCTTCCGACTGCGGAGGTTCGGCTGTGGGAAGAGGCCAGTGCTTCGATGAGCTTTTCTGCGATGGGATGGTCAGACGGCGGATTTGGCCCGGTGATCAGTTCGCGATCGACAATGACATTTGGCTCGAAATCGACAGACCCGACGCACTGCTGAGTGCTGCGCCATTGTTTCTCTGATCGGGTTAGATGAACTCACTCACACCTGCTGGTTGTGTTCGTCAAAGTAGGTCTCCAAAGCGCGGGGCAGGACGTGCCCTGGAAATTCGCGGCGATATTCAGTAGGGGTAGAGCCGCACAGTTGGCGGAAGACGCGCGCAAAGTGTTGCTGTGTTTTGAAGCCGCAGGCTATTGCGACATCCAGAACACGCGACTCGGCTGAGCGTAACATTTCTTTGGCGCGCTCGACCCGAAGACGCAAGACAAACTGATGCGGCGTCTCTCCAGTTGACTTTCGAAACATCTCCGAGAAGTGAGCGACGCTGAGCCCCACTGACTGCGCGAGTTCGCTGAGGCTCAATTCGTCTTCCATCTTGGCGTTCACGAACTCTTTCACCTTCCTCAAGCGTACGGGACTGAGCCCGCCTCGATACGTCCGTACAGGTCGGTGACGCACAGCATAACCATTGATGAGTGCCGCAGCCAAAGCCTGCTCCACTGAATCGAGAAACAGGCGCCCACTTGGAAATCCGGCAACTCTTTCCGAATTCACGGCAGCAAGTAGCGAACTCAGTCGCTCATCCGTCATCTTCCATCGCGGCTGCAGCTTTACGCTCCCGCCCGTTCCTTCGCACGCATCTGCGAGTGCAGCATCAGAAATGCTGACAATCAGGTGCTCCATATCAGCAGTTCCGATCCACTGCTCCGAATCGGGCGTGCACAACCCCATCTCACCCGCGTTGAACGTGGTCCATTTCAGCGAGGAACGCCGGGGGCCGAACTCCATGGAGCCTGGGCGGAGAAGCATGCCTAGAGCATTCTCATCGTGTACCTGAAGGTGCGGCTCATTGACAAGCCGACGGACTTCAGCCGCTACCCGCATTTCAGTCTTCCCTCATGCTAGGCCATTAGATGCCTTGGGGATTCGAAGGAATACATGCGCTTCGGCCCGCTGGCGACGTCAGACAACTTCCTATGATGGCTGGCCCAGGAGGGAAAAGAACAAAAGCGGAACGAGTTTTCCGGGACGAGCTTTAAGCCGCTGGCCGCATAACTGACGAAAGTCAAAGTCTTGACCGCAGCCATTGGCCCATGTGCTCAATTGCCTCGTCGACTTCAGGTACCCGGCCCGCACCCATGATGAAATTGTGTTGTCCTTCTGAAGCAGAATGTACTGTCATCTGCCTCGCATATTCCCGTACCGACGTTAGTTGAATTGGAAAGTTGCCTAAGGTTCCTTTCATATCAATTGTTCCCACTTTATTTAACCCGATCATTAGTCCGCTAAATGTTTTACCCCGCGAATCCGGAGCTGCAGCGATCTGCGCCAGCAGCGCTTCATCCGGTACGTTCTGTAATTCAAATGTCTGTCCGCTTTCCTGCTCAAAAATTTCCACCGCATCCAGTACGCTTAAATCATCCGGACCTCCCAGCTGTATAACCGCATTTTGTGCCGCCGGATTGTCGATGCTAGTCACAGCGAAGGAAGCCACGTCTTTTATAGCTATCCACGATATTTTATTTTTTCCTTCGCCATAAATGACTGCTTTGGCGCGCGCATAGTCGAACCCCAATGCAGGGCCGAGCCATATTTCCATAAAATACGTGGGTTGAAGGATCGTGTAGGTAAAATTCTTTGACCTCAACCTGCTTTCAACGGCTAGCTTCGCTGATCGTAATGGGAACCCAGGTGTCATGGGAGGATAAGGGGGAAAAGAAATAAACACCGCGTGTTGCGCTCCGGCTGCGCTTGCCGCTTCTGCTACATTGAGTTGGCCGGCAACATCAACCGTTTCGATGGAATCGCCTTGCTGGTGCGAGATGGTAGAGGTGGCAGTAGAAATAATCGCATCCACATCTTGAAACGCCCGGTACAGCGACTGTGGGTCTTTCATATCGCCGGTCACGGCTTCAACGCCCAGCTTATGCAAGCCATTGACTTTCTCTTCTTGCGAAGATGTTCGCACCAGTCCTTTTACTCTTTTACCAGCGGCTGCCAGCTGACGGCAGACTTCCATACCGAGAACACCGGTAGCGCCCACTACTAGCACTGTTGAGTTCTTTGTGCTTTTACGCGCCATTTGTTTGTTTTGTGTGCTTACCATGCCTTTACGCCTCCTTTTGTTGTGCGAGTTCTGTTTCTTTCTTAAATTTGGAGCAAAAGATAAATGCTCCCTTTACCCGACATCTTCTCCGCCATTTCATGGAACGGAGAGATCGCAGGGTCGGTCGACTTGACATTCAAAGGCGGTCCGACCCCGAGACAGATGCTGTCTCCATCTGGCGCTCACCCCTTATGATCTCTGCTGCACGCTCACCTACGATCACACAGGGAGCCATAGTGTTACCGGTTGTCACGCGCGGCATGACGGATCCATCCGCGATGCGAAGGTTCTTGACGCCATACACCCTAAGATCGCCATCGACCACAGACATCGCGTCGCGCCCCATTTTTGCAGTGGATGTTTGGTGCCAAAAGCTAAACGCTGTGTCGCGTATGTAGTTTTCCAGTTGTGGATGTTCCAAGTTGCCGGGAATGACCTCTCGGCTGACAAAAGGACGAAGAGCGTTGGAGTTACCTATCTCGCGACAAAGTTCCAGACATGCGAATACAGCCTTCCGATCCTCTGGGTCAAAAAGATAGTTCGCTTCAATCCGAACGGGATCAGCGGGATCGGAACCTGTAAGGCGTATACGACCACGACTCTTTGGCTGAACGACATTGCCGATCAGGACCCAACCTCCCGCAGGGAGGCCAAGTCTTGCTGCGTCCCCAGCGCTAAACACAGCCGGCAGAATCTGGAAGTCAGGGCTGCCTAAACCGGTCGCACTCTTTCGGTATATGACCGCTTCCGGCGCGGGGCGGGTTGGTAGCGAGTCCGCACACTCCCAGAGACAACCAACGCCGAGATGGTCTTGAAACCCGAGTCCGACTCCCGGTAGGTGCTCGATGACGGGAATGCCAAAATGATTCAGTTCGGCCTGATCGCCGATGCCGGATTGCATGAGGACCTTCGGCGTGTGTATCGCGCCAAGCGACAGAATCACCTCGCACCCTGCCCGAATGGAACGGACGCTGCCCTCATAGGAAATCTGAACGCCCGTTGCTCGCTTATTCTCGAAAGTCAGGCGGGTTACCAATGCATGGGGGAGCACCGTGAGGTTTGGCCGGTCCATGTAAGGGAAAACATATGAACGGAAGACAGATTGCCTTTTTCCGTTGCGAATACGCACGTCGGCAACAGATGCGCCACCATCGGCCTCCATAATCCGACCGTTTTGATTTTCAAAGATCGGAATCCCAAGAGAGGCTATTGTCTCGAACAAGGCTCCAGCGGCAGGGTTTGGATCCTGCAATGGCTGGACAAATATCGGTCCGCCGGTTCCGCGATATCTTGGATCGGGTACCCCCTGCCAGTCCTCGATGCGGCGATAAGTATTAAGCACTGATTCATAGCCCCACCCCGGGTCCCCTGTTTCTGATGCAAAGAAGTCCCAGTCGCTCTTGTGACCACGAGCCCAGATCATCGCGTTGATGCTTGATCCCCCGCCCAACACCTTTCCCATGCCTATGGGAATCGCGCGGCCATTGAGGTGTGGGTTTGGCGCGGCTTCGAACTGCCAGTATCTCTCGCTTCCGATATTCGTAACCCATTGGCCGGCATCGTTGACTGTTGGTACGTCATCGTCGCCACCGGCCTCGAGCAGCAGCACGCTGACGTCGGGATTTTCAGCCAGACGGCCCGCGACTACAGAACCTGACGAACCCGATCCGCAGACGATGAAGTCATACCAAGATTTCAGCTCAGAGCGGAGTTTCTTCTGATTTGCGCGAACGTACTCAGCGAATTCGGCACTGCCATCAGGGACGGACTTAGGCCGGTTGTTTTGCTCAAATGGTACCTGTCTTTTTGTCTTCATGCTCCCTTTCTTTCTTCCGCGTGCGGTTTGACATTCGCGGGTTTCATCTACGTTCGTACTGGAAACGGAGAATGGAGTTGTGCCGCTGTTTCGGTCTTTGGACCGAATCTCAGGCATTCTTCAGAGTGCGCCGTACATTGGAGTTGCGAAAAACCTTGTGGGGGCCGGTTCCTGGGGTGTGCTCTACAAGGTAGGAAGAAAAGACGAGTTGGCGAAGGTAGACGGCCAGTTGCTTAGCGAACTTAGTGCGATATGGCGGGATCAGATCCTTCGTACACCACGTGCCCTTTGTGTTGGCAATCCTTGAATTCTTCGTGCGTCACCCTCGTAGAAGATGACTCGCCCGCGGGGACCGATGTACAGCGCATGAATTCATCGAAGCCAGGGTCAGAGAAAACGAACGCAAGATTGATGGTTTCGTTCCCCGTGTTCTTAACGGTGATCCAGGTATCGGAAGGGATAAAAACAATAGCCCCAGCGTGGACGTCACGTTCTTGCGTTCCTAGCCAAACGTGTGCGCTGCCCGTTTGGATTAACAAGATCTCGTCCTGGCCGAGATGTTTATGCCTTGGGATGAGGCCGCCGGCAGGAATCTCCTCTGTGCCCACAAACATCTTTTGCGAGCCGCCATTTTTGCGATCAATCTTAATCGTGAACGGCCCGGTAGGTACGGGAGTCTCCCTGGGTCTTCGAACACGATGCTCTCCTTCGCTTTTCTCGAGAATCAGCGGCGTTGCCCTGCTATCAGCGGCCAACTGAGGGTGTGCATTCTTCAGGGAGATACCACACGCACCGAAGATTATGCCTGTAATGCCTAGCATGCGGATCCCAAATCGCATGTTCTGCCTCCTTGCTCCTCACGGGCGGTTGGAGCCCGCGTTTACGCAGTTCAGTATTAGTGCCTCCGGGTCATCCTCTCCGTAGAAGAGCGACGCGAAAAAATTCCCGGAACTCAACAGATGCGCCTTCAAATCCATTTGTAATCCCGTTCTTTGGTTTACTCCCACGCGGACCGTAAAGAACGCGTAAGATTCGGTCCGATAACGTGAGTTTAGACACAACGCGATGTGCGAATCGTGATTTTCTAGAGGCTGTTCGGTCGAGCGGACGCGAACGGTCCAAGACTGGATGCGCCCGCCTCGCAATTTTATGACGGGCGAAATTTTCTTACTTGGCTCGAGGATGCAGGTACGAACAGTCGAAGGGGGGACATATGGCGAAGTTGGATGGACGGATTGCACTGATTACCGGTGGCGATCACGGGATCGGTCTTCTAACGGCAAAGGAATTTGTGAACGAAGGCGCGTACGTTTTCATAACGGGCGGCAGTCATTCGCGGTTGGCCGCGGCAGTGAAGGAGATTGAAGCAAGAGAGCTGCGCCGAACCCGTGTTGGAAGGAATGTCGCGGGTGTTCAGGCCGACGTCTCGAGCGCCGGTGACCTAGATCGGGTGTTCGCACAAATCGAGAGAGAGAAGGGAAAGCTTGATGTCGTGTTCGCCGCTAGCAACGAGACAATGTCAGACAGCCTCGCTGAACGAGAAAATCGCTCGAGTTTCGACACTTACGTGAATGGGATGTTCGCCCCGGTGGAGAAGGCAATTCCGCTCTTGGGAGGCGGTGCCTGTGTCGTCCTTCTAAGTGTCTCCCATAAAGAAACTGTAAGCCGCAATGACAGCGTCAGAGAAAACGGCATTCGCTCGTTCTGGCGCACATGGATAAACGAACTAAAAGACCGCGGCATTCGCTTGAACGCGGTGAATCTAGGGCCCACCAGAACTGGACAGCTGAGGGATCTGCGGATGTCGGGAGAACGGAGTAGCCGGATGTTGACCTCGGATCGCCCCCGCAGCCTCAGCCTGGTTGAGGAAGTCGCTGAGGCTGCGGTGTTCCTTGCGTCCGACGAGAGCGCGCACATCGAGGGAAAGGACTTGATTGTCGGCGGCAATTCGTTGTCAAACGATGTTCCTATAGGAAGGCTCGGCACACCCGAGGAAATTGCCAAGGCTGTTGTGTTCCTCGCATCGGACGATAGTAGGGGTATCACCGGCCAAGAATTATTTGTGGGTGCCGGCTTCTCTGAACTAGGAACGTAGCTCATCGACTGCGCCAAGTCCGTTCGACCAATCGGCTAGGTAAACTCGAAAGGAATTTTCATTGAATCAAAGATCAGTTTCTGATGAAGCGAAGGCGGTTGTCCGTCGTAGCACTGAAGAAGTTCAAGGCAAAGGGAGATTCGAAGTCTTCGAAGAACTCTTCGCAGATGATTTTGTGGATCACACCACGCAACCGGGAACTAGAATGACTCCGGACAAGGCAGGCGTGCGGAAGCTCTATGCGTACATACGTGAGGCGTTCCCCGATTTTCAGGCCGAAATCCACTGGCAACTTGCGGACGGCGACCAAGTGACGACCTTCAAAACCTACCACGGGACGCATCGCGGTGCGTTTCTTGGAGTTGCTCCGACCTATCGCAAGATTCATTTCGAATCGGTTGATGTGATGCGCGTGCAGAACGGAAAGATCACGGACCACTGGGGCGTCGGAAACCTGCTTTCCCTGATGCAACAGATCGGCGGCTGGACACCGCCCAGTTGCGGCGACTAGCGAAACTGCTGGATTGCTCAAAAGGTGCAGGGAATGGCTACAGTTACGGTGTTCGATCGCTACTCGTCAGAGGAAGCGACTTCTGGAGGGAGATTTTTGCAGGAATGCGGGACGGAATTCGACGCTCGGTTCTCACGGTGTTACAACCTGTTGCAATTCATCGCGCGTCGGATTCTTGGCAACAGCGAGGAAATCGAAGATGTGATCGAAAATTGTCGAGTCAAAGCTTCTCATAGCTGTCTGGAGTTTGAGGAGGAAGGTGCGTTTCGCAGTTGGCTGGTTCGGGTTCTTATTGACGAAGCTCTGGCCATTCTTCGGAAGGATCGGGCAGGAAATTCGAATATCGGCGTACTTTAGTTCCGCGGCATTCGGGTTCATATGATTTGCGCTCGAATCTGGCTTGCGCAACGGTGTACCGAACCGTTGCGGATTCCGTGAGATCTGCATGAGTCCGGTTATTCCGCAACGGGGAGCAGTCGCGATCACTTACCATGCCGACTTACCATTACCAATGACCTCCGTTGAAGAGCAAAGTGCTTTCAGATATGTAGAATCGAAGGAGGGAAAGGACAATCACACCAGAAGGTCTGAGCCAAAAGTGTCTAACCAAACGCGCTTCGTGATCGCGAACTCCTTTGCTACTTACTCAATGTTAGATTCTGGGTCGCGGCAGGTACTGCAAGCAACGGTTCTCGGTAAATGGTTTTCAGCTCTCATCGGGAATACTATTCGTAGTACCGTCCGTTCGCTTCTTCGCCCATGATCGCGAAATCTGCCCGCGATTTCTCAAGTGGATCGGACTTCCACGAAAACCCGATCGACGGCACCTCGACCTGTGCTTCGAGCTGACACGAAGCGCGAAAGCCGGTAAAGCGAAATTGTCTATGCGGATCGTCGTAAGCAACCCGATCCCCGGTCGATTTCCAAACCATCTTGAATGTCATCTTCGCAGGTGTAGCGACGGAATCCAGCGAGGGCCACCGAGGCTGATCAACGACCGGGACGTTCTGCATTTCCAGAGTGAAGGTGCTGCCATCCGGACTGATCGTAAGGCCGTGCTCTGGCACAGGAACGACCCAATAGAGTCCGGAGGCTGCAATGGAAGGGTGAAGGTCGTGGATCTGGTTTGCAGGGACCGCCGGTCCCTGGAACAGGGTCAGTCATATATGGGTGAACGTCCCCTGCTGTGCCGCTCGGGCTGCCCAGTATTCGCCCTGCATCACGCCGTAGTCGGTGGTCGGAGCGCCAAAGGCGATACGATTTCCTCGATTGTCGGTACCCATACCGGTAAAAGTGCTGCAGCGAGCGACGCGACCCTTGAAATGATAAATGTGCGACGGTTCGAGATTGGGGCCTGCTGGCTGATTGTGACTGCCATTCTTATCCAGCCAAGGAATGGGATACGGATCGGTACTGCCGTTTGCTGTAGCAAGCGTTTGATCCGGGAAGGCGTTGTTTGAGGGGGGAATGGCAAAGGAGAAGAGGGCCGTGGCGCCCGATTTCAAAAGAAATCTGCGACTGTGTTGCTGGGGATTTAGCTGTGTAGTGAGTTTCATCGATGTCCTCCATTTTTCTTCGCGCGTGGAGAATAACTTCGAAATTTACTTATCGCGCGGTCGCTGCTGCACTTCCAGAAGTTTCGGTCGCGTCCGCGTCAGTGGAGACGCTGATCTGTCGCCAGCGTTCTGCATCGGCTGCGCGGGCCGCTTCGGCCTGGGTAGCGTATTGAATAGCGTCACTCCCGAGCAGGAGGTGCGCTGGTAAGTGGTCGCTAGAGGCAAGGCGAAGAATGACTTGAGCCACCTTGACCGGATCGCCATTCTCGTGACCCCAAAGGGGCCTCAATGCGTTGACTATTGCGCCTACGGATGGCTCGTAATCTGATAGCAATTGAGGTGTATCTTGGTGCGCACGGGCTCCCCAGTTTGTCCGCATAGCGCCGGGTTCGAGCGCACACACCTTGACGCCGAAGGGTGCTATTTCCTGGGCGAGAGACTCCGTGAACCCGCCGACCGCCCACTTGGCTGCGTGGTAGGCCGTACTGCCTGGGAAGGCCAACCGTCCACCTACTGACGATATCTGGAAAATGTAGCCGCTCTTTTGCTTTCGCATAATAGGCAGTGCGGCGCGGGTGACATTTACGACGCCATAGAAGTTGGTATCGATCACCGCCCTAAATCTATCCGAACTCAACTGCTCGAACGGTGCGACATCACCATACCCCGCGTTATTCACCACCACATCGAGACGCCCAAACGCGGCAACCGCTGCTTGCACAGTGGCTTTGGCCGCCTCCTCATCGGCCACATCGAGCGAAGCCGTGCGAATGCTCTCGCCATGCTTCTGTACGAGGTCATCAAGGCGTCGAGGTTCACGTGCTGTTGCTATCAGGAGATCACCAGCCGCGAGCACTGCTTCAGAGATGTTACGGCCCAAGCCGCTTGCGCTGCCAGTCACTAACCAAACTTTAGACATTGGACCCTCCTTTCAGATTCGCGGATTTGTCATCGGCCATCGTCTAACCGTTAACGTCGATCACAGCTTTGGCAAAAGCCTCTGGGGCTTCCTGAGGCAGGTTGTGCCCAATGCCTCCCGTGATATTCCGGTGCGCATACTTGCCAGTGAATTTCTTCGCGTAAGCGCTAGGATCCGGATGCGGTGCGCCATTGGCATCGCCTTCCATGGTGATGCTGGGTACGGTGATGACTGGAGCTTCGGCAAGGCGCTTTTCGAGATCGTTGTATTTCGACTCGCCTTCCGCCAGCCCGAGACGCCAGCGATAGTTGTGGACGACGATAGCGACGTGGTCCGGATTTT
>Ga0307477_10003315_pt1 | contig 12016 bp, 13 predicted proteins | sample atmos_gasesECM2C_FD_203316 | JGI IMG/M metagenome (GOLD analysis project Ga0307477, IMG submission 203316) | Hardwood forest soil microbial communities from Morgan-Monroe State Forest, Indiana, United States - atmos_gasesECM2C_515 | ecosystem: Environmental > Terrestrial > Soil > Temperate...
GCGTCGTGAGGACGGAACCGGCTGCATCGGCGCCCCGGTGAAGGCGCACGAGGGCGGCCAGTGTGGGCGGCCGCAGCAGGGGCGTATCACCGGGGAGCACGACGATGTCGCCGTCCTCTTCGTCGTCGGGGTCGGGAAAGGCAGTGAGCGCAACCGAGACCGCGTCTCCGGTGCCGCGCTGAACGTGCTGTTCGATGAAGTCGACTTCGAGGCCGGACGGGGCAGACTGTTGGACCTGCTTGACCACCCGCTCGGCGCCGTGCCCGACCACCACGACGACCCGATCGATGGGGAGCTCGGCAAGCGCATCGAGCACGTGCAGGATCATGGGGCGACCGCACAGCAGATGCAGCGGCTTGGGACGGTTGGACCTCATCCGCGTCCCCTCGCCGGCGGCGAGGACCACGGCGGCCAAGGAGCGTCCGCTCATGCTCCGATGTTTAGTCGCTCGGCCGGGCGAACAGGGAACCATTCACGACGGCGCACCACCGCAGGGACCTCAACCGCGCTGGCGACGGCGCGTCTGCTTGTCGTGGTACATCGCCGCGTCGGCCCGGTTCCAGGTCTCGCGCAGGGTCCGCTCCGGATCGTGGATCTCGACGCCCAAGGACGCCTCCACGCCGACCTCGGCAAGAGCACTGCGTAACCGGACGGACAACACGTCGGCCTGTTCGCGCCCGCACGGGATGGCGATGAGGCCGAACTCGTCGCCGCCCACCCTGGCGACCCGGTCCGGACGGCGAATCACCCTGGCCAGGACATCAGCCGCCACGCGGATCAGCAGATCACCGCCGAGATGACCCTCTCGATCGTTGACCGTTTTGAGATCGTCGAGGTCGAGCGCGAGCACAGCGGCCGGCTCCGCGTAGCGAGTCGCTCGCGCCTCCGCCTCCGCCAGCATCCGCTCCCATGCCCGCCGGTTGGGCAGCCCCGTGAGGCCGTCGGTCAACGCCTGCTCCTCGGCGAGCCGGGCCCGACGGGCCGCCACCTCGGCGCGATGTTCGAGCCGGCGGGCGGCCCGTTCGGTGTCGAGGAGGGTGGCCAGGATCCGCCCAAGCTGCGCCAGGACCGGCTCGACCTCCTTCACCTCCGGCGACTCGGGGGCGTGGATGACGCCGAGCACCCGACCATCTTGAACCTCGAGCGGGATCTGGATGCAGGCGTCGGCGTCCAGGGGGTATCGCCCGGTCCGCACCAGCAGGCGCGACTCGCCGCCTTCGCCCCGCCAGAGTTCCCAACTCCGTCCTCCCAGGCAGGCGTGGAGAGCATCGAGCATGGCGCGGGCGCTGGCCAGGAACGTGTCTCGCTCGACGGGCTCGCGCACGACCACGGGATCGTCAGCGTGGCGAGCATTGGCCGTGTTGGCGTCCGGTTCCGGTGTTCCCGGCGATTGGAGTTGTTGGCTCACATGCCCCGCCTTCCCCAAGCTGATGGCATCGTCACCCTTTTGTCCCTCCGGCGCCATGGCCGGATCGGGTGGTTTTCGGGTAGACCGTCCGGAGTGAGCCCCCGGAACTAGCCTGATTGCCCATCGGTCGCGGCAAAGCCCACCGGCAAGAGAAACTCGCCGCTGGCGGTGGCGACGTAGACCTGCCACCCGTAGAACGCGTAATAGGCGCGGGCGTCGGCGCTCATGGCCGCCGCGTAATCGAGCACCGAACGGACGTAGTGCGAGCTCGGGTTGTAATGAAAGACAGCAGCCGCGACATCGGACGGTGCGCCGTTGGCGTGCAGGAACCGGCCCGCCGCGAGGATGGCATCGCGGTCGCTCCAGATGTCGCCGCCCGCCCCGTAGCTTGCCCACGTGCTCGGAAGAAACTGCATCGGGCCCTGCGCGCCCGCGCCACTCGGACCATGGATACGGCCCATGCGGCTCTCCACGAGATGGATGGCGGCGAGCACCTGCCAGGGCACGCCGCTGGCCGTCGCGGCGTCGTGGTAATCCATCAAGAGCTGCTCCGGCGGCTGAGGAGCCACGACGCGCCACTTGGGAATGGCGGCGGGAGCGGGCGGCCCGGGGATGGCCTGCAGCTCGCGGTTGGCGGCCGCCGTCGCCTGCACCGCCGCCCGTTGCGACGCCGGAAGGGCTCCGAGCACGATCGGCATCCAGTCGGCATGGTCGGAAAGGGTTCCGAAGGCAAGCTGCTCGGTAGCCCCGAGCGCGGGCAAAGACGCCAACGGCGTAGCCGGGTCGTGGATTGCCTGCTCCGCCGGCACAAGCGAGGCGATCACGGCGGCGGCCGAAGCTAGAGGCGCGGGCGGCTTGACTGGGGACACCGGCGCGGTCGTCGTGGTGGCCGGAACCGTGGTCGACGCCTCGGTCACAAGCGAGGCCCCAGCGGGCGCGGCTCGTGGCGACGACGTGCAGCTGAAGGTGATCAGTGACAGTGCCGCCACCGCGCCAGCGAGGGCGCGGTCAGTCACTCGGGTAGGGAGGACCGTCGCCGCCGTTCATGCCCCGGGGCGGCTGCATGTCGTCAGTGAAGCGTTCCGTCCACCGCCGCGAGTCCAGCACCCTGAGACCCGGCAGGTAGCGCAACTCGAGGTCGACAAGCACGAAGACGGCGAGGAACAGGGCGAGCATCAGATGCCCGAGCCCCGCCACCACGCCGATGGCGGCCGCTATCCAGATGGTGGCGGCCGTGGTGACACCACGGACCATCTGGTTGTCGACTCGGATCAGCAATCCACCTCCGATGAACCCGACACCGGTCACGATGCCGGCGATGGCATTGGGTGACGTCGGGACGGCAACGGACACGATCGCCGCCGCTCCTGTACCCACCAGCGCGAAGGTGCGGTCGCCGGCCGACGCGCCCCGGAGCTCACGCTCGAACCCCAGTACGAAGGTCAAGCCCAAGGCGACGGCGATATGGCCCAGCAAGACGAGATCGTTGTGGCTCACCGATCCAGTGTGTCGCGCCCACGGCCGCGGAAGGCGGTTCCCCGCCTCTCCTGCCGTCACCTCGTCGTCAGTTGGCCGCTCGGTGCCGTCGGCCGGCGCGCAGTAGGAAAGATACGCCATTTGGGTGATTTCCCTGGGCGACGGAGGGCTTTAGGCTCACGGAAGGGCACCGGAAGGGGCGCGGCATGGGGAAGAAGGCGTCGGATATGGACGACGGCGGGCTCTCCCGCCGGACCATGATCAAGGCCGCGGGTATCGGCTCGGCTGCGGTCTGGGCACCCCCGCTCGTCGACAGCCTGATTTCGCCCGCCGCTAGCGGCTCTGCGCCGGCCGGCTGTTCGTGCTCGGGTATCACGCAGTGCTACAACGGCCCCACGGCGTGCCATCCGGCGAACGCGTTGTGCTTTTGCCGGCCGACCGGCAGCCCGGCGACCGGGTGGGACGGCGGGTGCAGTTGCCGCGCAAACGACCCCACCACGCCCGCTGGATGCGGTGTGGACTGTGGCATCAACGGCGAGTGCCCCGCCGGGTTGCTGTGCGTCCAGACGTGCTGCGCCGAGGGCCAGATCACGTGGACCTGCCAAGCGGCTTGCTGACGATCTTCGATGCCACGCTCGGCAGGGGCGAGCTTTCAGGGGTTTGTTGGATCTCGCCCACGAGGCCGTGCCGGGTGGGTCAAGCCCGGTCGGCGGTCCCTGTCTGTCGCCGTCGTCGCCGGGACGCTTGTCGGCGGCGGCAGCTACGTCCTTGCTCTCTGGCAACGGGTCAAGAAGCTTCCACTGCAATGTTCTGGATCTGACCCGGGCGGGACCACATACCTCCTGGTCGGTTCGGACTCTCGCAGCTTCGTCAAGTCAGCGAGTGATCTCTCCCGGTTCGGGTCCGAAGATGAGACGCCGAGTCAGCGGGCCGATGCCATCATCCTTCTTCGAGCCAAGCGAGGCGGGCCGGCGCGGGTCATGGCCGTCCCGCGCGATCTCATCATCGCGGCGGAGGGCAACATGCCATCACGAGCGGCGATGACCTTGAGAACGGGCCCGCAGACGACCGTGGACGCGATCAGTCACTCGCTCGGCATCGGAATCGACCACTGCGTTCTCATTGGCATGGACGGGTTGCGTCGTCTCGTTGATGCTGCTGGCGGGATTGCCATCAACGTCGACGCTCCGATACGAGACGTCATCACCGGGCTCTCGGTCACTCATTGTGGCTCGAACCATCTCGATGGTGACCAGGCGCTCGCCTACGCCCGCTCACGACACGTCGAGAGCCTAGAGAACGGTCAGTGGCAACCGCGATCAACCCCAGCCGAAGATCGGTCGAACCACGCCGTTGAGGTACTGACACAGCTCGGATCGCGACTCCGCCTGAGGGCAAAGAAGCCGCTCAAATCGGCGCGGAGCCTCTGGGTGCTCGCGGGGGCGGTCACGATCGACAGGGGAGCAACTCCGCTCGTGTTGCTCGAGCTGGCGCGGGCCGTTGCCCACCTCGACCACGCCCCAGTCGAGGTTCTCCCCGCGACGCTTCACCCTACTGAGGTTCCGACTGCATACCTCGACCCGGATGCGCAGAGCGTGCTTTCCGTCTTCAGCGACGCCTAGCTCTGGCTCCAGCCCCGCGACCTTGTATTGGCTGGCGGGGCAGGGATCGAACCTGCGACCTCCTGATCCAAAGTCAGGCGTTCTGCCGATTGAACTACCCGCCAATCTCCCCCATCGTCTCGCATCTACGGCCGCCCGGCGACCATCTTCCATTCGCCTGCTCGCGACCGGCCCCGCTAGCCTGCTGGCGGAATGGGATCGTTGATCAAAAAGCGCCGCAAGCGCATGCGTAAGAAGAAGCACAAGAAGATGCTTAAGGCCACGCGCTGGCAACGCCGCGCCGGCAAGTAGCCCGCGCCGCTCACGGCTTGGCCGTGCGCACGACGACCGCTCCGCCCACCTCCGGGAACGCCCCCGCCACAAACCACGTCGAGCCACTGCCGGCCAAGACCGGCTCGGCCCCCGTCGCCTCGCCCAGGCGGTCGCGCCAGCCGGCCAGGCGGCCGTCAAGCGCTAGCGCCGCCGGCTCGAGATCGTTGGGGCCGCTCGCGGTCGGCCCGCCAAGCTCGTCCCACGTTCGATAGACCGCCGCCGTCGAGACCTCAAACGGAGGCGTAAGCAGCGTGTACGCCACCCCTGGCATGAACGGCAGCGGCTCGATGACCTCGCCAACGCCCGACACTCGAGCCCGCCCGCCGTCCACGCAGAAGGCCACATCGGCACCCAGCGACGCGGCCACGGCCACGTCGGCGCAGCCCGCCCAGCGCAGCACAGCAGCCGCGTCCGCCGACCCACCCCCGAGCCCTGCGCCCGGCGGGATGTGCTTGTCCAACCTCACGGCGGCCGTACGACCTACGGCCGCCAGCGCTCGCTCGACGAGGTTGTCGGCTCCGGTCGGCACGGCAAACGGACCACGCACCTCCAGCCCGCGGCCCGGCCCGAACACGAGCGTGTCGGTGAGATCCACCGACACCATCTCGGCGTCGAGCAGGTGATAGCCGTCAGGCCGTCGGCCGACGAGACGCAGCGACAGCGTCAGCTTGGCGTAGGCGAGCTCGGTGTCCATGCCGCCAGCCTGCCCCATGCCCGGACGTCGAGCTCCTCGGCCCGAGCCCGGGGATCGACACCCGCGGCGTCGAACGCCTCCGCGGCCACGGTCCCCTCGAGCGCGCGGCGCAGCATCTTGCGCCGATGGGCGAAGCCGGCCCGCACCACCTCGGACAAGCGCTCGTAGCTCACGACCGTCGTCGGGACGGCGGGCGTTGGACGCCGGGCGATGGCCACGAGGGCTGATTCCACCTTGGGCCGCGGATAGAAGACGGTTGGAGGAACGTGACCGATCACGGCCGCCGTCGCCCAATACTCGACCTTCACCGATACCGAGCCGTACGCGGCCTGGCCGGGATGGGCCGCCAAACGCTCGCCTACTTCGCGTTGCGTCATCACCAACATGCGCGCGATGGCGGGGACACCCTCCAGCAAGTCGATGATGAGTGGCGTGGCCACGTTGTAGGGCAAGTTGGCCACGAGGGTCCATTGACCCGCGCCGAGGAGCGCCGACCAATCGAGGATGCGTGCGTCAGCCTCGACCACTCGCGCCGTTGGCTGATCTCCGCGTCGAGCCTTGAGCACGGAACGCAACACTGGGACCAAGCCCCGATCGACCTCGACGGCGGTCACCCGCGCTCCTGTCTCGAGCAGGGCCAGCGTGAGGGATCCGAGACCGGCGCCGATCTCGACGACCTGATCGCCCGGGCCGACCTCGGCCAGGCGGGCCACCCGGCGGACCGTGTTGGGGTCGACGACGAAGTTCTGGCCCAGCGCTCGCCCGGGCCGCAGCCCGTGCTGCGCCAGGAGATCGACGATCTCCCGGCGCGTCAGGGTCACCAGGTGATGCGGACCTGAATGACCCCCGATGACAACGGGGCCAACTGGGCGAAGGTTGACCGCGACAGGTCGAGGATACGACCGGCCTCGTATGGTCCTCGGTCCTCGACCCGGCAGCTGACCGAGCGGCCGGTGTTGAGGTCAGTGACCGTGAGCAGCGTGCCGAAGGGCAACGACTGGTGGGCGCAGGTCCCGGCCGGCGCGTCATACCAGGACGCCGGGCCGGTCTCACTGGGACGCGGCACGACCGTCGTCGGCGGGGTGGGTCGGGCGGCTACACCGAGCACGGCGTGCGTACTCCGGGTGACCGGAGGCGCCGGAGCCGGCTCCGAGGCCGCGTCAGCGGCCACGACGCCGGCCACGGGCACCGCCACGGGTGGGCCGGTTGGCACGGCCGGGATCGATGCATCGAAGGACCGCAACCCGTCCGAGCGGCTGGCCGGATCGACGACCCGCCGGGCGGCAAGCAGGTCGGCCGAGTGGACCATCGAGGGTCTCGCCGACGTCGCGCTCCGAACGGCGATCAACGGCACGACCGCCATGCCCACGCATAGCAGCGTGGGCACCAACCGGCGGACCGGCGAGACGCGACGACTCAGGGGTCTGGCCTCCTGCGAGGGGACGGGGCAGGGCAGGAGGATCCAAGGGGGCCTCTCCGCCGCCAGCAAGGTAAACGGAAGTTGCTATCTGCTGCAAGCGCGGAACGTGGTCTGATGACGACGCTGTCAGTCAAACCCCAGGTCAGACGGGTTTAGACCCAGGAAGAAAAATTCCTCACGCTGGGAGGCCGAATACCCGGCTGGCGTTGGCCCACGAGGCCTCCTCGACGGCGGCTACCGGGAGATCCTTGGCCAGCGCCACGGCCGCCCCGACCAAGGGAACCCAGGCGGGCTCGTTGGGCCGGCCCCGGTGCGGCACGGGCGAGAGGAACGGTGCGTCGGTCTCGATCAGCAGACGCTCGAGCGGGCAGGACGCGGCCGCGGCTCGCACTTCGCCGGCGTTGCGAAACGTGAGAATTCCGCTGAACGAGAGATGACAGCCGAGCTCGAGGCACCGCTCGGCCTCCTGGGGTCCCCCGCTGAAGCAGTGGACGATCGTTCGGGACGGCGTCCCTTCGGCACGAAGGATGGCCAGGGTGTCGTCCCACGCCTCCCGAGTATGGATAACCAGCGCCAGGCCACGGGCATGGGCCATGCCGACCTGGGCGGCGAAGACCGCGCGCTGCTGATCCCGCGGCGAGTGGTCGTAGTGGTAGTCGAGGCCGCACTCGCCCACGGCGACAACCCGTTCGGAATCCCATTGGCCGTCCAGACTCGAAACGCCTTCTCGCGCATCGTGCGGATGCAGACCGACCGTGGCGAAGATGCCGCCGCCCAGGCCCTCGGCCAGCTCGACCGCCTGACGAGACGTGGTGGCGTCCGTGCCGATGCACACGATGCGAGTGACGCCCGCCTCGGCGGCCCGGGCCACGGCGTCAAGACCAACCCCGTCGTACTGCAGGTGAGCATGGCTGTCGGTCCAAGCCATGTCAGAGCCGCGGGAACAGGGGCGCGCCCTTCTCCACCTTGAGCCCGCCGGGATACTGACCCCATGCCGCGGCAGCCGGTAGACGTTGATCGGACGCGGCACCGGGCAACCCCAACCGCCGCCACAGCTCGGCCGCCGCCCTCGGAATGGCGGGAACGGCGAGAATGGCGACGATGCGCAGCGCTTCGAGCGCATCACCGAGGACGGCGTCGACCTCGGGCCCCGGCTCGGCCTTCCAGGGCTCGTGACTCTCGAGGTAGGAGTTGGTCTCCCGGATAAGTCGCCACGTCGCGTCGAGCGCGTCGGAAGGAGCTACCCGTTCCCACGCCGACACAGCTGATTCAAACGCGGCCGAGGCGACCCGCGCCAAGGAGCTCTCCGCACGCGGCGCCGGGCCGATGCCGCCGCATTTCTTGTCGACGACGGTGGCCACCCGAGAGGCGAGGTTGCCGAAGTTGTTGGCCAAGTCGGCGTTGTATCGCGCCACCATGCCCTCGTAGCTGAAGTCACCATCGGGGCCGAACGGCTGGTCGCGGAGAACGTGGTAGCGGAAGCCGTCACTTCCGAACTCCGGCAGCAGGTCGCGCGGCGCTATCTGGTTGAGCGCTGTCTTGGACATCTTCTGCCCGCCCACCAGAAGCCAGCCGTGGACATGCACGTGGGCCGGCGGATCTTCGCCTGCGGCCATGAGCATGGCCGGCCAGTACACGCAGTGGAAGCGGATGATCTCCTTGCCCATCAGGTGATGCACGGCCGGCCACCACAAACGGAAGCGCTCATCGTCGGTTCCGTACCCGATGGCGGTTGCATAGTTGATGAGTGCGTCGTACCACACGTAGAAGACGTGACCCGGGGCCCACGGGACCGGCACACCCCACGTCAGCGACGTCCGGCTGATGGAGACGTCGTCCAGACCCTGGCGGATGAACCCGAGCACCTCGTTGCGTTTGGACTCCGGGCTGATCACGTCAGGGTTGGCCTCGATCCACTCGAGGAGACGGTCCTGGTAGCGGCTCAGCTTGAAGAACCAGTTTTCCTCCTTGAGCATCACGACCGGCCGGTGATGGATTGGGCAGTTGCCATCCACGAGCTCGCTCTCGGCGTAATACGCCTCGCACGCCACGCAGTACGGCCCCTCGTAGGTGCCGAGCTCGATGTCGCCGTTGTCCTTGATGCGGCTCAACATCACCTGGACCGCCGCATGATGCCGGGGCTCCGTCGTGCGGATGAAGTCGTCGTAGGAGATGTCGAGCTCGCGCCAAGCGTCGCGGAAGCGGGCGCTGTTGAGATCGGCCTGTTGCTGGGGGCTGAGTCCGCTCGCTGCCGCTGACTGGGCGACCTTGAGGCCGTGCTCGTCGGTCCCCGTGAGGAAGAAGACGTCGTCACCGAGGAGCCGATGCCAGCGGGCCAGAGCGTCGGCGATCACCGTCGTGTAGGCGTGACCCACATGAGGCGCGTCGTTGACGTAGTAGATCGGCGTCGTGACGTAGAAGCGGCCCACCCGGCCCAACCTACCCGGCGTGGTCGGGTTTTCCGGGCGGAATCTCCGGCCGAGGGAGGGACAGAGCCAGGTCGTAGACCCGACGCCTCGGCACCTTCAGCGTCGTCGCGACCTCCGAGACGGCTGTCTTGCGATCGGCGCCATCGGCCATGGCATGAGCCAAGCGGCTGCGCACGTCGTCATCCGTCGCCGGGCTTCCGGCGGGCGCCCCCTCGACAACGACGACGTGCTCGCCTCGCGGCGCGGCCGAGGCCGCCCGCGCCGCGGCATCGGACAGGCTTCCGCGCCAGACCTCCTCGAAGACCTTGGTCAGCTCTCGCACGACCGCAACTTGGCGTTCGGACCCGCATGCGGCGGCCAGATCGGCCAGGGTCGTGGCCAAACGGTGGGGAGCCTCGTACAGCACGACGGTGCGGCGCTCGTCGGCGATGCTCGCCAACCGATCGCCTCGGTCGCGACCTTTGCGAGGTAGGAAGCCCTCGAAGCACCACCGATCGGCGGCCAAGCCGCTGACCACGAGCGCGGAGATGGCGGCCGATGGACCAGGCACCACTTCGACTGGCAGGCCGGCCGCCACGGCGGCCTGCACGACACGCTCCCCCGGGTCCGAGATAGCAGGCATACCAGCGTCGCTGACCAGCGCGACACGCTGGCCGCGACCAATCCGGTCGATGAGCGCGCCGACCATCGAGGCCTCGTTGTGTTCGTGCACGGCGACGAGGGTCGGCGCCGGCACACCGGCGGCGCTCAGCAGGCGACGGGTGCGGCGGGTGTCCTCGCACGCGATGACGTCAGCGGCGCACAGCGCGGCGATGGCCCGGGGAGACAAGTCGTCGAGGTTGCCGATGGGCGTGCCCACCAGGACCAACGCGCCAGCCACGTCAACGCACCTCGAGGCGGTCTCCGACGGCCAGGCGCCACCGTTCAAACGCGCCCGCCTCAGCCTCGATCACACAGGAAGCGTGCCAGCGGGGCCGCCCGAGGCGGTGACGCGCCATGGTGGTCACGTCGAGCACGACCATCTCCTGGCCGTCCCGGCGGCAAAAGGCGACGTCGATGGGAAAGCGCATCCCGAGGGTGTGCACGGAGCGGGCGGGGTTGAGCAGTATGGCGCCGTCCACGCCCGTGCGACCGAGCAGCCCTCGGGCCCGCGCCCGAAGGGACGTGGCCACCTCGACCGCGGCCACCACGTCCCCGTCACGCAAAAGCCAGGGCACCGGATTCAGACGTTGAAGCGGATCTCGAGCACGTCGCCATCCACGACCTCGTACTCCTTGCCCTCCACCCGCAGCCGGCCGGCATCCTTGGCCGCCGTCCAGGAGCCCAACGCCAACAACTCGTCCCATCGGATCACCTCGGCCCGGATGAACCCCCGCTGCAGGTCCGAATGGATGACCCCGGCACACTCCGGTGCCTTGGCCCCGGCGCGGAAGGTCCAGGCCCGGCTCTCCTTGTCGCCGGTGGTGAGAAACGTGCGCCGGCCGAGAACGGCGTAGGCCGCTTGGGCGACGCGGGGCAGGGCGCCGTCGCCCAGGCCGAGCCCTTCCAGCAGCTCGCCGCGCGAGGCGGAGTCGAGCTGGGCCGCCTCCGCTTCCAGCTGCACGCTCACCCCGAGAACCTCGCCGGACCCCGACAGCGCCTCGGCCACTGGCTTGACCGCGGCGTCGGCGTCCGCGATCTGGTCCTCGCCCAGGTTGACCACGGCCAGCACCGACTTGTTGGTCACGAGAAAGAACGGGCGCAACGAGTTCCGGTGCTCCTGGTCGAGACTCGACCGCCAGAGGGGCACGCCGGCGTGCAGCGCGTCGAGGGCCGCCTCGAGCGCCTCGACCTCGGCGGTGAGCGTCTTGTCCGCTCGCGCCGCCTTCCGGCGGCGGTCGATGAGACCCTCGACGCTGGCCGCGTCGGCCAGCACCAGCTCCAGCTCGAGGACGGCCAGATCGGCCACCGGGTCATGGTCGCCAGCCACGTTGTCGTCCTCGAAAGCGCGCAGGACGAGACACAACGCGTCCGCCTCACGTATCCCGGCCAGGAAGCGGTTGCCCAATCCCTCGCCCGTCGACGAGCCCGCGACCAGGCCGGCGATATCCACGAATTCGACAGTGGCGGGAACGACCTTGCGGCTGCGGCTCATCTCGGCCAGCGCGCTCAGCCGATGGTCGGCGACGTGGGCCACCCCGATCGTCGTCTCAACCGTCGAGAACGGATGGGGAGCCACCATCGAGGCGCCGCCGGTCAGCGCGTTGAACAAGCTGGATTTTCCGGCGTTGGGCAATCCGACGATGCCGAGTCGCTCCATTGGCCAGACGCTACCGCCGCCAGGTAGCGTGGCCGGCCGTGTCCAAGCGCACCGCCAAGAAGAAGATCAAGGCTCGGCGCAGCAAAGCCAACCACGGACGCAAGCCCAACTGCCGCCGGGGCTAACGCCTTCGGGGACCGCTTCCTAGACCAACGGGCCGACCATCTCGGCGAGATCGGCCTCCGGCCTCGCCCCCATGTGGGAGATGATCTCCGCCGCCGCGATCGCCCCCGTGCGGGCGCAGGTCGCCAGGTCGAGTCCGCGGGCCATCCCGAACAAGAACCCCGCGGCGTACAGGTCACCAGCGCCCGTCGTGTCGACGACCTTCTCGACCGGCACCGCCGGGACCCTCTGGA
>Ga0307477_10003316_pt1 | contig 12014 bp, 13 predicted proteins | sample atmos_gasesECM2C_FD_203316 | JGI IMG/M metagenome (GOLD analysis project Ga0307477, IMG submission 203316) | Hardwood forest soil microbial communities from Morgan-Monroe State Forest, Indiana, United States - atmos_gasesECM2C_515 | ecosystem: Environmental > Terrestrial > Soil > Temperate...
GCCGACGGGGGAGGGCAACCCGCTGGCAGAGCGCGAGGAGTTCGTGAACACCGCCTGCCCGGCCTGCGGCGAGCCGGCGCGGCGGGAGACCGACACGCTCGACTGCCACTTCGACGCGCTGTGGCTGTGGGTGCCGGTGTGCGTCCCGCCGCAGGAGCGCGACGGCGCGCTCGAGCGGATCCTGGCGCTCGAGGATCTGCGCGCGTGGCTGCCGTGCGAGCGGGTGGTAGCCGGCTCTGACAGCGGCAACTTCGTCTTCGACCAGCGCACCGTCACCAAGGCGCTGCGCGACATCGGCCCGCTGGAGCTCCTCGCCGACGGCGAGCCGTTCGCCGGCTGCCTGTTCCACGAGATGGTGATCGCCGACGGGCGCAAGATGTCAAAGCACCTGGGCAACGTCGTCGACCCCGACGAGTTGGTCGCCGCGCATGGCGCCGACACGGTCCGACTCGCGGTGCTCTACGCTGCGGCGCCGCAGCGCTCGCTGAACTGGAGCGACAGCGCCGTTCAACGCTGCCGACGTTTCCTACGTCAGCTGTGGGATTACACCCACGCGCAGCTGGCAGCGGGCGAGCCGCCCGAGCCGCCGGGCGAGCTTGGGCCCGACAAGACAGAGCACCTGCGCAAGCGACTCGAGCAGTGGTGCGACACCGCTGTCGAGAAGATCACCGAGGACCTGCTCGAGCTGGAAATGCACAGCGCGGTGCGCAACGTGATGCGGCTGTTCGACCGGATCCGCGACTACGAGAAGCGAGTTCTGGCCAAGCGCGGCTCGCTGTGCGCCGAGGACCGCGAGTCGCTGCTCGCGGCCCTGCAGCTGCTGGCGCGCGTGCTGGTGCCCTTCGCCCCTCATCTGGGCGAGCAGCTGCTGATCGCGGCAAGCGATGGCGGTGAGATCGATACGACGTGGCCCGCCGGGGAGCTTGTGTCACGATGACGAGCGCAACCAACACGAAGGATGGGTGAAAGAAAATGACGGCCGGAGATGCCGCCACAGGGGGCCAGAGCACGCGCTCGTGCGCGACCGAACTGGTCTGCCACCGCTGCGGCGTGAAATTCGCCCTGGGCGAGCGCGAGGCGTTCTGCCCGGAGTGCGGCAAGTGCCTGGACGTGGCGTACGACTACGAGCTCGCCAAGCGGCGGCTCGGCGAGCTGGCGCTCGAGCAGCGGCCGATGAACATCTGGCGGCTATCGGAGCTCTTGCCGATCCGCGACGCCAGCGCGCAGGCGCGCGTAGGCCAGTTCTCGGGGATGAGCCCGCTGATCCCCGCCGACCGGCTCGGCAAGGAGCTCGGCCTGAAGAAGCTGTACGTCAAGGACGACAGCACCTCGCGGCCGAGCCTCTCCTACAAGGACCGGGTCGTCTCCACCGCGATCGCGCGGCTGCTCGAGCTGGGCGACGAGGCGGTCGGCTGCGTCTCGACCGGCAACGTCGGCACCGCCGTCGCCTCGCTGGCAGCCAAGGCCGGCGTCACACCCTACGTCTTCTACCCCAACCGCCTCGAGCAGACCAAGGCCAAGGCCTGTCGCGCGCTCGGCGCGCGCGTTTGCCAGGTCGCCGGCAACTACGACGAAGCCAACAAAGAGTGCCGCAAGGTCGCCGAAGCTAGCGGGCTTGAGTTCGCCAACATCACGCTGCGGCCCTTCTACGCCGAGGGCGCCAAGACGATGGCCTTCGACATCGTCGAGCAGCTTGACTGGCGGGCGCCCGAGCACATCGTCTCGGCAACCGCCGGCGGCACGCTCTCCTCGCGCCTGCACAAGGGGCTCCTCGAGCTGGAGACCGTCGGGCTGGCCAGCACCAAAGACACCAAGATGCACATCGCCCAGCCCGCCGGCTGTTCGCCGATCGCCAGCGCGATCGACGCCAGGGATCCCGAGATCCACCCCTGCCGGCCCGAGACGATCGCCCACTCGCTGGCGATCGGCACCCCCGGCGACGGCTACCTGGTGATCGACGCGGTGCTCTCGCGCGGCGGCAGCGCCGGGCAGGCAAGCGACGAGGAGATCTTCGCCGGCGTAGACCTGCTGGCGCGCACCGAGGGCATCCTCACCGAGCCCGCGGGCGGCACGACGATCGCGGTACTGAGCAAGTTGGCGCGGGCCGGCGAGCTCGACCCGGATGCGACGGTGGTGGCGATCATCACCGGCAACGGGCTGAAGACGCTCGAGGATCACCCGGAGAAGGGGTGGCCGCTGGCCGACTGCGACGCCGAGGCGATGCTCTCGGTGCTGCGCGACTTCCAAAGCGAGACGGCGGCCGTACCGGCATAGCAAGCCTGCTAGACGCGGGTGGGTGGGCGTGCGGCGCTCTGGCAGCGGCTGCTGTGAGCACTACTCGCTATACGCCCGCTGCGGCTGCGTTCGCGAGGATCAGCGAGTCCTCGGGCTTTACCCTGCCGGCCGGGATCGTGCGATCGTGCGCGCGCAGGCGGGTGAGCGCGTCGGCCTTCTCGGCCCCGGTCACCACCCACAGCCGGGCGCGGGCGCGATCGAGCGGCGGATAGGTGAGCGTCATCCGCAGATGCTCTTGGTAGGGACCGCTGAGCGCGACGTCGCGGTCGGCGACCTCTAGCGCCGGATCGCCCGGAACCAGGGAGGCGGTGTGGCCGTCGGTGCCAAGGCCGAGGTGGACCAGGTCAAAGCGCTCGGGCAGCTCGGCGGCGTAGGCCCCTGCAGCCGCCTGCAGATCGGACTGCTCGACCGGCATCGGGTGAGCTCGCGCGCGCGCGGCCTCGGGCAGGCTCGCGAGGATGTGCGTGAGGTTGCGGCTGTCGTCTCCCGCGGGCGCGACCCGCTCGTCGACCTGGAAGACGCTCGCCCGCAACCAGTCGATGTCGTGGCTGGCGAGCTCGGCGAGCATCAACCACGGAGTGCGCCCGCCGCTGAGCGCCAGCGCGAACGAACCGCGCGCGTCCAGCGCGGCGCGCGCGTGGGCGGCGATCACCTCGGCGGCGCGCGACGCGACCGCAGCGACGTCTGGGTGCACCTCGATTGGCAACGGCTCGCTCACGGCGAGTCGCGCAGCGAGCGGTAGCGACGGATCAGAGCATTGGTCGAGCTGTCGTGCTCGAGCCGCGGCTCCTGTGCGCCTTTGAGCTCCGGCGCGATCCGCTTGGCGAGCGCCTTGCCGAGCTCGACTCCCCACTGGTCGAAGGAGTCAATGCCCCAGACGACGCCCTGGGTGAACACGCTGTGCTCGTACAGCGCAACCAGTGCCCCCAGCGTGTGCGGCGTCAGGCGCTCGGCGAGGATCGTGCTGGAGGGGCGGTTGCCCTCCATCACGCGGTGGGCGACGATCGTCTCCGGCGTGCCCTCGGCGCGCACCTGCTCCTCGGTCCGGCCGAAAGCGAGCGCCTGCGCCTGCGCGAAGACGTTGGCCATCAGCAGGTCGTGGTGGTCGCCGAGCGGGTTCAGCGACCGGCCGAAGCCGATCAGGTCGACGGGGACCAGCCGCGTGCCCTGGTGCAGCAGCTGGTAGAAGGAGTGCTGGCCGTTGGTTCCTGGCTCGCCCCAGTAGATGGCACCTGTGTCGTAGCTCACGCGGGTGCCGTCGAGGCGCACGTGCTTGCCGTTTGACTCCATCGTCAGCTGCTGCAGGTAGGCCGGGAAGCGCTTGAGGTACTGCTCGTAGGGCATCACACCCCACGTCTGGGCGCCGAAGAAGTCCGCGTACCAGACGGCGAGCAGCCCCATCAGCGCGGGCAGGTTCTGCTCGTACGGGGCGTTGCGGAAATGCTCGTCCATAGCGTGAAAGCCGGCCAGCAGCTCGCCGAAACGCTCGGCGCCGATCGCGAGCATCGTCGAGAGGCCGATCGCGCAGTCCATCGAGTAGCGACCGCCGACCCAGTCCCAGAAGCCGAACATGTTCTCGGTGTCGATCCCGAACTCGCGCACCGCCTGGGCGTTGGTGGAGACCGCGACGAAGTGGCGGGCGATCGCCCGCTCCTCGCCGAGCGTCGCAAGCGCCCACTGGCGCGCGGAGCGGGCGTTGGTCATCGTCTCCAGGGTCGTGAAGGTCTTCGAGGAGACGAGAAACAGCGTCTGCCGGGGGTCGAGGTCGCGAGTCGCCTCGACGAAGTCGGTCGCGTCGACGTTTGAGACGAAGCGGAAGGTCAGCTCGCGCTCGGAGTAGTGGCGCAGCGCCTCGTAGGCCATGACCGGTCCGAGGTCCGAGCCGCCGATGCCGATGTTCACGACGTTGCGGATCGGCTCGCCGGTGTGCCCGCGCCACTGCCCCGAGCGGACCCGCTCGCTGAAGGTGGCCATCCGCTCGAGCACCGCGTGAACCTGCTTGACGACGTCCTCGCCGTCGAGGATCAGCGAGGCGCTGCGCGGCATCCGCAGCGCGACGTGCAGGACCGAGCGGTCCTCCGAGACGTTGATCCGCTCCCCGGCGAACATCGCGTGGGTGCGCTCGCGCAGCCCCGCCTGCTCGGCGAGCTCCAACAGCAGCTGCACCGTCTTTGGCGTGATCCGGTGCTTCGAGTAGTCGAGATACAGGCCCGCCGCCTGCGCGCGCATCCGCTCGCCGCGCTGCGGTTCGGCGGCGAACAGCTCGCGCAGGTGCGCGTCGGCGATCTCGCCGTGGTGGCGGCGAAGCTGCGACCAGGCGGGCAGCTCGGTCAGTGACATGCGTGCTCGGGGGCCGGGCGACGGGCAGTCAACGCGAACAAGCAGGCGAAAACGAGGAGTCCGAGCAGGTTGGTTGCGAGCTTGTAGTCCACTTTGACCGCGCTGAAGATATCGGCTCGCGTCGGCCGCGCGTGCGGGACCAGGCCGGCGGCGGCGAACAGGGCGTCGACGAGCAGGGCCGCGAGCACGATCGTCACGAACATCAGCGCGACGATCCGCCAGGCAAACATCGCCCCGTAGTACTTGCGGTAGATCAGCACGATCGGCAGGACGATCAGGTCGGCAAAGACGAACGCGATCACGCCGGCAAAGGAGATGCCACCAGACCACAGGACGGCCGCCAGTGGGACGTTGCCAACCGAGCAGACGAAGCTCGCGACGGCGATCAGCGGGCCGACCAGCACGTTCTCGACCAGTCTCAGCGGCGCGGGGGCGTGGACAACGAACAGCGAGTCGAAGAAGCCGTTGCCGAGCTGGCCGACGAAGCCCGCCAGCAGGAAGCCGAGCGCGATCTCCCGGTAGAGCATCTTCCAGTCGTGGCGGAAGTTGTGCGCGACGTCGGTCCAAGCGGACAGCGAGACGATTCGCTCTCGCAGGGACGTTCCGCTGCCGGCGCTGTGGTGGACGTGACCGGAGTCGGCTTCGCGCGCGTGCTCGCGAGCGTGCTCCTCCAAGCTCCTCGAGACGAACAGGCGCACCAGCAGGCTCATCAGGACGATCAGGATCACGCCGCCCACGAGCTCGGCGAGCGTGAACTGCCAGCCGATCAGCACCCAGATGACCACGCCGAGCTCGACGACGAGATTGGTCGAGGCGAACTGGAAGGCGAGCGCCGAGGCGGCCGACGAGCCCTTCTCGAACAAGGTCTTGGCGATCGCGATCGCCGCGTAGGAGCACGACGAGGACGCGGCTCCGAGCCCGGTGGCAAGCGCGACAGGGCGGGCGCCGGCGCGGCCGAGCGCGCGCTCGATCCGCTCGCGCGGCACCCAAGCTTGGACGATCGCCGAGATGGCAAAGCCGAGCACCAGCGCCCACCACACCGTCCAGGCCATCAGGAATGCGTCGCGCAGGGCGTGGCCCACCGTCGTCAGCACGGCGCCCACGATAGGTCGTCGGCCGCCGGCTCAGCACAGCCACTCAGGCGGGCTGCCGGCGGGCTACCCGCCAAGCGGAGAAACGGGCGAGCAGCAGGCTAAGCTCGAAGAGCAGGTAGAGCGGCACCGTCTCGAGCAGCAACGTGATCGCGTCTCCGGGCAGGAACGCCGCAACGGCCGCGCAGGCGAGAATCGCGTAGCGGCGGTTGCGCTGCAGCTGGGCGGGGGTAACGATGCCGGCTCGAGTGATCGCGAGGATGCCGACCGGGATCTGGAAGACCAGGCCCATCGCAAGCAGGATCACGGCGGCGAAGTGGTAGTACTGGCTGGCCTGCACGAGCACGTTGAACTGGTCGGTGTTGAAGTTCTGAAAGAAGTGGACCGCGGCAGGGAGCACCACGAAGTAGCCGAAGCAGACGCCGGTCGCAAACAGCGCCGGGATCGCCATCACCAACGGTCTGACCATCCTCTGCTGCGCCGGCTCGAGCGCGGGCAGCAGAAAGCCGTAAAGCTCGTAGAGGACGACCGGCAACGCCAAGATCAGCGCGAACATCAAGGCGATGCCGAGCGTGGTGGTAAACGGCTCGCCGATCCCGAGCGTCACCGGCTTGTTGCCCTGCGGCGGCGCCGACAACCGGCCGATCGCCTGGCGCAGGGTCGGGCGGACGGCCGCGAGCGCGGTGCGCGTCTGGGCGCTGGCGCCGCTACCCGGGCGCTGCAGCGCAACAACGACGGCCTGCAGTTGCGTGGCGACCGTGTGCGCGCCCTGCTGGACCGAATACGTGGCGCCGAGCGGCCCCTCGCCCGCGCGCACCTGCTTCTCGGTCTGGTGCGCGAGCGGAGCGTTGACGATGTGCAGCAATGCGTGGTTCTGCCACCCGCAGACGCCGAAGGCCACGGCGATCGCCACCAGCGAGACGATCAGCCTGGTGCGCAGCTCGTCAAGATGGTCGACGACGCTGAGGCGCTCCTCGTGGCCGATCCTGCCGACGGCGACCGCCATCGCCCTAACCCTTGATCAGCGGCATGACGGCCGCCAGCACCTTCGGCTTTTCGATCGGCACGTCAAAGCCCCCGCTGGGGGTCGGTGAGCTCCCGATCAGCAGGTCGATCGCCGCGGCGTGGCGAGCCTCTACCTGCACGATTCCGCCAGCCTCGGCCAGGACCTGCTTGCTCTTCAGCGACGGCCCGGCCCCGTTGTACGCGCCGACGCCGGTGTTCTCGAGCGTCGAGGCCAGCGCCAGAAACGATTTTTCATCCTTAGCCGGGAAGACGAAGGTGGGCTTCTTTACGGGGGTGCCGCCGAGCTGCTTGATGGCGGCCGTCAGCGCCAAGACGTGCTGCTGCTCCTGTTCGCCGAACACCTTGGCGTAGGCGCGCGCCTGACCGCTGAGACCCACTTCGCGGCCCTTGGCGTTGTAGAAGTCGGACTCGAGGTACTCGAGTGTCAGAGCAAAATTGAGGATTTCCAAGTCCCCACTGGCGGCGCCCTGTGCCAGCGCGGAGGACACGAACGGGCCCACCGCCGAGGTCCCGTAGACCGCGCTGGCGGCCAGGGCTCCGCGTATCAGCAAGCTCGAGCGGGTGATGCCGTGCACCTCGATCTCGGCGAGCTCGGGGTTAGCCAAACTATCGACAGTCATCGGTGTCTCCTTTTGGGATCGAGGATCAGGCCAGGAAGGGCTTTACCGCCGCGAGCACGGTCGCCATTTCAGCTGGCTTTGCGAACGCGCCATCCGGCGTGATCGACTTGTGCACGAGCGTGCCAAGCGTCGCCGCGTGCCGTGCCTCGACGCTGTGAATCGCAAGCGCGGAAGCCAATACTTCGGGGTTCTTGATGTTCGCCGCCTGGCCAAGGTAGGCAGCCGCGCCGAGGTTCTCGACGGTGTACGCGAGCTGGGCCACCTGGGCGGCCGAGACGATCGGAAACCTTCCGGTCGGGGGCGTCACCGGCGTGCCGCCCAACTTTTGCACGGCGCCCTCGATCGCTTCCACGTGGGTCTTCTCCTGCTCCCCGAAATCCTTCACCAACGAGCCGACCTTTCCGGTGAAGAGATCGCTCGCGATCACCTTTTCGTAGAACTGAGTCTCGAGGTACTCGAGCGTCAAGGCGTAGTTGAGGATCGCGATGTCACCCGCCGACTGGCTCCTCGCCTGCGTCGCAGTCGCCGCGGTGCCCGAGCTTTTGCTTTTGCCGCTGCCACACGCCGCCATCACAAACGTCGCGAAGCTCGCGGCACCCGCGCCGCCCGTTGCCTTCAGGAAGCGCTTGCGATCGACGTCGTCGCGCACGAGCCGCTCGATTATCCCAGCCGGCTGTAGCGCGACCTCCTGTTCGGGCTGAGCAGACATGCCGCCTCCTTCGCGTGACTTGATTTGGGGACCCTTGGGGATCTGGACGCCCGACTACTTCGCGTCGCACCCCCCGCCGGATCAGTCACAGCCGGTATCTCAAGCGAATCCCGCGATGTGACAGCGAGTGATCCGAGCGCCTCCATCGCGCGAATTGCATCTCCCAGAAGGGCGACCCCAAAAAACCGTGGATCGTCCGAGCGTGCGGCGACTCGCTCAGAAAGCCATACCGACGAACAAGGAGAGATCACGATTATGTCCCCCACGATCAACCTTGCAGAGATAGACAGTGACGGCGCGGTCCGCGATGCGCACGCAAACGCGCTCGAGTCGTTGCAAAGCGGCGACACCCGTCTTGGGTTCCTGCGCAAGACGGCAATCACCGGCGCGGGCGCGATGAGCGCCGGCGCGCTGCTCAGCGCTCTCACCCCCGGCGGGGCGCTTGCGGCCAGCGGTGGGCGGCCGCCAGCCAGCTTTGGCAAGGGCGACATCGGCATCCTCAACTACGCGCTCACACTGGAGTACCTTGAGGCCGCGTTCTACAACGGCGCGAGCGCGACAAGCATGTCGCTGAACGCGCAGACCGCGACCTTCCTGAAGGTCGTCACGCGGGATGAGAACGCACACGTCGCGTTCTTGAAGAAACATCTTGGGAGCAAGGCCGCCAAGGAACCGAAATTCGATTTCAAAGGCACCAACACCAACCCGGAAATGTTCATGAAGACCTCGCAGGTATTGGAGAACACCGGGGTGCACGCCTACTCAGGACAGGCGCTGAACATCAAAACCGCCGCCTACGTCAAGGCCGCCGTGTCGATTCTCACCGTCGAGGCGCGGCACGCCAGCGTGATCGGGCTGCTCAACGACCCAAGCGGCGAAGCGATCGCTCCGGACGGCCCGTTCGACACGCCGCTGACGGCGGCCAAGGTGCTGGCGGCGGTGAAGGAAACCGGGTTCGTCGTCTAGCGATGAACGTGCGATTCCACCAGTACTACACCCACGTCAACGCCCACCGACTACGCGGGTGCGGTCAGCGGCTTTGCGTGAGGCGCCCCAGCCCTTGGCGCCGGGCTGGGGCTGCAGGGTTCAGCGGACCGAACTCATCGAGGCAGATCACGATCGCCTCGCCTGCCGCCGGACGCTGCGCACATCGCGCCCATACCCACCTGCGCTGCGCGACCGTGCGAGAGCGGAGGCGCGCTGGCGGACCGAGGCCGAACGGCTGGCTCGGGGGCCCCGATTCGTTTATTCAAGATGAGCGCGGATCTGGCCCTGGCAGAAATGGCCTGGTTGTACAAGGGCTTAAGATGCAGGCGAGAGCAAGCAAATCGAACCACCTTGGTTCGAATAACGAAACTTTGGTGCGCCCGAGTGGACTCGAACCACCACGGACCAAGCGGTCACAAGGCCCTCAACCGGATACGGGGTGTAGATGGGTCCGAAGACGTCCAGATCGTCCAGTTTGCGGGGGTTGACGGACGCATTGGACGGGTCTGGAGGGGTGGATGTTCTCACGGTGTTCTCAAAGGAAGGCGGGAGCGCCCGCTGACTCGTCACGCCCGCCAGACAAGCTATATTGTCTAGATGCGTATCGGCGGCCCGGCACGAAAGCACGGCGTCACCGACGCGGACATATGGCACGCCGTCCGCAATGCTGTGCGACGGGTGTCCGTGGACGACGACTTGGTCATGCTGATTGGACCGGCGTCGAACGGAGCGCTCCTTGAGATCGGTGTCCTCGATCTCGAAGGCGACGATCCGGTCGTCATCCATGCCCAGCCGTTGCGAGCCAAGTTCCACAAGTTTCTTGGGTGAGGTGAGATGACACGACACACAGATAGAGAGATCGAGCAGGCCGCAAAGCGCTTCGAGCGACTGGCGGACACGCTGGACCCCGAGGCAGTCCAAGCGGAGCGTACCGACGATCTTCGCGAGATCGCGGCGGCCGCCGAGGCTGTGCGGGCGGATGATGCCCGGCTACGCGAGGCCGTCACCTTGGCGCGCGCACACGGACGGTCCTGGAACCACATCGCGCTTGCGCTTGGCGTGTCACGACAGGCAGCCCGACAGCGATTCGCCAAGACTCCCACATAACGAGCGACGCGGGGCCGGTGGCGACGCGCAACCAGGGAGGAGCGCCGTTTTGAGTCGGGCGGCCACCCCACCGGGAACGGCGACGCAACAAGGGCAAGGCGGCCTGGTTGATCATCGCCGGTCGTCTCGTTCAGCAGGCCCGTGGTGACTGCTCGACCTACCGTTCCCCCGCCTGCTATCTCGACATAATTTGGGATGAGTAATAAGTGGTCGGAGTCGGCTCCATCCGTCAGTAGTGCGATCGACCTCGCCGCGCTCCACCTGCTCGACCAGTCGCGCTTCACATCGCGCGCGGCGCGCTTGCTCGTGAAGCCGCGCCGGGTCACTTGCACGCCGTCGTTGCCGCGTGTCTTGAAGTACCAGCGCGTCCCGCGTGCGGTGGAGTAGGAGTAGACACCGCCCGAACGCTGGCCGCTGTCGGCCCGCCGCTCGCTCGGGGCGAGGTTCGCAAGCGCACCGTCGAACTCCCCGCGCCGCGTGCTCGCTCTCGAACCGCTTGCCGCGTGCCGGCCCGAACCGTCGCGCTAGCGAACCACCCAACGGCCACGATCCCCCTGCACGCTCACCGCGCGTTCCAGCGCCGAAGCTGTGCACAAAACCGTGCATAGTTCTCAGCTGAGAATACTGTGCACACAGACAGAAAGCTACCGAACAGTCGACCAGGCATAAGAACCCCGCACTTGCAGGGCTTCCCAATGCGCCCGAGTGGACTCGAACCACCACGGACCAAGCGGTCCACAAGGCCCTCAACCTTGCGCGTCTACCAATTCCGCCACAGGCGCAGAGCCACCGAGTATAGACCCGCGCCCGGTTTCTCGGCCGCCCGACGCTCGGGCCTTGCATCCGTCCACAGACCTCGCTACAGTGCGAACACATGTTCGTTTCAGGCCTATTTCAACGCAACCAGGGAGCCGTCCAGACATGGATCTGACGAAGCGCCAGCAAGAGATCTACGACTTCATTCGCAAGTACTCGGCCAAGTACGGCTATCCACCCACGGTGCGAGACATCGGCAAGGCGGTCGGCTTGGCGTCGTCCTCGACGGTCCACGCCCACCTAGCCAACCTCGAGAAGGTCGGTCGTCTGCGCCGCGACCCGTCGAAGCCGCGCGCCATCGAGCTACTGGACAAGGCGGTCGACGTCGCCGTCGAAGGGGTCCGCAGCATCGTCTCGCCCGGAAGCCTGCCGCTGCTCGGCGCCGTGGCCGCCGGCCAGCCAATTCTCGCTGAGGAGAACGTCGAGGAGTACGTGCCGGTGCCGGCGTTCGCCGGTGGCGACGACGGCGACTACCTCCTGCGCATCCGCGGCGACTCGATGAAGAACGCCGGGATCGTGGAAGACGATCTGGTCGTCGTCCACCAGCAGGACACGGCCCAACAGGGCGACATCGTGGTGGCGTTGCTGGGGGAGGAGGCCACCGTCAAGCGCTACTTCCGCGAGTCCGACCACATCCGCCTGCAGCCGGAGAACGAGACGATGGAGCCGATCCGCACCAAGGAAGTCAAGGTGCTCGGCAAGGTCGTGGGGCTGCTGAGGAGCATGTGATGCCAACCCTCCTGCTCGAGCGAGCCCCGGCCCTGGGAGAGGGTCTCGAGCACGATCCGCGTCGCGGGCTGGGTGACGCGGTGGACACGGGGCGGGCGGACGCGCACGGCAGGCTTACGCTGGATGAGCTCATTACCGGCGTATGGGAGGGCCTGGCCGTGCGCGGCACCGTCCACTGTCCGGTCTGCGACGGGCGGATGGCGGCAGAGCCGCTCGTCGAGACGGCCGGCGAGCACGATCGGCTCGCCGGCCTCTGCTCGGGCTGTGGCGCGCAGCTGACCTGAGCTTCACGTC
>Ga0307477_10003317_pt1 | contig 12012 bp, 10 predicted proteins | sample atmos_gasesECM2C_FD_203316 | JGI IMG/M metagenome (GOLD analysis project Ga0307477, IMG submission 203316) | Hardwood forest soil microbial communities from Morgan-Monroe State Forest, Indiana, United States - atmos_gasesECM2C_515 | ecosystem: Environmental > Terrestrial > Soil > Temperate...
GGGCCTGACGGTCTGGGAGTCTGACAAAATGTCGGACGAGATGTCAAGCCCTTCCAGGCCGCTGCCCGGCTCGACCGGCCACGAGCGCCCGAACGTCGGGATCCTTCTCCGCACCCCGTTCCAGGAGGTCGTCCGGCGGGTCAGCGTCGGGGTGGCCGAAGCCGGCTTCGACGACCTGAGGCCGGCGCACAGCGCGGTCTTCCAGCACATCAAGGCGGAGGGATCACGCCTGACCGATCTGGCCGAGCGCGCTCAGATCACGAAGCAGTCGATGGGGTACCTCGTCGACTACCTCGAGGAGCGCGGCTACCTCGAGCGCCGACCCGATCCGTCCGACCGGCGCGCGGCGCTCGTGTGCCTGACCGAGCGCGGCTGGGCCCAGATCCGCACGTCGCTCGAGGTCATCGCCCGCCTCGAGGAGGAGTGGAGACGTGCGATCGGCGCGCAGCGCATGGAGCAGCTCCGCGCGATCCTGACGGAGCTGGGTGGTGCGACCGCCGACTCGACGAAATCCAGCACCTGATCAGCCGGGCAAGCCGCGCCCCCGAGTACTCTCGAAGTGATGGAGCGACGGCTCTTCGCCGAAAGCGTAGGGGTGATCGGCGAGTCGCCGTTGTGGCCGGCGGCCGCGATCATCGCGTCCGCGGTTCTGTACGCCGACCTTCCGACCCGTTTCATCGCCGGCCCGTCGGCCGGCGCGTTCTCGGTCGTACGCTGGGTGATCCCCGCCCTCACCGTGCTCGTGCTCGCGGCGCTCGTCGCGAGCGTGCCCGAAGGGCGACTCGTCCAGCTTCTCGGGTGGCACGGGCACATGCTGCGCCTCACGCGCCGCTGGCTGTCGCTGGGCGTGATCGCGATCGTCAGCGCGGCGAACACCGCTTCGATCGTCTTGCTCATCCACCTGCTCGTCAACGGCGCCGCCGCGAACGCGCCGACGCTGCTCCGCGCGGCGGTGCACATGTGGGTCGTCAACGTGCTGCTCTTCGCCCTCTGGTTCTGGCAGCTCGACGGCGGCGGGCCGGTGGCGCGGCCGACCTGCAGGCCGGCCGACCGCGACTTCCTCTTCCCGCAGCAGACCGAGCCCGCACTGCTCGAAACCGGATGGAAGCCGATGTTCCTCGACTACCTGTTCGTGTCCTTCACGAACGCGTCGGCATTCAGCCCCACCGACGCGCTGCCGCTCAGCCGCTGGGCGAAGATGCTCATGCTCGTGGAGGCCGCAATCAGCCTCTCGCTCGCCGTGATGGTCGTTGCGCGCGCCGTCAACATCCTCAAGTAGTGCGCTCCACTCGGGCGATCACGGTGGTGGGCTGCCACGCAGGCGGCGAGATCGGCAACGTCGTGGTCGGCGGCGTGCTCCCGCCGCCGGGCGAAACCGTCTTCGAACAGATGCTCGCGTTGCGTGCAGATGACTCGCTGCGGCGGCTGCTCCTCCGCGAGCCGCGTGGGAGCGTCGCCGTGCACGCGAACCTCGTCGTGCCGTCTCTGCGCCCCGAGTGCGCCGCGGGCTTCATCGTCATGGAGCCGACCGAGTATCCGGCGATGTCCGGCTCGAACACGATCTGCGTGGCGACCGTCCTGCTCGAGACGGGAATGGTCGAGATGCACGAGCCGGAGACGACGCTGCGACTGGAGGCGCCGGCAGGCGTGGTCGAGATTACCGCGCGCTGCACGGATGGGCGATGCACAAGCGTCGAGCTGACGAATGTCCCCTGCTTCGCCGACCGGCTCGACGCAGCGCTCGAGGTGGAAGCTCTGGGAACGATCGCGGTCGACGTCGCGTTCGGCGGCATGTGGTACGCGATCGCCGACGCCGAGGCGCTCGGTTTCGCACTCGAGCCGTCGGAGGCACGCGAGCTCTCACGCGTCGGGGAGCTGATCCGCGCCGCGGCCCGCGACCAGCTCTCATGCGCACACCCCGAGAACCCCGAGATCGCGGGCGTGAGCATCGTCGAGATCGCCGAGCCGTGGCGCGGAGCCGGCGCGGTCACGAAGAACGCCGTCGTCGTCGCGCCCGGACGCCTCGACCGGTCGGCGACCGGAACGGGCCTGTCGGCCCGAATGGCAGCGCTGCACGCGCGTGGGCTCATGCACGTCGGGGACTCGATGACGCATGCCTCTGTCATCGGCTCGACCTTCGACGGCCGCATCGTCGCCGAGACGACCCTCGGCGGCCGTCCGGCGATCGTTCCGGCGATCCGCGGCAGCGCCTGGATCACCGGGATCACGCAGGTGCTCGTTGACCCGACGGACCCATTCCCGGAGGGCTACCTGCTCTCCGACACATGGCCGGGCGACGACGTCCAGCCGCGGCCTCGCTGATTCGAGGAATCCCCCACGCGAGGGTCTGGACGGCTTCTCCGCAGGCCGACAACAAAAGGCACACAGGGGATTCGCGTTCACCGAGGGTCGCAGCTCGGGTCGAACCGGCGGTAGCCACACCTTTCACCGCAGGCCGGTGTGCCAAATCCCATTCGACGGCCCGGGACCTTGGACACCCGGGCCGTTGTTTTGTTACGAGCCGGGCGCCTGGTAGGTCGGCTCGATCGAGATCGCGGCGTTCGACGCCTGCGTCATCGGGACGGCCGAGAGCCCCTGTGCCGCGCTGAAGAACGAGCGCGTCCCCGGGGGGAGTGCCGAGCTGACATATCCGATGCCGCCGCCGACGACGTGGCCGGCCGAGTCGAACACCACGACCGAGAGTTGTGCGCTCGTCAGCGTCGAGATGGGATGGTCGTTGATCAGGTCGCCGTCGACGGATCCCACCCACGCCAGCTCGAACGAGCTCGGGACGATGTGCACGTTCTCGAACGCCGGCTGGTGGAACGTGTGCGCGGCCCACGAGTCCGTCTGCGCGACTATCTCGAGCCTCGCCACCGCAGTCTGGACCGGCAGGTGGCCGGAGCCGCCGAGGTTGAAGGTGCTCGATGCCCCGATCTGGCTGATCGTCGAGGTCGCGGTCTGCAAGACCGTTCCGGAGTCGTCGAGGAAGTTCACGAGCACGGTGACCCTCTGCGCGTCCTTCGTCGAGCTCGGATCGCGCAGCTGGACGCCGTAGCTGACGGTGCTTCCGCCGCCGAAGGCGTCCGGCCGCTGCGAAAAGCCCTGCGCGACGACCCGGAGCTTCGAAGGGAGAACGGTGCCGCCCACGACGGTGAACCGCCGCGAGATGCGGGCCGAGCCGCCGCACGAGACGGAGGCGACGGCTGGCCCGACCGGTGCGGTGAGCGGCAGGCTCCAGCTCCACTGCGCTCGACCGATAGCCGTCGCGACACTGCCGAGGCCGTACTGCTTCGCGCCGTTCGCATACGTGACCGCGAGCGAGCACTGAGCGCGCGCCGGCGCGAGCACGGTGATCGATGCCGCCTTGCCCTGGTACGCATGCGATGGCAGGAACGCAAACCGCGGAGGGGCGCTCTTCGCGCCCGCGCCGCCCGGGGCGGCAAGCGCGAGTCCGACGGCTGCGACGACGGAGATACCGCGCGCCTTTATCACGCAGCCGGCTTCTCCGAGGCGCCGACCTGCTTCGCCCACCACTCCCTCTCCGTCGAGAACTGCCCCTGCAGCTCCGCAACGTACGAGGAGAGCTGCGTCTCCCGCATTGCGAAAAGTCTGTCGCGCTCCTCGATGTTTTGCTCCCGCTCCTCGAGCCGCGTCTCGCGGATCTCGTGCCCTGCGAGGAGCTCCGCCTCCCGCCGGTCGACCGCTTCTTCGCGCTCGACGAGCTGGTGCATGCGCTGGGCGAGCAGCTCGTCGCGCTCGTCCACCTGCTTCTCCTTGGCGTCGAGCCGTTTGAGCGAGGCCTCCGCCATCTCCTCGAGCTTCGCAAGGCGCGCCTCCCGAACCGAGAGCGCCTGCTCGCGCTCGACGAGCCGCTGCTGCGCCATGAGCTGTGCGGGCGAGGGCGAGGCGGCCTCGTCCTCAGCGCGCCGGAGCGCAGCCTCGCGACGGTGCAGCTCGGCTTCGCGGGCGGCAAACTCCGCTTCGACCGTGTACGCGTCCCGCAGCGCGGGCATCGCAGCTGCCTCAGCGGCAATCCGCTCCAGTTCCTGCTGAAGTGAGACCTGCTCCTGGAGGAGCTGCTCGCGCTCCCGGTCGAGCTTCGATTGGGCGGCGGCGAGCGCATGCTCGGTCTCGGTGAGCGTCCTGCGGCGCTCGTCCAGCTCGCGCTCGGCCGCTTCGACGGCGCGCTCGCGCTCGGCCGCTGCCCGCTCGATCCCTTCCCCCCGCGCGTCGAGCTGCTTCGTCCGCTCCACCATCGCGACCTCGACCTGTGCGGCCGCACCTTCGCGCTCCGCGAGAGCCTCTTCTCGCCGCGCAAGATCAGCGGCCGCCTCTCGAAGCGTCTCGTCTGCGGCGGTCTGCTCCTGCACCTTCGCCATGACCGACTGCTCTCGTTCCGACAGGCGCGTTGCCGTCCGGTTCAGCTCATCGCGTTCTTGCACGAGCTCGGCGTGGTGGGCGTCGAACTCCGCAAGGCGCTCGTCGAGGAGCTGCTCCCGGGACCGCAGCTCGGTCTCGCGGGAGTCCAAGTCGAGCGCACGCTCTCCGAGCGCGAAGGAGCGCTGTGCGACCTCCTGATCGAAGTCGAGCTCCCGCTTCGACATTCCGACGTCCTCCGGCTGAGGTCTCGCGGCGGCGATCGCCTCGCCCGGAGAGCGCGGCGGCTCGCCCGCCTCCGCGGGCGTGTTGCGCGCGGCCAGCTGCGCGCGCAGCCCGGTCCCGAAGCCGCGCTCGTGGCCATCGTCGACGCGCTGCTCGACCTTGGCCATCAGAACCCCCCGAACAGCTTCCCGATATTGATCAACGCAGGCCCGAGGACGACGATGAACATCGCCGGAAAGATGAAGATGACCGTTGGGATGAGCATCTTGATCGGCGCCTTCATCGCCTTCTCCTCGGCTGCGGCCTGACGCTTCAGGCGCGTGTCCGTGGCCTGGACGCGCAAGATGCGGCCGAGGGAGGTCCCGAGCTGGTCGGCCTGGATCATCGCGCGCACGAAGCCCGCGACCTCGGGAGTGTCGATGCGGTCGGAGAGCTTCTTCAGCGCGTCGCCTCGGCCCTCACCGATGCTCATCTCGCCGAGCGCGAGCTCGAACTCGCGCGTGAGCGGGCCCTGCATGTGCTGCGTCAGCTTCGACACGGCGGCGTCGAAGCCGAGCCCCGCCTCCACGCTCACTGCGAGCAGGTCGAGCGCATCCGGCAACTCGGCAGTGATCTGCTGCTGCCGGCGCCGCGCCCGCCCGCCGACCACCACTTTGGGGAGTATGTATCCGATGCATCCGAGGGCCCCGGCGAACACGAATGCCATTCCGGGCGTCGCGGCGACGCCGAAGAGGATCCCGACAGCCACGCCGACAACGGCGCCGGCCGCCTTCGCGGCGAGGAACGTGTACGGGGACGTGTCGCGCATACCGGCCGAGATCAGAAGCTTCGACACCGCTTCGAGGTTCTGCCGCGGATTGAGACGAAGCATCCAACCCGCGAGCCGAGTCACCAAAGGCCTGAGCGCACGCTCGCGGAACTGCGCACGCTCCGGTCCAGTCTTGACGCGAACGTTGCCGTAGGTCGCGGCCGTGCGTATGCGATCGCGCCGCGCGCGCGCCGGAAGCGTGGCGAGGTTCGTACCGGCGAGGATGGAACCCGTGAGACAGAGGATCGCGAGGAAGAGAAGCATCTGCATCAGCCCCTGAAGGAGACGATCTTTTTGAGAATGAGCGACCCGATCGCAATCATCGTCACGCCCATGAAGAGCAACAGGTGCCCGGTGCTCGTGTGGAACAACGGGCTCAGGTACGCGCCATTGAGGAGCGAGATCGCGCCGGCGATGAAGAACGGCAGGCCGACGAGGACGTAGGCGGACATCCGGCCCATCGCGGTCAGTGAGCGGATCTTGCGCGTGAACTGCTGGCGCTGGCGAACAGTGTCGGCGACCATGTCGAACAAACCGGCGAGCGAGCCCCCGACCTGGCGCTGGATCGTTACCGCCGTGATCGCGAACTCGAAGTTCTTCGAGTCGACCCGAGTCGACATCTCTCCCAGGGCTTCATCGAGCGGCCGGCCGAGACCGGTCTCGGCGAGAACGCGCCTGAATTCGTCCGAAGCAGGTGGCTGGCCCTCGTCGACGATCGCCTGAATGCCCTGCTTGAACGAGTGGCCTGCCTTCAGCGACGCTGCGATCGTGATGAGAAGGTCGGGGAGCTGGTTCTCGAACGAGTTCAGGCGCTTGCGCATCCTGCGCCACACAACGGCGAAGGGGATCGTGCAGCCGATGACCATCGCGGCCACGATGACCGGAGCGGACAAGCCCGCGAGCGCCGCGAACAGGCCGACGCCGAGCCCTGCACCGGCGACGATCCAGAAGAACTCGGCGGCGCGCAACGGCGTCTCCCCCCGATCGAGAACCGCCTGCACCTTCTTCCATTGCTTGAGATGGCCGAACGCATGCTCGGTCGAACGGAACAGCGCCGCGAACGCTGCAAGGCGCTCATCGCGACGGCGCGTGCGCGAGAGCGCAACTCCGCCCGTGTGTGCCGCGAGACGAGAGCGCAGCCAGGATCCCCGCCGGAGCCCGATGAGGAGAAGCATTGCGGCGACCACGAGCATGCCGACGACCGAGCCGATGAGGATCGCTCCGCCGGTGGTGTACGCACCAGTCGGAAGCGAGCCGTCCGGCGAAGTCGAGGCACCGAGTCCGCGCGGGAGGGCGACTGATTGCACCGCCGCGCCCGCGCCGGGAGCGGTGACCTGCACGCGCAGCCGGTCGCCCGGCCGCGCCGCGGTCACATAGGAGAGCTGCCAGGTCTTGCCAAGGTCCGCAGCGATCGACGCGTACACCGCGCTGAGCCCGCTGGTCGATGCGGCGCCGTGGTACTCGCCGCCGGTCTCCGCTGCGAGCAACTCGAGGACCGACGGGTCGAAACCCTTGCCTTCGATGCCGATCGGATAGATCGCCACGCGGGCGTTGTGCGCCGCGGCGATCACGGCCTTGATCGTCGCACGGCTCGAGACGTCGCGGCCGTCGGTGAGGACGATGCAAACGCGGCCGGCGAACGAGGTGGAGGCGAGGTTGTTCGCGGCGAGCTCGACCGCGTCGTAGAGCGCGGTGCCCTGCCGGCTCGCGAGCGCCATGTTGCGCAGCGCTGCATCGGCGTCGATCGTCGCCGTCGAGAACCCGCTGAGCACGATCGGACGTGGGCCGAACTCCATGACGGAGACGGCGTCTGCCGCCGGCTTCGAGTCGATGAAATCGCGCGCCGCGTTGATCGCGTCGGCAAGCGGCTTTCCCTTCATGGAACGGGACGTGTCGACCGCGACCACGACAGCCTTCGCGCGTCCGAGGTTCAGAGACTGCAGCCCGACGACCGGAAGGCCGTTCTCTGTCAGCTTCGGGACGACTGTCTGCCCGGCCGAGGAGATCACGGTCGCCCTGATCGTCGGATACGAGCTGGTGTCCACGTGCGTGATCCGGACGGCCGCGCCTGCAGGCGCGGCCGCTGCCAGGGCTGCGGCCGCGGCAGCGAGCAGGCCTACTGAACGGTTCATCCGCGGGCCTCGAAGCGCGCCGGCGCCATGCGTATCGCCGGACCGACTTCGTCGTCGGGCGTGAAGAAGCTGCTCGGGAGCACGACGTTGTTGGTGGCCAGCTTGTCGAGGAACTGCGGCTTGAGACCTGAGCACGCCAGCGGCGAGAGCAGGCGTACGCGCCCGCCGAACGACGGCGACGTCTCGTCCGGCGGCCGGGCGAGGAAGATGTCCTGGAGCGTGATCACGTCAGACTCCATGCGCAGCACCTCGGTGACATGCGTGATGCGGCGGCTTCCGTCCACGAGCCGAGCGATCTGAATGAGCACGTCGAACGCGCTCGAGATCTGCTCGCGGATTGCGCGCAGCGGAAGGTCGACGCCGGCGGTGAGCACGAGCGTCTCGAGGCGGCTGAGAGCATCACGAGGCGAGTTGGCGTGGATCGTGGTCAGCGAGCCCTCGTGGCCCGTATTCATCGCCTGCAGCATGTCGAGCGTCTCAGCCCCGCGAACCTCGCCGACGATGATCCGATCGGGGCGCATGCGCAGCGCATTGCGCACGAGCTCGCGGATGCGAACTTCGCCCTGGCCTTCGATGTTTGGAGGCCGGGACTCGAGCGTGATGACGTGCTCCTGCTGCAGCTGAAGCTCAGCGGCGTCCTCGATCGTCACGATCCGCTCGTCATCGGGTACGAATGCCGACATGGCGTTGAGCGTCGTCGTCTTGCCGGTTCCGGTACCGCCCGAGATGAGGATGTTGAGCTTCCCCTTGACGCATGCGGCGAGGAACTGCGCCGCCTTCGGCGAGACCGACCCGAACGAGATGAGGTCGTTCATCGTGTAGGGGTCGCGCGAGAACTTCCGGATCGTGAGCGTCGGCCCTTTGAGCGCGAGCGGCGGGACGATGGCGTTTACGCGCGATCCATCGGGCAGGCGCGCGTCCACCATCGGCGACGCCTCGTCGACTCGCCGACCGACCTGCGACACGATCTTGTCGATGATGCGAAGGAGGTGGGCGTTATCGGCGAATGCGACGGACGTCCGTTCGATCTTCCCGTTGCGCTCGCAGTAGACCCGGTCGAACGAGTTGACCATCACCTCGGTGACGGTCTCGTCACGAAGGAGCGGCTCGATCGGCCCGTAGCCGAGGATGTCGTCAGTAATCTCGCGGACGACCTGGCGGCGCTCGTCGCGCGTCAGCGGCGTCCGGTCGAGAAGCAGCTGCTCCGTGACTGCTCGGAGCACCCGGTCGTGGAGGTCCTCCGTCATCTCCTGCTTGAAGAGCTCGACGCCGACGGTGGCGATCACCGCGTGGTGGACGCGCGTCTTGAGCTCTGCATACGGGTCGACGACGCCCGGGGCCGGCGCCCGCCGCCGCGGTGCGGCGACGGCGGTCGGCGCGTTCGAGTCGTCGGCGGTGGCCGCGCCGTTCGAATCGGGACGATTGAGACGATCGTGAAGTCCCATCGCCTATGCCTTCACTACCGGCCGGAAGAGCCTCCGCTTCTCACGCTGGAGCGAGCTTGGCAGCACTCCTTTGGCGATTGCTTCGATCGACCGGCCGAAGTCACCCTTCGGGTCGCTGATCGCGACCGGCTTGCCCTGGTTGACGCCCAGCGGCACCGCCCTGTCCGACGGGACCTTGTGCCGGAGCTTCAACCCCAGCGCCTGCTCGACCTCGTTCGCCTGCATCCCGACCTTCGTGTTCGCGCGATTGAGGACGACCTGGATACGACCGCGCGGGAACGAGAGCAGATCAAGCGTTTGCAGCGCGAGCTTTACGTTCTTCAGCGTCGGCACGTCGAGCCCGCACAGAAGCAGAAGCACGCTCGTGCGATCGAGCGTCGACAGCATCGGTCCGTGAAAGAACGGCGAGGTGTCGACGACGATCACGTCGTACGACGTCCGGGCTACCTCGAGCAGCCGCGCCACCTTCGCTTCGGTGACGAGCTCGGCGTCCTCGGGGCGCAACGGCGCCGGGAGCACGTCGAGCCCTGACAAGTGTCGCGTCGTGTAACCGAGGAGCTTCTCGGAGTCGAGCTCGCCCGGTGCGACGACCAAGTCGAAGATCGTCTTCTCCGGCTCGATCCCCAGCATGATCGCTGCGTCCCCGAACTGCAGGTCGAGGTCGAGGAGCAGCGTCTTCTTGCCCGCGTGCTTCGCGAGCTCGGTGGCCAGGTTCGTGGCGATCACGGTCTTCCCGGTCCCGCCCTTCGGCGAGAAGACGGTGACGATCGTGCCCTCGGGGCTGCGGGACAGATCCGGCTTGCGGATGGCGTGCGCGGCCTTGCGAAGTGCGAAGACGACGTTCTCCGGGAGCTGCGGAAGGAGAAGGACGTCGGCGACGTCAGCGTCGAGCGCCTCCTCGAGCAGCCGCGAAGCCTCTCCGGAGGCAAGCAGAACGATCGGCGCCCGGGTGACCTCGCGAATCGATGCGATCTCGTCGGCGGGCAGCACCGGCGAGCGGGTCGCGTGGAGCACGACACTGAGGTGCCCGCCTGAGAGCGCGGACGCCGCTTCGGAGATGCTGTCACTCGCTCCGACGAAGTCGACGTCGGGATGGGCCGCGATCGCGGCGCGGATCGTCTCGACGCCGTCGCAAGAGCCCGTCACGTAGACGCGGGCCTGCGGCCGGCCGTTTTCGTGTTCGGCGCTCATCAGTTCGTCCCCAGCGCGCCGGCGACGATGCGCGAGCGCGCGCCCGGGCTGAGCCCATCGAGGAGCACCGTGGCAATGCTGTCGACATTGCCAGGACTGTCTGCACTATTCGTCACCGGCCTGAGCTCGAGCGCCCAGCCGCCGTCCGTGGCCCCGTTCGGATCGGAGTTCTTGACGACGAAGAGAAGCTTCGAGGACTGCGCGTCTGTGACTGCGAGCATCACGGAGTACTTCTGCGAAGCGAGGTCGCCCTTCGTGGTCACCGTCGGCGCCCGCAGGACGAGGAGGTTCCGCAGGACGACGCGGTCATAGTGGACGGTGTTGCCGGAGCTGCCGACATCGACCTTGAGGTTGCCGACGAGATCGACGTGGTCGCCCGCCCTCAGCGTGCCCGCGAGGATCTGGTTCGCGTCGGCCGCGAGCTGAATCGCACGCAGTGTGCCCTTTAGCTCGGCGCGGACGCCGAGCTGACCGGCGGTACCGAACCGGCGGACCGTGACCTGCTCGCCGGCCATGATCTGGTCGACCGTCGCGAGCCGCGCGATCTGCGCCGGGTTCGAGATCGCTCCCGGAACGAGTGCCGTTCGAGGCACCGCCTCGGTCTTGAGCATGTGCCCGGCGACGATCGCCGATCCCGCCGTGCCGGCGGGTATGTCGACCGCGGCGACGAGCACGGGTACGGACTGCGCGCCGTGCTGGACGTGCTTGCGGTAGTTGGTGACGTAGATCGTCGTCAGCGCGGCGGCGAGAATGCCGAGCGCGACCGCGATCACCACGTTCCTGAGTTGGTACGTCATCGCTTTCTCCGTCTCGTTAGTGGATCAACTGAATGGTGCGAACTCCGAAATCGCTCTCGTTCGGATTGCTCGTTGTGACCTGTATGCCGTGCGCGATGTAGCGCGTGAAGGACCCGTAGAGCGTCGCGTTGTTGCCGTGCACGTCGAAGCTGGTGAGGAGGAACCCCACCCATCCGACGATGTCGTACGTGGCGTTCGACCCGTTCCCGGTGAGCTTGTGGTACACGGGGAAGAGCAGCACGGTCCCGATGCGGTCGCTGAGCGCGCTCTGGATGGTTCCCGAGGAGAACTTCGCGCCCGGGTCCGAGTTGTAGCTTCCCAGCGGGAGGTACCCGTTGTAGCCGTGGTCGATCCAGTAGGCCTCGCTGGAGGAGCCGGGGTTGTTCCCACCCTGGTCGAGGTTGAGCATCCCGAACGCGCCTGGTGCCCCGAGGGCGTTGTAGGGAAGCGTGGTGGCCTGCCCGAAGCACGGGCACCCGCTCCCCGCGAGCAGCGGGTGCTTGTCGCTCACGACCATCGGCGCCACGCCGAGCGCCTGTGCCGGCAGGTCGACGCGGGCGACGGCGGCGGCGCCGACGTTCACCGAGTTGACGCTGAAGACCTTGCTGAAGAACCCCGGCGCCTGGTTGCCGGCGTTCACGGAGATCGTGTCGTTCGTGCTGAGGACGCTCGAAATGGTGACGTTGCCGGGGCTCACGCCCCCGCCGTTCGTGTTGCCGTACTGCACCGCGAGCGAGATCGCTCCCGCGGGGTCCTGCGGCAGCGACTGCGCGCCTGCGAGCGCGGCCGCGTCGGCGCTCGACTGCAGCTGGCGCTTGTCGCGGAACCACGAGCCCACATCGAGCACGAGCGCGGCGCATCCGAGCAGCGAGGCAATGAGCAGCACGCCGAGGACGAGCGCCTGGCCCTCTTCGCGGCGCAGCTTCATTCGACTCGCTCCGTGGTCGTGCTGGTCAGCGTGCCGGCGCTGATGACCCACCCGAGCAGTTGAATCGAATAGGGATACGTGGCCTGCACTGTGATGTCCGATCCGG
>Ga0307477_10003319_pt1 | contig 12009 bp, 16 predicted proteins | sample atmos_gasesECM2C_FD_203316 | JGI IMG/M metagenome (GOLD analysis project Ga0307477, IMG submission 203316) | Hardwood forest soil microbial communities from Morgan-Monroe State Forest, Indiana, United States - atmos_gasesECM2C_515 | ecosystem: Environmental > Terrestrial > Soil > Temperate...
CGTGTCCAACGATTCCGTACGCAGAAAATCGGCGCGGGTCAGGAGTGCCCAGAGTGCGCTCAGGAGGAGGAATCTAAATCGTCATGCGATCAACCCATTAACCGAGCGACCGACAGTCCAATCCAGCCGAAGGCGAGAATCACGTCCGCGGGACCGGCGCAGCCTCCTGCTCGTCGTTCGATGGATTGAAGCGATCAACTACCCAATCGAAAACTTTGGACTCAATCACAAAGCCTAGTGCAAGGACCGGCACGAAAGCCAGCGCCTTCGTCATCACAGTTGGAAATGCTTTATCCGACCAAAACAGAACAGTCAGGTAAGCTATATGCAGCGGAACCGTTGCGAGAATGGCCCTCCAAAGCCACGGTTTGCGAAGGTCGTTGCCTCGGACAACATAGAAACCGTCACCGTAAGATAGGCCGCTTGCCAGAAACGTTTGGAAGACTTCGACCTCGTAGGGTCGCCCGGAAAACATATAAATGAGACACAAGATAAATCCGCCGACGAGGAACCATTTGAGTCGAACTCTCCTCTGATCCTTAGACAGTTCAAAGTTTGAATCCATTGGATATCCGAGCGGCATCTTTACTTCTGATGGTTTATTCTAGCAGGTATACGTTCGGTACGCAGCGCGCACGCCCGTGGACACCCAGTGAGTCCCTTTGATCAAATCCCCATTTGGGGCGAGTTGGGAAACAACGCGAGCAGCCGTTTTCCACTGCCCTGACAAGGCTGGGAGGAGGCTTATTGAGGCTTAGGACTGCCGGGTGCCGCACTCTTTGCGCCGTTGGCAAAGGGTGCGGGTTTTGACGTTCTCCCCTCCGCTGTCATGTGTTCTGGCTTCGAGCAACGTCGCCAACCTCGACTCACCGCGGCCGCGTCGTAAGCCCCGCTTGCTTCCAAAGCTTCTCCCAATGCCAGATGCCGGGAGTCTTGTAGAGGACGCGATAGCCCATCTGGTGCGCCAGCATCAAAATCTGGCCGCGATGATGCGCCTCGTGCGCAAACATGTAAGCGAACATGGTCCCTCCGGCGGGCCACGTCTGCGTCCAACTGCCGCGAGAGAATTTCCTGACGCGCCGGTTCGGCTCCGCTGAAAGAGCGTCCGACAACATCCGCAGACACTGCGCAGCGCTTCTCTTGTGCGCGGTGGCCGCCTGCTTCATGGTGCAGCGGTCGGGATTGAGTGGCGCCGGGCACTTCAGATGCGGCGCGGAATTCTTCAGCCACACCAGACGGTAATTGTGCAGATGCGCGAAGATGGCTGCGATTGTCCGGCCGCTGCCTTTTTCGCCCGGCGGCTTCGCGCGCCACGCGCGAGGATCGAGGCTCGAGAGGATGATCTGGTTCATCTCGTCGTTGCTCGCATAGGTTTCGAGCAGGCTGTCGCGAATCTCGGCAAGCGCCGCGTGGGATTCAGGTGCCATGGAATCTCCGACAATTCCTTCGGTGAGGCGGCGCGGATTCTACCACTCCTTCATGGGCCAGCAGCTACTCGCAAACACGGACAGGTCCCTTCAAAACCTCAAAAACTGGTCCCAAGGCCAGTAGAATTTCCCGCCCCAATCGTGCGATGCTAATTCTGGAGAATTATCGAGTGACGAGCGTGGATGCCCCTGTATTTGGCAGCCCCGTGGTTAATCAGGGAGAGCTGGACTCGAGTCCAACAAGAGAACGGTTGGGCTGTTCCCCCTATGAATGCGTGGCCTGCCACCGCGCTTCCAACGCGTTTCTAACCGGTAATGACTTGCGAATAGAAATCACCGTAACCCATAGAAAACAAATGGAGGGCACCAATTCTAATCGGTAATATTTCCGGGGGGTCGCCGAGGAGGTTGTGGCCTCGTCAGCCACTCGATCCTTGCGCCCCTGCCCGTAATCTGTCCCTGTGTCCAGTGGTTCTCGGGGGCACCCATCGGTCACACTTATCTACTATGCGACGCACAAACTTTGGGCTTCTGCTGACGATTCTGGTGCTCGCCTCGCTCCATTTCGCGTGTGGAGGCACTTCGGGCGGTTCGCCAAGTGGCAATCCGCCGCCTCCGGGCGTCACGGTCACCGTCGCGCCGAAGCCGGCCAATGTCCGCATGGGCTCGACACAACAGTTCACCGCCAGTATCCATAACTCGACGAATCAGGCAGTCGCCTGGCAAGTGAACGGCGCAACCGGCGGCACCGCTTCAACCGGGACGATCGACGTTTCGGGGAACTACACCCCGCCCGCCAGCTTGCCAAATCCGAATACGGTCACGGTGAAAGCCGTCAGCGCGGCTGACGCGACCGCTTCCGATTCCAGCACTGTCACTCTGTTGAATCCGGTTCCTGCGCTTACCAGTGTGGCGCCCACAACTTTTCCGACCGGGTCTTTCGCGATCACCGTGAATGGCAGCAATTTTGTTTCAGGCGCGCAGATAACTCTTGCAGGCGCAGCGCTCTCCACCACTTTTATTTCTTCCACAAAACTTACAGCCACAGGCAACGCATCATCAGCGGGCACATTTGCAATCAGCGTGACGAACCCGGATCCGGGTAGCAGCACTTCCGGCTCATTGAATGTTCAGGTGACTGGAACTACTCCGCCTCCGCCCAGCGCGTGCAGCGGTTTCACTCCGGGTGTGCAAGGCAGCCTGAATGGATTCCTGCCGTTCCCTGCGGATAATCCCTGGAACCAGAATATTTCCAGCGCGCAGGTGGATCCAAATTCAGCCGCGATTATTAATTTCATCGGCCCCAGCGTTCGAGTGCACGCGGATTTCGGGTCCGGGCTGTATCAGGGCTCGATCATCGGGATTCCTTACATCGTCGCCGGCGCGGGACAAGCTCCCGTGAACGTGAATTTCACCGCGTTTGGCAGCGAGAGCGATCCCGGCCCGATGCCCATCCCCGGGAACACGCCGGTAGAAGGCGATCCGAATCCGGGCAATGGCGACCGCCACGCGCTGATTCTCGATAGCGAAAATTGCTGGCTCTACGAACTCTATCAGGCCGTGCCGCAGTCCGGCGGCGCGTGGAATGCAGGCTCCGCTGCCGTGTGGGACTTGCAGAATTCAAATCAGCGGCCGCTCACGTGGACTTCGGCGGATGCCGCAGGGCTGCCGATTTTCCCCGGTCTCGCGCGCTACGATGAAGTCGCCGCAGGTTCAATCAAACACGCGCTCCGCTTCACGCTGCAATCGAGCCGCGCCGCTTTCGTTCCGCCCGCTTCGCACTGGGCCGCGAATTCCTCGAACGCGAATGCCGCGCCCATGGGCATGCGCATCCGCCTGAAATCGACCTTCGATATTTCAACTTATTCCCCCGTGAATCAGGTGCTCCTGAAAGCCATGCAGCAGTACGGGCTGATCATGGCGGACAATGGTTCGTCCATGTTCATCAGCGGCGACAACGACGCCCGCTGGGACAACAACGACCTCCACAATCTCGGCAACTTGACCGCTGCGGATTTCGAAGTGGTGCAGATGAATCCGATTTACACGCAGTCGAATCTCCCGCAGGGCTCGGCGCCGGTGATCAATAGTTTTACTACGAGTTCGCAGAGCGTGACGGCGGGCACCCAGGTGACCTTGAATTGGGAGGCGCCTGGTGCTTCGTACTTCATCGTGACGCCGGAAATCGGCACCGTCCGCGGCACGAGCGCGGTTGTGACGCCCGCGCAGACCACAACATACACATTGATCGCCACGAATGAATTCGGGCGCACCACAGCAGCATTGAACATCACTACTCACTAATGCGCGGCTGATGAAATTTGTTGCGACTGGAAATTATTTTTCGGCAGGGCGCTCGGTGACAGGTTTCTTGCCGGTGCCGGGAAGCGGACTTTTCGCCCCGCCTGACAATTCGCCGGCAAGCAGCGCGTTCAGATTCGGGTAGGCGTAAATGGTGGGTGCTTGATTTTGCATCAGGCCGCCGGTATCGGCCGTGGGGCCGTAGTTGCTGTGCAGGCTGTGACCGAGCATGCGCAGCATGGCGATTTGTTGGCCGCGGTGGTGCGCGGTATGCGCGATGCGCCGGACCACCACCCACGCGCGTGTGCGCGGCACGTCGAAAAATTTTGTTTCGCCCTCCCACCATGTTTCGTCTTTGGCGCGCAGGGCAGACAGACGCTTGGCGCTGTCTTCGGCGTAGCGCTTGATGAATTCCAGGCGCGTTTCCTGCGCCGGCACCGGCTGCGCCCCGGCTTCGATGCCGAGCATGGTGCGGAACCAGATATTCTCGCTCACGCATTGATGCACCATATGCTCGAGCACACTGCGGCCGCGCGGATCGTCCGTGCGCGGACGAAGCGAAAGTTCTTCGTCCTTGAACTCGCTCCAGGTGCTGAGCACCTTGATGCGCTCGGTTTCGTATGTCTCGACCAGGAAGTCGTATCTCATATGACAGCTCCTTCACGATCGCATGTGGGCCGCTTGCCCGGCACATAAGATGCACAAATGGGCCTGTGGCTGTCACGTTGAATTATCAATTCGCGAGGCGGAGAACCTGAGGCGAAAGAGCGGAGGAGAGGGAAAACGCGAAGGCCATGGACTTTTTCTGGCCCTTCGTCCAGTTGTTCGCTTTCGCCGCGAAAGCGCAAACTTGAGCTGCCCATCCACGATTAGTCGAGCGACATTCAGGTTCTTGGGATTGCAAGGCGGCGCTGACTTTCGCGCGCCATCGCCTGCAGGCGACGCGCCGCACTCAACTGAGGAGGAAGGATGAAAAGCACACGCAACTGGCTCTTTCGAGTTTCAGGGCTGCTGATGATTGTTTTTGCAGGGTCGAGCACGGCTCCCCCGGCGAAGGCAGGCGACAGCGCGCCGATGAAATGCGCGGCCAATCAGGATCGCGTGTGGGTCTACGAATCCATGGGAAGTTTTGATGTCACAGCCAAGCTGAAGTGCGGCGAGACCGTAGAAATTATCGGCCGCGTGAAAGGGTTCGTGAAGATTCATTCGGCCAGCGGCGTCGAAGGCTACGTGCCGGAGAGCACTTTCCCGAACCTGCCTCCGTTTGAGGACGACAGCAACAAGCCGCCGGCGCTGGCCGCTACTCTGGCGCAGGCAGCATCGAAAGCGCATGCGCGGCCTGCCGCCGCAGCGCCCGCGCCGGCTCCAGCAATTGTTGCATCGAATGCTGCTCCTCCGAGCGCGGCGCCGAAATCTGTATCTGTGCCCGCACCTGCTCCCACTCCGGCATCAGCGCCTGCTGCCGCTGTGAGTAAGGCCGCAGCACCGTCAGTTGCGGCGGCCGCGCCCACACGTGCACCGGCTGCCCCCGCACCGACGCTATCCGTCGCGCAAGTTCCGGCGAGCGCCACGGCAGAAATCGCCTTGTCCACAGCAGGGGACGTTCGGCCAGCAGCGAATTCGAGTTCCACGGTCGCATCTGCGAGCAGCACAAGTGGAGTCGCCGCGCAGCCCACATCGTCATCGGCTTCGTTGTCACTGCAAGTGAAAAAGAATTCAACAACCAGCGGAACCGCGACTCAGCAGCCTGCTGCGACGACTGCCATCGCGCATGTTTCTTCGCCTGCACCTAAGACTGTAAATTCAACTTCGAAAACCAATCCGGTTTCGAGCGCAGCCAAATCCGGCAGCGGAAAATCCAGCGGGTCTCAGCCGCCTGCAACCGGAAGCACGCATTCGAATTCCACGCCCGCTCCTGCGGCGCCGCCGGCAAGTCCGAGCAATTCCAGAACGGCCGAAAATACGGCCAGCCTCCAATCATCGCGGCCGGTTGCTAGCCTGCATGCGGTAGCAGCGGTGGTCGAGTCTGAAGATTTTCCGGATAGCCAGCCGGAGAGTGAGAGCGCGGATCCGGCATGCCAGATCTTCTTTTCCGCTTACGGCCTCACGCCCGAGCAATTCAAGTGGGTGACACAAAACCGGAAAAAGAAATTTTCAAACGTATGTCCCGCGCCCGACACTTCGCACGTGGATTTCGTGATGATCTTCACTCACGACGTGGATTTTTACGGCAACACGCTGCCTGCGCCGGTGCACACGGACAAGAACGGGTTTTCCGATTTCAGTCCCATGAGCATGCTGGACACGACAGTGACGCCGTTGTCGGAGGCCGAGAAGGCGCGGCGCGAATATGTGTATGTATTCACGATGAAGCGCGGCGCCTTCGACCCGTCGAGATTTTCTCCGCGTCGCCGGTATCAATTCACGAAAGCAGAATCGAATTCGCTGACTTCTTCGCACGCTTCTGCGCGGACAGTTGAGGATGCTTTCCACTTCATGGAAGAGCAGGGCCCCAGCCATTGAGGTGGCCGGTCTAAGGAGTCACCCCGACGCGGCGGAGTAGATCAGCGAAACGCGGATCGGAACGGAGCGCGTCCACTGTGGGATCTGTCTTGAAAGCGGGGGGGCCGGGTACCACATCCCTCATTGCAATTTCCTCACCACGCTTCCGCAGCCTTGAGTTCAGCGGGCGGGGGCTGTAAACTCAGGCCGTTGGTGGATTGCGAGCTCGCGCGCAGAGGAACAACGGCTATGACTATGGGGTGCATCGTCCGGCATATGGAAGACGTCGCGATACTGGATCTGACCGGACGGTTGAGTCTGGGGGAAGTTCTGGCATTTCGCCCGGGGCAAGATGTAGCTTTAAGTGAAGCGGTTCGCGAATTGGCGAATGACGGCCACAAGAAAATTCTGTTGAATCTCGCGGGTGTGAAATATGTGGACAGCTCGGGAGTAGGCCAGTTGGTGGGCACACTGACGAGCGCGCACTCTCAGGGTGTCGAATTGAAGATGTGCAATCCCACAAAGCCGGTGCTCGATTTGCTGAAGATGACCAAGCTGCTCGCAGTGTTCGACGTCAAGGACAGCGAGGAAGCAGCCATCGCGGCATTCTCGAAAAGCGCGGCAGCCCGGGCGTAATTCAGATTTGTTTTTGCCTTCCGTAAACTCCCCGATTTTGTGCAGGATTCCAGGCTGCTTTTGCCGTGTACACGCATCTAAATTCCTGCAGGTAACCACGCGGCCGGCACGGCAGATCCTGTCAAGAGTCTGGCCCCGATTTCATGGAGGCAATACCTATGCGATTTCAGAGTTCAGTAGTTCTGGGGCTGCTGCTATGCGCGACAACAGCGTTCGGCCAGGGCGCAATGCAATCTGCACACGCAGACATCATGAACGCCCAGGGACAGAAAATCGGGACCGCTACGCTGGCGCAGTCGCCCGGTGGGGTGCGCATCGACCTTGATGTGACGCAGCTTCCCCCCGGTGTCCACGGAATGCACATCCACTCGGCAGGGAAGTGCGAAGGCCCCGATTTCAAGACCGCCGGCACTCACTTTAACCCGGACTTGAAGAAACACGGAAAGGACAATCCAGATGGGCCACACGCCGGTGACCTGATGAACATCACAGCGGGCGCGGACGGAAGCGCGCGGACATCTGTGGTGGCGCCGAACGTTTCGCTGGGCGGCGGAACAAACTCCTTGTTCCACGACGGAGGAACGGCGATCGTGATCCATGAGAAGGAAGACGACTACAAGACCGACCCGTCAGGGAACTCGGGTGGGCGCATCGCCTGCGGCGTGATTGAGAAATAAACGGGCTCTGGCGCGCGCAAGGTGATTGCGCCTCTGTCCCGGGTTGATGATGAACCACTCCCGTAGCGACGTGTTGCGAACTGCGGTTCAGCGGGCGAAGCTGGTAATGGCCGACTGCTCGTCGGGAAAATCTGCAAACACAGTGTGCAAATTCGTCATCCGGAGAACTTCGCGCGCCCGGGTGCTGAGATCCACGGCGCACAATTGCGCGCCATGCTTCCGGGCGGAATAAAGGCCGCGAACCAATTGCCCGATGCCGGAGCTGTCGAGGTAGGAAACCTCACGGAAATTGAGGAGCACCTGGCGGCGGCCCTCGCGGAACAGATCCATCAGCAATTCATGAACGGCCTCGCCTTCGAGGAGTGTGAACCGCCCACGCACGTCCACGACGGTAACTTCACCCAACTGCCTGGTGCTGGCGCTAAAACTCAAACGAGCCTCCCCAGGACTGGCGCCCAACCATCTTACCGTATCGCTGCTAGAATCCGGAAATGCTGACCGAACAGCAAATCCTGTCGCGGCTTCGAAAAATCTGCCTGGCGCACGAGGGCGTGGAGGAGACGGTGTCCTTTGGCCATCCCACATTTCGTGTGAACGGAAAGACTCTTTGTGTTTTCGAGGAATATAAGGGCGAGCTGGGTATTTGCGTGAAGGTGGAACCAGTGCTGCAGGGAGTGTTCTTGAATGATCCGCGATTTTATCGCACGCCGTACATCGGGAAACATGGGTGGGTGACGTTGCGTGTTTATGCAGCACGATTAAATTGGAGCGAGGTCAAAGATCTTGTGAAGGGAAGTTACATGCTGGTCCGCCCAAATTGTGCGAAGAAGCCGCGGAGCAGGGCTTGATGTCGTTTTGGAGAGGCGTAGAATCCATGCCAGGAAGGCTAGCCGATGATATTTCCGCAGCTAACGCGATACTCTGACATCGCATTATTGCTTTTGCGGCTCACGGTCGGTGCGGTATTTCTTAGCAGCGGATGGAGGCATCTGACAAATGCCGAAGCGCGCAGCAAGGATATTGGCATGAGCAAGGGTTTTACGATTTTCCTCGGAGCCGCAGAATTTGCTGGAGGACTCGGCGTTGTTTCAGGTGTGCTGGCACAACTGGCTTCCCTGGGGTTGATATTGGTGATGCTGGGCGCGATTCAGAAGAAAATATTTGTGTGGCACACCGGCTTCTGGGGAAAATCGGGGACCGATGGCTGGAGCTACGACTTGATGCAGGTGGTGATGTGTCTGGTGATTGCCACTACCGGCGGCGGGGATCTTGGTTTGCAGGCACTATGGACGCGCTGAGGGGATGCAATTGCATCTCTCGTGCTATGGCGAGTTCAGCCGTTTAATTCCGTGAGCCAGGCATCGAGCGTCTTGATTTGATCGGCGGGAATGTCCACAAATGCGACGCCCATGCCCATGCCCGGCTGATTGTAAATCACCCTTCCCGGTGTGGTGAACACGCCGAGGTCGCGCGAGACCTTCAATTGAAGGGAAGTGCCCACCGGTAGCGGATTCAGTAGATCCACGTAGCAACCCTTGCGGCTAATTTCAGAGATTCTGCCGGACATGCGCGTATCGTTGGCGACGTCCGTTACAGTCACTTCGGCGATGAAACTGTACCGAGGCACTTCGCGCTTGTCGCGAAATGGCGGGCTTGATTGGTTTGGCGTGCCAGGAGATCCACCCATTCTGGCGACTCCACTATTACGAATCAGGTTGGCACAGTCTGAGGTCTATGGCCAGCGCAGCGAGTGCGCGTGACGCGAAAGGGAAACCTCCGCCGGTCGGTTGCTGGGGTATTCGCGGCGATGGGTGGCTGCCGAGGAATATCCCCTCCCATCTAGGTGCAATGTTGATTTAGGTGCAGATAATCGGAATCATAATCTCCCGGATGTCCCAGGAACGACCCAGAATGGGAACGAGAGTGCGCATTTGCTTGGAATAGCAAGCGGGCCTCAACCTATGCTAGGGTTGTGGTTAGCGAGACACCTTTCTGTGAGTTCACCTGTGCCAGTACCAGCTCGACCGGGGGAACAGCTAAAGGAGATAAGAAACCGTCTCGGGATAACCACCCGAGAGGTGGAGGAACTGAGTCGAAAAATCGCGCGCGAGACCAGCAATGAGGAATTCCGGATATCGAATGCCTGGTTAACGCAGATCGAAAATGGGTATTCCGTTCCAAGCATTTACAAGTTTTTCAGTTTGAGCGCGATTTATCGCATCAGGTTTCATGACCTGCTGCGGGTCTTCCACGTGGACGTCGATAGCATCGCACGGTATCAGATCGATCTTCCGTTACAGAACACCAACCTAGTCACCCTCGAATTACCCGACCCGCGAAAACCCGTCAGATTTCCGGTTCGCTTCGACCCGGGATTCTCCCTAGAAAAGACTAGTTTGATCTCGCGAATGGTGGAAGTGTGGGGGGAGGTTCCGGTTTCGTTGATCCAAAGGCTGGATGTCCGCCATTGTCAATACGGATATATCGGGCTGGAAGACTTCACCATGGATCCGATTTTGCATCCGGGAGCCTTCGTGCAGATCGATACGGATTTGAACCGTGTCCACCCATCCGTGTGGCGCACGGAATTCGACCGGCCAATTTATTTCGTGGAGTTGCGTGATGGCTATGCATGCTCGTGGTGTGAAGTAGGCGGGTCGCAAATCACGTTGCTGCCTCACCCGTTGTCGGCCTGTCCGGTACGGCGCTATGCCTATCCGAATGACGCCGAAATTATCGGTCAGGTGACTGCGGTCGCAATGCGTCTGGTGCGCCCGGCGGAACCGCCCGGAAACGGCTCTCCAAAATCGCCAAAGCAATCCTGAGGTTGGAAAAAAGGAATTCCGCGGAAAGAGAATCGGTTTCCGCCGGCACTGCGACCTGGTAGGGCTTCAAATCTCTCCAAGCAGTGATGAATTCCAAGGGAGCAATACGTGAAGTTTCCATGTATGCCTGCAACTGGTTTACGATTTGCTCGAGGGAGGAGGTTAGAAGTTGGCGGAACGCTTCGCGATGACAATCAGCAAGCGCCTCGCAGGCGGCTTCGCCCGAGAAACGGAGTGCCAGTCCGTCATGATGGTAGAGGCCTGTATTGTAGTCGCGCGTGGAGGCGAGATAAATAAGCCGATCGAGCGGATGGGGTAGCTGCGACAGAGTCCGGAAGCGCAAGTCTTGCGAGGCTGCTTGGACATCAGCGTGTTTTGACAAACGGTTCAAGAAAACCTCTTCAGCCCGCAGCGTCGCCACGAGCAGAATTTCTCACGACCCCACGGTCCTGCGCGGGGGCCAGAAAAGCCAGGGATTGCTCTGAAATAGAACAGACCCGGCCGGCAGTTGAGACGATTTTGCCCACCACATCTGGCGCGCCGTACGGCCCACGGAGAAATACGAGCAAATAAAGAGCGCGGCAGACCATTCGCAATGCGGCACATTCCCAGGCCAAGGCAAGTTCGGTCCTGAGACTCAGTTGAACGAAATGTCGCGATTGGCCGAAATAGAATTCCTGCAAGCTGATAACTTGCAGGCGCACTTGCTCAATCCAGGCGAGAACCAGACGTTTGCGGTCTTGGAGAAACTGCTGCTGCACTTCCTGTGTAGTGGCGGATGCCACATACTCAAGATCCTCCCGGGCAAAAAATCGGCCAACCAATTCCGGAGGAAGCAGATTCAGCTGCAGTGTACGCAATGCGTACCTGGCGCCAAGAAGTGCGTCCGCGCTGCCTTCCGGCCGGACTGGGCGCGCCCGCAACGCCAGGAATATGGCAATGAGGAGCCCGGCTGCGATGAAGCTATACAGAATCAGCGCGGTCATTTTCTGGGCTTTCCGGAAATAATTCCGCGAACATCGCGAAGCATCCCTCTTGTCCTGCGAGCGAGAGTTTCATAATCCGATTCGAGTCTTTCATTTCGTTCCACTGCAGGGGCGGGGTGAAAGGACCATAGAGTGATTACCCAAACGAACAGCGGAATGAAGAAGGAATAGGACTGAACCCCGCGCGAAAACTGCCGAACCGGCGGATCGGCATAGGCCTGGACGGCGAGGTTCAAAACACTGCACGCAATGAAGGCGCCGTATCCTACGATCATCCCTTTCAGGTTTTTTCCGATTTCGATTCGATAATGAGAAATCAGGATCAGGATTCCAGCCAAGACGAAGGCTTGCACGGTGCGCAAATCCCGCTCGAGTTCCGCGCCGGTAGCCGGAGCAGACCAGTTTGTGACAGTGGCAGACTTGAAAGCGACATAGGCCAGCACAGCGAAAAAGCTGGCCCACAGAATTCTGCTTCCGAATCGCGCCGGCCCTTGATAGTGGGCCAGGGCTTGCCTGAGGATCTCGAGAATCACGCCATACCCTATCGCTACACTCAAGAACTCGGTTGACCAGTACCAATTCCTGAACGCGGGCGCTTCATACTTGAAGATGAAGAAACGCGTCAGGTCCACGAGAAGTATACAACTAACGTAGG
>Ga0307477_10003320_pt1 | contig 12007 bp, 8 predicted proteins | sample atmos_gasesECM2C_FD_203316 | JGI IMG/M metagenome (GOLD analysis project Ga0307477, IMG submission 203316) | Hardwood forest soil microbial communities from Morgan-Monroe State Forest, Indiana, United States - atmos_gasesECM2C_515 | ecosystem: Environmental > Terrestrial > Soil > Temperate...
TTCGACACCCGGAGGGCACGGCATGAGCATCCTGATCGACGCGAACACCACCTTCATCGTCCAAGGCATCACCGGTCGCGAGGCTGTCAACCTCACGCGTGAGTGCCTGGACTACGGCGCCGGCGCCAAGGTCGTCGGCGGCGTCACGCCGGGACGGCTCGGCCGCGAGGTCCACGGCGTGCCCGTGTTCGACACCGTCGAGCAGGCGGTCGCCCACCACGGCTCGCCGATCCACGGCTCGGTGGTCACCGTCCCGCCCGCCTTCACCAAGGACGCCGTGTTCGAGGCGATCGAGAATCAGATCAAGCTGATCGTGATCGTCACCGAGCGGATCCCCCGCCGCGACGTCGCGCAGATGGTCGAGCTGGCGACGCTCCGCAAAGCGCGGATCATCGGACCCAACTGCCTGGGGATCATCGTCCCGGACGTGATCAAGATGGGCGGCATAGGCGGACCGGCGCGCAACGCGGCGCAGGCCTACACGCCCGGTCCCGTCGGCGTCATCTCCCGCTCCGGCGGCATGACAACCGAGATGTCCTCCACCCTCTCGGCCGCCGGGCTCGGACAGTCGACCGCCGTCTCGATCGGCGGTGACGCGATCATCGGCTGCACCTACGCCGAGCTGATGCCGCTGTTCGAGGCTGACCCGCAGACCCAGGGGATCGTCATCTACACCGAGCCTGGCGGGCGGATGGAGGCCGAGCTGGCGCGCTGGGTCACCGAGAGCCAATCGCGGCTGCCGATCGTCGCCTTCATGGCCGGGCGCTTCATGGACGAGATGCCGGGGATGAGCTTCGGGCACGCCGGCACGATCGTCGAAGGCAAGGAGGACACCGCCTCGGAGAAGATCGCCCGCCTCGCCCAGGCCGGGATCGCCGTGGCGGAGCGGATCGAGGACATCCCGGCGATGATCCGCGCGAAGATCGAGCAAGGGAGCCCCGTATGAGGATGGGAAAGACGGCCGTGCCGGCCGTCCTGGGTTTCGCCCCGGGCGCCGACGAGAGCCAGCCGATCGGAAGCGCGCGATGAGAAGCGACGGGATCTTCATCGCGGTCGAGGTCTCCGACGCCCTCGCCGCCGATTCGGCGCTGGCCGCCAAGCTGGCCGAAGCCTGCCCCGTCGACATCTTCGCGCTCGACGCGAGCGGCAAACTGGAGATCGTGCAGCGCAACCTCGACGAGTGCGTGCTGTGCGGGCTGTGCCTGGCCGCCGTGGGTGGGCGGGACCCGATTCCCGTCACCGTGCTCAAGCTCTACGACGGCGAAGCGGCGCTCGCCGCCGCCTGAGCGGGCGACTACCAGCGCAGCAGCATCAGGCCGACGGTCACGCCCGGGCCGACCGTCACCATCAGCGCCTGCTCGCCCGGGTGGGCCGGGCGCTCGTCGAGGCTGCGCTGCAGCACGTAGAAGATCGCCGGCGTGCCGATGTTCCCGTGCTCGGCCAGCACGTCGAAGCTCGACTGGGCCTGCTCGCGGCTGAGGGCGAGGCCGTCCTGCAGGCTCTCGATGATCCGCCTGCCCCCGGGGTGAAGCAACCAGCGATCGATCTCGGCGCGCTCGACGCCCTGCTCGGCGAGAAAGCCGTCGACCAGCTCGCCGAGGCCCTCGGCCGCCACGTCGGGTAGCTCGCGGATCAGGTGCAGGTAGCCGTCCTGTTCGGAGAGCTGCATCCGCACGGCGTCGAGCGTGCCCGGCACCTGGTGGACCTTGGACCCCACCACCGCCGGACCGTGCCCCCCGGCCAGGCCGCGATCGTCGCCTGCACGCCGCTCACGGCCGTCGTCTCCGACCGGGCCACGACCGTCATCCCCGGCTGGGCCACGGCCATCCCGCCCGGCCGGTTCGAGCAGCGCCGCCGCACAGCCGTCGCCGAAGATCGAGGCACCGACGATCTTGCTGCGCTCCTCGCCCTCGCGCGCCTGGCTGAGGATCCCGCTCATGCTCTCGGCCGCCACCACCAGCGCCTGCTTTCCCGGTTGACCCGCCAGCGTCTGCGCGGCCAGACGCAGCAGCGGCACCGCGCTCGCGCAGCCGACGCCGACCACGTGGTACTTGTCGGTCGCCGGGTCCATGCCGTAGCGCTCGACCAGGCGGTGCGCGAGCGTCGGGCCCGCCAGCGTGTACAGACTGGAGGTCACGACGACGCCGATCTGCGCCGGATCGACCCGCAGCCTGTCCACGGCCCGCGTCGCCTCGGCCAGCAGCATCCGCTCGATCTCGGGAGTGCGCGCCTGCACCGTGCCCCCGAAGAAGGCGTCGTCCTCGAGCGCCAGGCGCCGCCTGCGCACGCCGCAGCGCGCGAAGATCCGCTGGGCGAACTCGTCGCCGGCTAGGCCCAGGCGCTCGAGCACCTGCTCCTGGGTGTAGGAGCGCTCGGGGTGGGCGAGCGCCAGGGCACCCAGCCGCGGCAGGGACGCCGGCGGCGTCGGCGTCGGCGCGTCGCGCAACCGGGCGGCGCGGTGCGCGCCGCTCGCGCGGATCGGCAACTCGGCTGCGATAGCTTTCACGGACGGGGCTCCAACGGGTCGGGGAGCATATTCGAGCAACCCGTCGCACACCGCGAAAGAGCGGCGCGAGGGCGGACTTTCTTCATAGACTCTTCATCCTATCCACATGCTTCTTCATCGAATCTTCAACTTGCGTACATGATTAAAGGCGCTGCACCCGACGACCACCAGCGCAACCGGGAGGGACCTAGATGAGACTGATCGGCGCCGGACTGCCGCGCACCGGCACGCTTACCCAGAAGGTGGCGCTCGAGACGCTCGGCATCGCTCCCTGCTACCACTGGGTCAACGTGATCGCCGACCTCGAGCAGGTCGGCGTCTGGGACCGGGCGATGGACGGGCAGGAACCGTGGGAGGAGGTGTTCGCCGGCTTCCAGGGGACGGTCGACTGGCCAGGCGGGCACTTCTGGCGCGAGCTGGCCGAGCACTACCCCGACGCCAAGGTCCTGCTGAGCGTGCGCGACGCGCAGAAGTGGGAGCCGAGCTTCCGCGAGACGATCTGGGACATGTGCTTCGGCGACTCGGTCCTGAGCCTGACCGCGCGCGCGCGCGCGAAGGTCGATCCCCAGTGGGAGCGCTACCTGGCGCTGGTCGACCGGATGTTCTGGTCTGAGCAGGGGTGCTTCTCTGAGGGGCACGAGACGCCCGAGCAGCTGATCGAGCAGTTCCACCGCCACAACGAGGCCGTCAAGGCGGGGGTGCCGGCCGAGCGGCTACTGGTCTGGAGCGTCACCGAAGGCTGGGAACCGCTTTGTGAGTTCCTGGGGGTGGCCGTGCCAAGCGAGCCGCTTCCGCACGTCAACGACCGCGAGACCTTCCTCGGGCGCGTGATCGACGGCGCTCTGGGCAAGCTGGGCGAGTGGCGCGCCGCCGAGACCGGCGCGCTCAGCTCGACCTCCGCCTAACGGTCGACTAGTGCGTCGCGCCGCGCTCGCCGCGCTCGGCCTCGTCGCCGTGGCCGCCGCCATCGCCGCAGCCGTCCTGGCCGCCACCGGCGGCTTCTCGGGCGCCTCGCGCTCGCCCGCCTGCCTGACCGCCTCGATCGAGCACAGCGCGCAGCTTCCCGCCAGCTCGATCTACGTCTCGCCCGCGCCGGGAACGGTCACGGCGAACCCCAGCACCCAGATCAGCTTCCTGGGGGTGCCGCGGGGAGCAATCCGCGCAGTGTCGGTCCTCGCTCAGCGCAGCGGGCTCCACGCCGGGCGGCTGCTCGCCTATTCGCAGGGCGACGGCGCGAGCTTCGTGCCCGACCGGCCGTTCGCACCCGGCGAGCAGGTGTCCGTGACCGCGACGATCGCGGTCGGCAGCTACTTCTCGCCGCCGCAGCCGACACCGCCGCTGCCACGCCGCAGGGTCTCCTTCTCCTTCCGTGTCGACACGCCCTACCCCACCACCGAAGCGAGCACCTTTCCCAACCCGGCCGCTCAGCCGAGCGACTACCAGAGCTTCGCGACCCTCCCGGGGGCGCAGGTCCCGACCCTGACCGTCACCGTCCCCGACCGTGACCCCGCCGCCGGCAATGTCCTCACGACCAACGGGCCGAGCGCCGGGCAGTACGGCGCGCTGATCTACTCGCCGCAGGGGCGCGCGATCTGGTTTGACCGGCCGCCGCACGGGCTCAGCGCCGAGAACCTCGACCTCCAGCACTACCAAGGGCGGCGCGTGCTCACCCTCTGGCAGGGGAAGGTGCTCTCGCTCGGCTTCGGGCAGGGCGAAGACCTGGTGCTGAACAGCCGCTACCAGACGATCGCCCGCACCCGCGGCGGCAACGGGCTGGCCGCCGATCTGCACGACTTCCGTTTGGCGCCCAACGGGGTCGCCTACGCGACCGCCTTCAACCCGATCCGCTGCGACCTGCGCTCGGCCTCGGGGCCGGCCGACGGGGCGCTGATCGACACCGCGATCCAGGAGATCGACCTGCGCACCGGGCTCGTGCGCTGGGAATGGCACGCGCTCGACCACGTCGCCGTCGCCGAGTCGGAAACCTCGCCGCCGAAGGGGACACCCTGGGATTGGTTTCACCTCAACTCGATCGACCTGGAGCCGGGCGGCGACCTGCTGATCTCGGCGCGCTCGACGTGGGCCGCCTACCAGCTGCAGCGCGGAAGCGGGGAAATCCTCTGGCGGCTGGGCGGCAACCACAGCTCGTTTACCGCCGGGGCGGGCACGAAGACCGCCTGGCAGCACGACGCGCGGATGCTCCCCTCGGGGGAGGTGACGATGTTCGACGACGGCTCCAACCCGCCCGAGCACCCCTACTCGCGCGGCGTCAGGCTGTCGCTCGACGCGAGGGCCAGGCGGGTGAGCCTGCGCGCCTCCTACTTTGGGCCGCAGCCGCCGCTGCTGTCGGCCAGCCAGGGCAACATGCAGACGCTGCCGAGCGGCAACGTCCTGCTCGGCTTCGGCGGCATCCCGGAGATCAGGGAGTACTCGGCCGCCGGCGGCGTCCTGTTCGCCGCCCACCTCTCCTACGATATGTCCTCATACCGCGCCTTCCGCTTTCCCTGGAGCGCACAGCCCGCCTCCCCCCCGGCTGTGCTCGCCACGCTGAACAGCACCGACGAAGAGACGATCGTCCGCGCCAGCTGGAACGGCGCGACCGGCGTCGCGTCGTGGCGCGTGCTCGCCGGACCCTCGCTGCAGGGACTGCGGGGCGTCGCCACGTTCCCGGACAGCGGTTTCGAAAGCGAGACGATCCTCACCAAGCGCTATCGCTATGTCGCGGTGCAGGCGATCGACGCTTCCGGGCGCCCGCTCGCCGTCTCACAAACCGCGCAGGTTGGGCCGTATGCTCAGTAGCCTGGCGCGTGCGAGGCCGGCTTGTGCGTCGTCGAGGTGCTCGACGTGCTCGAGGATTTGCCGCCGCAACCGGCGGCGCCCGCCGCTAGCACCAACGCGCTCAGCAGCACTAGCATGGCGCGCAGTGGCAGCCGCCTCAATCGCCGGTCTCGCATCCGGCGCTCACCCTACCAGGCGCTCCCAGGGCCACCCGGCGGTCGGCGAGCGGCACGCCGCCGGCTGCACGCGCCGCAGCCGGCGGATGGGCGCCCGATGAGCGCCGTCGCTCCGACCGCGGGCGGGATCGCCGAGCTCGCCGGCTCGGCGCCGGAGCGCCGGCAGCGCACAGGGCTGCTGCTCGCGGTCTGCTGCGCGGCCCAGTTCATGGTCATCCTCGACCTGAGCATCGTCAACGTCGCGCTGCCCTCGATCCAGTCCTCGCTGGGCTTCTCCCCCCCGGAACTGCAGTGGGTGGTCGACGCCTACGCGATCTCCTTCGCCGGCTTCTTGATGTTCGGCGGGCGCGCCGCCGACCACTTCGGGCAGCGGCGGATGTTCGTTGCCGCCCTGCTGCTGTTCGGCCTGGCCTCGCTCGCCGGCGGGCTGGCCGGCGACCGTACGACGCTCGTGCTCGCGCGCGCCGCGCAAGGGGTCGGCGGGGCGCTGATGGCCGCCTGCTCGCTGGCGATCATCACCGCCTCGTTTACGCCCGGTGCGCAACTGAACCGCGCGATCGGCGCCTGGGCGGCGATGAACGGGCTCGGCGGCGCCGCCGGGATGCTGTTCGGCGGGATCATCACCGAAGCGCTCAGCTGGCGTTGGGTGCTGTTGATCAACCCTCCCATCGGGGTGGTGGCGGCAGCGGTCGCCTACGCGGTCGTGACCGAGCGCAAGCGCGAGAATCCCGGCAGCTTCGACATCGCCGGCGCGCTGACGCTAACCGTGGGGCAGCTGGTGCTCGTCTTCGGCGTGGTCGAAGCGGGGCTGTCCGGCTGGGACACCGCGATCGCGCTCGGGCCGATCTTCGGCGGCATCGCGCTGTTGGTCGTGTTCGCGCTGATCGAGGTGCGCTGGGCCGCGCAGCCGCTGATCCCGTTCGCGCAGCTGACGCGGCCGCTGCGGATCGCCAACAACATCGTGCTGCTGTTCAGCGCCTCGCTGTTCCCGATGTGGTTCGTCAGCTCGCTGTACCTGCAGCAGGTGCTTGGCCTCTCGCCGCTTGACACCGGGCTGATCTTCCTGCCGATGACGCTGACGATCATGGCCGTGGCCGGCCGCGCCGGCAAGCTCGTCGGCCACTTCGGCGTGCGCCCAGTGCTCGGCGGAGGGCTCGTGATGCTCTCGGCCGGGATGTTCCTGCTGGCGCGGATCGGCTCGAGCGGCAGCGGCGTCGTCTACATCATGATCCCCGGGTTGCTGACGGCGGCCGGCATCGCGATGTCGATCGTGCCCTCGACGATCGCCGCCACGCAGGGCGCCGAGCCCGGCCAGGCCGGCCTCGCCTCCGGGCTCGTCAACACCTCGCGCCAGATCGGCGGCGGCCTCGGCCTGGCGGTCCTGGTGACGCTCGCGACCGAGCGCAGCACACACCTGATCGGCGGGGGCGTGCAGGTGCCGCAGGCGCTGACCGAGGGCTTTCGCCTTGCCTACCTGATCTGCGGCGGGCTGGCTGCGGCCGCGGCGCTCCTGACGTTTGCGGCGATGCCCCGGCCGGCGGCCGCGGCGGCGACCGGGCCACCGGCGACCGGCGGGCCGTCTGCGCCCTCGCCCGCCGACGCCGCGGCGCGCGCGCGCCGCTTCGGCGTCGCGATCCTCGCCGCCGTCGCGGGCTTCGTCGCGCTCGACGTCGCCTTTGCCAACTCGCACGGCACGCCGGTGGGCGCCTACACGACCAAAGGCGCCTACAGCTTCGTCTCGGCGCCGGGACTGCACCCCCCGGTGATCAGGAACACCGGCCGCGCCCAGAAGGGGGCCACGCGCACGCCCGGCTACATCCTCACCGCCAACTTCTACAACCTCAGCTACCCGCCGATCATCGGCCAGTCGGGGCCGCTGATCCTCGACTCCAAACTGCAGCCCGTCTGGTTTGCGCCCGTCCCGGAAGATCTCGTCGCCGCCAACCTGGCGATGCAGAGCTACGAAGGCAGACCGGTGCTCAGCTGGTGGCAGGGGCTCGTCACCAACACCGGGCAGACGCTCAGCGGCGAAGACGTCGTCGTCGACCGGCACTACCGGCCGATCGCGCGCCTGAAGGGGGCGGCCGGCTGGACGCTGACGCTGCACGAGCTCGCGATCGAAGGCGACCACGCCTGGGTGACGGCCAACAAGAACCTGGCGCTCGACCTGTCCAAATACGGCGGCGCCTACAACGGCGCGCTGATCGACTCCGCGGTGCAGGAGTACGACCTCAGGAGCGGGCGGCTGCTGCGCACCTGGGACGCTCTGAAGCACATCCCGCTGAGCGATTCCTACGCGACGCTGCCGACCAACGGCTTTCCCTGGGACGCATACCACGTCAACTCGATCCAGCTGCTCGGCAGCGGACGCCTGCTGGTCTCGATGCGCAACACCTGGGCCGCGTACCTGGTCGACGCCGCCAGCGGCAGGATCGAATGGACGCTCGGCGGCAAGCGCTCGGACTACCGCTTCGGGCCCGGCGCAGCCTTCCAGTGGCAGCACGACGTGACGATGCCCTCAGCCTCGCTCGTGAGCATGTACGACGACCACTGCTGCCAGATCACAAGCGGCGGCAAGAACGTCCCGGCGAGCGGCGACTCGCGCGCGCTCGAGCTGCGGATCGACCGGCGACAGGGCACCGCCACGCTGGTGGCAGAGCGCAGTCGCGAACGGGGGTTCGCGGCCGACTACATGGGCGACGCGCAGCCGCTGCCCGGCGGCGGCGTGTTCGTCGGCTGGGGCTCGGAACCGTATTTCTCCGAGTACGACGGCTCGGGGCGGCTGGCGATCGACGCCGAACTGCCTTGGCCCGACGTCACGTACAGGGCCACGCTTGCCCGCTGGGTCGGCCTGCCGCTGAGCAGGCCGGCCGGCGCCGCCCGTCGACTCGGCGCCAGGACCGCCGTCTACGCCAGCTGGAACGGTGCCACGCAGCTGTCGTCCTGGCGCCTGCTCGCCGGCGCTGACGGTAGGCTCACGGCCGTGGCCAGCGCCGTCAAGTCCGGATTCGAGACCGTTGTCCCGGTCCCCCCCGGGCGGCGCTACGCGACGTTCCAGCTGCAGGCACTCGACGCCCGCGGCCGTGTGCTGGGCAGCTCCGAGCCCTTCTCGGCGCCCGGCGAATGACGATCCGCCAGCTGCTCGGACTCGCTGCGGCGGCGCTGTGCGCCGGGCTGTGCGGCTGCGGCGAAAGCGTCTTCTCGAGCGCCGACGCCGCGTCGATCACGCCGGCGCGGGAGCTGGCCGAGGCGAAGGCCAACCCGGTCGCGGTCTCGCCGATCCCGGGGACCGAGGACGCCTCGCCGTACACGCAGATCAGCTTCCTGGGCGCACGCGGCACGCGCATCTCGGGCGTCACCGTCGTCGGCTCGCAGAGCGGCAACCACTCGGGCAAACTGCGCCGCTATGCGACCGGCACCGGCGCGAGCTTCCTGCTCAACCGGCCGCTGAGCCCGGGCGAGCAGGTCGCCGTGCGCGCACTCGCCGACTTCGGCGCCGGCACTAACGCCCGACCGGTGACGAGCGTCTTCACGGTCGCTCGTCCGGCTGTAGTCAGCCAGAGCGAGTTCCCCAAAGAAGCGGGCGAAGCAAGCGCGGTCCAGCACTATGCCTCCGCGCCCGCGCTGACGCCGAGCACGATCAGCATCACCACCCCAGCTCAGCCGGGCGCCGCGCCGGGCTATCTGTTCACCGCTCCCTACCAGGGGCTCGGCACGGCCGGCGAGATGATCTCAGAACAGGACGGCGACCTCGTCTGGTTTCACCCACTGCCGCACGGGGTCTCCTCGACCAACTTCCACGCCGAGGAATACGAGGGCAGGCCGGTGCTGACCTGGTGGCAGGGGCGGATCCTGCAGGTCGGCTTCGGGCAGGGGGAAGACGTGATCTACGACGACAGCTACAAACAGATCGCCACGGTCCGGGGTGGCAACGGGTATCGCGCGGACCTGCACGAATTCCGCCTGACCCGCGAAGGGACCGCCTGGATCGACGAGTTCGACCCGATCCACTACGACACCTCCTCGCTCGGAGGGGTGCGCGACGGGATCCTGACCGACTCGGTCGTCCAGGAGATCGACGTAAAGACGGGGCTCGTGATGTGGGAGTGGCACGCGCTCGGGCACATTTCCCTGCGCGACTCCACGATGCAGGTGCAGCGCTCCAGCTACCCCTGGGACTACGTCCACATCAACTCGATCGACCCGGGCAGCTCAGGCGACCTGTTGCTGTCCTCGCGCAACACCTGCGCGCTCTACGACGTCTCGCTGAAGACGGGCGCGTTCAACTGGCAGCTCGGCGGGCCCCATTCGACCTTCAAGCTCGCGGCCGGCGCCCGCACCTGGTTCCAACACGACGCCGAATGGCAGCAAGGCGGGCTGATCTCCGCCTTCGACAACGGCGCCAGCCCGGTCGAGGAGCGCCAGTCGCGCGGGGTGCTGTTGCGGATCGACTACGCGCACCGGACCGTCGCGCTCGCCCAGGCGTTTACCAACCCCACGCACGCCCTCTCCGCCGCGGCTCAGGGCAACACGCTGTCGCTGCCGGGCGGCGACTGGCTCATGGGTTATGGCAACCTGCCCAACTTCACCGAGTACGGCCCGAGCGGCGCCGTGCTGCTCGACGGGACGCTCGGGCGCGGCGTCCAGGACTTCCGCACCTACCTGTCGGGGTGGTCGGGCCACCCCAGCGAACCGCCGGCGATCGCGGCCACGCCCTCGGGGGGGGCCGTCACGGTCGGCACGAGCTGGAACGGGGCGACCGAAGTCGCCTCCTGGCGGCTGCTCTCAGGCCCCTCCCCCAGCTCGCTGACGGCGTTTGCGACCGTCCCGAAGAGCGGCTTCGAAGCCACCGCCACGCTGACGCCGCCGGTCAGCGTCGGCGTCCAGCCGCTGTACGTGCAGAGCCAGGCGCTGAGCGCCGGCGGCGCGGTGCTCGGGACGTCCGCAGCGCTGCGGGTGACCTGAGCATTATCGCTGCCCCAACCACTATCGTTACATGCGTGGGGGAAAACTTCTCGCTGATCGTGATGTGCGTGTTCATGTTCGCCTCGCTGGCGTTCCTGGCCGAGCAGATCCTGACCTATCACTAGCGCGCCGACGCCGGCGCGAGCCAAGCGCGCCGCGCCGTGCCGGCGCAACCTACCACGCGCGTCGGGGCGGCTCAGGCGCGCTTGCGCGCGGTCTTCAGCTGTTCGCGTTCGCGCTGCTTCTCTACGACGGAGGCGATCAGGCGCAGGTACTGGCTCGGGCCGCTGGCCTTGGCCATCCCGTAGGTGAACGCCTCGACCCAGTCTGGGATCTTGGCCTCCTTGGCCAGCACGTTGAACTGCTCGCGGCGCATCTCGACGTCGATCCGTGAATCGGTCGCAAGGCCCTTGGTGACTTCGAACTGAGGGCACTGCAGGCGGAAGTGCTGGGTATCGCCGCGGCCGTGCAGCTCGATCCCGACGATCAGGTTGATGCTCGCCAGCGCCGGCACTTCCTCCACAAAGCGCCTCGCTGCCTGCTCGATCAACGTCTTGGCGTCCTCGGCCATCGCTCACCCCTCTTCCCGTTTTGCTTTCACCCCAAGCACCCCCGAGGCCTCTCCGCCGCTCGCGCCGGGCGATCAGATCTTGTGTCGCTGCAGCAGCTTCTTGCCGATCACCATCCGCTGGATCTCCGAGGTCCCCTCGCCGATCAACAGCAGCGGCGCGTCGCGGTAGAGACGCTCGATCTCGTACTCCTTGGAATAGCCGTAGCCGCCGTGGATGCGGAAGCACTCCTCCACGCAGAAGCGGCCGGCCTCGGAGGCGAACAGCTTGGCCATGCCGGCCTCCAGGTCCGAGCGCTCGCCCGCGTCCTTCAGGCGCGCGGCGCGCAGCGTCAGCAAGCGGGCGGCGTCGACCTGGGTGGCCATGTCGGCGAGCTTGAACTGGATCGCCTGGTGCTCGGCGATCGGCTTGCCGAACGTCTTTCGCTCCTGGGAGTAGCGCAGCCCCAGCTCGAGCGCGCGCTGGGCGATCCCGACGCCGCGGGCGGCGACGTTGACACGACCGACCTCCAGGGCGTCCATCATCTGCGCGAAGCCCTTGTTCAGGCCGGCGTCCTCGCCGCCGAGCACGCTCTCCGCCGGGCAGCGGTAGCCGTCGAACACCAGCTCGGTCGACTCGACTCCCTTGTAGCCGAGCTTTTTGATCTTCGGCGGAACGTTCAAGCCCGCGTACTCCCCCGTGTTCTGCGAGACGCCGCCCTGCTTCTCGGCGATGAAGCAGGTGAAGCCCCGGTGGCGCGGCTGGGCGTCGGGGTCGGTCTTGACGAGCACGAACACGAGCGAGCTCATCAGCCCGTTGGTGACCCACATCTTCTGCCCGTTGATCTCGTAGCGACCGTCCTCGCCCTTCTTGGCGGAGGTCTTGATCGCCTGCACGTCGGACCCAAGCTCGGGCTCTGACAGCGAGAAGGCGGCGCGGATCTCCCCGGTCGCCATCCGCGGCAGGTACTTCTGCTTCTGCTCCTCGGAGCCGAACTTCATGAGCAGGTAGGAGCCGATGAAATGCGTGTTGAT
>Ga0307477_10003321_pt1 | contig 12001 bp, 19 predicted proteins | sample atmos_gasesECM2C_FD_203316 | JGI IMG/M metagenome (GOLD analysis project Ga0307477, IMG submission 203316) | Hardwood forest soil microbial communities from Morgan-Monroe State Forest, Indiana, United States - atmos_gasesECM2C_515 | ecosystem: Environmental > Terrestrial > Soil > Temperate...
CGGAATCCTTGCCTTTGGCTTCGGGATCGCGGTCGACGAACTCGATCACGGCCATCGCCGCATTGTCGCCGTACCGGAAACCGGCTTTGATGATGCGGGTATATCCCCCCCCTCGGGCCGCATAGCGGTGCGCCAGGGTGGTCATCAGCTTGTCGGCTAGAGCGGCATCCTGCAACTTGGCGATCGCCCGCCGCCGCCCGGCCAGCCCGCCGTGCTTGCCGATCGTGATCAGCCGCTCGACGATCGGGCGCAGATCCTTAGCCTTGGGTAAGGTCGTCGTGATCTGCTCGTGTTTGATCAGCGCGGCGGCGAGGTTCTCGAACATCGCCTTGCGGTGGGCAGATTTGCGGCTGAAGCTGCGACCGCGCAGGCGATGGCGCATGGGATCCTCAGTAGGGCTCGTCGAGGCGTTTTGCCAGTTCTTCGATGTTCTCGGGCGGCCAGTTCGTGATCTCCATCCCCAGGTGAAGCCCCATCTGAGCCAACACTTCTTTGATCTCGTTTAGCGATTTGCGCCCGAAATTCGGTGTCCGCAGCATCTCGGCTTCGGATTTCTGAACCAGGTCGCCGATATAGACGATATTGTCGTTCTTCAGGCAATTCGCCGAGCGTACCGACAGTTCGAGCTCGTCAACCTTGCGCAACAGGTTCTTGTTGAACGGCAGCTCGCTCGGGCGAATTTCTTCGGAGGGGTGGCGCGGCTCTTCGAAATTTATGAAAAGCTGGAGCTGGTCCTGCAGGATGCGCGCCGCGAGCGCCACCGCGTCCTCGGGTGTCACCGCACCGTTTGTCTCGAGGCGGATCGCCAGCCGGTCGTAGTCGGTGACCTGGCCCACCCGCGTGTTCTCAACCCTGTAGGAGACCTTACGCACTGGGCTGAATAGTGCATCGACGGGGATCAGGCCAATGGGCGCATCCTCCGGCCGGTTCTGTGTCGCAGGCACATAGCCCTTGCCGTTCTCAACGGTCAGCTCCATCCCGATCTTGGCAGCAGTATCAAGGGTACAGATCACCAAATCGGGGTTCAGGATATCGATGTCATGGCCGGTTTCGATCGCGCCTGCGTGGACTTCGCCGGGGCCGCTGGCACGCAACCGCATGCGCTTTGGGCCGTCCCCGTACATCCGTAGGTCGATGCTCTTGACGTTGAGGACGATGTCGGTGACGTCCTCGAGCACACCCGGGATCGAAGAAAATTCGTGAAGAACCCCCTCGATCTGCATCGAGGTGACCGCCGCGCCCTGCAGCGAGGAGAGCAACACACGGCGCAATGCGTTCCCGAGGGTCAGCCCGAAGCCGCGTTCGAGTGGCTCGGCGACTACCGTCGCCACGCGTTTCGGGTCATCCCCGGCTTCCACCGATAGCTGTTTCGGCTTGATCAAGGCTTGCCAGTTTTTTTGAATCACCACTCGACCCTCGGTCGTTGAAGCGGATGACATCCGCAGCAAGAGCCGGCACCGAAGAGCTGCCGGCGTTATCTCAAACCCTCCGTCCCGACGGAGGTCGCTCGCTCTCAGACGCGACGCCGCTTCGGCGGGCGGCAACCATTGTGTGGGATCGGCGTCATATCCCGGATCGAGGTGACGGCGAAGCCTACCGCCTGCAGGGCGCGCAGCGCCGACTCTCGGCCGGAACCCGGTCCTTTGACCTCGATCTCCAGGGTGCGCATGCCGTGTTCCATGGCCTTACGTCCGGCATCTTCGGCGGCCACCTGCGCTGCATAAGGCGTCGATTTGCGCGAACCTTTGAAGCCCTGGCTGCCGGCGGACGACCAGGCGATCGTATTACCTTGGGCATCGGTGATCGTAATCATCGTATTGTTGAACGTGGCGTTCACATGCGCCGTGCCTGAGGTGATGTTCTTGCGTTCGCGCCGACGTAACCGCGGCGCCGCTGCCGCCGTTCTGGCCATTCATCTCTTCCGCAGTTGCCGTTTGGGCTGCGAGGTCTACTTCTTCTTGCCGGCGATCGGGCGGGCGGGCCCCTTGCGCGTTCGCGCATTCGTATGCGTGCGCTGTCCCCGCACCGGCAACCCCTTGCGATGGCGCAGTCCGCGATAGCAACCGAGATCCATCAGCCTCTTGATATTCATCGCGACTTGCCGCCGAAGGTCGCCCTCGACCGTGTAGTCACGATCGATAATCTCTCGCACGCGCAGCACGTCGTCGTCGGTCAGTTCATGCACGCGCCGCTCAAGCGGAATGCCGATCCTGTTGCAGATCTCGAGGGCCTTGGTCCGGCCGATCCCGTGGATGTAAGTGAGCCCAATCGGGACCCGCTTCTGATTGGGAATATTGACTCCGGCGATGCGCGCCACCTGCGCTTCTCCTCAAAAATCACAAAATGGGGTGGGTTCCGCTCCTCGCAAGGCGAGCATTATACGGATCGAAGCTCATGCGTCAATCCGCTTGCAGCTTCGAACATTCGGCATCCCTTCCCGCGGTTGCGGCGCTATTCGGCGGCGAGCTTCGGGAGGCCGGCGAGCGCGGCTCGCAGCTCGGCCTCATCGTAGGCCTGGTCTCCGAGCTTGCCCGCTTGGTAGTCGATATAGGCCTGCATGTCGAAATGGCCGTGGCCGCACAGATTAAACAAGATCGTGCGCCCAACTCCCTCAGCTTTGCAGCGCAGCGCCTCGTCGATCGTGCCGCACACCGCATGGTTGGCCTCGGGAGCCGGCAGCACACCCTCGGTGCGGGCGAACTGAATGCCCGCCTCGAAGCAGCTGTTCTGCGCCAGCGCCCGGGATTCGATGAGCCCGAGCTCCTGCAACAGGCTTACGAGCGGAGCCATGCCATGGTACCGCAACCCGCCTGCGTGGAAGCCGGGCGGCATGAACGTCGAGCCCAGCGTGTGCATTTTGACGAGCGGTGTCAGATGCCCGGTGTCGCCGAAATCGTAGGCATATTTGCCGCGCGTCAAGCTCGGACAGGCGGCCGGCTCGCAGGCGATCACTCTGGGCTTCGGGCCGCCGCGCAGCCCGGCGCCAATAAACGGAAATGCAATGCCGGCGAAATTACTGCCTCCGCCCGTGCAACCCACGATGATGTCGGGGTAATCGCCCGCCATCTCGAGCTGCGCCATCGCCTCTTGGCCGATCACGGTCTGGTGCAACAGCACGTGGTTGAGGACGCTGCCTAACGAATATTTCGTATTGGCTTGTTGCGCGGCCACTTCGACCGCTTCGCTGATGGCGATACCCAAGCTGCCGGGCGAGTTCGGATGTCCCGCGAGGATACGTCGCCCCGCACTTGTTTCAGTGCTCGGGCTCGCCACGCACTCAGCGCCCCAGGCCTCCATAAGCGCCTTGCGGTAAGGCTTCTGCTCGAAGCTCACTCTGACCATATAGACGCGTACATCGAGGCCGAACACGGCGCCCGCAAAAGCGAGCGCCGAGCCCCATTGCCCAGCACCGGTCTCGGTGGTGAGCCGCGTGACGCCAGCCTCCTTGTTGTAAAAGGCCTGGGCTACAGCCGTGTTGGGTTTGTGGCTGCCCGCCGGACTGACGCCTTCGTATTTGTAGTAGATCCTGGCGGGCGTATCGAGCGCTCGCTCCAGCCGGCGTGCCCGATAGAGCGGCGACGGCCGCCATTGACGGTAGACTGCGCGGACTGGTTCGGGGATCTCGATCGTGCGCTCGGCCGACACTTCCTGCTGTATCAGCGCCATTGGAAACAGTGGCTCGAGATCTTGCGGTCCGACCGGCTTCAGAGTCCCGGGGTGCAGCACCGGCTCGGGGGGGCGCGGCAAGTCGGCCACGATGTTGTACCAATCCTTTGGAAGCTGGGCTTCTTCGAGCAGATACTTTACCGTATCGGGCATGCGCTCCCTCCCGTTTAGCCGCTCGCCGGCGCCTTCCAGATCCCGCGCTGCTGCATCAACCGGATCTGGTGGTCGATTACCTCGCGCTTATACTCGGCGTGCCGGCCGGGGATCTTGTCGATATAAAGATTCTTGGGATAGATCGGCTGCTCATAGATGATCTGCGCCAGCTCGGAGCGGATGTCCTTGGGCCAGTTCGTTACCTGGGCATTTTGCCGGTGGTGCCGCAATGCCTCGATATTGATGACGCCGGCGACAAACGTCGAGCCGTTCGTATCACGCTGCTTGCCGACAATGGCGCCGCGATAGTCGACGATCATCGACTGCCCGCCTCCGGCATCGATCGGTGTCTCGCTGTCCGCGTAGAGATGATAGCCCCCGATGTTGGGCGCCACGACATACATGTTGTTTTCGAGCGCCCGTGCCCGGTTTGAGATCTCGAAGAAGTCGTTCTCGGTGAACGGCGTCGGTAAAGAGGCACGATAAACCACCTCTGCCCCGTTTAGCGCCAGACCGCGGCCATTCTCGGGGTAGTTGCCCTCCATCGCCATCATGATCCCCAAGCGCCCGATGGCGGTGTCGGCGACCGGCCAGAAGGCCTGCAAATTGCGGCCGTATTTCTCGACCCACCAGTCGAACAGATCGTGCGGCGAGACTGACCGCTCGCAAGGCAGCAAGGCTACGATCTTGTAGTGCTTCAAGATGACGACGCCATCCGGATCGACGACGAAGCCGACATTGAAGAAACGATCCGGCCAATCCTCGTGACGCGCCTTGGCCTGCGCCATGATGAAGGTGCCCCAGCCACGGGCGAGCCGCCCGATCCGGTCGGTTTCGGGTCCGGGAATATCGATGGCGCAGGTCCGCGCGAAGTCGGCATGATCGACATCGAGAACCTCGTCGTTGAACCCCTGCAAGGCACCCTCCGGGATGGCGACGAGACGGACCGGAATGTCGAGGTTGGACAGCCAGAACGCCGCCTTGGTCAGTCTCTCCAGATGCTCCAGGTTCTTTTCGATGTCTTCGCGGCGGCGAATGCCCCAGAAGCTCGGGATCAGCCCGACGGCGGTATAGGGTTCGATCATGATTATTTCCCGTCCCGATGTTGGCCTCGGACGGAGAATGTCAGATCCCGCCGGTCGGGGCTATCCTCGAGGCTCGCAACGATCGGAGACGACCGAGCCGAGGATCCTCTCGATTTCGCGGCCGACCGCGTCGATCTCGGCCATCCCATTGACGCAGCGCAGGATGTCACGGTCTCGATAATAGGGCAGGATCGGCGCCGTCTGGCGCTGATAGACATCGAGCCGCGCCCTGACCGTTTCCGGCCGGTCGTCTGCTCGGCAAGCGAATTCGCAAGCACCGCAAGTATCGCAGACCCCGTCGACCTTGGGCCGGTTGTCGCGTTCGTTATAGCTCGCGCCACATTGCTGACAGCTGAAACGTCCGGCAAGCCGATCGACGAGGGCGGCCTCGTTGACCTCGATCTCGATCACGTGGTCGAGCCGGAGACCGCGGTGCGCCAGCATCTCGTCCAGTGCCTGGGCCTGCGGCAGCGTCCGCGGGAAGCCGTCGAGGATAAAGCCGTTTCGGCAATCCGGCTGGCCGATGCGGTCGGCGATCATGTCGACGATAATGCCGTCGGGAACCAGCTGGCCGGAATCCATGATGCTCTTGACACGGAGCCCGAGCTCGCTGCCGGAGGCGGTCGCCGCCCGCAGCATGTCCCCGGTAGAAAGCTGAGGAATGCTGTGGACCTGCTCGATCCGCTTTGCTTGGGTCCCCTTCCCCGAGCCCGGCGGCCCGAGTAGGATAAGGTTCATCCGCGGCGTCCCCGGAGTTTCGCCTTCTTGATCAGGCCCTCGTATTGATGCGCCAGCAGGTGCGAATGAATCTGCGCTACGGTGTCCATCGTGACGCTGACGACGATCAGAAGACTGGTTCCTCCAAAGTAGAACGGAACCGAATATTCTGAAATCAAGATCTCCGGCAGAATGCAGACCGCCGAGAGATAGGCAGCGCCGACCACGGTAAGTCGCGTTAACACGTAATCCAGGTAGTCGGCGGTGTTTTTTCCTGGTCTGATTCCGGGAACGAATCCGCCATACTTGCGCAAATTATCTGCAGTTTCGGTGGGATTAAAAACAATCGCGGTGTAGAAAAAACAAAAAAAGCAGATCAAGGCGACGTAAAGCGCCATGTAGAGTGGTCGGCCATGCGCGAGATAGGCCGTAATCTCGCCGAGCCAGCCGAAGCTCTGCCCGTTCGCCTCAAAATTCGCGACGGTTGCCGGCAGCAGCAACAGCGAGGAGGCGAAGATCGGTGGAATGACGCCCGAAGTATTGATCTTCAGCGGCAGATGCGAAGCGTCGCCGCCGAACATCTTGTTGCCCACTTGGCGCTTCGGATACTGAACGAGAATTCGGCGTTGCGCACGCTCCATAAACACGATGAAGCCGACCACCCCGACCGATATCGCTAGAAAGATGATGATGAACACGGTCGAAATCGCGCCAGTGCGGCCAAGTTCGAGGGTGGAGGCCAGGGCGTGCGGCAAGTTCGCGACGATCCCGGACATGATGATCAGCGAGATTCCGTTGCCAATCCCGCGGGCGGTGATCTGCTCGCCGAGCCACATCAGGAACACCGTGCCGCTCGTCAGGGTCACCACCGTAACCAGACGGAAGAACAGCCCGGGATCGAGAACCGCCGACTGGGCACCGCCACGCATACCTTCGAGCCCGACTGCAATCCCGTACGATTGGACCGCCGCCAACAGGACAGTGCCAAAGCGAGTGTATTGGTTCAGCTTCTTTCGCCCGCTCTCGCCCTCTTTCTTCAGCGCTTCGAGGGTAGGAGAGACTGCGGTCAAGAGCTGGATGATGATCGAAGCCGAAATGTACGGCATGATGTTCAGCGCAAAGATCGTCATGCGCCCGAGTGCCCCGCCCGAGAACATGTCGAACATGCCGAGGATTCCACCGGCATTGCGCGAAAAGAGGTCCTGGAGGATCGCCGGATCGATGCCGGGGATCGGGATGTAGGTCCCGAGCCGGTAGATCACCAGGGCGCCCAGGGTGAACCAGATCCGGCTCTTGAGCTCCGACGCCTTGGCGAAGGCCGAGAAATTGATGCTGGCTGCGAGCTGTTCGGCGGCTGACGCCATTTGACCCATCCCTAACCAAAGCCGGCCGCAACGGCGGCCTAGCGCGTGACCCTCAGGCCGGAGCGACCGCCTCCGTTTTCTGCTTTTTAGCGCGATTTGCGCGAAGGATGACCTTGCCCCCGGCGCTCTCGACTGCGGCGATCGCCGCCTTTGAGGCACCGGTGACCTCGATTGTGATTGCCGTGCGGATCTCACCCTTGGCCAGCAGGCGGACCCCGTCGCCGAGCCGCCGGAGCATCCCGCAAACCACCAGCGCCGCCGCGTCGAGGGTACCTTCGGACTTCAGCTTACCATCATCGAGTGCCGTCTGGAGCTGGCCGAGATTGACTACCTTGAAGTCATTGCGAAACATGCTGTTATTGAAGCCGCGCTTGGGGAGCCGGCGGTGCAGCGGGGTCTGACCGCCTTCGAAACCGTTGAGCGCGACCCCGCTCCGTGCGGTCTGACCTTTGCCGCCGCGCCCCGCGGTCTTGCCTTTGCCCGAGCCGATGCCGCGCCCGACCCGCTTCGCCCGGTAATGCGCTCCGGGATTGTCACTGATCTCGTTGAGCTTCATTGCGCCAATTACCACCAGTCTCCGGTATGCAAGCCAACCTCACTCCTCGTGCACAACGCGGACGAGGTGCTTGACTTTGTCGATCATGCCGCGGACCGCAGGCGTATCCTCGAGCACGCGCCGACGGCGCAGCTTGTTGAGCCCAAGCCCCTTCAGCGTCGCCCGCTGATCTGGCTTGCGGCCGATCGGGCTCGCGGTCTGCACGACGGTAACCGACTTCTTGTCGTCCATCACGCATTCTCGCGGGTTTCGAGGTCACTGCGGCCTAGGATTTCGCCGACCTTCTTACCGCGGCGCGCCGCCACCGCCCGTGGGCTGGTTGCCCGGCCGAGTGCGACGAAGGTCGCTTTGATCATGTTGTGCGGGTTCGGGCTTCCGATCGATTTGGCGACGATGTCATGTACCCCCAGCGCTTCGAAGATCGCGCGCATCGGACCGCCGGCGATGATCCCGGTGCCCGGCTTGGCGGCACGCACGATCACCCGGCCCGCGCCGTAACTGCTGACGATATCGTGATGCAATGTCCGACCTTCACGCAGCGGCACGCGGATCATGCTGCGCCGCGCCTGCTCGGTCGCCTTACGGATTGCTTCGGGCACCTCGCGCGCCTTGCCGGCGCCAAAGCCAACCCGGCCCTTTTTGTCGCCGACGACCACGAGAGCCGCAAAACCGAACCGGCGGCCGCCCTTCACTACCTTGGCGACACGGTTGATGTTGACGAGCTTTTCGGTGAACTCGCTGTCTTCGCGGTCGCGCGGTTGTCGATCGCTGTCGCTGCGCCCGCGTCGTTCCCCCGGTGTGCGCGCCATCGAGCGTGCCATGCTGGCCCTTTCAGAAATCGAGACCGCCCTCGCGGGCGGCGTCGGCCAGGGCTTTGACCCGGCCATGAAACAGATAAGCGCCGCGATCGAAGACGACCCGCTCGATCCCCGCCGCCTTCGCCCGCTCGGCAATCAGCTTGCCGACGACGTTCGCCGCCGCTACGTCAGCGCCAGTCTTGAGGTTCGCCCTGAGGCCACCGTCGAGGCTCGAAGCCGCCGCGAGCGTGCGTCCGGCGGCGTCATCGATAATCTGCGCGTAAATGTGCTTAGACGAGCGAAACACCGAGAGACGCGGCCGATTGTTTGCGGCACGGCGCAAATTGTTGCGGACCCGTTGACGACGGCGCAGGAAGAGAGCTTTGGATTTCTCAGACATCAGGCGCTACTTCTTTTTGCCTTCCTTCCGGCGAACGGTCTCGGTTGCGTATCTGATGCCTTTGCCCTTGTAGGGTTCGGGTGGCCGATAGGCACGGATGTCGGCCGCGATCTGACCGACACGCTGGCGATCTGCTCCGCTCACCGTGATAACCGTTGGCCTATCGCAAGTGATCCTGACGTCCCCGGGGATCGGAAAGGGGATGTCGTGACTATAGCCAAGCTGGAGATTGAGAGTGTTGCCTTGAACCTGTGCGCGATAGCCGACCCCCGTGATCTCAAGATTGACTGAAAACCCCGTCGACACCCCGGTGACCATGTTGTTGACGAGCGCCCGCGTCGTTCCCCACATCGCGCGCGACTGCTTGGTGTCGCTGTTCGGAGCGATCATTACCGTGCCATCGGCAATCGAGGCGTTGACCTCGCCGCTGACAACGAGGCTCAACGCGCCCAGTCTTCCCCTGGCGGTCAATGTTTGACCGGAAAGCAAGACCTCGACACCGCTCGGGATGCGGACCGGATGTTTGCCAATGCGCGACATCGCAACACCTCAGAACACGCGGCAGAGCACCTCGCCGCCGACCTTTGCGGCGCGGGCCTCGTTGTCCGACATGACCCCCTTCGGGGTCGAGACTATAGCAATCCCGAGCCCGTTATAGCTCCGCGGCAAGTCGGCAATCCGCGAATAGATGCGCCGGCCCGGCTTCGACACCCGCGCGATCTCGCGGATGACCGGCGCGCCATCGACGTATTTGAGCTCGATCTTGAGTTCGGCGACCCCAGTGCGGACGTGCTCGTTGGTAAAACCGCGGATGTACCCTTCCCGCTTCAAAACTTCGAGCACGTTGGACCGGAACTTCGAGGCGGGCGAGGCGATGACGGCTTGGCGTGCCCTCTGCCCGTTGCGAATCCGCGTTAGCATATCTCCGAGAGGATCGCTCATCGTCATCGGGATCCCCTACCAGCTCGATTTGACCATGCCTGGAATTTTCCCGGCGGAGGCAAGTTCGCGCAACGCGATGCGCGATAGCTTGAATTTCCGATAATACCCGCGCGGGCGGCCGGTGACAGAGCAACGATTGCGAACCCGCGTTTCTGAGCTGTTGCGTGGCAGCTCCGCCAGCTTCAGCTGCGCCGCAAACCGCTCTTCCGGCGGGGCGTCGCGGTCAATCGCGATCGCCTTCAAGCGAGTGCGTTTCCCGGCTATGCGCTTGGCGAGCTTGCTGCGCCTGGCGTTTTTCTCGATCGCGCTCCTCTTTGCCATTTTGGCCGAACTCCCACCGATCAATTGGCAAACGGCATGTCGAAGCCTTTGAGCAGCGCCCTGGCCTCCGCATCAGTCCTTGCCGTGGTGACCACAACGACGTTCATCCCGCGCACCGCATCGACGCGGTCATAGTCGATCTCAGGAAAGACGATCTGCTCCTTGAGGCCGAGCGCAAAATTGCCACGACCATCGAAACTCTTGCCGGGAATGCCGCGGAAGTCCCGCACCCGGGGCAGCGCCACCGTGATCAGACGGTCGAGAAACTCGAACATGCGCTGCCCGCGCAGCGTTACCTTGCAGCCGATCGACATGTCCTTGCGCAGCTTGAAGGTCGCGATCGATCGCTTGGCTCTGGTTATGACAGGATGCTGGCCGGTGATCGCGGTCAGGTCGCTGGCCGCGGCGTCGACCTTCTTGCTGTCTTGCACTGCCTCACCGACGCCCATGTTGACGACGATCTTTTCCAGGCGAGGCACCTGCATTGGGTTCTTGTAGCCAAATTCCTGCATCAGTGCCGGCCGGACGGTTGTCTCGTAAAGCTCCTGCAGTCGGGTAGCGGCCATTGGCTCACCTGTCGATGACTTCGCCCGACCGGCGGGCGAAACGGACCTTGCGTCCATCGCCGAGATGCTTGTAACCGATTCGGGTTGGTTTGCTCGAACGCGGATCGATAAGTGCAACGTTGGATATATGGATGGTAAGCTCCTTCTCGACGATCCCGCCGGGATCGCCCATGCGCGGTCGGGTATGGCGTTTGGCCACGTTGATCCCCTGCACGACAATCCGTGAGTCGGCAGGAAACACGCGCAGCACTTCGCCCGTCTTGCCCTTGTCGCGTCCGGTGATGACGACGACGTTGTCGCCCTTTTTGATCTTTAGCTTCGCCATGGCTCGGGCTCTGCACTCACAGGACCTCGGGGGCCAGTGACACGATCTTCATAAACCTGCGCGCCCGCAGCTCGCGGGTGACAGGGCCGAAAATGCGAGTGCCGATCGGCTCGCCTTGATGGGTGACCAGCACGGCGGCGTTGCGGTCGAAGCGGATCACGCTGCCATCAGTGCGGCGGATCTCCTTTGCCGTGCGCACGATGACCGCGCGATGCACGTCGCCCTTCTTGACGCGGCCGCGCGGGATCGCCTCCTTGACCGAAACGATGATGACGTCGCCGACCGATGCGGTCTTGCGCTTGGATCCGCCCAATACCTTAATGCACTGGACTCGGCGTGCGCCGGAGTTGTCGGCGATGTCGAGGTTCGTCTGCATCTGAATCATGCGCCGTCCCCCCTGTTTTCGACTGGTTGAGCCGCTTGGTCCACCGTACCATCGACCGGCGGCGCTGTCCCAGCGACGGCGCGGCGGCCCGCAGCGGCATCTCCTGGACCACCCAGCACCACCCAATGTTTGCGTTTTGAAATCGGCCGGCTTTCCTCGATTTGAACGGTGTCGCCAGCGTGGAACCTGTTGTGTTCGTCGTGCGCGGCATATTTCTTCGAATGCGTGATGAACTTCTTGTACACCGGGTGCATCACCCGCCGCTCGACCCGTACAATCACCGTCTTGTCGCAGGCGTCGCTGACAACGATCCCGTGTAAGACGCGTCTCGACATTCGATCTTCCTCTATAACGTCCGGCGGTGCCGTTCGCCCAGCACTGTCTTTATGCGGGCGATGTCGCGGCGTACTTGCCGCACGCGACTGGTGTTCTCAAGCTGGCCATTTGCACGCTGGAAGCGGAGGTTAAAGCTTTCTCTGCCGAGGGTATCGAGTTGCTCGGTCAGCTCATCGTCGGTCCTGGTCCGCACATCGGCCGCCTTCATCAAACGATTTCCTCGCCTTGGCGCACCACGAAGCGGGTACCTACCGGCAGCTTCGCGGAGGCGAGGGCGAACGCCTCGCGGGCGATAGCGAGGGAAACTCCGTCGAGTTCGAACATGATCCGTCCGGGTTTAATCCGGCACACCCAGAACTCGGGCGAACCCTTGCCGCTGCCCATGCGA